>Ga0075428_100005311_pt1 | contig 14317 bp, 11 predicted proteins | sample RhiMetdeltSRZDD2_FD_75291 | JGI IMG/M metagenome (GOLD analysis project Ga0075428, IMG submission 75291) | Populus rhizosphere microbial communities from Tennessee, USA - Rhizosphere MetaG P. deltoides SRZDD2 | ecosystem: Host-associated > Plants > Roots > Rhizosphere > Soil | place: USA...
CTAGCAGGCAGCCGGCGCAAGGGCAGGGTCGCGCGCACCCAATATCGGTCCGGCAGACTTGACGGGTTTAGTGGACTTTGCCGGCGAAAGGGATTTGTTAAGGGAGGGAAGACCCGGAGTCCGAGTCCGAGCCGCCAGTCGCCATCCGGCTGGATAAAATCGAGGATCACGGGCGCTGAGCGACAGGAAACGAAATGTCTGACCCCACCACGAGTGCTGGCTGGCCATCCAGGCTGAAATCAGCCCTCGGTCCGCGCGGCGGTTTGGTGGTATTGGTCATTGCTCAATTCATATTGACCGTGCTTCAATCCGGTTCGGTGCCCAACGATTTGATGGAAGGTGCTCCGTGGCTGGTCGAGTTGTCCCCGTTCATTACCAGCGCGTCTGACGGCCTGATCGCCGCGCAGGTTGCTCTGATCGCTGCGTTTATCTCATTCGGCGACGGGCGAGTGTATGTCCGGCTGATTCGGGGAGTGCTTCTCGTCTTGTGGCTTGAGTTGGCAAGGATGGTCGGCACTCATCTTCTGGACGGCGGCCGTGATGCGACCGTTTTTGGGGCGTATTTGGCTCGAGATCTTGTCCGATTTAGTTCATTGCTGGTACTTCTGGCGGGCTTTCGCCTCGCAGTGGGAAAACGCCTCACCGTGTCCACAGCCGCGCTCCCACCCAAACACCAATTTCGAATTTGGCAACTATTGGCTCTGACCACGGAGATTGGCGTTCAATTCGCGCTGCTGCGAAGTTTAGTTCCTTGGAACCGGCGGAGTTTTGTGCCGCTTGGTGAAAACGTATTGAGCCAGTTGCAACCAAACGGACTAATGGCGATCGCCACCACCTGTGCGCTGACGGGTGGAAGCATTTTTATCGTGATCTATGTTCGTCGGCGGTTCCGCTGCATTTCTGCGCTCGTCGCATGGCCCGTCATTGTCGCTGTTGTCTCCGCTGCCATCATTCGAGTGTGGCCACAGCTCGACGAGTTCTACAGCGTTTTCGGTTCGTTGCCGCGGCCAATCTTTGGCACCCAGACCTTGATTGACGTCGTGCATGGATGGGCCGTCGGCGCAAACCTGCTCTTCTCGCTGCAATTCGTTCGCTGGCTCGGCTACGACTTCTTGCCCCTCCCGCGTCGCGGAGGCGGACGCCAGTCTTCCGAAGCGACGTCGGCGGCATAACCGGGTGGAAAGGGATTGGTTTCGCCAGCAGCGGCCGGCTTGCCATTTTCCAAGTTCGGAACCTCGGCTGCGTTGCGGGTTTTCGCAACAAGGTCCGCATACCACTTCTCGCTGTCGATCCACTGCGCTCCCCTTTGCCGCGCCGCCCGCTGCACGCGGTGATCGCTCGAAACGACTAGCAAGTGCCGCGGGTCGGCCGCACTGCCAATCAATTCCTCCAGCACCTCGTCGGCGGTGCTCTTTCGCGGGGCGAACTGGACCGTAATCCCTTCCCACGACGCCTCTCGCGGCAGTCCCGGAGGAGCCGACGCGGCGTCGAAGACGATGGTAGTGCGGCTGCGGAGCTTCGGATCGAGGGTCTGGGCCAGGAATTTGAGCAGCGCCTCCCGGGCCGCGGCCAGGGTGCCAGCTTGTCTGCCCCGCGGGAAGATATCGCAGGTATTCAGCAGGTTGTAGCCGTCGATCAAAAGCAACATTCGCGGCCTAACCCCCCCTGGCAATGGGTGCTGTCGGCACAATCGTTTCGCCCTGAGCCGGGGGAACTCACCGGGGGCTTTGGGCGTCTAACGGTGCGGCGGACTATCGCGTGCTGTTTTCTGGCCCGGTTTGGAATTGAAAGCTAAAGTTTCCTCGTTGACCAGCCGATTGGGGCCCGCCTTGCGGTCCCAGCGGCCGCTCAACGTGCCCGTCGCCGAGCGAACGACCCCGCCCGGCCCCTCGAAACGCTGGATCGGCGGCAAATGCCGGACCAGATGACGTTCCTCCCCCAGGTTGCGGCATTGACGTGGTCACCAGAGGCGCCTGCGAGAGAACGCATCGACCATGAACTGCACCGATCTTGCCAACCGGATTCAGCGGCTTCAGCCGTCGGCCGCCCCGCGCGACGTGGCCCGCTTGTGCCTGCTGTTGGCTAACGCTACCGACAACATCGAAGCCCTCCAGGACGACCGGGCTCTGACCAGCGCCTGGCGGTCCATGGGGCTGAAGCTACAGGCGGTCACCGACCAGCATGCGGCCATGACCGACGAGCTGGAATCGCTGGCCCGTACCGATCCCCAGCGCTTCACCCCCGAACAGATCTGGATCTTGCTGCGGGCGATCAAGGTGCAGAGCCAGATCCTGCAACTCTACGTAGGTGAAGCGGCGCTGAATGTCTGAGCCGCACGCTTTGGTGCGTCAGGCCGATTGTCTGAATCCGATCTGATACAGCCGCCGGTAGAGGTCGCAGCGACGCAGCAGGTCGTCATGGCTGCCGACGTCTACGATCAGGCCGCCGTCCATGACGACGATGCGATGGGCCAGTCCCAGCGACGAAACGCGATGGGTGACCATCAGCGTCGTGCGGTCGCGCGTGAATTGCTCGAGCACCTTGTGAATGAGCTGCTCGCTCTCGAGGTCGATCTGGCTGGTAGCCTCATCCAAGATGAGGATCTTGGGGTCGCGGAGAATGGCCCGCGCCAGGAGCACGCGTTGCCTTTGTCCGCCGGAGAGCCGGCCGCCGCGCTCGCCGACGTTGGTGTGATACCCTTTCTCCAGCTTCTCTGTGATGAACTTGTGGGCATAGGCTTTCTTGGCCGCCTCGATCACCTCGGCATCGGTCGTATGAGGCGAGCCATAGCGGATATTGGCTAGCACGGTATCGTCGAACAGCAGCCCTTGCTGCGAGACCATTCCCTGCATTTGTCTGAGGTCGCGCAGCCGCAGGTCGCGGATGTCCAGGCCGTCGATGCGAATCACCCCCTCGCCGGGGTCATAAAACCGCGGCAGCAGATTAATCAGCGTCGTCTTGCCACAGCCGTTGGGTCCGACGAAGGCGACGGTTTCGCCAAAGGGAATGGTGAGCTGAACGTCGCGGAGCACGAGCTGGCCGGCGTTATAGGCGAAAGAGACGTTGTCGAACTTCAGCTCCGGCGTCGGACTTTTGACGAATTTGGGCTGCGGAGGATCGACGATCTTCGGCTTGCGGTCGAGCATCTCGTAGACGCGGTCCGCAGCCACCATTCCGCGCTGGAGGTAGTTGAGAATCTCCGAGAGCTTACGGGCCGGGTCGCTGACCCCCGCCAGCAGAAAGTAAAAGGCCATCAGCGATGGCACGCTGAGCGGCCGGTCCATGATCTTGATTCCCAGCAGATCCGTCTGCTGGTTGAGAACGAGGTAGGCTCCGGCAATTAGCGCCAGACTGATAATCGACATTCCCAGTGCCTCGGCACTGCACCGGGCCAATGCATTGTAGAGGGCGATCTTCAGCGCCCGGAAGAAATACTGCTTGCCGGTTTGGTGCAGCTTTTTTCGAGCATGGCGTTCCATGCCGAAGGCCTTGACTGCCTGGATGCCGGCGAAAACCTCGGAGATCAAGTGATAGAGCTGCGACATTTCCTCCATGGCGCGGCGATTGGCCCGTTTGAGGGACTGCATCAGCCGGCCAATGATCAGAACCACAATCGGCGCGATCAACAGCGAGACCAACAGCAGCCGCCAACAGATGAACGCCGCCCCAACCAGGCAGGCGAGGGCCTTGAGCGGTTCGAGGAGCACGCGGCCAAGGAGCATGTTCAGGCCGCTGTGAATTTGATTCATGTCGTGAGTGAAGCGGGCCAGCATATTGCTCGAGCGGTCGTCGCTGAGCGTGGATAGTTCCAGCTTGAGCGTGCGGCGAAAGAGCTGCGTGCGAAGCTTGTACATCGCGGTTTGGCTCAACTTCTCCACGAGGATCATGTTGCTCACCAGGAGCACGTCCTTGAGCAGCGTCCCGGCGAGAAGCACTCCCACGACGATGGCCAGCGCCCAGAACGAATTGTTGGGGACCCAGCCGATGACGAGGTCGCGATACCAGCGGGACCATTTCAGGGCTTGGCGCTCGGCCTCAAGGCGGAATCGGGCTGTCTGGAGTTGGAATTTCAGTGGGCGTGCGGCTTCGGTTGACGCGGTGGCCAGGCGGAACTCCAGGCCGGCAATCTCCCGCCAGCCTTGGTTCACATTCGCTTCGATCTTTGCCACGCGATGAGAGACGGCGGTATGCGGTGGCTTGCCGCTGAAGATGATCTCGGTAATCGGCTGGACGAGGGCCAGATTGCCCCCCCAAAAGCAGGCCACCGCTACCGCGGTCAGCATCATCGCCACGAACGTAAGCCGCTGTGGCAGCGTTAGTGCGACGACACGAAAGAAGTTCCTCATGGCGAATCCGTTCGCGGGACGATCATCCTGATCCGGGCCAATGCGCGATAGCGTCAGGCGAGGTTTTAGCAGAACCCCCCTGTTTGGCCAAGTTCATGCCGGGCCCAACCGCTCGCCGGCTTTCAGCGGATAGCCGCGGAGGAATTCGCTAGCATCCATCACCCGCTTCCCTGCGGGTTGTAGCCGCTGGATCGCCAGTGCTCCCGTACCCGTGGCGACGACAAGCCGTTCACCATCGCTCAAGATCACCTGTCCGGGCTCATTCCGCACTCCGCACTCGGCGCTCTGCACTTTGTCGAGAATGACGCGGAGCGGCTCCCCCTGCGCTCGCAGCCAATAGGTGTAAGTTCCCGGCCATGGCTTGAGCGCCCGCACCTGATTGCGAATCCGCTGGGCACTTTGCGACCAATCAACCGCTCCGTGCTGCTTGGTCAAACGCGGCGCCTTGCTCGCCATTTTCGTGTCCTGCCGTTCTCCGATCGGGGAGCGCCCATCCCAGGCCTGGAGGCGGGTGATCGCCTCATGAATCGCTTCCACGCCGAGCTGCGAAAGTCGAAGTTCCAGCTCTGGCGTTGTTTCGTCAGGATCGATCGGTGTTTTGCGAATTGCCAGGATCGGACCGCCGTCCAGCCGCGACGTCATGTGAATCACCGTCACGCCGGTCTGAGTCTCGCCATTCCAAATGGCCCAGTGAACCGGCGCTGCACCGCGATACTTGGGAAGCAGCGAGCCGTGGAGGTTGATGCCGCCGAGGGGGGCGGCACTCAACGTCTCGTCCGAGAGAATCTGACCATAGTCGCAGACCACCAGCAATTCGGGACGCAGATTGGCAAGCTGCTGTCGCGACTGGGGTGTGTTAATGCTGTCCGGCGCCAGCACGGGAATGCTGCGGGACTCGGCCAGGTCGCGCATGGGATTGAAAGGCGTCTTTTCGCGCCCTTTTGCCGGCGGCGTCGGGCGCGTGACGAGCGCCGGCACGTCGTGGCCCGCATCGAGCAGTGCCGCCAGCGTGGGCACAGCGAACGGGCCGGTTCCCAACATGAGGATGCGCATGGCTTAAGTGCTAACAATATCTCCGCTCCCAATCCACCAGCCGCGCTGCGATCTGCTCATCGGACGGAATGGAACCGGTGGCGCGCCGGCTGGAGAACTCGGCCTCGAATTCCCCCAATTCGTCAGCCAAATCGGTTCTCGAGGCGGGACTCATCCGGTCGGGAAAGAGCACGCCGTCAAGATGATCGAGTTCGTGCTGCACGCAGCGGGAGAGGAGATCGGAGACGACCATGTCCACCTCTTTCCCCTCCAGCGTGTAGGCGTTGATTCGCACCTGTTTGGGACGGATGACGTTGCCGTACAGCCCCGGCAAGCTGAGGCATCCCTCTTCGGCTTCCTCGCTTCCTTTGGGAAAGCTGATGACCGGATTGAGAAACACCATTTCTTCCCCTTCCTGGGGATCGGACTTGAGATTCACTACGAATAACCTCAGCGGCAAATCGACCTGGTTGGCCGCCAGGCCAATTCCCTTGTTCTCGTACATCAGTCCGAACATGGAGCGCACGATCTCCCTCAGCTCGGGATCGACCCGGCGAATCGGCTTGCTTTTGTGGCGCAGGGTCGGATGCGGATAAGTGATGATCTGCAAAGCTGCTGAGCCAGGGCGAGGAGGAATCAAGCGGCCGGAAGTCGCTGAATTATAGAAACGCCCGTGAATGCCGCGTAGAGGCGTCCCGTGGGTCATCCGTGATGGAGCTCGTTGCCCCCATAAGCCGTTCGAGATTCCTGAGGACAAAGTCTTGTCTTGCCGGGAGGGATGAATAGCCTTGAAGAAGGTGGATGGCGGCCCGCGGCATCAGGTTGTGATGGTACGGGAGCGTGGCTACACTGAATGATCGGAACAGACGGCGTCTCGAAGGAGCGCGCGGAGCGAACAATGTCGCTACAGGCGAGGCTAGTGGTCGTTGGTGGGGATGTAAAAACCTCCGAGATCAAGCTGCGCCTGCCGTGCATCGTGGGCCGCGGCCGCGGCAGCGCCATCGTGCTGGCCCATCCGCTGGTCAGCCGCCAACATTGCGAAATTTATGAGGCTGATGGCCGGCTGATGGTTCGCGACCTGGGTTCGCTCAACGGCACCTTCATCAACAACCAGCGGATTGCAGAAGCCGCGCCGCTGCCGCCGAACGAGCTGCTTACAATCGGTACGGTGACGTTTCGGGCCGTCTACGATCCATCGGCCAGCTCACCCGAGTCCGAGGAGCCTCCCACAAGGAACGGCGCGGCAGACACGGTTTTTTCGGGGCGTTCCCCTGCGGGGAGCGGAACGGAGCCGCTGGCTGCCGGTCTCGATGTCGCCGCCACGCAGCCGGCCAAGGGTGCGGACCAACTGGCATCGCAGTCCAGCCAGATCGTGCTTCCCCCAGCCGCGCAGCTTCCCGCCACGCCGCCTAAAGATCTGTTGCCGCCGGACGACGCACAAGCCCCCGCGGATCAACCGTCCGCGGAAGAGGAAGAAGACGCGGCAAGGGCGAACACGGACGACGACCTCCAGGTTTTTCTGAAGAGCCTGGGCAAGAACGGTCAGTCGTAGCGCACAGCCGCGGCCTGGCGCATTTGTCTAGCGGGGCGGAAGCGGCTGCCAGACGATGTCGGTGCGGGAGTGCAATCGATACGCCAGGTCGGCGTAATCGGGGCGGTGGTCAATGATGGCTGCTGCCGCGTGGGAAATGGCAATGTCGGACAGCTCGAAGCAGAACACGAGATCGCTCGAGGTATCGCCAATCAGGGCGGGCGACTCTTTGAATACCGACGGCCCGACGAGCGCGTTCATCGTCTCAGCGTTACAACCCGACTGACTGGCCTCCGGAACGACGCACATCATTCGCCTTTGGCCGCCGGCGCATTCCAGCCAGGGACGGGCCTCCGCCGTCAATTGCTGCACCGGGCTGCCGTCGCCGGAGCCCTGCTGTGGTCCCATGACCATCGCGGCAATGTCGGCCGTCTGGACTTGCGCCAGCAGCACGCGTCGTGCGTCGCGCTTGAGCAGGTTGATCAATTCATCGCGTGCCTGGCCCCCCTGGAGGATTGTGCGACGGAAGCCGTTGGTTTGGAAGACGGACGTGCAGACCTGCTGGTCCAGGTCGGTCGCGAGCGAGTCAATCTGCTCCGCCAGCGATTCCACGACCCCCTGCCTGAGACCAGCCAGAGGATCGCTTTCGAACAACGGTTGATCCACGTCATCGGATTCGTCTTCCTTGCCGAAGTACGCGGTCATGCATTTGACTTCGCGGGCCAGTTCGGCCAGCTTGTCCCCGCCGGCGGTGACAAAGCCTTGCGCGCCCAGCGCCAGTTGTCCCGCCGCTTCCGCGGCAAGCATCATGAGCCGGACCTGTGCGTACTGAACCAGCATTCCTTCCAGCACGTGCGACGGCGTTTTGGAGGCTTTTGCCCGGCCGCGCGCATCGATCCCTGCCGCCTGCAGGAGCTGCTGCTCGGATTGGGCCATTTGCTGCAGCACCTGATTCCGCATCTCGTGGAATTTTTCCGCCAGAGTTTTGAGGTGTGCAGCGCTCCACTTCACGATTCGCTGAGCGCCATAGACGCGCAAGCTCGGTTCGTCCGCCAGGGTCACCATGTTCACCTGCAAAACGCCGCCGATCTGGACGATCAGCCCCTTGATCCGCTCGGTTAATGCCATTGGCAACGGGGCATTCTTAAGCGCGGCGACGCTCACCTCGACCTTGCGCGGACCAAAGAGATTGTCGAGTGCCGCCAGGCATTGATCGACCGGATAGGGACCTTCGCCGCGGGAACGGGCGACGCCCCACATCAGCTTGCGGAAGTACGACAGCGCGTCGGTTCCCAGCTCCTTCTCCGCGGCCTGGTAGGCATGACGCAGGAACGTATCGTTGTCCAGCCCCGAGCCTTGCGCCATCTGAGCGGCGCGGGCATCGATGGCGGCATCCCGGTCCGCGGCCTCCTGCCGGGAATTAGCAGCCAGCGGGGACAGCAAGCGAATGGATTGCTTTCCTTCGGCCCGCTTTGGCTCGCCGAGCCAGCGCCGCACCACCGAGCGGCAGAGTTGATCGACTTTCTTCTCCAGGAGGTCGTCGCCGGAAAAGCCGACGCGGCACAGGCCAAAGCTTCGCAGCAGGAACTCTCCGGGGCATGTATCCCGTTCCACAGGAGGCTGGCTGCGACACGCGGCGAGATAGCCGCCCGCCGGCGTGCCGGCGTCCAGGAACAGGTATTCCGCCATTTGCTCGCAGCCGGCTTCATACTGCTCGTTGGACAGCTCATTTCCGAGGTGGAAGAGGTACGCGGTTTGAATCCCGGCCGAAGTTCCCGAGCGGGGATCAACCTTGAGCGATTGGTCACCGGGATACACGCCGCCGGCGCGCAGGCATTGGTTCAGCTCGGTGAGCGTGACGTAGGCGTTCACCTGTGCCAGTTGCTGGGCTGCCGCCTGGCGGCACGTATTGTGAGCCAGAACCAGCATGACGTCGCCAGTTGCCTTTTGATCCTCCAGTAGCTGCCGCAGCAGGAAGGCCACGTCCAGCACCGCTCCGCTTCCCGTGGCGCCGGAGATGGAAGCCAGCACCACGATGCGGACTGGTTGTCTTTCGCCGCCAGCGCTGGGTGCCGTCGCCTTCAGAAAAGACTGAAGCTGTGCTCTGAAGTGCCTGCGCACCACGTCGCCATGGTCGACAAGTGCCAGCCGGCCAAGCGGCCGCACGCCCTCGGTTTGCTGGGAGCGAGGAATGTTGTAAAGCCAGCGGCGGCTGAGCCACTCCAGGTGCTTGTTCGATTCGATCCGATAGTCCTGACTCTTGCGGAGCGGAATGGCGATCGTCTCGTGCGGGCTGAGTGGAGCGCCATCATCGCCGTGAGTCGCGCGCATCACTTCGCGCTGGTCCGTGTCGACAAAGCACATGGGAAATAGGGTCGCCCGCTGTCCCTGGTAGCGGTCCTCCAGCTTGCGCCGCAGGCGCTGCAGAGTGCGGCCTGCCGTGGCGCCCAGGCCCACGTAAAAGGTTGGCACTGGCTTCCACTGGCTTACGTCCACCGCCAAGGGCGGCAAGTCCACCACCTCGCGCTCCTCGTCCGGCGCCGACCAGAGCGCCGACCGGTCGGGCTGGACGCCGCCGACCAGCGATTGGCGCAGGTCTTCGTCCGTTTGCGTTCGGGAGGACGGCGTGAACGCGGTTGAGGGACGCAGCCTGGCCTCCGCCTCCGCTTCTCGCCCCTGGGCTGCCAGGAGTGCCGTGTGATTGGCAATGTCGGCATCGCGGAGCATATCTCCGGGAGTTCGCGGGCCGCCAGTACGGATTTCCGTGGCATTCATGCCGGCGGCTGGCGTGCTCCCTGGGGAGCCGACATCCGTCTTCATCACGCCGGGAACCGGCAGCCCAAACGCCCCCAAGGAAGGAGCGGGAGCTGCCGCGGGCGCCGGCGCGTCCTTGCGACCCTCCGCTCGTTTACCGCGAATGAGCGTGTCTACAAGCTCGCGACAGTTGGCGAAACGGTCATCCGGGTTCTTGGCCAGCGCCTTGGCGATGACCTCTCGATCCTCTGGCGAAAGATTGTTCAGCCTTGGCTGGGCGCTGAGGTGCTGGGCGGCGAGCTGGGCCGCGGTCTTGCCGGGGAAGGGGAGGACGCCGGTAAGCATCTCCTGGTAGACGATGGCCAGGCTGTACTGGTCGCTGCGACGGCTGGGGCGGCCGTCGAAGACCTCGGGCGGGGCATAGATCGGCGTGAGGCCTCCCATCATCGAGGCGCTCGTCTCCTCCATGTCCTTCACCAGGCCGAAGTCGGCCACCTTGATGCGTCCGCCGACGAGCAGCAGGTTCTCCGGCTTCACGTCCAGGTGCTGCAGGCCGTGATGCTCGTTCATGTAGTCCAGAGCATCGGCCGCATCGCGGAGGTGGCTCAGCAGCTCGTCCCGAGGAATTCCGGCTTGTCCCGTCTGGTGACAAACTTCAAAACGGTCCTTGAGCGAGCAGTCGGCCAGCTCGGTGACAATGATCAAGTGGCCATCGACAATCTCGATCCGTTCCAGAGACAGGATGAACGGATGACGGACCCCCTTGATCCGGTTGAGCGCCTTGAGCTCGCGCGAGGCGCGCTCTTCGTTCAGGTAGCCATAGACAAACTTGACCGCCTTGACCAGTTCCCCTGGCGCCTCGGCCGACCAGACTTCGCCGTAGCCGCCTGCACCCACGCGCTCGTAGAGCCGGTAGCCCGGAATGGGCTCCATGGAGCGCTCGGGGTTCATCGACTTGTTCTGCGCCATGGACTGCGCGCCTTGAGACCCAACGAGTGTGTGGTGAGGGTGAGTTGGCGATTGGCCTACAAATCTAGGCCGCATTCTCCCCACAGGCTGATTTCTCGCCCCCTCGCATCGTGTAGGTTGATGAACATCGGCAACATGATCTGCCGAGTCGGCATTTTCCGGACAATCCTTACATTGATGCAGGCCAACAGTGACGCAGGACGCCATTTACCGGCCGGAGCTGCTTGCCGCCGCGGGCAATGTGCGGCGACAGGCTTACGCCCCGTATTCAAACTTCCAGGTGGGTGCGGCGGTGCAAACCGACGACGGCCAGATCTTCATCGGCTGTAACGTCGAGAACGCTTCCTTCGGCCTGACGCTCTGCGCCGAGCGGGCAGCCGTACTGGCTGCTGTGGCGGCGGGCCATCGCAAGCTCGTGGCCATTGCCGTGGCCTCCTCCGGAGGCGTCACTCCGTGCGGCGCCTGCCGACAGGTCCTGGCCGAATTTGCCCAGGAGCTCGTCGTGCTGCTTGTCGACGTCGAACATCCCGATCGCGTGCGACAAGTGACGCTGGCGGCACTTTTGCCCGAGCCTTTTTCGCGCTAAGCCGCGTCCACCCTGCCATTCGTCGGGCGCTTGGGAAACCTTCCGAAGCGCCAGCCGCGTCAGTACAATTGCCGCGACTCCAACCCAGGAAACGCATTCGATGCATCCATCGCGGCCAGCACGGAAACGCTCGTTTGACTGCCTCGTCATCGGCGGTGGGCACAATGGCCTGGTCGCAGCGGCGTATCTGGCCAAGGCCGGCAAAAGCGTTTGCGTCCTGGAGCGGCGGCACATCCTGGGAGGCTGCTCGGCGACCGAAGAACTGTGGCCCGGATACAAGATCAGTGTAGCCTCGTACGTCATCAGCCTCTTTCGGCCGGAAATCATCCGCGACCTGAGGCTCAAGCAATACGGCCTGACGATCCTGCCGCGCGATCCCTCCAGCTTCACACCGCTTTTGGACGGCCGCTCGCTCTTGATGGGACCCGACCAGCGGTTGACCTGCCGCGAAATTGCCAAATTCAGCCAGCAGGATGCCGAGACATATCCGGCATACAACCGGCTCCTCGAGCACGTGGCAGAAGCGATCGAGCCGGCGTTTTCGCGAACTGCACCCGACCCCCTGCCGCTGCCGAAAGAGTGGCGAAAAATCGGCGTCGGCAAGAAGTTTCGCGACGGCGGGAAGCTGCTGGAGATTTATCAGGCGCTGGGAAGCCTGGGGGCGGACCTGCCGGAGGCGATCGAACTCTTGATGGGCGCGGCCCGTCCGTTTCTGGAGCGCTGGTTCCAGGCGGAGGTCCTGCGGGCCACGCTGGCCACCGATGGAATTATCGGCGCATTTGCCTCGCCCTCCTATCCGGGGACGGCCTATGTCCTCCTCCATCACGTGATGGGGGAAGCTGGGGGCGCGCGAGGCGTTTGGGGCTATGTGCAGGGCGGCATGGGAGGACTGGCCGCGGCACTCGAGGGCGCCTGCCACGATTTGCAGGTGGAAATCCTGCGGGAATCGCCGGTGAAGCGCATCCTGATCCATCAAGGAAAAGTGGCTGGCGTGGCGCTGGAGGATGATTCCATCATCGAGGCGCCAGTCGTCGCTTCCAGCGTCGATGCCCACCTGACCTTCGAGCGATTCATCGATCCGGGCGAATTGCCGGCTGATTTCCGCCGGGCAGTGGCCCGCCTCGATTACGCGTCGGCGTCCGCCAAGATCAACGTGGCGCTGTCCGAGCTGCCAAACTTCACCTGTCAACCTGCAACTCAAGTTGCCCCGCACCATCGCGGCACCATTCACCTCTGTCCCACGCTCGATTACATCGAGCGAGCGTTTGACGACGCCAAGTACGGTTCGCCAAGCCGAGAGCCCGTCCTGGAAATCACATTGCCCTCCAGCGTCGATGCCACGCTGGCGCCGCCCGGTCATCACGTGATGAACATCTTCGTTCAATACGCGCCGTATCATCTGGCCGGCGGCCAAAGCTGGGACAAAATCAAGGAGGATTTTGCCGACCGCTGTATCGAGCTGGTGGCCCGTTATGCGCCCAATGTCCCAGGCGCCGTCCTCCACCGGCAGATCCTCAGTCCGCTCGACTTGGAACGCACGTTCGGTCTGACCGGCGGCAATATCATGCAGGGGGCGATGGTGCCGCATCAGCTATTTTCAATGCGCCCCGTTCCCGGTTGGGCCGACCACCGCACGCCTATCAAGGGGCTCTATTTGTGCGGCGCTGCCTCACACCCCGGCGGGGGCGTGCTGGGCGCGTGCGGAAGGAATGCGGCGGAGGAAATCTTGCGCGACGGCTAGTCAAAAGACCGGCGGATGTCGGGGTCTGCGGGTATGCCGAACCCGGCCTATTACTCTCAACTTCTCACACCCCCACACCCTCGTACCCTCACACTCGCACACTTCCGCTGCCCTGGTCACTCCACCACAGGCAGCGAGCTCGGCGCCTGCATCCGCCGCCGCCTGCGGGCCGTCTTGGCGACCGTCCACTCTTTCGTGAGCGTCTCGAACACGTCGGGTGATTCGTAGCGCACGATCGTCTTGCCGTCAGGCATGGGACCAATCAGTCCGCGGAACACCGGCAGTCCGCGCAGCGTAAGGTCGGTGCTGCAGTCGTCGATGCCGATCTGCGTGTGCATCGACAGGAGCGGCGTCGTGGAGGGATAGTCCTTGATGCGCAAGGTCCCGTCGGCGGCGCGCGTCACGACGCGCACCGTGTGCTTGTGAGCCATCGTCTTTCCCCGTGGAGTGTGGAAGCCTGTGATTGCGGGCTGGCACACTCTCCGTCCTGGAGAAAGCCGCGTCATCCCTGGGCGCACGTAGTAGGCACGCTCCGCGTGCCGTCGGCAAACGGCACACGGAATGTGCCTACTACAAAGGTGCGCCGGGCGGCTGCACTTCCATGATGCTGGCTGTTGCTGCTGGGAGTTATCGTCCCGCAACTCTCCCGTGGGCAGAAACTCTTCCGCGGAGAGGAGAACCGGCACAAGCGGCGTAACCGGAGGTCCCACCTCTCCCAGGGTTACTTCCTATGCCTTGGCTGAGGGCGCCAAGGCAACAGCATACAGGGGGTATCCGTTTTTGCACTTGCGCCGAATCGAGGCGGCCGGCACACCGGCGGAAGCAGTTATAGTGTACATAGTTACCCTGAATCTCGAGCGCGGGCCGATGCGCGCAAGTCGCGAAAGACAGAATGTCTGAAAGCAGCGCCTCTTTCGGGGGGGCGAAGCCCCTGCGAGCCGCGGGTCAGGGACCAGGGGGTCAGGAGTCAGGAGTCCGGGGGGCGGAGAACAGTTTCATTCTCCTCGATTGGTCATTGGTGCCTGGTCATTGGTCATTCTGACCTCCGCTCTCTGACCTCTTTTCTCTCTGGCCGCATCCTCGCCCCTGGGCGCGATTCGGTCGCCGCGGGATGAGTCGGCTGACTCGGGGGGGTGTTCAACCGCGCGGCCGACTCAGGGGCCAGCGCCCCAGCGTCCCGACCGGCGACAGCTAAACTGCTTGTGTGTAATCATTTGTACACACTAACCCACGACCCAATGCCCGCCGCTCTTCCGGGGGGTTAATTCCCCGACCCGACTCGAGGCTGAGTCGCTTTCTGAGTCGGTTGGCACTGAATCGCGCCGGCCTTGTAAGGGAACAAATGTTTCCCTTGGCAA
>Ga0075428_100005312_pt1 | contig 14315 bp, 11 predicted proteins | sample RhiMetdeltSRZDD2_FD_75291 | JGI IMG/M metagenome (GOLD analysis project Ga0075428, IMG submission 75291) | Populus rhizosphere microbial communities from Tennessee, USA - Rhizosphere MetaG P. deltoides SRZDD2 | ecosystem: Host-associated > Plants > Roots > Rhizosphere > Soil | place: USA...
CTACGCCAGCGCGACTTTATCCGCAACACCTTTGGTCGTTACGTGTCCCCAGAGGTCGCGAAGACCCTGCTCGAATCGCCTGAGGGGCTCAAATTCGGCGGGGAAAAGCGCGAGATTACGGTCTTGATGTCTGACCTGCGGGGCTACACGCGCTTCGCTGAGCAGGGCGATCCTGCCTGGGTGATGGAGCTACTGAACGATTTTCTGGCGCGTATGACTGACATTATCATCGCCTACGGCGGGACCATCAACGAGTTCATCGGCGACGCCATCTTCGCGGTCTACGGTGCCCCCATCCCGTACCACGATCACGCTGAGCGTGCCGCAGCCTCAGCGCTCGCCATGCAACGCGCCATGGCTGAGCTCAATCAGGAGCACGCCGAGCGCGGCCGGCCACGTTTCGAGATGGGCATTGGCATCAATACAGGAGAGGCTGTGGTCGGCAACATCGGCTCCGAGCAGCGCGCCAAGTACGCCGTGGTCGGCGCCGCGGTAAACCTCGCCGCCCGCGTCGAAGGGTGTACGGTGGGAGGGCAGATTTTCCTGAGCCCCGCCACGTACGAACGCATACGCGACCTCGCCGAGATTGCGCCCCCAGTACCTGTCGAAGTGAAAGGCATTGCCGAACCACTCCTGCTCTACGAACTGCGTGGCATTGCGGGGCAGTTTGCGCAGCGTTTGCCTGACATGGACACGCTCGTAGACCAGCAGGTGGACATCTCACTGCCCCTGGCGTGTTGGGTGATTGATGGCAAAGTTGTGAGCAAAACCGAAATCGCCGGTGTCGTCCTCCGGCTAGGCATGCGGCAACTCGAGGTCCACCTGGACACGCCCCTGCAACCGCTTACCAACGTGCGCATGCGGCTCAGGTATCCAGGACTCGACCACGATTCAGGGGACCTCTACGGGAAGGTGTTGACCGAAGAGCAGCACAATGGCGTGGGTGTGACACGCATCCGGTTGACGTCGGTCGACGCCATGGATCAGAAGATTATCGATGGCTTTCTGGGTGCGTAGGGCGACCGTGCAGAGGTGGCCTCCTGCTCTCCCCCCGCGGTGCGAAATTGTGTTACTCTACTTAGAGAGGACATATCTCTCGCGACATCTTTACGAAGAGTGGATACGACGTATCAGGTACTTTGGAAGCGAGGAGTTCTATGAGCCATTTTTATACTCGTGCATCGTACACTCGGTTTATGGAAGAGCTGAATCGGCTGCGTACCGAAGAGCTACCGGCTGTCAGTCGCGCCAAGCTGTCGGCAGCCGCCGAAGGTGATCTCAGCGAAAACGCCGAGTATCATGCCTCACGCGAGCGCCTGGAAATGCTCCAACGACGCATCTATGAGCTCGAAGAGCAGCTACGCGCCCCGCGGTTTATCGAAGAATTGCCGATCTCTTGCGAGCGCGTCTCGATTGGTACGAAAGTGGTCTGTCTCGACCTGCGGACCCGCAAAGAAGTCGTGTATACCATCTTGGGGCAAGCCGATGCCGTGCCGGAAAAAAATATTATTTCGTATCAATCCCCTATGGCCCGCGGCTTGATTGGGAAAGTGCTCGACGATGAGGTGGCCATCACCATCCCCGCCGGCCAGCGCCATCTGCGCATCGTAGATATTCTACGCTTCGATGAGTAGTAGTTGCATAGAGCGTAAGGAGAACACCTTGCAAGCGGAAATTGTGGTCATCGGCACCGAACTGCTCCTCGGACAGATCATCGACACCAATGGCGCCTATCTGGCACAACAACTGTCAAGCATCGGCATCGACCTGTATTACAAAAGCGCTGTGGGTGACAACAAAGGGCGCATCGTGGAAACTTTGAAGATGTCCAGCGAGCGCAGTGATCTGGTGCTCACCACGGGTGGTATTGGTCCGACGCTGGACGACATGACACGTGAGTCAGTGGCCGAAGTGCTCGGGGTACCACTCGAACTCAAGCCGCACCTGTTGGAGCAGATCAAAGCCATGATGGGGTCGCGTTATACCGAGAACAACGCCCGCCAAGCCCACATCCCTGCCGGGGCCCTCGCCATCGAAAATCCTGTCGGGACTGCCCCCGGCTTCATTGCTCCCACCCCGCGTGGTGGTGCCATCGTGAGCTTACCAGGTGTGCCAAGCGAGTTGCGGTATCTCATGGAGCACAAAGTGATGCCGCAGCTCAAAGAGCGCTTTCACGTGCAATCCATTATTGTCTCACGCACGCTCAAGTGCATGGGGTTGACGGAGAGCTACATCGATGAGTCCCTGGATGATCTGATCAAAGAGGGCTCGAACCCGACTATTGGTCTGCTGGCGCAGATGCAATTGGGCGAGATTCACGTGCGCCTGACTGCCAAAGCGGCCAACGAAGCCGTGGCGACCGCTCTCATCGAGCCCCTCGACACCCAGGTCCGGCAACGCCTTGGAAAGGCCGTCTTTGGCGTAGATGAACTCGAATACGAACAGGCTGTGGCCAACCTCATTCAGCAGCACGACCTGACCATCGCTGTGGCCGAATCCGGCCTGAGTGGCGGTGTCGGCCATCAACTGGCCACAGCTCTGGCTGACGGTCGGCACTTCGCCGCCGCCGTCATGGCGCACCTGCCGGCGGCGCTGGAGCATCTCTTGGATGTGCCTGAAGCCTTGCTCAAGCAGTACGGCCCCGTCAGTCCCGAGGTGGCTGTGGCCATGGCCCGTGGCGTACGCCGCCGCAACGAAACCGACCTGGGCTTAGCAGTGACCGGCGCTGAGCGCCTCAATGGCGGCCCGGATACCGTCGCCTATATCGCGCTCGCCCACGGCCACGACGCCCTGACGGCGCATGAGTACCGCCGAGTCAGCAGCATGCGCTTTGCCCGCCAGCGCATTGGTCGTGCCAGCTTACAGGCAATCTACGACCATCTCGTGCCATGAGCATAGGCGATCGCCTGCGGCCACCATCTGCCTGGGATGTCAAGCACTCGGCCCCTCCTGCACGTGTCAGGTCTTGTGTTGTTTTGACCATAGCGTGCAGAATCGCCGACAGCTGGCGCATGCCGTGTGTCCAACTACCCTCGCTTGAAAACTACTGTTGCCCCTATGCAGAGGGCTCCTGTTTGAAAACGACCCGCTGTGCGAACCACTGCTCGACGTCCTGGCGCGACATCTGTCCTGCCGCAACCGCCAAAAATAAGGCAACAATTTCCTCATCAGTTGTACGCAGTTCTGCCCCATTCAGTTCAAGAAAGATTTCTGCTACTGCTGCGGCAATGCGTTTATTGCCATCCAGGAAGGCATGGGCCTGGGTCAGATGATAGGCATACGTCGCTGCACAGGTTGAGAGGGGTACCTGTTCGTAATCCGCTCGGTTTTCAGCAGCCGTCAGCGCGGCTTCCAGCGCCCCGGCATCACGCACTCCATGCAATCCCCCAAAGTCCTCAATGGCTCGCTTATGCAGAGCGAGCACTTCGTGTGTACGGAGGAAAAGCAGAGTGACCTCCTCTATTCTGGCCCCTGGGCTAGTTGGGTATAGGCACGCTGACGCCGGGCAAACACTGTCTGGGTTATTGCCTCCAGTTGCTGGGCACGATCGTCCTCATCGAGCGGTTGCAGCATGAGGGTACGATCGATGAGAGATACCTCTACTTCATCCCCAATGGCGATGCCCAACTTGTCCAACACCTCCTTGGGCAGGAGTAAAGCAGCTGATTCGCCGATTGCGGTAATCCGTTCACGTGACATAACGCTCCCCCTTTCAGGGTTGATTGTACGAGAGCCATGCGAGAAAGCAAGGCACTTCTGGGGGACAGCCAGCAGGCTATCTCCAGGTCACGACAGAGAGCAATACTGGTCTCTTCTGTCCCCTATCGTACATATCTGCGCCAGCGAGCGTTATCTGAGGCTTCTCCCGCATGCCAGACACTGCGGCACCGTCTGGGACACAAACCGGTCCAGCACCCCAGCGCACCGCGTCGCCACCTCCACGTTGGGCGAATGGCCGATGCTGTGGAACATGTGCAGGAAGCGCCGGGGCTCGGGCAACGCGAGGTATTCCGCCAGGATATTGTGCACCCCCACCGTCGTATCCTGATCTCCGCCGATGACGCACACGGGCATGAGCAGTTCCTGCAGCCGCTGCCGCAGCCTGAGGCCAGCCATGGATCGGCGGCCGCCCAGCGCCCGCTCGATGGAGTTGCGGGCGATGTCGGCCTGGAGCGCCTGGCGAAACTCCTCCGGGACATGTGGGGTGTTCGCCGCCACATTTTCCGTACTCCACCCGCTGGTAAACTCCTCCCGAATCTGCTGCTCCCAGTTCTCAGACAGGGCGCGACCAGCCAGCGGCGCTGGGTTCAGCAGAACCAGGGCCTTCACGAGCTCGGGATGGTCCAGCGCGAATTGGGTGACCGTTGCCCCGCCCATAGAGTGGCCCACCAGGGTAAAATCCCGCAGGCCTAAGGCTTGCGTTGCGGCAAAGAGGTCCCCGGCGAAGGACTCCACCGTGTAATCCGCTTCTGCAGCCGTGCGCTCAGAGTCGCCAGCCCCCCGGTTGCTGAGGGCCAGAGAGCGGAAACGGGTCGAGTCCATAGCCTCCTGGACGAGACGCCAGATACGGCCGGAAGACCGGTAGCCGTGGACCAGTACGAGCTGCTCTGACCCTGTGCCATGCTCAAAGTACTGCAGCTTCACGGTATCTGCCTGCACAAAGTCTGTGCGCATAACGTTCTCCCTATGTCTATAGAGGTTTACCAAGCAGAAAGTACGCCTAGAGTCATGCTACGAGAGCCATACCTTCTTGGTGACCGGCCGGTTGTAAGGCCGTGCCGGGCAGTAGGCAGAACGGGACCGCGCCGGGTCGCCAGCCACCAGCACCAGAACGTTGTCCGGGCTGCGCACGATAGGTACCATCACGCCCGGCTCTTCCACATCAAGCCACCTGGGCCAATAGTACGGGTCTCCGGCCTCCTGGTTGCGCCCGTAGCGCCGTTGCTTGTAGCGCTGCACGCGCTCCAGCGGCACTCTGGCCCGCTCATACAGATAGGACTTGACCTCCGCTTTGCTCCACCCTTCCTCGCTCAAGCGATGGGCAATCAAGGGGCTGACCACCACCACTGCATGACCACCGTGGATGATATTGTGATTAAGATTGGACATGGAGTCGGCGAGTATCCAGAGCGCAAATTCCATACTCCCGGAACCCGCCGGGTTATTGCCGCGTGGGGCATCGGCGGCGTAGACCGTCACACAGCTATCCTCTGGTGCGAAGCCAAACTCGGTATGCACCTGGGTCCAGGGAGTGTCAACATCCACGCCGATGCAGTAGGAGTACTTGGACGGAGACCCCAGGGTCGATTTATCGCCCACATCCGGGTGTCCGCCGCCAATATTTACCAGCACCAGGCGCACCGCCCGACCGATGGTAGCATTAGCTCGGCTGCCGTGACCGAACAGGCCGATGCCATGGTTAATCCCTACCTGCTGGACCACCGGCCCGCTGACAATCACCAGGGGCGCTGCCGGATCGCTGGTCGCCTGCAGGCCGTGGACGTCGAACGGCTCGTCCAGCAACGCCTCCACCGCAGCCACGACAACCGGCATGTACTCGGGGCGGCAGCCCGCCATAACCGCGTTGGTCGCGATGGCCTCAATCGTGGCGACGCCATGGCGCGGTGGGACAACCCCCAGGACTTCCATGGCATCCCGGCCTGAAGCGGCGATCATGCTGTCGACGAGTTCCTCGGTTGGCGGTACGATAGGCAAACCATCGGTCCAGCCATTCTCAAAATACTGCTCGATAATATCGATGGCGCCCCGCACCGTGTCCAGGCCGGTGAGCTTCGGCGTCGCTTTTCCGGTAACCATGTCTCGTTCCCTCTCCCATTGGCTCTCTCCAGGTCCAGAAGTACGCACGGCGAGACGCACACCAAAGCGCCTATCGGGGTGAAGTCGTCAGAGTACTGCCGCCGGATCGTGTTCTGCTGGCAACAGCGAGGACTGCGTCACCGCCTTGACAATGTCCGCCGCGACTAGCGCAGCCTTTTCCCCAGCAACGACTCGGTCCCCCAGCGGATGGGGCACGACTACTAACGGTAAGCCCTCAAGATTCATCGACTGCTTGATGGAGGTGGCGAGTCGCACAAAGTTCGTGGTGGACACTACGACTGCCGGCTTGCCCGTCTCCTCGAAGTGAATGCCGTCGAGCATACTGCCCGAAGTGCACGACCCTCACAGCGCCACTCCGGCCACCAGGAAGTCCGCCTCTGCAGCCATTTGCTGGATCAACTCTTTTTCGGCAGGCTTGGTCGACGTGAACTTGGTCGTTAGTATAACCTTGTGCACCCCATAGTCGTTTTTCAGCACTTCGGCCAGGCTGTCGAAGAAGAACCTGGAGGTATCGTTCCCGTTATCCAGCAGCGCCGCCACCGCGCCCCTGACATCACCCAGTCTGCCGGACATCTGACGGTCGACGGCGTGCACGTGTCCCCTCGGGTCCAGATACGAAACCCTCTTCACCTCCGGTTCGGTGACTCCTGCTACAAGCGGCATAGCATTTCCTCCAACGAAAGTTGTGTGACAAGGAGACGGCTGGTGGTAGGGCGACCTAGCACCGGCCTCTACCCAAGGATTGTTACGAGCATTGTCGACTGACTGCACGTCAACCTCAGGTCTACCCCCGCCCCCATGGCGCGGCTCCCCCTATACCGTCGGCGTAATATTTTGGTTGTGGCGGAACAGGTTCGTTGGGTCGTACTTGCGCTTCAGGTCGGCCAGACGCTGGTAGTTTGCCCCGAAGGCCTCCCGGATCAGCTCGGCGCCCTCGTCGGCCTCCGTGCCCGCCTGGTTGACGTAGAAGCCCTTCGTAAAGGGCAACATCGCCTGGGAGAACGCCCTGGTCCATCGGATATGGCCGGCGGATTCCCCTGGGTCCAGCCAAGCCGAGAAGGCGGCCCACTCGTACCCGATGTCGCGGTGGCTGAAGGCAGTGTCGCCGCTGGGCACTCGATTAGCGGCGTTGCCCAGTTGTTGGAAGATCATCGCGGACAGGGGCGAGGTGACCTGCTCGAAGTGGGCTACCATGGTGTCGATAGCGCCCGCGCTGATATCCTTGATGAAATGGGACTTGATGTAGTAGTGACGACCAGCGGGGGCCAGGGGGGCCAGGATCTGCTGGGCCGCGGTGTAGGGCATAGTTTGGATGTGGTCCGCCAGAGGTGGGCCAAACTCACGGACCGGCCGCAGGACCTGCTCCCCTTTGTCGAGAGGCCCACTGTAGCAGACCGCCATGACGCCCACCTTGGCCCCGTCGTGCGAGGTGCCCAGGCCACCTATGGTGTTCAGCTCATCGGGGCTCTGCCTGGAGAAATCGCTGTAGAACCTTAGGTACTCTTTGGCCTTCGCAAAGGGGTAGAACAGCACCCCCGCCAGCACCATAGGACCCACGGCATGCAGCTGGTACTCAAAGGAGGTGACCACGCCAAAGTTGCCGCCGCCACCCCGGATGCCCCAGAAGAGGTCCGGGTGCTCGCTGGCGCTGACGTGGCGGAACTGACCATCGGCGGTGACGATATCGGCGGCGATGAGGTTGTCGCAGGACAGGCCGTACCTGCCCGACAGCCAGCCGATGCCGCCACCCAGGGTGAGGCCGGCGATGCCCGTGTCGGCGTCGGTGCCACCGGGGGTGGCCAGGCCAAAGGCCTGGGTCTCATGGTCGAATTCACCCCACTTGACGCCACCTTCGGCCCGGGCGGTGCGCCCGGCGGGGTCAACCCGGATGCCCTTCATCCTGCTCAGGTCAATCACCAATCCCCCGTTACACACGCAGTTGCCCGGGATATTATGGCCGCCACCGCGCACCGACACCAGCAGACTGTTGGTGCGGGCGAAGTTGACGGCGTTGATCACATCGGAGACGCCAGCGCAGCGGGCAATGAGCGCCGGCCGCTTGTCGACATCGGCATTCCAGACCTGGCGGGCCTCATCGTAGCCGGCGTCGCCGGGACGGAGCAGTGGGCCACGCAAGCTGGTCTGGAATCCCTGTACGGTGGCCTCGTCAAGGACCAAGTCTGTCCCTCTGGTCGTAGTAACTCGCAGGTCTGTCATGGTTTCCCTCTGTTTGGTTGGTGTATGTGTCTGGGAGCGGCGTTGCACCTTACGCCGAGGAGGGGTAGGGTGTCCGCTCCGTTTGTCAACTGCCGTGTCGGATAAAGTGCTCCGGCGGCATGGCCCTGCCTGTCGCCCACGCCGCCGCCAAGGCGGCTTCATCCAGGCCAGCGCGTACGGCGGACACGGTGCGGTCATACCGGACACGCTCGCGGGGCGACAAGGGAGCACCAGTCGCCTCGCGCAGGGCCGCTGCCGCGCCCAGGAGCCGTGCGGCGTGCTCCAGTTGCTGCTGCGCCACCGCCACCCCCGCCAGGCCCTCGAGGCACTCGGCAAGGCCGTGTTTGTCCCCGAGTTCCCGGCGCAGCGCCAGGCTCTCCTCATAGAGCGCCGTCGCCCTGCCAGCATCACCCTGCGCATGCGCCACCGTCCCCATGCGGCTGAGGGCGAGCGCCATGCCCCACTTGAAGCCTATGGCCGTCCACAGGCCCAGGCTCTCCTCATAGAGCGCCGTCGCCCGCTCGTCGTCCCCCTGCGCGTGCACGACGGTCCCCAGGAAGTTGAGTGTAAAGGCCAGGCCGTGCTTGTCGCCGATGTCCCGAAACAGCGTGAGGCTCTCCTCTAGGAGTGCGGTGGTGCGCTCGTCGTTACCCTGATCGTGCGCCACGCCTCCCAGGTAGATGGACGCATAGGCAAAGAGCTGTTTCGCCCCCAGGTCCCGAAACAGCGCCCCCGCCTCCTCAAGTAGGGCTGTGGCCCGCCTATAGTCGCCCTGGCTGTGTACTGTCCGCCCCATGAGGCACAGCGCAATGGCGATGCCCCGCTTGTCCCCCAATGTCCGGCGCAGGGCCAGACTCTCCTGCTGCAGGGCATATGTCGCAGTATACTCGCCCTGATGATATGCCACAAACCCCAGATTGTTCAGCGAGGTTGCAATGCCCTCTTTGTCCCCGAGCTCTCGCCAGATGGCCAGGCTCTCCTCAGAAAGCGCGCGTGCCGCAGTGTAGTCATTCCGACGCCATGCCACCCACCCGAGGTCGTTGAGCACGGCGGCGATACCACCCGTATCCCCGCGCTCGCGCCGAATGGCCAGGCTCTCCTCAAAAAAGGCATGCGCTGCAGCGTAGTCGCTCAGACTATCAGCCAGATGTCCCGCCCTGGTGAGCGCCTTCGCCCGCGCCGCTGTGTGTGGGGAGGCACCTGTCAGCCCCAGGAGCCGCGCCAACCACTCCTGCCCCTCGCGCAGATACCCGCGTATGAGCCAGAACTGGCACAACGCCCCGGCCAACCGTAACCCGATCTCCGCTTCCCCGCTCTCCTCCGCCCAGCGCAGCGCGGCCCGCAGATTGTCGTGCTCCGCCTCCAGCCGCTCCAGCCAGGTCGCCTGTTCCGGCCCGGTTAATGCCGGCTCCGCCGCTTCGATCAGCGCCAGGTAGTAGTCCGCGTGGGCACGCCGGACGGCAGGTTCCTCCCCGCTCGCCGTCAGGCATTCCAGTCCATACTCCCGGATGGTCTCCAGCATGCGGAACCGCGGCTCACCACTAACCTGCTCTTGCTGGCGTAGCAGGCTCTTGTCCATCAGCGACGCCACCCCGTCCAGCACCTCCAGTGACTGTCCCACGCCTGCCGCAGGGTCGTGCCCCGCCTGGCATACCGCTTCTGCCGCCTCCAGAGTACAGCCCCTCGCAAACACCGCTAAGCGTCGAAACAGTGCCTGCTCGCTTGCTTCTAGCAGGTCGTAGCTCCAAGCAATGGCTTGCCGTAAGGTCTGATGCCGGTCCGGCACGTCCCGCGCGCCCCCTCGTAACAGCTCGAGTCTACGCCCCAGTCGCGCCAGCATAGCCTGGGGCGGGAAGAGCTTGATGCGCGCCGCGGCCAGTTCGATGGCCAGCGGCAGGCCGTCCAGGCGGACGCAGATCTCGGCCACCGCCGGGGCGTTGGCGTTGTCCACCCGGAAGTCGGGCTTGACGGCCAGGGCGCGCTGGATGAAGAGTTCTACCGCGGCGTACTGTGACAGGGTGTCCACAGCAGGCAGGCGCCGGGGGTCGGGCAATTCCAGCTGGGGCACCGGGAATTCGTGCTCGCCGCTCAGGCGCAGCACCACCCGGCTAGTCACCAGGCACTTCAGGCGTGGGCAGGTCGCCAGCATCTCCGCCACCAGCGGGGCCGCCGCCACGACCTGCTCGAAGTTGTCGAGTACTAGCAGCATCTGCGTGTTCTGCAGGGACTCCTTCAGGCTCTCGAACAGCATCTGGCTCGCTTTTTCTTGGATGCCCAGCGTCCGGGCGATGCCTGAGGCCACCAGAGCGGGGTCCCTGATGGCCGCCAAAGGGACAAAGAAGACGCCGCTCTCAAAGTCTTCGAACAGGTCTGCAGCCACCTGCAGGCCCAGGCGGGTCTTGCCGGTGCCGCCGGGACCGGTGAGGGTGAGCAGACGCACGTCCACACGCCGCAGGAGCTCACACGCGGCGGCGCCTATCTGCTCCCGCCCGATGAGCGGGGTAAGCTGCACGGGCAGGTTGTGGGAGCGACTGTCCAGGGTCTTGAGGGGCGGGAAGTCGGCCGGCAAGTCTGGGATGACGACCTGGTACAGACGTTCGGGGCGTTGGAGGTCCTTAAGGCGGTGTTCGCCCAGCTCCCGCAGACTCACCCCTACCGGCAGGTCATACTCGACAAGGGCACGCGTTGTCTGAGATAGGAGGGTCTGCCCGCCGTGTCCAGCAGCGCAGATACGTGCCGCCCGATGCACATCCAGGCCGACATAGCCGCTGGGGGTAAGAGTCGGCTCACCCGTATGCAGCCCTATGCGCACGCGCACTGGCAGGCCCTCGGGCCAGGGATGGATGGCAAAGGCGCGCTGGGTTGCTATGGCCACCGCCACTGCATGCGTGGCGTGCTGGAAGGCCGCGAAGAACCCGTCCCCCGCCGTGTCGATCTCGTAGCCATCCCCCGCCTGGAACGTCTCACGTAGCAGTCGTCGATACTCCGCCAGCACATCGGCATAACGATCGCCCAGATGCTGGAGGAGACGTGTGGAGTGCTCGAGGTCGCTAAAAAGGAAGGTAACAGTGCCACTTGGCAGAGCCGGCATGTGCAGCGTCCTCGCTCTTTGTGTTGTTTTACTCACGCACAACAGCGATAAGCAGCTCGTCGTGGTCTGTAAGCAAGCGGTAGATCGTCTCCGTACCATCCGTGTCTTTCCACGGCCTGCAGGCAGACACCCGGCACAGGCTGTCGCCCATCATATCACAGCACTGTACCCACTGCATAAGCAACAGTGGGGGAATCGGGGAATATTCTTCCAGGCCCTTGAGGAATCCTCTGACCAGTCACGGGCCCTTATCCCCCCGGAGCCAACGGTCGAAGGCGACAGTCAACTGCCCGTCACCCTCAATCACCAGACCACCCGTGGCCGTGGCTACTGTTAGTGGCAGGCGCTGATACAGCAGCAGGATAAACGTCCCCGCCTCCGCCCGGAAGATGACCTGCGCCGTTGCTGAGGCATCGGCAGATTCCATGCGACAGCGCCCGTGCTCTACTACGATATCGTGGGTATCGACCACTGCGCCGCACAGCTCCCAGCGAAAGCGCACGGGGCCAGGGAACTCTGGAGGAAGGAGAAAGACAGCACGGTGGGGTCGTCCCAGCCGGCGAGGCGTGTGCTGCACGAGGACCGCGACGCTCTCGGGCGACAGATGGAACGCCGGCTCGAGTCGGGAGCGGATGTCCCAGCTGTGGATGGCCAGCTCCTGCACGCTCAGGGCGAGAAACTCCCGCACCGGGCGGCTGCGAGGCTCACTCGCATAGTAGCAGAGTTTTTCCCAATCCCCAGGATCGAGTTGTGCCATTAAGGCAGAGAGCTCTGCGTACCGGGTACGAAAGGTGGGCAGGAGTGCCTCCCCCAGCCGTTCCCGACAGGCGATGGCACTCTGCGCAATGAGCGCTGCCCGGGCTAAGGCAGGCGGCACGAGTTCTGGAGGCCGCGCCATGTCCCCCTGCACCCCGCGGGTAATCGTGTGCACATAAAACTGCGCCCCCTCGACCAGATGCGCTACCACATCGCGCACCTCCCACCCCTGGCAAGCGCTGGGCTGACGCCAGGCCTCTGGGGGCAGGGTAGTCAGATACTGCGCCAGCCCTGCCGCCTCTGCTTGAATGAGTGCAACACGTGCTTCGAGGGCTTCCATAGACTCATCTCCGGGATATTAGGGTCAAATGTCACGGTGCACCGCGATGATCATAGCGCAGGACGACCGCATTGTGAAATATCAGGCCCAGGCCCCTTGCATACGATTCCTTCAGCACCCTGCCTGTCACCTATGCTATGATGAGGGCGCTCGGGTGCGTGCAGACGAGCCAGGATAGGGAGGAGACGAGGTGGACTTTGTCGCGGTCTTGGATCAGGTGATCACTCTCCTGCGCCAGCGCGGCCGCTTAACCTATCGCACGCTCAAGCGGCAGTTCGAGCTGGATGATGCAGCGCTGGAGGACCTGAAGGAGGAACTCATTTACGGCCAGCGCCTGGCAGCGGATGAGGACGAGCGCGTCCTGGTCTGGATGGGCGACACAGCTGCAGCTACACCTCCGGCATCCGGACGCACCACAGCCGTCGACACCAGCCAGGCCCGCTCTCCCCTCGCCTGCACGCCGCCATATCTGGCGCAGAAAATTCTCACCTCACGCAGTGCCCTGGAAGGTGAGCGCAAGCAAGTTACCGTGCTGTTTGCCGACCTCAAGGGCTCCATGGAACTGCTGGCCGACCGCGACCCGGAAGAGGCCCGCCAGCTCCTCGATCCCGTCCTGGAACGCATGATAGCGGCGGTGCATCGCTATGAGGGTACGGTCAATCAGGTCATGGGGGACGGCATTATGGCCCTGTTCGGGGCACCCCTGGCCCATGAAGACCACGCGGTGCGGGCGTGCTACGCCGCCCTGGCCATGCAGGCCGCAGTGCAGCAGTATGCCTCTAAAGTGCAACGCACCCACGCGGTCCCCCTGCAGATGCGCGTCGGGCTGAACGCTGGCGAGGTGGTGGTACGCACCATTAGCAATGATCTGCACATGGACTACTCGGCGATTGGCCAGACCACCCATATGGCCGCTCGCATGGAGCAGATGGCCATGCCGGGCTCAATTCTGATCACACCGGCGGTCTTGGGGGTGGCGGAGGGGTACGTACAGGCCAGATCGCTGGGGCCGGTGCCCGTCAGAGGGCTCGAGGCGCCGGTAGAGGTCTTTGAGCTGGTTGGGGCTAGTGGCATCCGGCGGCGCTTGCAGGCGGCGGCGGTGCGGGGGCTCACGCGCTTTGTCGGCCGGGACATGGAACTCGCGGCTCTGGGCCAGGCCCTGGAGCGTGCTGGGGCAGGCCAGGGGCAGGTGGTCGCGGTCGTGGGTGAAGCCGTGGTGGGGAAGTCCCGCCTGGTGTACGAGTGTGTGCATTCCCCCCGCACACAGGGCTGGCTGGTGCTGGAGAGTGCCTCGGTGTCCTACGGCAAGGCCATCCCCTACTTCCCGGTCATCGACCTGCTCAAACGTTACGTCCACGTCGAGGACACTGATGAGCCGCGCACCATCCGGGCCAGGGTCACCGGCCAGGTACTGACGCTGGACGAGACCCTGCAGGAGACGATCCCGGCCCTCCTCTGGCTGCTGGATGCCCTGCCGGACGACAGCCCGTTTCGCACCCTCGATCCACCGCAACGGCGCCAGCGTCTGCTCGACGCCCTCAAGCGTGTGCTGCTGTGCGAGAGCCAGGTACAGCCGCTGCTGCTGGTCTTTGAAGACTTGCACTGGATCGATACCGAGACGCAGGCGCCGCTCGACTGTCTTGTCGACAGCCTGCCAACGGCCCGCATCCTGCTCCAGGCGCTGCTGGGGGATGACCCCAGCCTGGCGCCGCTCAAGCCACTGCTGATCGCGCGAACTGAAGGTAACCCCTTCTTCCTGGAGGAGAGCGTGCGGGCGTTAGTAGAGACGGGGGGCCTGGTCGGGGAGCGCGGCGCCTATCGTCTTGAGCACACCCTCCAGAGCTTGCAGGTGCCGGCCACCGTACAGGCCGTCCTGGCGGCGCGCATCGACAGCTTGCCACCGGAAGAGAAGCGCCTGATCCAGACCGCTGCTGTCATTGGCATGGAAGTGCCCCTGCCCCTGCTGCAGGCCATTGCCGAGGCACCAGAGGAGGGCCTGCAGCGCAGTCTGGCGCAGTTCCAGGCCACCGAATTTCTCTACGAGACGCGCCTCTTTCCCGAGCACGAGTACAC
>Ga0075428_100005313_pt1 | contig 14315 bp, 13 predicted proteins | sample RhiMetdeltSRZDD2_FD_75291 | JGI IMG/M metagenome (GOLD analysis project Ga0075428, IMG submission 75291) | Populus rhizosphere microbial communities from Tennessee, USA - Rhizosphere MetaG P. deltoides SRZDD2 | ecosystem: Host-associated > Plants > Roots > Rhizosphere > Soil | place: USA...
TCGTCATCACGACCATGGGCTCCGCGCGCGAGTGGATGACGCTCGGCGAGCGACACGCGCTGGACTTCATCCTCGTGCCGTCGGCGATGGGGCATGGCACGTCGATCGGCCTTGGGCTTGCGCTGGCGCAGCCGAACAAGCGTGTGATCGTATGCAGCGGAGACGGCTCGCTGCTCATGAATCTCGGGTCGCTCGCTTCGATCGTCGCCGCGAACGTGCCGAACCTCGCGGTGATCGTGTTCGACAACGGCGTCTACGAGGTGACCGGACAGCAACCCACGGCTGGTGCCGCGGCCAGTCGTGTCGATGGGCGCGGCGCCGATTTCTGCGGCATTGCCCGCGCGTGCGGTTTCGACTCGGTCTACGCGTTCAGCGATGCGCCCGGATGGACGAACGGCGCACGCAGAGCGCTCGACGCCAACGGCCCGACGTTCATCTCGCTCGACGTCGAGCCGGTGGCGGGCGGAACCGCTCCTCATTCGCCGGGCCCGACGAGCGCGCGCGCACAGCAGTTCATGGCGGCGCTGCGTCGTTAGGCGACTCGTAGCCGGCGCTTCTCTCCCCGATCAAGGGCGATCAAGGGGTCAGAGCCCTTGAAACTCGGTTTTCAAGGGCTCTGACCCCTTGATCGCGATTTCCGATTTCCAGTCCCGATCAGGTCAGGACGGTCCTGAACGAGACATCGATCGCGGCCTCCAGCGGTGCAGGGCTCCGCAGCAGCCGTGATCGAGCGGCTGCACCCTCCCAACAATCCAGCATCAACGTGGCGGCTTGAAGCGGATCCGCTTCGGTCGGAAGGTCACCGCGCCGGCGCGCCTCGTCCAACGCGTCTGCCAGGCGACGGGCGATCCCATCGAACGCGCCCTCCATGCGGCGCCGAAACGCCGTGTTCACCGCCGCCAGCTCCTGTCCCAGCAGCCCGGTGAGAGAGCCCAGGTAGCCCTGGCTCGCGTACAGACGCATGAGGCGCTCGAAGAACGAGCGGACCCGTTCCAGCGGTGGGCGATCGGTATCCGCGAGCGATTGATCGAGCAGCACGTGGACCTCGGCCAGATACCGGTCGACCACTTGGAGGGCGAAGTCTTCCTTGCTCACGAAATGGTGGTAGAACGATCCCTTCGGGACGCTCGTCGCGACGAGCAGGTCCTGGATGCCCGTCGCGTTGTAGCCGCGCTCGAGCAGGGTGGCAAGTCCCACGTCCAGCAGCCGGCGCTTGGTGGCGTGCAGGGACTCGTCGGGGGAGAGACTCGAGGGTCCAGTCATGGCTCCGAAGGAATGACAGGGTCGATCATCGCCAAACGCGAGGGCGCATCAGACAAACGCATTTTACGCCTTGCCCCAACCCTTCGAGCGAGTCCCCCGTCACTCTCTGGCGTTACGCCGCACGCGAAGACCGGGGCTGGGTCGCTACGGCTGCGGGCCGGGCCGTGAAGACTGCATACCCTGCTCGCGAGCACGGGTTCGCGTAACGATCCGCAAGCGAATGGCTGCGGCGAGAAACCCGACGACCGCGCCAAGCAGCGTGGCGGGAACAAATGATTCAGGGGTGAGTGCCGCGCGGTCTACCAGCAATCCGACGGCGGCGCCGATCGTCGTCCCCAGCGTCGTTTGCAGGAGTGCCTTGCCGAGCGGGATGCGTCGCAGGAAGACCCACGACGTGAGCGGTGCGAGAACCGTCCCGAGGGTGGCTCCGGCCGCCGCTCCGCGGCCAATCAGCATGCCCGGGTCGAGGTCATTGGAGCGCATCCGGACGAGACCGTACCACGCCGTAAAGAGCGCGCCGCCAATGACCCCGCCAATGATCGCGCCAACAAGCGCGATGCCGAGCGTGACCGTGACAGCGCGACCTAATCGCATGGCGGCCGCCGGCGACGCAGTAGAGGGATTCTCTGGAGAGTCTGCAACTGTGGTGGTACCATAGGATGTCGAATCGCCGACTCCTTCAACCTGGAATCAGCCATGGCGCTCCACATGATCGCCCGTCTCGTCGCCGGAGTGGCCGCCGTCGCCACTACCATGAGTGCCGTCCGGTCCATCGCAGTCGACCTGAAAGGCGACTACAAGGTCGAGTTCGTAGTGGACTCGACGTCATACACCGGCACGGCGAAAACCACGCCGGGAGCGAAAGGCGCCTTCACGGCCAAGTTCGACTTCACCTCGCCTGCCGCGATCAGCGCCGACGCAACCGGCAAGACTACCGGTGACTCGCTGACGTTCGACATGAAGTACGTCGACAATACCCGCAACTGCACCGGAACGGTGCGGGGTAGTGGCACGGTCGCGAAGGATGGAAACGAGGCGTCGGGTGAGCTGAGCGTCAACGACAGTTGCGGTGGGGAGGCCCCCGGAACGTTCCGGCTCTACCGTTAGCACCCGATCAAGGGGTCAGAGCCCTTGATCGCCCGCGATCAAGGGCTCTGACCCCTTGATCGGCTCGATCCGCAAAACGAGACCGCCTGCAGAGGGCTCGTGCCGCGAGTTGACGGGTATTCGTCATCGGGCATTGCTCGGCTATCATGTCAGCCGAGTCAAGCCACGTATCGCGATACGTGTATTCCTCCCCTCACGTCGAGCAAGGGCAGTGCAGCAGTCGCTTCGTGCTTTCCTCGCGTCCGCGATCATCGCGACGCCGCTCCTCGGACAGAGCCCTCCTTCCACCAAACCGGCGTCGCAGCCGACCGCGAAGGCTGAATCGTTAGGCGCCCCGAAGAAGACCTCCGGGACGACCAAGGCGCAGCCCCCCAAAACGAAGAAGTCCGCGGACACGGCGGCAAAGCCCGGTCGGAAGACCTGGACCGGCGGCCGGAACGGCTTCGTCGTGGACAGCGCCGAGGCCGCGAGCCTCTGGCCGGTGAAGGGTCCCGATCCGCTTCCTGGCGCCATCGTCCCGTCGAAGCGGATCGTGGCCTACTACGGCAACCCGCTCGTGAAGAAGATGGGAATCCTGGGAGAGCTCCCGCCCGAGCAGATGCTCGCCAAGTTCGATGGCGAGCTCGAGCGGTGGCGAAAGGCCGATCCGTCAACGCCGGTGCAGCCGGCGCTGCACCTCATTGCTGTCGTGGCGCAGGGAAGTGCCGGGAGGGATGGCATGTGGCGCGCCCGGATGAGCGACTCGCTCATCGAGCGCGTCTATTCATGGGCGCAGCGCAAGAACGCGATCCTGTTTCTCGACGTGCAGGTCGGCCATAGCACACTCCAGCAGGAGCTGCCGAGGCTCGCGAAGTTCCTCAAACGGCCGGACGTGCACCTCGGAATCGATCCCGAATTTTCAATGAAGACCGGCGCGAAGCCGGGGACGAAAATCGGATCGTTCGACGCGGCCGACGTGAATTACGCGGCCGGTTTCCTCTCCGAGCTGGTGACGTCCGAGAAGATTCCGCCCAAGGTTTTGGTGGTGCACCGCTTCACGCGCCCCATGCTGACGAACACCAAAAACATCCGGCTCGACCCGCGGGTGCAGATCGTGATCAACATGGACGGGTGGGGTCCACATTGGATGAAGCTCGACTCCTATCACGATTACGTGTACCTGCATCCGGTGCAGTACACGGGGTTCAAGCTCTTCTACCACAACGATACCAAGAAGGGCGGGGCGCTCCTGACGCCGGAGCAGGTCCTGAGGCTGATTCCGAGGCCGGTTTACATACAATATCAATAGACGGGGACGGGGGGCGGGCGACGGGCGACGGGCGACGGGCGACGGGTAGGAAGCGAGAACCCTCGGGATGCCTCTCGCAGCGAGTAAGCATCCCAAGGGGTTTCCGCATCTTAGCCGTCGCCCGTCGCCCGCCCCCCGTCCCCAGCAGTTCTAGCACAACAGTTGAAATAAGGGTCCTCCAGACACGACACCGAACCTGGAGCCCCCAATGCGCCCGCTCGCCAAAACCGCCCGCTGGATTTTACTCTCGAGCCTGGTCGCCGCCTGCGCGACCAATCCCGTCACCGGAAAACGCGAGATTTCGCTCGTTTCCGAGCAGCAAGAAGTACAGATGGGACAGGAAGGTGCCCAGCAGGTAGCGCAGCAAATCGGACTCATCAATGACCAGGCACTCCAGAACTACCTGCAGAGTGTCGGGTCGTCGATCGCGGCGAAGTCTGAGCGACCGAACCTCCCATGGACCTTCCGCGCAGTAGACGACCCGAGCCCGAACGCCTTCGCGCTCCCCGGCGGCTACATCTTCGTCACGCGCGGGTTGCTCGACCTGATGAACAACGAGGCCGAGCTTGCGACGGTCCTCGGCCACGAGATCGGGCATGTCACCGCTCGCCATTCCGTTCAGCAAATGAGCCAACAGCAGCTCGCCCAACTCGCGCTGGGCGTTGGCGCCATCCTGTCGCCAACAGTCGCGCAGCTCGGTGAAGTGGCGTCGCAGGGGCTCGGGCTTCTGTTCCTCAAGTACGGCCGCGACGACGAGCGACAGGCAGACGACCTCGGGTTCCGCTACGCGCTGAACCAGGGATACGACGTCCGCTACATGGACGACGTCTTCCGCTCGCTCCAGCGCCTCGGCGAGTCGAGCAAGCAGAGCCCACTCCCAAACTGGCTGGCGACCCACCCGGGTGAAGCTGAGCGCATCCAGAACATCGACGCGAAGCTCGCGCAGCTCCAGCCCACACAGCTGTCGAGCGCGAGGGTGAACGCCCAGGAGTACCTGCAGCGGATCAACGGCCTCGTATACGGCGCGAACCCCCGCAACGGGTTTTTCCAGGGCAACACGTTCTATCATCCGGACCTTCGCTTCCAGATCTCACTGCCGAGTGGCTGGCAGGGGCAGAACCTGTCGCAGGCGGTGATCGCCGTCAGCCCGCAACAGGACGGCATCATCCAGCTCACGCTCGCGCAGGGCAATTCACCCGAAGCGGCGGCGCGCGCGTTCCTCTCACAACAGGGGATCCAGGCTGGGCAGGCATCGCAGGAAACCGTGAACGGAGTGCCGGCGGTCGCGAGCATGTTCCAGGCGCAGACGGAGCAGGGCGTTATTCAGGGGCTCGCGGCGTTCTTCACCTACAACGGCGCGACGTACCAGGTGATCGCGTACTCGGCCGCACAGCGATATGCGGCGTACGACGCCGCATTCCGGCAGTCGCTCGGGAGCTTCGCGCCCGTCACGGACTCGCGTGTGCTCAACGTGCAGCCGAACAAGCTGAATGTCGTGACGCTGCCGCAGCAGATGACGCTCGCGGACTTCGCACAGCGCAACCCGTCGACGATTCCACTCGCGGAGCTCGCGATCGTGAATCAGGTCGAGGATCCGAACAAGCCGCTTCCTGCGGGCACGCAGGTGAAGAAGGTCACTGGCGGAACGCGGACAAGCTAGGCGTTTTGCGAACCTTCACCCAGGGCTAGTTTTCTCGCATGACGCCCTGGGTGAAGCGGCTCCTGCTCGCGAACGTCGCCGTGTTCTTCGTGCAGCTCACGGTCTCCGGCGCGACGACGTTCCTTGCTTTCATTCCGTCGTACGCGCTCGTGCGGCCATGGTCCTTCGTGACCTACATGTTCGCGCACAGTACGACGTCCATCACGCACATTCTCTTCAACATGCTGGTCCTCTACTTCTTCGGACCGCGTGTAGAGGAGCGGCTCGGCAGTGGCCACTTTATCCGGCTCTATTTCGCGAGCGGCATCATGGGCGCGATCCTGTCGATCGTGTTCAACCAAGGAGGCTACATCATTGGCGCGTCGGGGGCCGTCTTCGGCGTCCAACTGGCGTTCGCGAAGTACTGGCCGCGCGAGCGGATTTACATCTGGGGGATCCTGCCGGTCGAGGCGTGGCTCCTCGTGCTGATCACGACGGTGCTCGCGCTGTGGGGCGGCTTTGTGGGTGGCGGAGGCGGCGTCGCGCACTTCGCGCACCTCGGTGGCTACCTCGGCGCGTGGCTGTATCTGATCTGGATGGAGCGGCGGTCTCCGGCGCGGGCCTGGAAGTCGAAGATCGAGAAGCCTGCTAAGAAGGTCGAGATCGGGAACTGGCAGCGCATCGACACGAAGTCGATCCACGAGGTCAACCGGGCGGAGGTCGACCGGATTCTCGACAAGATCAGCGCGAAGGGGGTCGAGAGCCTAACGCCGCAGGAGCGGACGTTCCTCGCGCACTTCGCGCCGCCAGACGACAGGCCCGTAAGGCCGACCTAGGTCCGCACATCCTTGTCGTCGCGCTTCCCCTGGATCCTGTGCAGCATGCTCTCGACGGGGCGTCCAATGACGAGCACGACGAGCGCGATGGTTGCCGCGCCACCCGCGACGCGCCACTGACCGACACCGCAGGAAATCCCCAGCGCAGCGGCGACCCAGATGGTCGCCGCCGTCGTGAGGCCTTGCACGTTGCGGCCTTCCGTGTGGAGAATGACGCCACCGCCGAGAAAGCCGATCCCCGCAATAACACCCTGAATGACTCGTGAGACGGCGTCGGAATGCGTCGCGTCGGCCGGAACGCCGAGCTGCAACGCCGACACCGTCGCGAGTGCCGATCCAAGCGCGACGAGCGAGTGCGTGCGAAGGCCGGCGGGCTTTCGTGTGAGCTCGCGGTTGAGACCGATGGCGCCGCCAATACCCGTCGCCGCCAGAAGGCGAGCAACGACGTCGATCCAGGTCAGGGCATCTTCGGGCGCGGTCATCGAGAGGCGTTCGGGAGTGGAATCGCAGCGATCGTTCGGCGGCACGCAAGTTTGGCAAGCTCAATGATACGAGGGGGCGAAGACCCGCGAGAGGGTGAATGCTTCTTCGTGATCGGGTTGTCGAGCGCGAGCTTGAGTGATCGGCGCGCGGGCTCTACCTTGACCTCGACCCCAGCCTCGCCGCGCTCGCTTCACGCGCGACGCCTCACACCGCACCGGTGAACGCGTTGGCCGACAGATACGTGCAGCTCGAAATCTTTCCGGAAGCTCGACACGTCGAGGCGATCGATCCCCGCCTTGCGATCGGCCGTGACACGCGCGTCGCGGCGCTGTACCGCGTGCGATATGGAGAGAGCCGTCAGGTTCATCAGGTATATCACGACCGGCACGGATGGTACTGTGCCGAACACGGTCCCAAATGCCCGGCGGTGTCCGACGCCACGACGGCCGCGAGTCCACGTTAGGCGGGGGCGAGCGGTTCACGGAACAGCAGCTCGGCGAGATCCTTCGTCGAGCCGCCGAGCGTCAGGAAGGGCTCACGACGGAACCCGACGGTCGCTTCTCGCTCGCCGAGATCCAGCAGATTGCGTCGGAGGTGGGCATTGCGCCTGCCCACGTGGCCGCCGCTGCCGTCGAGGTCACGCACGCGAGCGCACCGCCGCCCCCATCCGCGCTCGGCGCGCCCACCGCGTTTCGTTTCGAGCGTTGGCTCGACGGCGAAATCCCTCGATCGGCGATCGGAGAGCTGTTCGACATTGCACGTCGAGAGATCGGGTTGCAGGGGCAAGTGACCGAAGCCCTCGATACGGTGGAATGGCGCGCACGCAGCCAGCTCAGTGGCTCTGTCGTATCGGTCGCCACGCGAAACGGCCGTACGCAGATCAGTGTTTACCTTGCTCCGACTGACGCTGCGGCGCTGGTTGGAGTGTGAACCTCGGTTGGCGGAGTCGGCGCGGCCGTGGGGATCGGACTGGCGCTTGACACTACCGCAGCGGTCGCGGGCCCGCTCGCCATAGCTGCCACCGTTGCCGTGTCTCTGGGCTGGGCGGGTGCCGGCTCGTGGGTGGCGATGCGCGGAATCTGGCGACGTCTGGCACGCCGATGGGAGGAACGCGCGAGTGTGCTGGGAACGCAGCTCGTTGCCGCGGCCCAGCGCGCGATCGATGCTGCGCGTACTGACACCGAGTAATTCACCGTCATCAACGAGGTCGACATGCGGAAGGGAAGTGTGCGGCTGCTCCTCTCGGCGGCCGCGCTGGCGTTTATCACTGGGCTCACCGGGAGCGCCGGAGCTCAACAGCCGACCGACTCGGCCCTCGTGGCAAAGGCGCGCGCTATCCACGATCGCGTGATCGCGCTCGACACGCACGTCGACATCGACCCGCGCAACTTCACGACCGAGCATCCGAATTACACCGACCGGCTCAGCACGCAGGTAAACCTCCCGAAGATGTTCGAGGGCGGGCTCGATGCCGTTTTTTTCAGCATCTACGTCGGCCAGGGCCCGCTCACGCCCGAAGGCTACCAGCGCGCGTACGACGCGGACATGGAGAAGTTCGCCGCCGTGCACCGCCTGGCCGAGCAGCTCGCGCCCGACAAGATCGAGATCGCCTACCGCGCGGATGACGTCGCGAAGATTGCCGCGAAGGGAAAGAAAGTCGCACTCATGGGCGTCGAGAACGCCTACGGTATCGGCACGGATCTCGGCAACATCAGGAAGTTCTACGACCAGGGGGCGCGGTACATGTCGCTCGCCCACAACGGTCATAGCCAGATGTCGGACTCGAACACTGGCGAGCGAGACGGTGTGTGGCTGTATCACGGGTTGTCGCCGTTAGGCAGGGAGGCCGTCGCCGAGCTCAATCGACTCGGCATCATGATCGACATCTCGCATCCGTCGAAGGAGTCGATGATGCAGACGCTGGCGCTTACGAAGGCGCCGGTCATCGCGTCGCACTCGGCCGTTCGCGCGCTGTGCGACGTGAGCCGCAACCTCGATGATGAGCAGCTGCTCGCGCTCAAGAAGAACGGTGGGGTGGTGCAGATGGTGGGATTCTCGAGCTACGTGAAGCAGGCGCCGCCGCCGTCGCCCGAGCGGCAGCAGGCGGTCGCGGCGTTGCGAACCGAGTTCGGACTTCCGCCGGCCGGGGGCGGTGGTGCCGGTGGAGGCGGTGGAGGGCGAGGCGGCGCTGGTCTTCAGAGCCTTTCCCCCGAGAAGCGGGCTGAATATCAGCGTCGGATGGCGCAGGTGGACAGCCAGTTCCCGCCGCCGCCACGCGCGACGGTGAAGGACTTCGTCGATCACGTCGACTACGCGGTGAAGCTGATCGGCGTGGACCACGTTGGCTTGAGCTCCGACTTCGACGGCGGTGGCGGAGTCGAAGGCTGGAATCAGGCGAGCGAGACCTTCAACGTCACGTTGGAGCTCGTGCGGCGCGGCTACACGGAGCAGCAGATCGCGAAGATGTGGAGCGGCAACCTGCTTCGCGTTATGCGGGAGGTCGAGAAGGTAGCCGCTGGGCTCCAGCGGAAGGCAAACTGACGGCAACGCAAGCACTGGTTACAGGTTACTGGGACAGGTAACTGGTTGCTGGTACGGGTTATCAGTGATTTGAACTCCCGGGATGCTCATCTCGCTGAGAGAGGCATCCCGGGGGTTCTGATAACCACTAACCGATACCAGTAACCTGTTACCTGTCCCAGTAACCAATTACCAGTGTGATACCTTTGGCCGCCGGTTGAACCATGGCCGTGCCGCCTCGAGCTGGCCGGCAAGCCGGAAGAGCGTTGCTTCAGCGCCGAATCGGCCGGCGAAATGAATCCCGATCGGCAGCCCGGTCGAGCTCCATGCGAGCGGCACCGACATCGCAGGCTGGCCGGTCACGTTGAACAGCGGTGGGCACGCGATCCAGTCGAACACGCGCTTCGCGGCCTTTTCGAGCGCCCCCGCCGCGCGCATCACGCCGCCGGCATGCAGTCGGCCCAGAACGTTCATGGCCGCAAGCTCGTGAGCCGGCGGCTGCAGCGCGCCGATCGGAAACGGGGGCGTCGTCAGCGTCGGCGTGACCAGCACGTCGACCTGGTTGCCATCGAACCATCGGCCCACCGCGCGTGCGCTGCGCTCGAGATGCCGGCGCGCGTGAGCCATCGCGCCGGCATTGTACGACCTGCCTAACAACGCGAGTGCCCACGTCGAGATCTCGACGTTCGCCGGCGACGCACGCTGCCCCGTGGCGGCCTCCGCATCGATGAGGTCGGCGGCGGACTGGCCGCACACCATGAGCAGGAATGCCCGAAGAAACTCGTCACGTTCGATCGGTGGCGACGCCTCGACGACGGTATGCCCGAGCGACTCCAGGAGCTGCACCGCGTCATGAAGCGCGGCCTTGCATTCCGGATCCATGTGCTCGCCTAGAAGCGGTCGGTCCGTGAATGCGATCCGGAGCCGGCCTGGATCCGCCGTCACCTCTTCGGTAAAGGGTCGTCCCGGCGGCGTGATACTGTACGGTTCACCCGCTTCCGGCCCCGCGATCGCGTCCAGCATCGCTGCGCTGTCCCGCACGGATCGAGTGATCACGTGCTCGATCGCTGCGCCTTCCCACAGCTCGCCCTCGATCGGACCGGTTGGCGTCCGGCCGCGCGTCGGCTTGAGGCCGAATAGACCGCAGCAGGACGCCGGGATGCGGATCGACCCACCGCCGTCGCCGCCTCCGGCGAGCGGGACCATTCCCGCGGCGACGGCGGCGGCGGAACCGCCGCTCGAGCCGCCACTGGTCCTCGTTGGGTCCCACGGGTTTCGCGTCGGCCCGAACAGTGCCGGCTCGGTGAATGGCGTCAGCCCGAACTCCGGCGTGTTCGTCTTGCCAAGGATGACGACCCCCGACCGTTTGTACCGCCGGACGATCTCCGAGTCGAGAGGCGCGATGAACCCGTCGAGGATTCGGCTGCCGCTTCGAATCGGAGCGCCCGCGTACCAGGACAGCAGGTCCTTGAGCAGGAATGGCACGCCGGCGAATGGCCCGTCGCCTCGCGGCGTGTCCGCCGCCTTCAGCCCATCGTCGTAGAGCTTGTGGATGACCGCATTGAGCCGCGGGTTCAGTGCGTCGATCCGCTCGATCGCCGTGAGCGCGAGCTCGCGTGCCGAGACCTCACCGCGCCGTACGAGCTCCGCGAGGCCGAGGCCGTCGTAGCGGTCGTACTCGGCGAACGTACTCGAGGAGGTCGGGGCAGTGATGGCCACGGGAGACGGGCTGGGACTCCAAAAAATGGCGTCCATAAATCGCACCCGCCATGCATCGCGGGTGCGTAAGGGAAGACGTCACAATTCGGACGGTTTTGTTTAAGCCGACTCCCGAGGTGTGTGACGAACCGGAACCGGGTCGGGTTTGGCGACGCGAACCTGCCTCATTGGAGCCGAAGCGTGACATCGACAACTCCCGAGTCGGCTATGTTACAGAAAATCAATCTCCTCCGAGCCCGCAGCGGGGCACGGGGGACGCTGGCAGGTCACGAATGATGACGGCTCGGGACGCACGGGGAGAATCGACCGTGACGTCGGGCCCGCCGTCTCTCAGGCTAATTGGTGGGCGACACGGACGCGGCATGATCACCATAGACATGTCGATCGTTCAGCGCGCGAAGCGGGGCGATCGGCCCGCCTTCGCCGCGCTGGTCGATTTCTATTATGCGCGCGCCCTACGCTTCGCCGTTCACATGCTCGGCAACGCTCAGGACGCCGAGGAAGCGGTGCAGGACACGTTTGTGCGCGTGCACGGTGCCCTTCACCGCTACGATGAGTTCGATCGGTTCGAGTCGTGGCTGTTCCGCATCCTCGCTAACCGATGTCGGACCATGATGGGACGCGAGGCGCGGCGGTCCCGCGTGCTCGTGTACGGCGATCTCCCGCATGATCGCGGGACGCCGCCCGATGCGGACGCGATCGTATGGCGTGAGGAGATACAGACCGCCCTGGCCGCTCTGCCGGCCGCGCAGCGGGAAGCCTTCCTGCTGCGTCATGTGGAAGGGCTCGAGTACGAGGAAATGGGCCGAATTACCGGCGCCGGCGTATCGGCGTTGAAAATGCGAGTCAAGCGCGCCTGCGAGTTCCTTCGGCTGCGCCTCGCGGAGGTGGAACGTGCGTGACATGAACGATGATCGCGACGAGATGATCAGGCGCATCGTCGACGAGCTCAAAACGCTGCCGGCCGTGCCGGCGGACGCGACGGCCCGCGTGCTCGCACGCGTGGATGCGGCGCGCCGCGCGGAAGGCGTCGGCGCCCGTGCGTCGGCGGACGATGACGACGTGATCTTTTTTCCGAGCAGCACGGAGGAGATGCAGGCGGTCCCGGCCGCGGAGGGCGATTCCGCACGCATCCTTGCCGCGCGCGGTGGGTCAGGCGCGCCCGGCCGGTTTGGGCGCCGGTTCGTCATCTCGCTGCCGGCCGCGATTGGCTATGCGCTCGCCGCGACACTGGCAGGCTTCCTGATTCGCGGCGCAATGCCACGACATCCGCCCGAGCCTAACGTCGCACGGACACCGGAGATCCAGGCAGATACGTTAGGCGCCCGGACGACGCTGGTGCGGGCGGCCGCCACGACTCGAGCGCTGCAGGAGGCTCCGCTCAAGGTCCAGTTCGTGCTCGACGCGCCGCGAGCCCGCAGCGTCACCGTCGTCGGCGACTTCAACGCCTGGGACGGGAGCAGGACGCCGCTCGAGCGTGATTCGACCACCGGCGTGTGGAGCGCCCTCGTGGACGTTCGACCCGGTCGTCACGTCTACGCGTTCCTCGTGGACGGGACGACCTGGACGCTCGATCCCAGTGCTCCGCGCACAAAGGATCTGGACTACGGCACCGAGCAATCAGTGATGATGGTGGGGATGCAGTGATGCGAGTGCGTCATCTCGTCCACCACGTCCGGTGGTCGGCGACCGTTATCGCGGTCCTGACCGCACGTGCCGCGTCAGGGCAGGCGTCCCAGGGGCTCGACTCGGCGACTGCGGCGGCCATCGCACCGATCGTGGAGCAGGCGCGGGCCAACAGGCTTCCCGTCACTCCGCTCTACGCGAAAGCCCGCGAAGGACAGGTGCAGCGCGTGCCGCTTGCGAGGATCGAAGCCGCGGTACGGATGCTCGCCGACCGGATGCACGCGGCGGACGACGCGCTGGCGCCGGATGCGAGCGAACAGGAGCTGAGCGCCGCGGCCGACGCCATCAAGAGCGGGGTGCCGCCCGAGACGCTGCGCTTGATGCGGAAGGCGGGTGGGGACGGATCCCTCGCGGTGCCGATCGGCGTGCTCACGCAGCTGATCGCGCGTGGGGTGCCGGTGGAACGGGCATCCATGGAGGTCGTTGCGCTGCTGCAGCGCGGAGCCGTTGCTAAAAACTTCATTGCCCTCGAGGAGAGCGTCCGGCAGGATGTCCTGGCTGGCCGGCGGCCGGATGAGAGTCTGGATTTGCGGTTGAAGGGTATCATCCCCAATCTTCCTCAGACGGCAACGGAAGTGGGCAGTGATGGGCTGACAAAGGCCGCCTCGACCCCCAAGCGACCGCGCTGAACACCAACCAGGCAGCTGCAGCAGTCTTTTCCCTGGCCAGGCTACCTCATTGCGTTCGCCGCGCTCGCATGCGTTCCGTGTGCGAGGGCGGCGAACGCGCAGTGGAGCCGGCAAACGACCCTCGACGTCGGCGCGACCCGCCTGACGAGAGACGACTTCGCAGACACTGACGGCGGCACCGTCGCGGCGCTGTGGAGTCGTTGGAACGAACGCGTCTCGCTCGTGGCGAGCGGCGCGGCGACGCGCGTCTCCGACGGGCAATCGACGGGCATTGCGCTCGGCTCGGCGTCCTACATTGTCCCAGTCGACCGCGTCCGACTCGAGGCTGGTGGTACGGGGACGATCCTCGGAACGAGCGACTACGCGCCGTCGTCGAGCTGGATCGCGTTTGGCCGAGCGCACTTGCTTGGCACTGGATGGGGAGCGTGGGTTGGCGCGAGCGGCGGCAACGTTCACCTCGAGCGGACGACGTTCCCTGCGACGACGAGTGAGCTCGGGGCGTGGTACCGGCGCGGCGGGCAGCGGCTCACGTTGAGCGCAGTCGCCGTAAACACCTCCACGGTGTCGACGCTGATCTTCAGCGATCAGATCGTGGTTCGCGTGCACGATCCCGTACGCTACGCCGACGTCTCGCTCATCGGTCACGGTGCGTGGCGCCGATTCGAGGTGGACGCGGTCGCGCTGTCGCGACATGCGTGGAAGGGAGAGCTCGCGTCGGTGCCTGCCGCATCGGTCGCGGGTGCCTGGTGGATGACGCCGAACGTCGCAGTCGCGGCTGCGGTGGGCCGCCAGCTCGCCGATCCGATTCGCGGGACGGTCCGGGCTCGTTACGCGACGGTGGCGCTCCGACTGTCGGCCGAGCGTCATGGTCCGGTGGCGCCACTGCGCAAACCGCCGACGGTTTCACCGGGGTCCGCGTCGCTCATCGCGACGCCGCGGGACAACGGGTCATCGGTCCTGCTCGTGTACGCTCCCGGCGCGCAGCAAGTGGAGCTCATGAGCGATTTGACCGGCTGGGAAGCAAAGGCGCTCGACCGAAAGCGCGGCCGCTGGGAGCTCCGCCTAACGACTCAGCCGGGCTCGCATCACGTCGTGGTGCGGATCAACGGAGGGGCCTGGCTCGTCCCGGCGAATCTTCCGCGCAT
>Ga0075428_100005325_pt1 | contig 14299 bp, 13 predicted proteins | sample RhiMetdeltSRZDD2_FD_75291 | JGI IMG/M metagenome (GOLD analysis project Ga0075428, IMG submission 75291) | Populus rhizosphere microbial communities from Tennessee, USA - Rhizosphere MetaG P. deltoides SRZDD2 | ecosystem: Host-associated > Plants > Roots > Rhizosphere > Soil | place: USA...
TTCGTCCGTGACCATCTCCAGGGTCAGCTCGTCGTGATTGCGGAGGAACATTGCCCATTGACAGTTGTCGGGAATGGGCGGGGTCTGGCTCATGATGTCGATGATCGGGAAGCGGTCTTCCATCGCCAGGGCCATGTACATGCGGGGCATGACCGGAAAATGAAAGGCCATGTGGCACTCGTCGCCGTTCCCGAAATACGGGAGGGAATCTTCCGGCCACTGATTAGCCTCGGCCAGGAGCATGCGGCCGGGATATTTCGCATCCATGTGCGCGCGAATTCTCTTGAGATAGTCGTGCGTCTCTGGAAGGTTCTCGCACGTGGTGCCCTCGCGCTCGAAGAGATAAGGAATGGCGTCGAGCCGGAACGCGTCGACGCCCATGCCCATCCAGAAATCGAGCGCTTTGATCAGTCCCTCGTGTACCGCGGGATTCTCGAAATTGAGATCGGGCTGATGGGAGAAGAAGCGATGCCAATAATAGGCCTTGGCAAGCGGATCCCACTGCCAGTTCGACGACTCGAAATCCTTGAAGATGATGCGCGCGTCGCGGTACTGGTCGGGCGTGTCGCTCCAGACATAGAAATCACGCCACGGACTGCCCCGCTTGGCGCGGCGCGATTTCTGGAACCAGGGATGCTGATCGCTGGTGTGATTGATCACCAGCTCGGTGACGACGCGGATGCCGCGGCGATGCGCTTCTTTGAGGAAGAGCTTGAAATCGGCGAGCGTGCCGTAGCTGGGGTTGACGGCGGTGTAATCGGCGATGTCGTAGCCGTCGTCGCGTAAGGGCGACGGGTAGAACGGCAGCAGCCACAGAATGTTGACGCCGAGGTCCTGGAGATAGTCGAGCCTCGCCGCCAGACCGGTGAAATCGCCGATACCGTCGTCGTTGCTGTCGAAGAAGGCCCGGACGTGGGTCTGGTAGATGATGCCGTCTTTGTACCAAAGCTCATCCATGACCGGTTAGTGCGCCTCGCGAATGGTGTTGGGTGCTAGGTGTTGGGTACTGGCGGTGTAGCGCCTGTGGGAAAGGCGTCGCCAGTACCCAGCAGCCAGTAGCCAGCAGCTATAAGAAGTATTCAAAGTCGCGCTCCGTCCTTACGCGCCTGCGAATCCTGAAAATGTGTGCGGGAATTACGTGCGGATTCAATGTCAGTGTGTTTCTTCCAGAATGCCAGGTGAAGCGGATGCCGCTGAGAAGGTCGTGGGCCTGGAAGGGTTTCCCGGCGTCCAATTGCAGGGCGTCGTAGTTGAGATCGATGTCGGCGGTCTGGGGGTTGTGGGGGTCGAGGTTGACGACGCAGACGACAGCATTGTCGCCGGCGGTTTTGCTGTAGCAGAGGATCTGGTCGTTGGTGGTCTCGTGAAAGGTCAGCGTGATGTTTTGTTGGAGCGCCGGATTTTCGCGGCGGATGCGATTGATCGCGGTGATGAGCGCGGACAGGTCGTCTTCCGTGGGAGGCCAGTGCCGGACCTGGTATTTCTCGGAGTCGAGATATTCTTCGCTGCCGTGCTCGCGGGGGAGGTGCTCGAAGCGCTCGAACGGCGGGCCGTAAATCCCATAATTCGCGGACAGCGTCGCCGCGAGGACGAGCCTCTGGGTGAACGCCGCGCGGCCGCCGTACTGAAGATATTCCGTGAGGATGTCCGGTGTATTCGGCCACGCGTTAGGCCGGAACAGATCACTGACCGGCGGCTTCGTAATCTCTTCGAAATATTCGGTGATCTCGTGTTTCGTGTGACGCCACGCGAAATACGTGTAGGACTGCGTGAATCCGCCTTTGGCCAGCCGGTACATGATTTTCGGCCGGGTGAAGGCCTCGGATAGAAAGATCAGCTCCGGCCATTCGCGCTTGAGATCGCGAATGCACCACTCCCAGAACGGCAGCGGTTTCGTGTGCGGGTTGTCGATGCGAAACACGCGCACGCCCCTGCCGATCCAGAACGCGAACACGTCGCGCAGCTCCTCCCACAATTCGCTCCACTGATCGCTCTCGAAATGGAACGGAAAGATGTCCTGGTATTTCTTCGGCGGATTCTCCGCGTATTGAATCGTTCCATCGGGCCGCATCAGGAACCAGCGGGGATGCTTTTTCACGTACGGGTGATCGGGCGACGCCTGAAAGGCAATGTCCGTCGCGACCTCGATTCCGTACTCCTTCGCTTTCGCGACGAGGCGCTCGAAATCGTCGATCGTGCCGAGCTGCGGATGCACGGATTTGTGTCCGCCCTCTTCGCTCCCGATCGCCCACGGACTGCCGACATCCTCCGCCTCCGCGGCAACGCGATTGTTCTTCCCTTTGCGGAAGGTCTCGCCGATGGGATGGATCGGCGGGAGATAGAGCACATCGAATCCCATACGCGCCACGCGCGGGAGCTGCGCCTCGACATCCTGAAACGTCCCGTGCCTTCCCTCCTGCTGCGACGCCGATCGCGGAAAGAGCTCGTACCACGTGCTGAACGCGGCCTTGGGACGATCGACCTCGATCCGAAGCTCGCAGGGATAGCGCGATTGGAACTTGCGCTCCGCGTTGCGCCACATCAGCGCGAGCAGATCCTCACTGTCGAGATCCTCGACCTTTTCGGCGACCGGTTCGTCGCCGGCGAGGAGATCGATGAACACATCGAGCTTGCGGCGATCGCGCTTTCCGGCCTTCGCCGCGGCAGCGCGAATCATTTCCAGTCCGATGAGAAGCTGCACGCGCAGCTCGTCTTCCGTTGCCCCGCCGCCGATGCGCTTCTTCAAATCGCGATGCCAGGTGAGGAAGTGATCGATCCACGCTTCGATCGTGAATCGATGGAAGCCCAACGACTCGACAGTAATCTCCGCGCGCCAGCGATCGTTGGGCAGCGGGCGCATTCGCACCTCGCGCCATTTCTTCTCGCTCTCGTGACGATGCAGCACGACCGCGGAGATGAGATCGTGGCCGTCGGCGAAGATGTCCGCCTCGGCGAAAACCACATCGCCGATCACCCGTTTCGCGGGAAACGCGCCGCCATCGACCTCGGGCGATACGGCTTCGATGATGACCCTACTAACGAACTCCGCAGGTACCACTCGCGTTTGCGGGTGCGAGAGGCGTGCCGTGGCGACTAAAGCAGTTTGCGGACGAAGGGGCGGACCAGGAAACCGAGCATGCTGCCGGTCGGGCCGCGCCTGAGGGCGAAGAGGCGGATGATCTGCTCGACGGCGAGGATGAGCGCAGTGATGAATGAAAAAAAGGCCTCGCGCATCAACGAGCTCACGACGCCGATCAGAAAGACCACGAGCAGACTCCAAGTGAGCGAAAACGCGGAGTGCTCGCGATAGTTGAAGCCGTATTTCTTTTCGAGCTGCCGCTGCTCATCCGCGGAAAGAAGGGTCATGAACGGACCGCGCACCGTGATCGCGTCCTGCAACGCAACGTCGTCCGTCGGCGGAATCATGAATGTCGCGGAGTCGCCTGGTTCGGTGAACGGCGACGGCAAGCTCGCGCGTCTTCCGGAGAGCAACCAGAAGACGACGTACGCGATCGTGCCGAAGAACGTCCCCATGCCGCGGTTTTGCAGCATGGCGACGTGGAAACGCACGCCCGACTCGCCGATGAGGAGCACAGCGAGTATCCACAACATCGTCGGCACGGGCGACGCAGTCTGGCGCAGCATGGCATCGGCTTTCAGCCAGATGCAGACGCCGAGAAGCACGATCGACGGAATGCAGGACACGAGCGTCATCCGCATCGGGAATGTGCCCAGCTCGTTCGCGAGGCGGTTCTGCACCGGCGCGGGAAATTGCCCGAGGATGATTCCGGAGAGGCGCGCGAGCACGCTGTAGCGCCGCTGTCGTTGCGCGCGTTCCCAATCCTCCACGCGCCGGGCCTCGGTTTCTTCGTTGTAATGCTCGAACACGCGGATCGTGTGATCGTCGCGCCACGGCTCGAGCGTGTAGCGCACACCGTTCGGCATCACGTCAGCCGACACGACTTCGAAGTACTCGTCATCCCAGAAGACGGCGGTCCCCGGATACTCGGCCTGCGTGAGCGACTTCGGCGTGCGCGGCGTCCAGCCTTTCGGGATTCGCGATTGAAGGATCACCTTGCCGGCGATCTCACGCGAGCGGTCAGTGCCATAGGACTGCATAGGACGATTGGGACTTTATAGGACCTATAGAGCTTGCGCTGCAATGCACGAGCGCACTTTGGAGACGAGATCGTCAATATCGAATGGCTTTGGCAAAACCGCGAAGGGCTCGCGGTCGAGGCGGTCGCGGATGACCGCCGGTGATGCGGCGCTGGTCACGATGACTTTGCGGAGGCGCTCGGGGTCGTTCTCGGCGAAGGTGTTGAGGAACGTGAAGCCGTCGATGTGGGGCATCATCAGGTCGAGAATGATCACGTCGAACTCGGCGATGCCGAGCTTGAGCACGGCCTCGAGTCCGTCCGCGGCGGCGTCGACGCGGTAGCCGCATCGTTTGAGGACCATGGTGACCAGACGGCGGATCGCGGGATCGTCCTCGACGACGAGGACGCCATACTGCTCGCTCACTTCACGACCGGTATTACGTCGTTGAGAATCCAGAGCGGGCCGACGAGCAGGTGGACGAAGTTGCGGAAGAACGCGGGATTCTTGTGCTCGTACACCTTGTGGCCGATGAACTGAAAGATCCAGCCGAGGACGAACAGCGCGAGGTTGATCCAGAGCGAAATCGCCGCGCCGAGGAAGTAGAACACGACGGAGACGGCCATCATCGCGATCGCGAGACGCCACTCGATGACGAAGTAGTACGCGCTGGCCAGCGCGATGAGCAGCATGGCCGCATCGACGCGCACCGTCGCGACGTCGAGCAGCGTCACCTGCGTGAGCATGCCGATGAGCGAGAACATGATCATCGGGATGCCGAGGCGGTGAAAGACCTTGTTGCCCTTCGTCTGGTGATAGGAGGCGTAGTCCGCGAAGAGAGCGTGTACATCCTGCATACTTGAATTCTACGGCTAGAATGCGCGCGCGTGGCACCTCGTCGGCTCTACGAAGAGCGGCGCACCCGGCTCGAAGCAAACGCGAGTGCGCTGCGCGCCCGCGAGCGCACGATCTCGATCGCGCGGCTCGTGCTGATCGCACTGGCAATTGCGATCGCGTTTTGGAAGGTCGCCGCGGCGCTCGTTCCGATCGCGATCTTCATCGCGCTCGTGGTCATGCACGAGCGCGTGATTCGCGAGCACAAGCGCGCGGAGAGCGGCGCGGCGTTTTATCAGCGCGGCCTGGCGCGCATCGATGGCACGTGGGCCGGCCTCGGCGATGCAGGCGACGAGTTCAGCGAGGAGCATCATCCGTACGCGGCCGACTTCGATCTCTTCGGAAAGGGATCGCTCTTCGAGCTGATCTCGATCGCGGTGACGCGTGCGGGCCGCATGCGACTGGCGTCGTGGCTGAAGCAGCCGTCGATGTCCGCGACGGAGATCGCATCGCGCCAGGCCTCGGTGCTCGAGCTCCGCGAGAACGTCGCGCTCCGCGAAGACCTCGGCGTCGAGGCGTCGGAGGTGAAACACGAGATCGAAGGTGCGCGGCTCGACGAGTGGGGGGCGATGCCGCCGATGCGCATCGGTGCAGCGGAGCGTCTCGGCGCGATCGTGCTCCCCGCAATCACGGTTGTGCTCCTCGGAATCACGCTGCCATCGCTGATTGCGAAGCTCGTCGGATGGACGCACCCCGAGGCGATGCTGCGGCTAGGTATGTTCGCAAACGTGCCGGTGTGGCCGCTGCTTCTCGCGATTCTCGCGACGGGCGTGATCGCGCGGCGATTCCATGAGCGCGTGACGCCGGTGGTGATCGCGGTCGAGCGCGCCGAGCCTGCGCTCGGGTTGCTTGCGGGTGTGCTCTCGCGCATCGAGCGCGAGACATTCACGTCGGAGCGGCTGGCGTCGCTGCATGCGCGATTGCGCGGCGCGTCGAAGGAGATCGAGCGATTGCGAAGGCTCGTTGCTTTGCTCGACGCGCGTCGCAATCAATTCTTTGCACCGTTCGCCGCGCTGCTGCTGTGGACGACGCACGTGGCGATGGCGATCGAACGCTGGCGCGTGCGGTCGGGCGCGCACGTGCGCGACTGGATCGAGGCGGTCGGCGAGATCGAAGCGCTGGCGTCGCTCGCGTCGTTCGCGTTCGAACATCAATCGTTCGCAATGCCGGAGATCGTGGAGCGAGGGTCTCTGTTCGTTGCGCGCGAGCTTGGGCATCCGCTGATTCCGGAGGACCGCCGCGTGGCGAACGACGTGCGGCTCGATGACACGCTGCGGTTGCTGGTGGTGAGCGGATCGAACATGTCGGGCAAGAGCACGATGATGCGCAGCATCGGCATCGGCGCGGTGCTGGCGATGGCGGGCGGGCCGGTGTGCGCGCGCTCGCTGCGCATTGCGCCGGTCGCCGTCGGCGCATCGATTCGCATTCACGACTCGCTGCAGGAGAACGCGTCGCGGTTTTACGCGGAGATCCTTCGCATCCGCCAGATTCTCGACCTGTCGAAAGAAGGACCGCTGCTGTTTCTCCTCGACGAGATGCTCGCGGGAACGAATTCGCATGACCGGCGTATCGGCGCGGAGGCGATCGTGCGCACCCTTCTCGAGCGCGGTGCGATCGGACTGGTGTCGACGCACGATCTCGCGCTCGCACAGATCGCGGAATCGCTCGCACCGCGCGCGGCGAACGTGCACTTCGAGGATCACATCGAAGCCGGACGCGTGGTCTTCGACTACCGCATGCGCCCCGGCGTGGTCACGAAGAGCAACGCGCTGGAATTGATGAGGAGTGTGGGGATCGAGGTGTAGCTACTCGCTCTGATGCTCGAGCGCTTCTTCGATGTCTTCTTCTTCGCCTTCCGCTTTGCCCGGTGTGTGGCCGGGCGTTTCGGTGCGGCGATTGCTGCGCGCTTCGCGACGTTCGTTGTCGCGGCGATCGGTGGGGTTCTGAGTGCGTTCGACTCGGGACATGGTGGGCCTCCGTGAGGCAGGAGGCCCCTGCAATTACTGCACCGAGGTCAGCGTCGTCGTGGAGGTCACATTGCCGGAAGCGTCGAGGGTTTCCTGCTTCACGACGATGTTGCGCGCCATGTCGACCCACGTGATCGCCGGCTGAATGCTGTCGTTCGCGACGGTGATCGATTTGTACTTGACGGTGTTGAACGTACCGCCGGTGACGGTCACGGACTCGCCGACCGCGAGCACTTCGCCGGTTCCGCCGATCGTGGTCTGGGTCGTGGTCGTCGGAATGCCGACGGGCGGGCGGATGACGATCGTTTCGGTGACCGGTGAGACGTTCCACGTGTTGCCGACGCACCAACCGTCGGCGGGGCCGAGGATGAGTGACGGCACGAACGTGAGCTCGACCTCGCCGGTGAGCTTGCCGAGAACGGGCACGGTGGTCGTCGTCTTCACGAGCGTCTTCTTCAGCCCGCGCAGAGTTCCGACGACCTCGCCGTCGAGCGTCGTCTCCGCATCCGCGTTGCCCGAGGGCGACTGGACCTGCTGCGTGGTCTTCGTCTGCGTCGGCGTGTCGGAGAGCCAGGTGATGGTGAACGTGACGTTGCCGCTGGGCGTCGTCGTCAGGTAGCTGGCCTTCGTGCCGGCGGCGACCAGGCCGAAGGCGTGACAGTTGCCGGTGACCGGCGCGGCCGCGGGAAAGCGGACGGCTCTTCGCTTTTGGGCGTAGGACGGCAGGACGAATAGGACGGATAGGACCGCCAGGACGAGCGCTCTTCTCTGCATGTCTTAGATCGCGCAAGGCAGGGGAAAAGTCCCTCAGAAAAGACCCCTCACCCCGTCCCTCTCCCCGCGCGGCGGGGAGAGGGAGAAAACAGGGGGCGAAATAGATGTTGACAGGGACGGGTTCATGCATAAAGATTCGGTAAGATGAATACTTATGCGGCAGGCGAGGCAATGCGGAGACGAGAGGAAATCCTCGAGATCGTCCGCTCCACGGCCGTCCACTCTCAGGACGAGCTGATGGCCGCGCTCCGCAAGCGTGGATTTGCGGTCACGCAGCCCACGCTGTCGCGGGATCTGCGCGAGCTCGGGCTGATCAAGACGCCGAACGGCTACGTCTCACCCGAGGCGCTGGCGCCGGTGGCCACGCTCATCCCGCGCGAATCGGCCGAGCATCGCTTCGAGCACGTCGTGCGCGACACCGTCACCTTCGCCGAGGCGGCCATGAACATGGTCGTCCTCAAGACTCCTCCCGGCACCGCCCAGTCCTTGGCGATCGCCATCGACGCGATGTCGATCGACGATCTCCTCGGCAACGTCGCCGGGGACGACACCATCTTCGTCGCCTTTCGCAGTCCCGCCGCCGCCGCGTCCTTCGCGCGGCGAGTCCACGAGATCGCCGGCCTGAGGCCGGCGCGCAGCCGTACGCGCGCCTAGGCGCGGCGACGATTTCGGAGCCATGACGCCAATGAACGAACTCAATTACGACACGTGTACACGCGTAGCGATCGCCGGGGCGACCGGCTACTCCGGCCTCGAGCTGCAGAAAATCTTCGCGCGCCATCCGCACGTCGAAGTCGTCGGCAAGTATTCGAGCGAGTCGTTCTCGATCGAGAAGCTCGTCGAGGCGAAGGCGGAGGTCGTGTTTCTCGCGACACCGAACGAGACCTCCGCGGAGATCGCGCCACAGATTCTCGACCTCGGGATGAAGGTCATCGACCTCTCGGGCGCGTTCCGCCTCGGAGAGCCGACGCTCTATCCGGCGTGGTACGGCTTCGAACATCCGCGCCCGCAGCTTCTCAGCGAAGCGGTCTATGGTCTGTCGGAGCTTTGCAACGGCGAGCTGAAAAAAGCGCGGCTCGTCGCGAATCCGGGCTGCTACCCGACCTCGATCCTGCTCGCGCTGCGGCCGCTGACGTACATCATCGACCGCACGCAGCCGGTCATCTGCGACTCGAAGAGCGGCGTGTCGGGCGCGGGCAAGAAATCCGATGTCGCGTTTTCGTTCACGGAGCTCTTCGGCAATTTCAAGGCGTACGGCGTCGGCACGCATCGCCACGAGCCGGAGATCCGCCAGGGACTGCACCTCGGCGAGCGCACGACGCTCGTGTTCGTCCCTCACCTGCTCCCGACCGATCGCGGCATCTACTCGACGATGCACGTCGGCTTCACGAATGCGGTGAGCGAAGAAGAGCTCGCGGGCATCTACGCGGATGCGTACGCGGACAAGCCGTTCGTGCGCGTGCTGCCGGCCGGAAAGATGCCGGAGCTGAAGAACGTGGTGAACACGCCGTACGCGGAGATCGGCTTTCAATTGCTGCAGGGCGGACGGCGCGCGGTGATCGTGTCGGTGATCGACAACCTGCTCAAGGGCGCGGCCTCGCAGGCCGTACAGAACTTCAACCGCATGCAGGGCTACGCGGAGACGGAGGGACTGCTGTGAAACGGTTGACGGTTGGCGGTTGGCGGTTGGCGGTGGTCAAGCTGGGCGGCTCGCTGCTCGATGACTCCGCACGCCGTGCAGTCGCACTCGCGAAGATCGCCGAGCACTGGAACGCCGGCGACGAGATCGTGCTCGTACACGGCGGCGGGAAGCACATCGATGCCGCGTTGCGCCGCGCCGGAATCGAGAAGCGGACTCATGCCGGTCTGCGGATCACGGACGATGCGACGCTCGAGATCGTCGTGTCCGTTCTTGCCGGGCAGGTGAACAAAATGCTCGTCGCCGAGCTCGCGGCGCTGGGCGTCCGGGCAGCGGGACTTTCCGGATGCGACGGAGGCACGCTGATCGCGGAGCAGCATCCGCCGATCGATGGCGTCGAGCTCGGACATGTCGGACGCGTGACTCGGGCCAATCCGGGACTGATCCGGGCCATGCTCACGCAGGGCGTGATGCCCGTGCTCTCGTCCGTCGGCGCGAGCGAACGCGGCGCGCTGTTCAACATCAACGCAGACACCGCGGCCGCTGCCGTCGCGGCGGCATTGCGCGCACCGGAGCTTCGCTTCTTCACGGATGTCGAGGGACTGCTCGACGAGCGTGGCTCCGTCGTACCGCATCTCGACACCGCTGGTCTCGAAGCGATGCTGAAAAGCCCCGCCGTCAGCGGCGGTATGAAACCAAAACTACAGGCGGCCTTGAGCGCGCTGAAAGGCGGCGTCACGAAAATCACGATCGGTCTCCCGCCAACCGCCAACCGCCAACCGCCAACCGAAGGAGGAACCACCCTTGTTGCTGCATGACGAATCGCCATCGGCAGTCGAGGAGCGCGAGAGCGCATTCCTCGTGAAGACGTACGCGCGCACTCCGTTCCATCCGCGCGATGGAAAAGGGGCGAAGCTCATCGACGCGGACGGCCGCGAGTACTGGGACCTCCTGGGCGGCATCGCCGTGAACGTGCTCGGGCACAAGAATCCGAAGCTCCTCAAGGCGCTGCGCGACGCGAGCAACTCGCTGCTGCACGTCTCGAATCTCTACTACCACCCCGCCCAGGGAATCCTCGGCGAGAAGCTCGTGCGCGCGTCGGGCCTCAACCGCGCGTTCTTCTGCAACAGCGGCACCGAGGCCAACGAAGCCGCGCTCAAGTTCGCGCGGCTCGCGACGAAAAAGACGAAGCTCGTCGCGCTCGAGGAGAGCTTCCACGGACGCACGTTAGGCGCGCTCTCCCTGACCGGACACGGCGCGTATCGCGAGCCGTTCGAGCCGCTCGTGCCGGGTGTGACCTTCGTCGCGCCGAACGACATCGCCGCGCTCGAAGCGGCGGTCGATGATCAGACCGCAGCGATCTTCCTCGAGCCGGTCATGGGCGAAGGCGGAATCATCCCGCTCAGCGACGAGTACCTCATCGCCGCGCGGCAGATCGCCGACAAAGCGGGCGCGATGCTCGTCCTCGACGAGATCCAGTGCGGCCTCGGACGCACCGGACATCTCTTCGCCTTTCAGAAGAGCGGCATCACGCCCGACATCATGACGCTGGCGAAGCCGTTAGGCGGCGGACTGCCGTTAGGCGCGGTGCTCACCGGTGCGGCGATCGAAGGCGTGGTCAAGCCCGGCCATCACGGCACGACGTTCGGCGGCAACCCGATCGCGTGCCGCCTCGGCGCGGTCGTGCTCGACGAGGTGACGAAGCTGCTCCCGCAGATCCAATCGATGGGCGATTGGTTCGGGCAGGAGCTGAAGAAACTCAACGTCGGCGAAGTGCGCGGCAACGGGTTGATGTGGGGCATCGAGCTCGATCGTCCCGCCGGTCCGGTCGCGCGTGCGCTGCTCGATCACGGATTCGTGGTCGGTACCGCGCGCGAGAAGGTGTTGCGGTTGTTGCCGCCGTATGTCGTTCCGAAAAAAGCACTCATGGAGTTCGTCATCGCCCTGGAGAAAACGTTGCGAGTTGCGAGTTGCGAGCTGCCCGAGCCTTTGCGCTCGACGGAACTGCCCGCGCAACTCGCCACTCGGAGCGAAGCGCACTCGCAACTCAGTCATCAAGGAGCAGTGGCGTGAAAAAAGTCGCACTTGCATACAGCGGAGGCCTGGACACCTCCATCATCATCACCTGGCTCAAAGAGAACTACGGCTGCGAAGTCGTTGCGGTGGCCGTGGACGTCGGCCAGGCCGAAGAGACGGCCGGTCTTGCGCAGAAGGCGTATTCGACCGGCGCGTGCGATTTTCATCTCGTCGATGCGAAGGAGGAGTTCGCGGCGGACTTTCTCTTCCCCGTGCTGAAAGCGGGCGCGATCTACGAGCGCGACTATCTGCTCGGCACGTCGACCGCGCGTCCGCTCATCGCGCGCAAGCAGGTCGAGATCGCGCTGGCGACCGGCTGCGATGCCCTCGCGCACGGCTGCACCGGCAAGGGCAACGACCAGGTGCGCTTCGAGCTCGCCTATCAGGCGCTCGCGCCGGAGCTGAAGGTCATCGCGCCGTGGCGCGAGTGGAACATCGTCTCGCGTGAAGACGCGATCGACTACGCATCGGAGCACGGCATTCCGGTGCCGGTGACGAAGAAAGATCCGTACTCGCGCGATCGCAACCTCTGGCATCTCTCGCACGAAGGCGGTCCGCTCGAAGACCCGTCGTTCGAGCCCGAGGCTTCGATGTTCAAGCTGACGGCCGATCCGATGGATGCGCCGAACACGCCGGAGAAAGTCACGATCGAATTCGAGTCGGGCGTGCCGGTCGCGGTGAACGGAGCGCAGCTCTCGCCGGCGAAGCTCGTGCAGACGCTGAACGAGATCGGTGGACGGCACGGCGTCGGCCGCGTGGATCTCGTCGAGAATCGACTGATCGGCATCAAGTCGCGCGGCGTGTACGAGACTCCGGGCGGAACGCTGCTCGTGACGGCGCTCAAAGCGCTCGAGTCGATCGTGCTCGATCGCGACTCCGCGCACGAGAAGGAGCGCATCGCGACGCGCTACGCGGAGCTGGTCTACAACGGCCTCTGGTTCGCGCCGCTGCGCGAGGCGTACGACGCGTTCGTGAGTGTGCTCGGTGAAAAAGTCACCGGCACCGTCACGCTGAAGCTCTACAAAGGCAACGCGATGGTGGTCGGACGCAAGTCGCCGAACTCGCTCTACAAGCAGAACCTCGCGTCGTTCGACATGACCGGCTACGACGTCACCGATTCGGCCGGCTTCATCAAGCTGTTCGGCCTGCAGCTCCGCGGCTCCAAGCGCATCGCGCCGATGGACGTGGAAGCGGTGCAGAGCGCGAACGGAGGGTGGTCCAAAAAGTGACGATGTGGGGAGGCCGGTTCACCGAAGGACCATCGGCGCTGCTGCGCGCGCTCAATGACTCGTTCGCGTTCGATCGCGAGCTTTTCGCGGAGGACGTGGAAGGATCGATGGCGTGGGCACGCGAGCTCGCGCTCGCGGGCGTGTTGACGCACGACGAGGCGGAGACGCTCGTCGATGCGCTCGGCAAGCTCACGCTCGAAGAGAGCGATGCGGAAGACGTGCATTCGTACGTCGAAGCGAAGCTCCGCGAGCTGGTCGGCCCGCTCGCAGGGAAGCTGCACACGGGGCGGTCGCGCAACGATCAAGTGGCGACCGATCTGCGGTTGTGGCTTCAGAAAGTCACGGATGACGCGGTGGCGCTCATCGCGTCGCTGATGCGCGCGCTGGCGGAGAAGGCCCAAGCCGAGGCGGCGACGCCGATGCCGGGGTACACGCATCTCAAACAGGCGGAGCCGATCACCTTCGGACACTGGTGCCTGGCGTATTACGAAATGCTCTCGCGCGACTGCTCGCGTCTCTTCGACGCGCAGTTGCGCGGCGACGAATGCCCTCTCGGATCGGGCGCGCTCGCCGGAACTCCCCTGCCCATCGATCGCGAACGCCTCGCGGCATCGCTCGGATTCGCGCGCGCCACGGCGAACTCGCTCGATGCGGTGTCGGATCGCGACTTCGCCGCGGAGTATCTGTTCACGGCCACGCTGCTGCTCACGCATCTGTCGCGCATGGCCGAGGATTTGATTTTTTTCACGAGCGACGAAGCGGGCTACGCGGAGCTGCCGGACGCGATGGCCACCGGCTCCTCGCGCATGCCGCAGAAGAAAAATCCCGACGTGCTGGAGCTGACGCGCGGTCATGCGGCGCGCACGCTCGGCGACCTGACCGGATTTCTGTCGCTGCTCAAAGGACTGCCGCTGGCGTACAACAAGGATCTGCAGCTCGACAAAGAGCCGCTGTTCCGCACGAACGCATTGCTGCTCGTGCTGTTGCCTGCGCTGACGGAGTTGGTCAAGGGATTGAAGATCACGAACAAGATGCGCGAGGCGGCGGCGAGTCCGCTGCTTCTCGCCACGGATGCCGCGGACGAGCTTGCGGCGAGAGGAATTCCGTTTCGGGAAGCGCACGAGATCGTCTCGCGCGAGGGAAGGCACTCGCTGAGCAGCGTGGAAGCGGTGCTGGCGAAAAAGAATGTGTTCGGCGGCACCGCGCCGGCGCGCGTGGAAGCCGCGGCGCGCGCGGCACTGGAGAAATTCGCGAATGAGACTCCCTAAGGGATTTCTGGCCTCGGGCATCCGCGCCGGCATTCGCAAGAAGCGGCCCGACGTCGGACTGATCGTCGCGCCGGACGGCGCGAGCGGCGCCGCCGTGTTCACGCAGAATCGATTTCAAGCCGCGCCGGTCGTGCTCTCGAAAGCGGCGCTGAAGACGAGCCGCGGCCGCGTGAAGGCGGTCGTCGTCAACGCGGGATGCGCGAATGCGATCACGGGGAAGGAAGGCTACGACGCCGCGAAGCGCGTGCGCACGCGCACGGCCGAGCTCTTGAAGTGCAGCGAGAACGAGATCTTTCTCGCGTCGACCGGCGTGATCGGGGTCGTGCTTCCGGACAAGAAGGTGACCGCGTCGCT
>Ga0075428_100005326_pt1 | contig 14298 bp, 10 predicted proteins | sample RhiMetdeltSRZDD2_FD_75291 | JGI IMG/M metagenome (GOLD analysis project Ga0075428, IMG submission 75291) | Populus rhizosphere microbial communities from Tennessee, USA - Rhizosphere MetaG P. deltoides SRZDD2 | ecosystem: Host-associated > Plants > Roots > Rhizosphere > Soil | place: USA...
GCGGTCGCCCAGTACAACATCACGTTGTCGAGCAGCTCGTCACGAGTCAGCACGTTCTCCGGATGACCGTCGCAGTCCATCCACGACCAGAATTTCTCGACGATCCACGCCAGCTGCCCAACCGGTGAGTCCACCAATCCGTAGCCGACGGTCTGCGGGCGGGTCGACTGCTGTTTGGAATAGGCATTGTCCCATTTGCGGTAGTAGCCAACGCGGTCCAGCGCCTGCTTCTCCTCGTCCGTCGGGTTATCCAGGGGTCCGGGCGGCCTGCCCAGCGGCATGTTCAAGTGGATCGCCGCGCAGCGTCCGCCGTTGCGGCCGATTTGCGTGGTGACGGCGGCGCCCCAGTCCCCACCCTGCGCGCCGTAGCGCTCGTAGCCGAGGCGGCCCATCAGTGTCTCCCAGGCCGTCGCAATCCGCTCGACGCCCCAACCCGTTTGCGACGGCTTACCGGAGAAGCCGTATCCGGGCAGTGACGGGCAGACCACGTGAAAGCCTGCGGCGGTCAGCGGTTCGATCACCTTGTGGAACTCGACGATCGACCCGGGCCAGCCGTGCGTGATCAGCAGCGGAAACGCGTTGTCGTCGGACGAGCGCTGGTGGATGAAATGGATGTCGAGGCCGTCGATCTCGGTGGTGAAGTGGTCGAACCGGTTCAGCGCGGCTTCGCGTGCGCGCCAGTCGTATTCACCTGCCCAGTAGTCAGCCAGCTCGCGGGTGTAGCTCAGCGGGATGCCCTGGCTCCAGTCGTCGACGCACTCGGCCTCCGGCCATCGGGTGCGGGCCAGCCTGTCCTTCAGGTCGACGAGATCCGCGTCGGGAACCGAAATGCGATACGGGTTGATGTCGGCCATGGCAATCACACTGCCTCTGCCCGGTAGCGCTCGACAAGCTCCCGGTAGCCGCACGTTTCGGCCAGCGCCAACTCGCCTTCGCGGTCAACCTCTTCCAGCTCGTGCATCCATCGGCGCAGTAGTTCTGTTCCGTCGCGATGCAGCGCCTCGTCGCCGGCGAGCCGTCCCAGCCGGCGGATGTAGCGATCGGCAAGCGCCAACCGATGGACGGCGGCCACCACATCGATGGCTTCGCCTGCCCACACCCGGATCACCCTGCGATATGCAGTGATCTCCTCAGCCGGCAGCCCGTAGCGATCCAGGGCCGCGCGAGCTTTGGCCAACTGGCCGAGCAAGTCTTTGCGCCGGGCTTTGAGGGTTTCACGCGCCGTCCGCAACTCCGCTTCGAATGACGTGTCGACCGGCAGCGGACCCGTCGCAGCCGGCTGGATCCCCTCACCGACATCAACAGGGGCCCAGCCCCTGAAACTGTCCAGCCACAAAGCCAATTCGCCGACCGCCACGTTGAGCTCGGCGCGATGATCGTCGAGGTGCGCCGCGTACGCGCCGCGCGCGTTGGCCGTCATCAGTCGGGACGCTTCGGCTATCGCGTTGGTCAGGGCACCATGGGCAGCCACCACCGCGGCGATGTGATCGCGGGGCGACGGGGTGCCACCCATTGTCATCGGATTCTGGGGCATGGGGACTCGTACCCATATAAGCATGGTTGCGAGTGTGGCGGTCGAGCAGAGCCCGTCACGGCAGCAGCCGCGCCCGGCGCGCCTTTGCCACAGCCTCGTGCCGGGTGTGCGCGCCGAGCTTGGCCGTCGCGTTACGCAGATAGCTCTTCACGGTCTCTGGCTTCAGCGAAAGACGTTTGGCCGCTTCGTCATTCGTGCAACCCAGTGCGACCTGAGCGAGGACGTCGAGCTCACGCGCCGACAGCGTAGCGGCAGGGACTCCCGATCTGCCACGGGCCAGTCGTTCAGCGAGTACCCGTAGCTGTGCCTGCAACGCAGGCGGCGCGGACGGGTCCGCGGCCAGCCGGCGAAGCTGCGCATGGACTTCGCGGATTTCCTCGGCAGCCGCCCCATTACCGCGGATGCCCGCGTGGTGCGCGTCCCGAAGCCGCAGCCGTCGGTCCACCTCGTCGCGAATGCTCAGCTCGCGGCTGAGTCGCCGGGCGGAGGCGATCATCAGATCCGCCGTGCGGTCGCCGATCGGCGCCGCGGCGCGGTAAGCGCCGTAGAGCACCGCCCGCGACCTGCCGTCCACCACGACCGGGACGGCCAGGATCGACTTGATGCCCTCCTGAAGCACCGGCCCGTCGTAGTGGTGCGTGATCGAGGAGGCCCTGCGGTAGTCGGGGACCGACAACGGGCGTCGGGACACGACGGTGGCCCCGCCGAGGCCAGCGCTGGGCATCACCGCGAGCCCCCGCATGCCGCCGGTGCGGGCGCCGAAGAACTCCGTCAGAAGCAGGGTGTCGTCGTGTACCTCGCCTCCGAATGTCAGCGGCATGCCCGACTCTTCGGCGACCCGTCTCAGCTCGGCACGCAGCGCATCCGCGTCACGCGGACGCAGCAGCGGCGAGCCGGCAACCATCGGCGAACACCCTCTTTCGGGGGTAGCGGGAGACTAGTGTGACGTAGATCCTATCCGCCATGACGAGCAACACCGACCTGTATCGCATCGCCCGCGATCAGCTTGTCAACGTGATCGGCGACTATGACAAGGCCGTCGATCTGTTTGCATGGCCGCAGCTCACCGGCACTTTCAACTGGGCCACCGATTGGTTCGACGTCATCGCCCGCGGCAATGACCGCACAGCGTTGTGGATCGTCGAGGAGAACGGCACCGAACACAAGACCAGCTTCGCGGAGATGGCTGATGTATCCGACCGTGTCGCGACGTGGCTGAGCCGGCTCGGCGTCAGCAAGGGTGACCGGGTCATTCTGATGCTGGGCAACCAGGTCGAGCTGTGGGAGTCGATGCTCGCGGTTGCCAAACTCGGCGCCATCATCATGCCGACGACCGGCGCGCTCGGTCCCGCCGACCTGACCGACCGCATCACCCGCGGCGGCGCCAAGTTCGTCATCGCCAACGACGAAGACGCCGCCAAGTTCGACGACGTGCATGGCGAGTACACCCGCATTGTGGTCGGCGGCGCCCTTGAAGAAGGAGCCGGATGGCACCGCTATTCCACCGCGTATGCCGTCCCGTCGGCCGGGCCGTTCGCGACACCCACCAACACCGACGATCCGATGCTGATCTACTTCACCTCGGGCACCACGAGCAAACCCAAACTCGTCGAGCACTCACAGGTCAGCTATCCAGTGGGGCATATGTCGACGATGGCCTGGATCGGCGTGCGCCCCGGAGACGTGCATCTGGCGATCAGCTCGCCGGGCTGGGCCAAGCATGCCTGGAGTTGCTTCTTCGCGCCGTGGATCGCCGAGGCGACGATCTTTGTCTACAACTACAGTCGGTTCGACGCCGCCGAGCTGCTGAATCAGCTACGCCGCGCACGTGTCAACACGTTCTGCGCGCCACCCACGGTGTGGCGCATGCTGATTCAATCCGACCTCGGCTCGAAACCCGAAGGGCTGCGCGAGATTCTCGGCGCCGGCGAGCCGCTCAATCCCGACGTCATCGCCCAAGTTGAACGGGCGTGGGGGCTGACGATCCGCGACGGATTCGGCCAGACCGAGACCACGCTGCAGGTCGGCAACACTCCCGGCCAGCCGGTGAAGCCGGGCTCGATGGGCCGGCCGATGCCGGGGGTGCCGGTCGTGCTGGTCGACCCGGTTACCGGTGAGCCGGCCGACGAGGGTGAGATTTGCCTTGATCTGCAACGCAACCCGGTCAATCTGATGACGGGCTACCTCGGTGACCCCCAGCGCAACGCCACGGTGATGGCGCGCGGCTACTACCACACCGGTGACGTCGCGAGCCGTGACGATGAGGGCTACATCACATACATCGGTCGAACCGATGACGTCTTCAAATCCTCGGACTACAAGGTGTCACCCTTCGAACTGGAGAGCGTGTTGATAGAGCATCCCGCCGTGGTGGAGGCGGCCGTCGTGCCGCAGCCCGACGAAACCCGGCTCTGTGTGCCGAAGGCATATGTCTCGTTGGCCGAGGGCTGGGAGCCGAATGCCGAGACCGCAAGGCAGATCATGGAATACGCGCGCGATCACCTGGCGCCGTATTTGAAGGTGCGCCGCGTCGAGTTCTATGAACTGCCCAAGACGATCTCGGGCAAGATCCGCCGGGTCGAGCTTCGCCGTCGCGAGGAGGCTGCGCACGCCGAGGGCAAGTCGATTGAGACAGAGCATCGTTACGAGGACGTGGTGGGCCGGTGAAGTCCTACGACGCGGGTCCGACCGACACCCCAATCCTTGAGCAGACCATCGGGGAGAACTTCGAGGAGACGGTTCGCCGCAATCCGGGCGCGGAGGCGCTCGTCGACGTCGCCTCCGGTCGACGGTGGACGTACGGCGAGCTCAACGCCGAGATCGACCTCATCGCGCGGGGACTCATGTCTCTTGGCATCGAACCCGGTGAGCGGGTGGGCATCTGGGCGCCGAACTGTACCGAGTGGACCATGGTTCAGTACGCCACCGCCAAGGTCGGCGCGATTCTGGTCAACATCAACCCCGCCTACCGTACGCACGAACTGGCCTACGTGCTGAACCAGTCAGGTGTGCGCACGCTGATCTCTGCGACGGCATTCAAGACATCGGACTATGTGGGCATGGTCGAGGAGGTGCGCCCCGACACTCACGTCCTGAGGGACGTCGTCTTCCTGGGCACCGATGACTGGACGGAGCTGAGAAGCCGCGCCGACGGCGTGAAACCGGGCGAGCTGCGCACTCGCATGGCGTCCCTGGACAACAACGAGCCCATCAACATCCAATACACATCGGGCACAACGGGTTTCCCCAAGGGCGCAACGCTGTCGCACCGCAACATCCTCAACAACGGGTTCTTCACAACCGAGCTGATCAACCTCCGTCCCGGTGATCGCCTGTGCATCCCGGTGCCCTTCTACCACTGCTTCGGCATGGTTATGGGCAACCTGGGATGCACCAGCCACGGCGCGACGATGGTGATTCCCGCGCCGGGCTTCGATCCCGGGTTGACACTCGCCGCGATCGAGAAGGAGCGATGCACCGGTGTCTACGGCGTGCCGACGATGTTCATCGCGATGCTCGGCCACCCCGATTTCGTGAACCGCGACTTGTCGTCGCTGCGAACGGGCATCATGGCGGGTTCCGTCTGCCCCGTCGAAGTGATGAAGCGGTGCGTCAATGAGATGAACATGACTGAGGTGGCGATCGCCTACGGCATGACGGAGACGTCGCCGGTCTCCTGTCAGACGCACGTCGATGACGACCTCGAGCGGCGCACGGCGACCGTCGGACGCGCGCACCCTCACGTGGACATCAAGATCGTCGACCCGGAGACCGGTGACACCGTCGAGCGGGGGCAGCCGGGCGAGTTCTGCACCCGCGGCTACTCCCTGATGCTGGGTTATTGGAACGACAACGACAAGACGCGCGAGGCGATCGACGCCGACGGCTGGATGCACACCGGCGACCTCGCCGTCATGCGAGAAGACGGCTACTGCAACATCGTTGGCCGCATCAAGGACATGGTGATCCGCGGCGGGGAGAACATCTACCCCCGCGAGGTTGAGGAGTTCCTCTACACCCATCCCGACATCGAGGATGCCCAGGTGATCGGCGTCCCCGACGAGAAGTACGGCGAGGAGATCTGCGCGTGGATCCAGATGAAGGCGGGCAGGCCCGCGCTGGACGACGCCGCTGTGAAGGCATTCGCAACCGGCAAGCTGGCGCACTACAAGATCCCGCGCTACGTACACGTCGTCGACGACTTCCCGATGACGGTCACCGGTAAGGTGCGCAAGGTCGAGATGCGCGAGGAGACGGTGAAGCTGCTCGGCCTCTAATTTCCGCCGAAACGGTATTCCAGCAGGAAAAGTGCGAGTAGAGACCTGCCGGAATACAGTTTCGCGGGCTTGTCGGTGGTCGCGACCAGGATGCGGCCATGGGGGAGATTTTTATCGGCAGTGAGGCTGTCGCCAACAGCGACGTGACGCGACATGAGCTTCAGCGGTGGTATCGACCGCTCTATCCAAACGTTCATCTGGCGCGAGGTAACGATGTGTCGCTTCGAGATAGGACCGTCGGCGGGTGGCTGTGGTCGAAGCGCAACGGCGTTGTCACTGGCGTGGCCGCGTCGGCCTTGCATGGTGCGGAATGGGTGGACGACGACGTCGCGATTGAACTGCTCTGGAATTGCACTCGGCCGCCCGACGGCATCGTCGTCCGCAATGAGCGCGTCAGCGACGATGAACTGACATGGGTGGCGGGGCTTCCGGTGACGACGCCCGCGCGTACGGCGTTCGATTTGGGCAGATATCTCAAGCGCGGCCAGGCGATCGCGCGCCTCGACGCCCTAATGCGTGCGGCGCCGTTCTGCGTCGAGGACGTCATGTTGCTCACCAAGCGATACAAGGGCGCGCGAGGCGTCGCGAAACTGAAGGCGGTGCTGCCGCTCGTCGACGGTGGCGCTGCCTCGCCGCAGGAGACGCGCTTGCGGTTGCTGTTCATCGACGCTGGTTTGCCCAGACCCACGACGCAGATACCCGTCTACGACGAGTGCGGTCGGTTTGTGCGGTTCCTCGACATGGGTTGGGAGGACTTCATGGTCGGTGCTGAGTACGACGGCGACCAACACCGGACGAGCCGACCGCAGTACGTCAAGGACCAGCGGGTGTGGCCGAAGCTCCGACAACTGGGTTGGCATGTCGTACGCGCTATCAAGGAGGACCGTGACGACGACCTCGTCAGGCAGGCCTGGGATGCGATGGCGTCGCGGGGTTGGCGTCCCAATTGAGAATGCCGAAACGGTATTCCAGCAGGGAAAGTGCGAGTAGTGGCCTGCCGGAATACAGTTTCGGCGAAAACTAGGCCAGCAGCGGGCTTAGCCGCTTTGCGCACTCGGTCAGTGCCGGTACTTGCTTGCCCAGCAACAGATCCTGGTCGGCGCGACCCGACATACCCAACGCAGCGACCAGCCCGCCGGACGGCGCCCTGACCGGCACCGCGACGCACGCACAGTCCTCGCGAAGCTCGCCGGTCTGCGTTGCGAAACCCTGCTGCCGCACGTCGTCGAGCCGCGCCAGCAGCTCCTGGCTGACCGGAACCAACCCGGCGAGATCCTGCTTCTCGGCCAGCAGCAGCCGGCCAACGGCAGAGCGATGCAGATTCCTGTTCAGCTCCGCCTCGTCGACTGGCGGCGGAAACTCGCTGTCGAGATCCGCGGCCCGCATCGCGGTGTTGGTGAAGTAGTACAGGTGCACGCCGAAGCGCACCGACAGGCGCAGTTCGGCGAGCACCTCGCGGGCCGCCGTGCATACCGTCGGCGCGACCGCCGCATCGATCAGCACGCCCATCCGATTTCCGAGCGAGAAACCGGACAGGTCCGGCAGGCGGACGATATACCCATCAGCCACAAGCAGATTCAATAGCCGATATGCAGTCGCCGACGGCATCGACAGGTTTTCCGCGATCTCCTTTGCCGTCACACCGACGCCTGCCCGCGCCACCTCCTCCAGCACTCGCAGCGCGCTCTGCACCGCCTTCGGCTGCCGCCCCGACAGCGTGCCGTCCGCCGGGCTCATCGCCGCACCATCCACGGGTTGTAGTCCGCCAACAGATCACCCTCGACGGTCTCGTCAAACACCCCGACTCGCTCGGTCAATCCGGGCACCCGCCGCAGCCGAAACGCGTACAGCGCGAAGCCCGCCGCGAGTAGTCCGGCATACACCGCGGTCGCGATCCACACCGGCGACTCCAATGTCAATGCGGCCCAAAGGATTATCGCGATCATCAGTACCGCTGTCGTCACACCGATCACCAGAGGCAGCCTGGTCAGCTCGCCGATACGACGCAGGAACACCGGTGTTGCCAGGCACACCAACAGGTACGCGCCGACATATCCATGGGCCGAGACCGCGAGCAGGCCGATCAGCACTTCCCGGCTGGAACCGGTCACCCACAGGTAGGCCAGCGGCACCACCACGATGACTGGCATCGCGAGCAGGAGCGCGACATGCGGTGTGTGAAAACGGCGATTGGTGCTGCCGACGGCCTCGGGCACGACACCCTCGCGTCCCATGGCGAACAGGGTGCGCGACAGGGCGGTCGTGGAACCGATGATGCAGGCGAACCATGACGCCGTGATGCCGAGCTCCATTGCGATGGACAATGCCGTTGAGCCTGCGCCTGCGCTGGCGGGCAGCGTCAGCACGATCGGGACGGAACCGATTCCTGCCCTGATGGTTTGGGCCGACTGCATGGCCGCGGCGAAGACGTAGAGCACGCCGACCGCTAGCGGGGTCCACCGGATCGCGCGCGGCACAGTGACGAACGGCCTACGGGCCTCGCGTGCGACCGTCCCCGCACTCTCGAAGCCGACGAAGGAGCTGATCGCCAGCAACAGCGCGAAGCCGAGCGCCGAGTGAGGCTGCTCGACGGGCACGTCGGGCGGCGCGCGGCCACCCGCGATGGAGCCGCCGAATGCGATGACCAACACCGCCGCCGCGACCACGATCGCGAATACCTCTACGGTCAACGAGATTCGGGCGGATAGCCGGATTCCCCTGATCATCAGCGTCAGCGCGACCGCGCCGACGACCAGAGCAAGCACGGTGATCGTCACCGCACCACTCGGCACACCGAGGCGGGACAGCAGTGCCGCAAGGTAATTCGCCGCTCCGACAGAACTGGCCATCGCCGCCGCGGCGTATCCGATCACCAGCGACCACCCGGCGGCGATCCCGGCCCCCGGACCAAGGCCCTTGACCGTGTAACTGTAGAGCCCGCTGACTGCGACCATCCGCGTGGCGAACTGGCCGACGCAATACCCGACCGCGGCCATCAGTAGCGCCGTGACGACGAAGACACCGAGAGTCCAGCCGCCGGCCGCCGGGATCACCAATGCAGGCAGCGTGACCATGACCGCCGACGGCGCGACCGCAGACACCGACTGACCCAAGACCTGCGCGAACGACAACTGTCCTCGCCGCAAGCCGGAGACCGGTGAGCTGCTTCTGATCGGCCGCACGTAGCCCATCCTCCCGCGTCGACCGCCTTCTGCACGTTAACTTTGCGGATCGTCAAATGAGAATCACGATCACACCCCGACGCCTAACCGCTGGATAATGCGCGCCAACAGGGACAAACCGCCGTCTGGAATGAGAATCGGACCGATTATGGAATGAGAATGTGAATTCGTCGAATTCCCATTCGAAATTAGTAGTGACTTCACTCACATCGCGGCGTTACTTTTGCCCGCATGACTATTGCCGCCGAAGCAACGAGGCTCGATCCGCGCGTCGTCGAATTCGTGTCGACGCCCAAGCAGTGCTACGTCGACGGGCAGTGGGTCGACGCGCTCTCGGGTCGCCGCTTCGAGACGGTCGACCCCGCCACCGAAGCGGTGATCACCACGGTGCCGCACAGCGGAGCCGAGGACGTCGAGGCGGCTGTGCGGGCAGCGCGGCGCGCATTCGACGACGGGCCATGGCCGTCGCTCACCCCAGCCGAGCGGCAGCGCCTGATCTGGCGCATCGGCGAGGGCATCCTCGCCCGCGCCGACCAGTTCGCGCAGCTGGAAACCCTCGACAACGGAAAGTCGGTGGCGGTCGCACGCGCCGTCGACGTCACGTGGGCCGCCGAGATCTTCCTGTACTACGCGGGCTGGGCCACCAAGATCGAGGGCCGCACAATCCCGGTGTCGGTGCCGTGGGCACCGGGCGCCCGGTTCCACGCCTTCACCCTGCGCGAGCCGGTCGGCGTATGCGCGCAGATCATCCCCTGGAACTTCCCGCTGGTGATGGCGGCCTTCAAGGTCGCGCCCGCACTCGCATGCGGCAACACCGTGATCCTCAAGCCGGCCGAACAGACGCCGCTCACCGCGCTGCTGCTGGCCGAGGTCATCGCCGAGGCCGGCGTCCCGGACGGAGTTGTCAACGTGCTCACCGGATTCGGCGACATCGGCGCGGCGCTGTCGGCGCATCCCGATGTCGACAAAGTCGCGTTCACCGGTTCGACCGAGGTCGGCCGCAAGATCGTCAACGCCGCATCTGGCAACCTCAAGAAGGTCTCACTGGAACTCGGCGGCAAGAGCCCGCAGGTCGTCTTTGCCGACGCCGACCTGGATGCGGCGATCCCCGGCGCGGCCAGCGGCTTCCTGTTCAACCACGGCCAGACCTGCACGGCGGGCACCCGGCTTCTTGTCGAGGACCGTATCTTCGACGAGTTCACCGAGGGGGTGGCCGACCTCGCGCGGGCGCAGAAGATCGGCCCGGGCCTGGACCCGACCAACGACATCGGCCCGCTGGTCTCGCGCGAGCAGCTGACAAAGGTCACCGGCTACCTCGACGCAGGCATCTGCGACGGCGCCCGCGCCTTGGCCGGCGGCGGCCGCCACGGCGACACCGGGTTCTACGTCCAGCCGAGCCTGCTCGTCGACGTGCGACCCGACTTCAGCGTGTACCGCGAGGAGATTTTCGGGCCGGTCGCCGTCGCGATCCCTTTCAACCGCGAGCAAGGTGTGCGCGCCGCTGCCAACGACACCCCGTACGGGCTGGCGGCCAGCGTGTGGACCCGCGACGTGTCGACGGCCCACGAGGTCGCCGCTCAGATCAAGGCGGGCACGGTGTGGATCAATTGCCATAACGCATTCGATACCGCCCTTCCGTTCGGTGGCTACAAACAATCCGGCTGGGGCCGCGAACTCGGCGAGGGCGCCATCGCCGAATACACCCAAACGAAGGCCGTCAATATGGCCCTCTGACAGAAATCCCCGTCAAATGAGAATTCGCTGCAGAGCCATTCTCATTTCAGCTTCGGCAAGCTTCACGACGCCGCAACCCAAAACCCATTCCCCAGACGAAAGCCTGATTGCCATGACAACCGATGCCCTCGCGTCCGGACCCCAGGTCCGCGACCGCGAACCCCACCGCCTCGCAGGCCGGCTCGGCCCGGCCGCGATCGTCTTCATGGTCGTGGCGGCCGCCGCGCCACTCACCGTCGTCGCAGGGACATTCCCGATCGGGATCGCCGCCGGCAATGGCGCCGCCTACCCGGCGTCGTATCTCGTGTGCACCGTAATCCTGATCCTCTTCGCGGTCGGTTTCACCGCGATGGCCAGGCATGTGCCGGGCGCCGGCGCCTTTTACACCTACGTCGGTCACGGGCTGGGCAGACACATGGGGCTTGGCGCCGCCTTCCTCGCCCTGCTGTCGTATACCGCGGTGCAGGGCGGGGTCTACGGCTATGTGGGCGCGGCGATCAACGACCTCGTCACATCGCACGGTGGCCCGTCGGTCCCGTGGTACGTCTACGGGCTGGCGATGATGGCCGTGGTTGCGACCCTTGGCTACCGGCACATCGAACTATCCGGCAAGGTGCTCGGCGTTCTGCTGATCTGCGAGGTCGGCATCGTGATGGTGATCAACCTCGCGGTCATCGGCCACGGCGGAGACGGTGGAATGTCCACGGCCGCACTCGATCCCGGCAAGTTCTTCACCGGTGCGCCGGGTATCGCGCTGATCTTCGCGCTGGCCGGCTACATCGGTTTCGAGGCCACCGCCGTCTTCCGCGACGAGGCACGCGACCCTGCGCGGACCATTCCACGCGCGACCTATCTCGCCCTTCTGCTCATCGGCGGCTTCTACGCGCTATCGAGTTGGGCGCTGGTCAGTGCGTGGGGCGATGAGGGCGCGGTGGCGATGGCCACCGACAACCCCGAGGGCATGTTGACAGAGACCGCCACCCGCTACGTCGGCACCGTCGCTGGCGACCTCGTCCAGATCTTCTTGATCACGAGCCTCTTCGCCGCCTTGCTGTCCTTCCACAATGTGCTTGCGCGCTATGTCTTTTCGCTCGGTAACACCGCCGCGCTGCCCTCGAGCTGCGGCCGTAGCCACGCCAGGCACGCCTCGCCGCACGTCGCCTCCGCGGTGCAGACCGTCTCGGCGCTCGTCCTCGTCATCGCGTCGGCGCTGGCCGGTCTCGATCCAGTCACTCAGGTGTTCGCCTGGTTCGTGGGGATCTCCTCGGTCGGCATCATCGCGCTGATGACACTGACGTCCGTCGCGGTCGTCGTGTACTTCCGCCGCAGCAGGGTCGACACCAGAACCTGGCACACCCTCGTCGCCCCCGGCCTCGGATTGGCCGGCCTCGCAGTCCTGCTCGTGATGACCGCCATCAACCTGCCGCTGCTCGTCGGCGGTTCGAGCACAACGGCCGCCGTGATCGGCGTGCTGCTGGTCGGCACCTTCGCAGGCGGCGCCGTGCTCGCGGCGCTGCGCCCTCGCGCCGGCCGCCCGTCAACAGAAAAGGAGTACTCCCGATGAGCACCGCCACCATCGAGACCGTCGACCAAACCGCCTCTGCGGCACCGGATCATCCGTTGACGCCGTTGACCGCCGACGAGATCCGCGCTGTGCGGCGCATTGTCGACGCGCACAGGCTACTCGGTGAGAGCGTTCGGTTCGTCTACACCGCGCTCGACGAGCCACACAAGGAAACCGTGCTGGCCTTCTCGCCGGGCGATCCGATCGAGCGCCGTGCCCGAGTCCTGCTGCTGGACAGGGCAACCGGTCTCGGCACCGACCTCGTGGTGTCGATCACCGGTGACCGCGTTGTGACACAGCAGTCGATCGACGCTGGAAGTGAGGGCCACGTTCCGATCCTCGACCAGGAGTTCGAGGACATCGAGGCGTTTCTGCTCGAGAGCTCCGAATGGCTGGACGCGATGCACAAGCGCAACCTCAACCCGACTGACGTGCGCGCCGTTCCGCTGTCGGCAGGCGTGTTCGGACACGAGGATGAGGTGGGCCGGCGCGTGGTCCGTGTGCTTGCCTTCTACCAGTACGACAAAGCCGACCTGCCGTGGGCGCACCCGATCGACGGGGTGGTGGCCTACGTCGACCTCACTGCGCGCCGGGTGACCAAGGTGATCGACGAACTCGACCTCGCGGTGCCTGCCGAACGAGGGGAGTGGGACGCCGAACCGCACGCCGTACCTGCTCGCACCGACCTCAAGCCGATCGAGATCACCCAACCGGAAGGTCCGAGCTTCTCCGTCGACGGTAACCAGATCACCTGGGCGGATTGGACATTCAGGTTCGGCTTCGACATCCGCGAAGGTCTGACGCTGCATCAGATCGCGATCGGCGGGCGGCCGGTGGTCTACCGCGCGTCGATCGCCGAGATGGTGGTGCCGTACGCCGACCCGTCACCGGTGCGCTACTGGCAGAACTACTTCGATCAGGGCGAGTACCTGTTCGGCCGCTACACCAACTCGCTTGAGTTGGGCTGCGACTGCCTCGGCGAGATCAAGTATTTCGACGTGACGATCGCCGACGAGCAGGGCGAGCCGAAGGTGCTGAAGAATGCGATCTGCCTGCACGAGGAGGACTACGGCGTGTTGTGGAAGCACACCGACATGTTCAACGGCATGGCCGAGACCCGGCGCTCCCGGCGACTCGTCATCTCGTTCTTCTTGACCATCGGCAACTACGACTACGGGTTCTACTGGTACCTGTACCTCGACGGCACGATCCAGCTCGAGGCGAAGGCGACCGGAATCGTGTTCACGTCGGCGTACCGCGGACCCGACGGGTTCGCCACCGAGATGGCGCCTGGACTTGGCGCACCGTTCCACCAGCACCTGTTCTCGGCGCGGTTGGACATGGCGGTCGACGGCAACGTCAACGTCGTCGAGGAGGTCGACGCGGTGCCCGTGCCGAAGGGGCCCGACAATCCGTGGGGCAACGCCTTCCGCGCGCAGAAGACCAAGCTCACCCGTGAGTCCGAGGCGAAGCGGGTGGGCGACAACCTCAAGGCCCGGGTGTGGCACATCACCAATCCGACCAAGCAGAACCGGCTGGGGCAGGACGTGGGCTACGCGCTGTACCCCGAGGGCCAACCGGTGTTGCTCGCCGACCCGTCCAGCTCGATTGCCGGCCGCGCCGCGTTCGCGACCAAGCATCTGTGGGTGACGAAATACGATCCGGCGGAACGGTATTCGGCGGGTCAATTCGTCAACCAGCATCCGGGCGGTGCCGGTCTGCCGGCGTTCACTGCAGGGGATCGCAGTATCGACGGCGAGGACATCGTCGTGTGGCACACCTTCGGGCTCACGCATTTCCCGCGCCCGGAGGACTGGCCGGTGATGCCGGTGGACTACGCGGGCTTCAAGCTCAAGCCGCAGGGATTCTTCGACCGCAACCCGGCACTGGACGTTCCGGCTGCCCCGCGGGCCCATTGCTGCGAAGATTGAAAAATCTCGAACGGCAGGGATGAGTTTCGTCCGTTCGACGTGTCTGTACCTACATGAGGAGTGAGATGTCCACCGC
>Ga0075428_100005328_pt1 | contig 14298 bp, 12 predicted proteins | sample RhiMetdeltSRZDD2_FD_75291 | JGI IMG/M metagenome (GOLD analysis project Ga0075428, IMG submission 75291) | Populus rhizosphere microbial communities from Tennessee, USA - Rhizosphere MetaG P. deltoides SRZDD2 | ecosystem: Host-associated > Plants > Roots > Rhizosphere > Soil | place: USA...
GTACACGATGCCGGAGTGAAGCCTCGTGTCGCCGCTCGGCCGGCAGAAAAGAAGGAACTGGAGATCCCTGACTATTTGACCGCAGCGTTAAAGAAAAACAAGAAAGCGCTCGCCGAATTCAAGCAGTTCAACTACAGCAGCAAGAAGGACTATGTTGAATGGCTCGATGAAGCAAAGACGGATGCGACCAGGAAGAAGCGACTCGATACCGCGATCGAATGGATCGCCGAAGGAAAACCCAGACACTGGAAATACAAGCGCTGACGTTCGAGCAACCGATTGTCACAAAAGTCAGGTGCGCGTCAGATTTTCGCGCACCATAAAAACGCGCAGCTTGCATTCCACGATTTGCTTTGATACCCTCCGAAGCTGGTCAGGTAGTTGGCCGGCATCTCCCGTGCGAAGCGCAAACGCGAACTGCACGGACTCACAAACTCGCATTTATCGAGGTATCACGATGCTGGCTGGTGACATTCCTGAAGCTCTAACCTTTGACGACGTTTCCCTGGTTCCCGCTCATAGCGCTATTCTACCCACTGATGCAGACACGACCACTCACTTCACGCGCAACATCCCCCTAAACATTCCAATCTCGTCGGCGGCGATGGATACCGTAACCGAGTCGCACCTGGCAATCGCCATCGCGCAGCAAGGCGGGATTGGCGTGGTCCACAAGAATCTTTCAATCGATCATCAGCGCGACGAAGTAGACAAGGTAAAACGCAGCGAATCGGGAATGATAGTCGATCCGGTCACGATGACCCCCGATCATCCAATCTCAGACGCGGTTGAAGTGATGGAGCGCTATCGCATCTCCGGCGTCCCTATCGTCGAGGAAAACGGTCATCTGGTAGGAATCCTCACCAATCGCGATCTGCGGTTTGAGACTCGGCTCGATTTGCCGATTCGGGAGGCGATGACCAAGGACAACCTCATTACGGTTCCCGTCGGCACGACGCTCAATGAAGCAAAAGCAATTCTTCAGCGATACCGAGTCGAGAAGCTGCTGGTGGTCGATGATAACTACAGGCTCAAGGGGCTGATCACCGTCAAAGATATTCAAAAGGCAATTCGCTATCCGCTCGCCGCCAAGGACAACCTTGGCCGCCTGCGGGTTGCTGCCGCGGTCGGTGCGACTGGGGATTTTATGGAGCGCGCGGAAGAGCTCGTTCGAGCTCGCGTCGACGCGATGGTGATCGACACTGCTCACGGACACACCGAGAGCGTCATATCCGCGGCCAGGAGAATCAAGAGTCGCTTTCCGGAGGTGGATCTGGTCGCGGGAAATATCGCCACTGCCGAAGCCACCCATGACTTGATCTCAGCGGGAGTCGATTCGATAAAGGCAGGGATGGGTCCGGGTTCGATTTGCACGACTCGAGTGGTCAGCGGGGCCGGCGTCCCGCAGATCACTGCAATTCTGGAATGCGCGCGCGCGGCTCGCGGAACGGGCGTGCCGGTTATCGCCGACGGTGGCATCAAGTACTCCGGCGACATCAGCAAGGCAATTGCGGCAGGGGCGGACTCGGTGATGATCGGTTCGCTGTTCGCCGGAACGGATGAGAGTCCGGGCGAGATAATCCTGTTTCAGGGCCGATCTTTTAAGAGTTATCGAGGAATGGGCTCGCTTTCGGCGATGAAGGAAGGCAGCCGCGACCGATACGGTCAAGGCAACGAATATCAGATGTCCAAGCTCGTCCCCGAAGGGATCGAAGGACGAGTCCCTCACAAAGGCCCGCTCGCTTCGCTGGTCCATCAATTGGTTGGTGGACTGCGCGCCGGTATGGGCTACTGCGGCTGTGGTACGATTGCCGAGCTTCACGAAAAGGCGCGCTTCATACGAGTCACCTCCGCGGGTTTGCGTGAAAGTCACGTGCACGACGTGATCATCACAAAGGAAGCGCCGAATTATCGGATCGAGTAGCGCAAAGAGCAAAGGGCCAAGAGCGAAGGGCAAAGGGCCAAGAGCCAAGAGCGAAGTGGAAAACGACCCTTACTCTTTGCCGTTACTCTTTGGCGCTTTGCCCTTGGCCCTTTGCCCTTTGCCCCTCGCTCTTTTCCTATGACTCTCGACGTAAGAAGAACCTGGAACGCGTGCGGCGAGGCCTTCGACCGCTTCACGAGTGCCGCCGACTCTTTCTCCGACAACGTCGAGCGTCCCGCGATCGCGCGGTTGATTGGAGATGTTTCCGGCAGCCGAGTTCTGGAATTGGGTTGCGGCTCGGGACCATATTCGGTTTGGCTCGCCGAACGCGGCGCCCATCTTATCGGGCTCGATCTCTCCCAGACAATGATCTTGCTCGCGCAAGAGCGAGCCAGCAGACTACCTGTTCAACCGGACTTTCGAGTCGCCGACATTCGCGATCCCCTGCCCTTTGGCGATGCTGAGTTTGACCTGGTCTTTTCTGCAACCACTCTGCACTATGTTGAAAGCCTCGACACGACGATGAGGGAGGTAGCGCGAGTGCTGAAACCGCGAGGCCGGCTTATCGCGAGTGTGCTGCATCCGATGTCGACCGCCCGCTTTCCGCTATCCGATTCTGAGGATGTCGAAGGCCCAGACCCTTGGGAAGGTTGGTACTTCGGTTCACCCGACAGGTGCATAGAAACACCGTGGCTCGCGTTTGGTGATGTATCCAACGAAGGCCGGCGTATCTTTTGCCGGCATCACACGATCTCGGATTACTTTGAGGCCCTCACCACGGCTGGCCTCGCTATCACCGATCTGCTGGAGCCCTCGCCGCCCGCCGAGTTCGCCGACAAAAACGCTGCCCGCTACGCTGAGGCGATGCGTTTGCCGCTGTTCATGATCTTCAAGGCTCAACTAGCCAAATAACCAGGTCAGGACTTCAGACGTTGACTGAACTCCATGCGTCAGAAGAATCCTGCACCGGCTCGAAGCTTGCCCAGCGTAGAACCACGCTTCTAGAATAGTTACGAGCAACCGGCCACTGGCATCGCGGTTGCAATTCCAGCATTGACGACGCGTGATGAGCGATAAACGAGCGACGATTATCTATAACCCGATGTCGGGACGTCCCGGTAGACGCGCCGAAGATGTCCAACAAATGATCGGGTTGCTTGGCCGTGACGGAATCAAGGCAACGGCAAAGGCGACGACCGGCCCCGATGACGCATCGAAACTAGCGGGAGAGGCAGTTGCCGCGGAAACAAACATCATCATCAGCTACGGTGGAGATGGAACATTGAACGAGGTGATTCAGGGTATAGCAGGGAGTCAAACCGCGCTCGCAGTGTGGCCCGGCGGAACCTCGAACGTCGTCGCCCGCGATTTAGGGGTGCCGTTTGGAATAAGACAACTGGCCGATATGATCACCGCAGGTAAGACGCGGCGGATCGCTCTTGGGCTGGCAAGGCGTGGTTCAAAGTTCATGGTTCAGGGTTCCGAATTGAGCCACGGCGCAAACTTGGAACCCGAAACCCGGAACGCTGAACCCGGAACCCCGTCTCGTTATTTCGTAATGATGGCCGGTATTGGGCTGGACGCGTCCATCGCGCGCAGTGTCAACACGAAACTCAAACGTAGAACGGGCGAGTTCGCGTACTGGTTGTCGGGGATTCGGCATCTGTTTTTGTGGCGGGCCGAACCGTTTGCGATCGAAGTGGATGGTCGCAGCTATCAGGGCGCCTTTGCTCTTATCGGCAACGGGAAAGGTTACGGGGGAGGAATGATGATGACTCCCGGCGCCAGGCTCGAAGAGCCCTGGTTCGAGGTATACATACTTCCGCCGCTTGCTAATAACTTTAAATACCTGCGGGCGCTCGGAGCGTGCATGCGTGGCAAACCGGATGTGGCCGGCGTCTCATTGGTGAGAGGCAAGCACATCAAGGCTAACTCTGCGCACGAACCCTGGGTTGAGGCGGACGGCGAGATCATTGGCCCGCTGCCAATGACATTTGACATCGTACCCGATGCGCTTTCGGTGATCGTTCCATAGTGGCGTAGATTTTAGTCTGCGCGGATTAGCAGTAAGGAGTTTCTATATGAGTGCAGCAGTGATTTGCTTCTTGATGATGGGACTGTTGATCGTGAATTCTGTCACGTCAGCGACGCGGCTCCAGGCTTCGCCGCAAGAGTCGCCCGCAGGCGCGCAGAAGAGTGATCTTTCCGAGTTCGATCGGCTGCGAATCGAAGGATTCAATGCGGTGTACAACATCGACTACAAGACAGCGCGCGAGCGATTCTTGCAGATGACCAGGCTGGCGCCCGATCACCCGGCCGGCTACGTATACCTTGCAAACAATCTGTGGCTCGAAACCTTATATCAGAGCCGGCGGCTGAGTACTTCTGTCTATACCGGCGAATCGTTCTATGCTCAGGACAAGGACGAAGACAAAGTCGATCCGAAGCGCGATCGAGATTTCAACGATTACATCCGGCAGGCGATTGCCGCCGCTCGTGCTCGCCTGGCGAAGAACCCGAAGGATGTGGAAGCGCTCTACTACAACGCGTCCGCTCTGGGAATCAGAGCGGCGTACGGCACGTCGGTCAAACGCAGTTTTACACGCGCGATTGGTGACGCCAACGAATCGATTAAGATTCAACGACAGGTTATCAAGCTCGATCCCGGGTACATCGACGCTTACTTGAGCATCGGTCTTTATGAATACGTGATAGACAGTCTGCCCGGAGGTCTGAAGTTTCTGGCGCGTTTGGCGGGACTCAAGGGCTCAAAGCAAAAAGGAATCGAGCATCTCGAGCGCGTAACCAGAGAAGGAAAGTTTACCGCGGACGACGCGCGCGTTGTACTGCTCGGTATATACAGCAAAGAGAATAATCTCGAGCGCGCTCTCGAGATAATCAGCCATATGGTCAACCAATATCCTAGAAACTATTTGTTCGGCGTAGAGCGGGCGTCGATGCTTTACAGGACAAACCGCGCGGAGGAAGGATCACGCGCGTTTGCGGATTTGTTAAAGGACGAACGTGTTGGCACTCAAGCTATCGACCTGGTGAATTTTTATTGGGGCGAGGCGCTTCTGGCAAAGCAGGATTACGCCGGGGCTATTGCTCGGTACAAAGACGTCCAGCGGTGGCCGAAGTCCAATTCCGGACTGGTTTCGTTTGCGCATCTGCACGTGGGCGAGGCGCTGGATGCGCTTGGAAAACGAGAGGAAGCGATGGTTGAGTATCAGATGGTGCTGAAACGCGAGAACGTCTTCGACTCGCACAAGCTTGCGACGCAGTACGTGAAGCGACCTTACATGGCGGTGAAGAGCTGATGCGGGCCAGAAACTAGTCAGAAGCGACTATTTGGACTGCGCCGCACCGTTCCGCATTCGGTGACTTGCGCAGGCGTGGCGGCGCTTTTGTGGTTTGTCGGGAAAGCACTGGAACACGAGCGCAAGCGGAAAGCGCCGCCACGCGTGCGAGAATCGTCAAATGCAGAAAAGGGCGGCGCAGTCCAAATAAGTGGCGCGCAATCCGAGTAGCCGACCCTCGAACTGACGCACTACTCGCCAATGTGTGTGCTTTACACCCTCGCCGACACGTCCCTATAATCCTCAATCAATCTCATGAGCTCAGAGCACGAACTCGTCATCATCCTCGACTTTGGCGGACAGTACACTCAACTGATCGCTCGCAGAGTACGCGAGCTTGGCGTTTACTCCGAAATCGTCCCTTTCAACATTGCGTCCGAAGCACTCCGCAGCAAGAAACCTAAAGCGATCATCCTCTCAGGTGGGCCGTCATCGGTTTATGAGAACAATGCTCCGCATCCCGATCCCAATGTCATTCAAATGGGTGTACCGGTGCTCGGTATTTGCTATGGCGTTCAACTGATGGCTCACTTCCTCGGAGGCGAGGTCAAGCCCTCAAACAGACGAGAATATGGTCAGGCCGAGATAGCAGTGAAGGCTGAGAGCCAGTTGCTCGCGGGTCTGGATTCGCCCTTGAAGGTCTGGATGAGCCACGGCGATTATGTAAGCCGGCCGCCTGACGGATTCACCATCACTGCGGCGACCGAAGCAGCAATCGGCGCCGTCGAAGATCCCAAGCGTAAACTCTACGGCGTACAGTTTCATCCCGAAGTCGCGCACACCCCTCAAGGAAAAGAGATACTTCGTAACTTTTTGGTCAATGTCTGCCATTTACGGTGCGACTGGACGATGGCGTCATTCATCGAGACGACTGTCGAAGACATCAAGCGACGGGTCGGCGACGGCCGGGCAGTCTGCGGATTGTCGGGCGGGGTCGACTCCTCGGTCGCCGCGGCGCTCGTAGCCCGAGCGATTGGCGATCGGCAGACTTGCATCTTCGTGGACACCGGGCTGCTGCGCAAGAATGAGTTTGAAGAAGTTCTCGAAGCTTATCGCGAGATGGATCTCAACGTCATCGGCGTCGCCGCGGGTGAGCGTTTCTTGACCAGGCTCGCGAGTGTTATCGACCCGGAGCGCAAACGCAAGATCATCGGAAACGAGTTCATCGAGATTTTTCAAGAGGAAGCGCGAAAGCTCGGCCACGAAGACTTCCTGGTCCAGGGCACTCTTTATCCCGACGTAATTGAATCCGTGTCAGTGAAGGGACCGTCGGCGGTAATCAAGTCTCACCACAACGTCGGTGGGTTGCCTGAGAAGATGAACCTTAAATTGATCGAGCCGCTCCGGGAGCTGTTCAAGGACGAAGTGCGAAGAGTCGGCCGCGAGATGGGTTTGCCAGAAGAGATAATCAGCCGCCAGCCGTTCCCGGGGCCCGGGCTCGCCGTTCGGATACTCGGCGAAGTGACCGCCGATCGCGTCGCCCTGCTGCAGGAGGCCGACGCGATCGTCATTGAAGAGATCCGCCGCGCCGACCACTACGACAAGGTCTGGCAATCGTTCGCGGTTCTGCTGCCTGTCTCGACCGTCGGAGTGATGGGAGACATGCGAACTTATGACAACGCGATCGCAATTCGGGCAGTTGAATCGCTCGATGGAATGACTGCAGATTGGGCCCGCCTGCCCTACGATGTACTCCAGCGAATTTCATCCCGAATTGTGAGCGAGGTCCGCGGCGTGAATAGAGTCGTCTACGATATCAGCTCCAAACCACCCTCGACAATTGAATGGGAATAACGGCGCATGCGACCGACCGCAGACTGGACAGTCTACGGTAAATGAGACCGACCGCAGACTGGACAGTCTACGGTACATCAGACTCGCCGGTCTTCCTTACGAGGCAAACAGCTTTCATTGGGTGTCGATCGAGCACGGTAAATTGCAGCGCGAACTCGGGCGGTTCAACTCCGTCGCGCAAATCAACAACGGCCATCTCATCGAGCTCGATCCTTTCCGACGTTCCAAATACTCGATAGCGTGACGAGCGAGTGGCCATCATTTTGATATCGATGTCCCGTGATGCCTCTGCTTCGCGCAAGCTTAGAACTTTCATTCGGATTCCTCGTCCAGCATCTCAACCAGCCTTGGAATGTCACTCCACTTGTCGGTGACGAAATCAGCAATCGTCGTCTCGCCCTCTTCCATCCGCGTTATCCCGGTGAACCGAATCGCGCGATAACCAGCCAGCTTGGCGCCAGCGATGTCCGTTCGTTCGAGATCACCGATGTGCACCATCGCACCGGGCTCCGCTGAGAGCGATCGGGCGGTTAGTTCGAACACCTCGATGTGAGGCTTTGCGCGGCCGGCTTCATCCGAGAAAACCAGTGAGTCGAAAAACTCGAGCAGCTCGTTGTCCGCGAGCACCTGCTTCAGTACACGGCCAGGCGAAAAGCCAACATCAGAGATAATCCCCAGCCGATAGCGACCCGCGAGAATGGATAGCGCTTCGCGCACCCCGTCGATCAGCACCGGCGGGCGTTCAAGAATCCCCTCTTCGAACCGCGCAACAATGGTAGCAAGCACGGGTTCGGACACCGGAATCTCGAGGTGTGTCAGAATTGCGCTGACACGCTCCAATGCCGGCAGCGTCCGATGCTCCTCCTGCCAGATTCGGTGATGCGTCTCGGCCTCGATCGAGCAAGCGCGAGCGAAGTCAGTCTCGAGGCGAGGCTGGTGCTCCGGGAATATCTCACTCAAGAAACGTCGCCGGTGCTGGAGCCCGAACGCTCCGGGCTGTTCAGTAAATAGGGTGTACCAAAAGTCAAACGATATGGCCTTGATCTTCAAGTGTGCCGCCCTTCCCTCGATTGTATTAAGACTGCAAAGGTATTCTAATGAGAGAACCCCGAAAGCAACAACAACAACGAGGAATCGATGAGCAGCGATCAAGCCAACGAATTCAAATCGGCGCTCGATGAAGCTCTCTCAAAGTTCGGCATCGATTCGCTGGACGAAGGACAGCGGAGGCAGTTGATAACGCATTACTCAATGCTCCGCCGGTGGAATCAGCGGCTGAACCTCACACGAATTATTGAGCCGGATGAAGCGGCGAGGCTGCACTATGCCGAGTCACTCTTTGGAGCAAGCTTCATCGGCGAGGAGCGAACGCTGCTCGACATCGGGAGCGGCGCGGGCTTTCCGGCAATCCCGCTTGCGGTTGCGAAGCCGCAACTGCTGGTGACCGCTCTCGACTCGAATAACAAAAAGTCGCTTTTCCTGAAAGAAGTAAAAGATGAGTTAGGCCTGGACAACCTGAAAGTTGTGACCGCGAGGTTGGATGAATACGATTGGGCCGGCCAGGAGATCCTCACAAGCCGTGCTCTCGATCGGGCTGAACTTGTGCTGCCGTTGTTAATCGGGCGATTGAAACCGGCACAAAGGCTGATGCTTTATTGCGGGCCAGAGCTGATGGCGAAACTTGAAGGCGAGGTGAATCGCAGAATCGAGACACACCAGATCCCACACAGTAAAACACGCCTCATCGCGATCATTTCACAGGACTAGAGTTGTCGTTCAACCTAGGGCAACCGAGTTCGACACCTTATTAGTGTCGAATTCTATTTCGAGGCGGCGACATCGATCACAGTCCAGTAGATAAATTCGACGAACTTGCCGAGCCCTTCCACCGAAATCCTCTCATCGTTGCCGTGCACGCTTGCTCGCTCCCGGTCACCCGCCACGCTTCCAAGACCGTAGGCCTGCACGCCCTTCGCCCGAAGCTGCGCGGAGTCGGTCGCACCAGTCAGCATAAGCGGCAACGTTGCGGTGCCCGGAAACAGCTTTGCCTGGGTGCTTTCAAGGGCTCGGAACATATCCGTTTCCAGCTTCGACGGCGGCGTCGCGGGCCGGCCGCGCGAAGCAGGCGGAATCACCTCGACTGCCGCGTCGTTGATCAGTTTGCGGAGCGCCGCCGCAAGCGCGTCGATGTCTTCATCCGGAACCGCGCGTACGTCCAGCGTCGCTTCCGCCTCGCCCGGAATGACATTGCTGCGAAACCCGCCTTTTATGATTGTCGGGACGATCGACGTTCTCAGCATGGAGTTGTAGGTGGGGTTGGCGGTTCGAATTTTTTCCTGAATCATCTCGCCGTTCGCCGGGTCTTCAAGATGCGCATAGAGATATGCTTCTTCCGGCGGGCTGATCTTCGCCAGGCGCGAGAAAAATGCCCGAGTGGTTTCGTTTAAGCGCATCGGCGGCTGCCAGTTGCCGACCTTTGCAACCGCTGCCGACAAATGGGTAATCGCATTGTCCAGACGCGGAACGGAACCGTGACCGCTTGTGCCTTTTGCCACCAGTTTAAAACCGCGCGGCACTTTCTCGGTAGTCGCAACGCCCACATACTTCACCTTGCCGTTTGGCGCGTAGATCATGCCGCCTTCGTTGAGCGCGTATTCGCACTCGATCTTGTCCCAATGTTGCTGCACCATGAAATCGATTCCAACGCTCGACGTTCCCTCTTCGCCTGCTTCAGCAAGAAAGATGACATCGCGATCGAGCGGTACTTTTAAACGATGTAGCAGCAGAAACACTTCGAGGCAGGCGCTGGTCATTCCTTTGTCGTCCGACGCACCGCGGCCGTATAGATACCCGTCTTTGACGATGCCGCCGAAGGGATCGACCGTCCATTTCTCGCGCTCCACGCCCACGACGTCAATGTGCCCCATCAGCAGAATTGGTCTCTTTTTGCCGTTTCCTTTGAGACGGGCGACGATGTTGCCTCGTCCGCGTTCCATCTCAAAAATCTCAGACGGAATACCCTCACGATCGAGTATCGATTTGAGGTACTCGGCGCCCTTGGTCTCGTTACCCGGCGGGTTGCTGGTATCGATGCGCACGAAACCTGACAGGATATTGACAACCTCGTCGCGGGCTGCGATGAAATCGGGTACCGCGGATTTGTCGGATGCACCAGCAAACGAACCAGGCGCGAACAGCGCCGGTACCGCGGCGAGGGCGAGGACCGTTCGAAGTAATCGTTGACCCATTCAGTCTCCTCTCGTGAAAACGAGGCGTAGCTTATCAACGCCTCGCGCGCAGCCGCAAGTTATCCCGCTGTTCAACAACGATCTATCGGTCAAAATGATCAACGCGTTCAATTCTTTATGGTCAATCTGAGAGTGCACATCCGGACGGCTCGATGAATGAGTTTCAGGAAGCTCTTTAGCGCTAACGGTTTGAATCAGTAGGGCACCTTGGCACGAACGGTGCCTTTAACCTCGACGGAAGCTTGAGACGCCTGTTGGTGTTCTCTTGGAGCCACCGTACGCAGCACCGGATGATACGCGCGCCGGAAGTTGAAGGCATCGTCCACTCAGTGATCCGGGCAGCAAAGCCGGAACGGTCGATAGCCACAACGCTGAACGCGCGACTTTAACCGAGTCAGAACCCTCTCTACGGCTTCTGGTGCTGTCGTATGGTGGCTCGCTTTCTTTCTAACGTTCTATCGTTTCATCGCCATCCATGTAAAGCCTGAGTGCTTCCGGAATTGCCACCGAGCCGTCGGCCTGTTGATAATTCTCGATCAGCGCAAGCCATAACCGCCCAATCGCGAGCCCCGAGCCATTCAGAGTGTGGGCGAATTCCGGCTTCGCCTTTTGATCGCGCCTGAATCGGATGCCTGCTCGGCGCGCTTGAAACGCTTCGCAGTTCGAACAAGACGAAATCTCGCGATAGCTGTTCTGGCTGGGAAGCCACACCTCGATGTCGTAAGTTTTGGCCGACGAGAATCCGAGATCCCCGGTAGCCAACGCGACTCGGCGATACGGAAGCCCCAGCTCCTCAAGTACCGCCTCGGCATCGTGTGTCAGCGATTCCAACTCATCATAAGACTCTTCGGGCCGGGTAATCTTCACCAACTCTACTTTGTCGAATTGATGTTGGCGAATCAGGCCGCGGGTGTCTTTCCCGTAGCTTCCCGCCTCCGATCTGAAGCACGGCGTATAGGCGGTCATCTTGATCGGCAATCGAATACCGTCAAGTATCTCATCGGCATAAATATTCGTCAGCGGTACCTCAGCGGTCGGGATCAAATATAGCCCACGCTCGTCCGTGAGTTTGAACAGATCGGCTTCGAACTTCGGAAGCTGGCCGGTGCCGAACAAAGTCTTTGCCGTGACTATGAACGGCGGCAATACCTCCTGGTAACCGTGCCTCTTCGTTTGTATCGCCAGGCAAAAGTTGATCAGTGCACGCTCGAGGCGCGCACCCTTGCCGGTAAGAATTGAGAAACGAGCCCCGGAAATCTTTGTTGCTCGTTCAAGATCCAGTATCCCGAGCGCCGTACCCAGATCGACGTGGTCACGAGGCTCGAAATCAAAACTTCGGGGCGTTCCCCAGCGCTTGACTTCCTGGTTGGCCGACTCGTCCGACCCGATCGGCACGCTGTCGTGAGGAAGGTTCGGGAGCCCGATCATCAGGTTGTTCAATTCCTCCTTGATCGCGTTTAACGCCGCTTCGCTTTCTGCAATCTCGTCCCCGATCCTCCGAACTTCCAACCGGCGCGACTCCGCCTCATCCTTGCGTCCGGCTTTCATCAGTGCGCCGATTTCCTGGCTCTCGCGGTTGCGCACCGCTTTAAGGTCATCGACCTTTCGAATGTTCGACCGTCTCTCGGTTTCGAGTTGGTTGAAGCGCTCGAGCGTTTCTGCCGAGAAACCTCGGGCTTGCAGCTTCCTCATTACCAGGTCGTAATTATCTCGTACAAAATTTATGTCGAGCATCACAGGCACCTTTCATCTATTCGTGAGAAAACGAGAGCGTAAGCCGTGCTCAGCGACAGTGTCAACTGAACGGGCTTCGAAGGCTGCGTGTATTAAGTCGAGCCGGCTACACTCTCAGCTTCGCTTACGCAGGCGACGCAGCGTTACGCTGCAACTGTATCGGGATGAGAAAACGGCAGGTGATGAGATCGAGGCGAAGAAGAAAACATAGAGGAGGAACTTAAGCCAGCGAGTACCACCGAGATCGAGGCCCATCATCAATATGGCGCCGATGATGGAAACGACGAAGACTCCGGCGATGTTTATGAGCAATCTGTTCCTGTTATTCATAACGCACCGTTTACGATCAATCTTGCCGAATTCTAACACAGTATTATCCATGTCAGACAAACTGAAGTTTTTCGGACTAAGAGATACCTTGCGACCGGCATCGCCGCCAGCTTAGCATAGGTTGATTATGCAAGACCCGGTAGAGGAATTATTGCAATTTGAAAACGCATTCACTATGCGTGAACACGACGTTGCTATTCCAGGCGGAAAGGCCAGAATCGCAACACTGGTGTGCGAACCGCTGGAACAAGCAGGCTTCGTTAACGCCTTCAGCACCAGGCTCGGCGGGGTCAGCGCGCTGCCTTCGAATGCGTTGAGTCTCGCGTATTTCAAAGGCGACGCTCCGGAAAACGTCGCCGAGAACAGGCGACGCTTCCTGAATGCGATGGGGACAGCAAACGCGCGGATCATGACCGGACGGCAAACGCATTCGGTTGATCGTTTCACGGTCGAATCGGCGGACCAAACGAGCGGGCCTCAACCTGATTGCGACGCGATGATCACTCGAATCACCGATGTATTGCTCGCGGTTCAGACCGCTGATTGCCTGCCGGTGTTGATCGGAGACACAAAGACCGGCACGATCGCTGCGATTCACGCGGGGTGGCGCGGCACGGCCGGACGCATTACCGAACGCGCGGTTGCGGATCTCATGCTGGTTCACGGTGTAAGTCCCCGCGACTGCATCGCCGCGCTTGGACCTGCTGCCTGCGCCGAATGCTATGAGGTAGGGGAGGATGTCATCGCCAGGTACAAGAAAGAATTCGGCTACTGGCGCAATCTGCTGTCGGACTCCACGGAAATCGGCAAGGCTTATCTGGACATTCGCGCGGCCAATGTTCAGCAGTTAATCTTTTGTGGCTTTAGCGAAGACAATATTCACGTAGCCGACTATTGCACTATGCACCAGAATGATCTGTTCTTTTCTTACCGCCGGGAAGGTAAGGGTCAACCATCGGGTGTGGGGCGGTCGTTGTCGGTGATCGGTAGAGTCAAGAGGTAGTGCGCGAACAACGGAGACAACAATGGGTGAAACAGTATTGATCGGACGCGGACGTAAGTTTACATCCATGCCAAGAACCGAGTGGGAAGATCAGTTGAGCAAGATCCCGCAGTCGATGAAAACCCGACTTAGTTTCATGACCCGTCAACATCACCTCGTGCGGTACTTCGTCGTGAAACATCTGCCGAGGCTGGGCGGGCCGATCCCTCCTAAAATGATTGCGGAGAAGCTGCACATTCCACTGCGGCGCGTGGCTTCAATCCTCGCCGAGCTCGAAGAGAAGCTCTTCTTCCTGGTTCGAGATAGTCGGGGAGACGTAACATGGGCCTATCCTGTAACCGCAGCCGAGACACCGCATCGTCTGTCTTTTAGTACCGGTGAACGAATTTTCGCGGCTTGAGCGGAAGACGCGATAGCGGTGCCCTTCGTGCAAGGGCGATTACGAAAAAAGCGGTTGTCGATTGAAATCGAGACGGAGTGCGGCCATTGCGCACGACCTATGCGGGTGACGTTCGGCAGCGACCTGAAGCATCAGATCATCGCCGGCAGCGCTGGGCTTCTGGTGTTCGAGCCCGAGATAGACTGGGCGACGTTCATCGAGCCAAACATCACCCACGCCTACTGACGAAACTCATTGTTCTTCTGGTCAGAAGAACACGCGAGAGAATTTCGAGCCCGCAACGACCAGGTTGATGGCGTTTATCTGACGATGGATCAAAGCGCCTACTCAACGCGAATTGCTCAGGGCGCGTTGTTCGCCTTCTAGGAACGACCTTGCGTCGGCGCGAAATATCCTCTCCGATGCCGCACCGTCAAATCTCCATGGTTCTTAACCTTGAGCTGAATTGTCCGGAATGAACCATCTTTGGAGGGATTCGCAGGGGTGTAAGCCAGGATATATTGAGA
>Ga0075428_100005332_pt1 | contig 14295 bp, 12 predicted proteins | sample RhiMetdeltSRZDD2_FD_75291 | JGI IMG/M metagenome (GOLD analysis project Ga0075428, IMG submission 75291) | Populus rhizosphere microbial communities from Tennessee, USA - Rhizosphere MetaG P. deltoides SRZDD2 | ecosystem: Host-associated > Plants > Roots > Rhizosphere > Soil | place: USA...
GAGCGGACATCCCTCCAGCGCCATGCCGAGGGGGTTTGGTTTGAACGTGCCGTTCGGCTGCGGGAAGCCGTGCGAGCAGGAGTCTTTCTTCCGCTCGTGACAGTAGATGCAGTAGTGCGACTCGTCCGCGATCTCGCGCGGGGTCATGCGCGGATCGGTGAGATGAAATCCGTCGCGGCGCCGGAAGTCGTGATGCCGTCCGCCGAAGCGGTGGTCATCGACCGGCTCCGTGTCCACGAGCTGATCGAACTTCAGCGGTTGCGGAAGGCGGAAGGACGTCCAACTCGCGAAGCGTCCGCGTTTCCATTCGACGGCGGCCCACTGCGCGATTCGTTCGAGCGACGCGCGCGCGTCCGCATCGCCTTCCTTCTCCCGGTCGAGCAATGGATTGACATGGACCGCGAGCGCGAGCTCGTCGCCGGAGAAGGCCTCGCCTTCGTAACTCGGATTCTGAATCTTGGCCACGCGCTTCGTGACGAAGTCCCGTTTGAATCGCGCGACTTCGGCATCGGTTCGCGCACGCGCATGCAGCGCCGCGACTCCCTCCTCGGCATCGAACAGGCGCGCGAGAAACGCGCCGAGCTCGCGGCTGACCGCGATCAGCAGCGCCGATTCCGCCGGCGTCTCGAGCCCGCCGCTCTCCACTCCGTTCTGCATCGCCAGTCGATACGCATCGAAGCGGCGAAACAGATCCTCGTCGTGCGCTTCGACCAATCGATCGAACGCGAGCGCGAGATCCTTCAGACGGGAGTGGGAGGAGAGATCGGACCAGGTGAAGTTGTCGATGCCGAGATTCATGATGCGAGTCGCAAGGTCGCAAAGTCTCAAAGTCTCAAAGAAGCTCCGCTCCTGGCGAAGCATCTTTGCGACTTTGCGACTTTGAGACTTTGAGACTTTCTTTTCTCCTCACATAAATGATCTTCTCCACCGACGCGTGCACCACGCCCTCCGCGTCGACGAGGTCGACATTGTATGAGCGATCGACCGGTTCGCCGTTCGCCGTTGCGGCGCGAATGGCGTCGAGCTCCGCGTCATCGATCCGGAAGGTCGCGAAGAGCGTGGTGCGTCCGGGCTTGCGAAAGTGGATCGTTGCAGATTTGTCCCAGACCGTGAATCCCGATCCCAGGAGGCGCATGAGCATGATCATGTAGACCGGATCGACCGCGCCGTACAGCGATCCGCCGAAGATCGTGCCGACCGCATTGCGTGTGCGAAGGCGGAGCGGCAGTTTCACGCGCACTTCGTGAAAGTCAGAAGCGATGTACGTCACCCGCGCTCCCGTCCCCCGATACGCCGGGAAGAGGTTGAACTTCCACCTCAGGAGGCGCGACTGCAGCGATTCAGCCATTGTTGTCATCCCGAGCGTCAGCGAGGGACCTGGGCGGGTGTGTCGTGTCATCGACCGTGCCTTCCACCCGCCCAGGTCCCTCGCTCCCGCTCGGGATGACAAAGAAGGCGATCGCGGCGAGAACGAACACGATCATCGCCACGCCGTTCGCAATCAGATCCGGGCGATGATTCGACAGCAGCACGGCCGCGATCTGGAGACTGCCGCCGATGAAGACGACCATCGGCCACGCGAGCGGATTCGCGCCTAACACGGATCGCGCGACGAGCCACACCAGCGCCGCGACCACGAGCGCTTTGGCGAACATCAGCGGCGACTGCGAGAGCTTCGCGAGCGGATCGAGACTCAGGAGAAAGACGATCACCATCGTCACGATCGCGGCGTATTTGCGAATGGCGGTCGCGTAGAGCGCGACCGCGGCGGCGACGACGATCGCGGCAAGCACAACCTGCCCGGTCTCGATGAGCGCGGGCCAGGAGATCGCGACGTCGATCGGCGCATGGATCGAGATCGATGCGGACGACGGAATCGCGCGCTCGATCCATTCCAGCGCCGCGTCGGCGAGCGCGAGAATCGCCAGCGCGCTGAGCGCGGCCACGACCGCGCTGCGGCCGAAGCGCGCGCGTCCTTCGCGGCGCAGGAGGCTCGTCGCGTACGGAATCGCGGCCTCGAGTCCCGCGAGCGCGAGGAAGAGCACTCCCACTTTCAGGCCGACGTCGCGCACGAACGCAGTGATGAGGCTGACGCGGAACGTCTCCCAGGCGACGCTCGTGTTGTATCCGAACAGCAGCGTCTCGTAATCGGAAAGGAACTGCGCGATCGGAAGGATCGACAGTACGCCCGTCCATCGCAGCGCGCGCCGCCACGGCAGGCCGTGCGAGCGCGTGGCGAGCACGAGTCCGACGATCACCAGCGCGAGCGCCGCGAGCGCGGCGAGAATCTGCAGTGCGAACAGAATCAGATTCAGCAGGGTGTTGGTCGTCTCTTCGCGGTAGACGCTCTCTGGAATCTTGACCGTCTTGTTGAACTGCGTGATCTCGTCGCCGGCGACGCGAATGGTCACGCGCCGGAATGCGCGGGCGCCGAGGGGCGTGCGCTCTTCGAAGTGGAACAGCCAGTCGCGGCGGTTCGGCTGCTGAAAGCTCAGCGCTTCCTTCACGTCGAAGAGGCGTCCGTCGATGCCGTACGCCGCGAACGCGGTGCGCGCGATCGCGAGCGCCTGCTCGCGCGCGAGGGTCGCGCCGCGATTCTGCTCGTCCTGATATTTGTGGTAGCCGATCACGCGCTCCGTGCGCGGATCGACCTCGACGAAGATCTCCTCCTTCTGCATCGGCGTGAAGAAGCGCACCGTCCACGTGCCCGCTTCGAGCTTGGTCTTGAAAATGTTCACGAGCGATTCGATGGACATCCCGCCGCGCACGAGATACGTCGCCGCGATCCTGTCGAACGTTCCCGGTGCGCCGCCCTCTTCACGCGGCGACTCGGAATCCCAGGAGCGGAAGCCTTCGACCGGCGTCGCGATGACCGTAGGACGTCCTAGGACGTCGTAGGACGTCCTACGACGTCCTACGTGCTGTTTCGCGATCTCTTTCGCGCGCTCTTTCGTGATCCGGTAATCAATGGCATCCTCGGCCGACGGCGGCCGCAACGCGAGCGCGATCGCCGCCGCGATCACGAGCGCGATGCAAACGAGCACGCGTTTCGGCGTCGCGCGAATTGGATCCGGGAATTGCGCCGCCGCCGCTTGCACCTCGGGATGCTCCGGCGGAGGCTCGAGCGGCATCGCGGCGTTCGTTAGGTCATCGTCTTCGATGAAGCCGCGATTGCGCACGTACATCGCGATCGACGCGACGAGCGGAATCGCGAAGAGCAGACTCGAGACTGCGGCGGAGACGATGTAGTACGTGTTGCCCGAGCCAAAGAGCAGCGTCGCGGTGTAGACCGCGTCGATCGTGTAGTGCCAGATCAGCAGCGGCAGCAGGCCGAAGCGCTCCATCAGCAGTCCGGCCACGATTCCCGCGATGCCGACCTCCACGCCGCGAATCCAGAACGGCTGATTCGAGTACGTCGAGTGTCCGAATCCCCAGAGGAACGCCGCGATCACGATCGCCGCGATGCGCGAGCGCACGAGGCGCTGAAAAAGCGGAATCGAAAACGCGCGCGACAGGAATTCTTCGTTGAGCGCGGGGAAGAATCCCGCGAAGAGCACGTACACCCAAGGCAGCGCCGTGTTCAGCAGATCGTCGTACGGCACATCGGCCGGCGCCCACGCGCCGTAGCGTTGCGCGATCAGGTAGAAGCCGACCTGATAGGCGATGAACATCGGCACGAGCGCATAGCCGAGGATCAGCGAGAGGAAGACGCGCTTCGATGCGAGGGCCTTGCGCGTCCAGATCCGGGGAATCGCGAGATGCTGCGGAAGGCGCCGGCGGTAGTACACCTCGCCCGCGCCGCACACGACGATGAGCATCATCGCCATGCCGATGCAGTTCCGGAGAATGTCGAAGACGATGCCGCCGATGAACGCGGGATAGGACGTGGTCGTGTCGTAGTACGCGAGCTGTTGCGGTACGGAATTCAGTTCGACGGCGCCGACGAGCACGATGCTCGCGATGGCGATGCCGCCCAAGAAGCGCAGCGAGAGATTGCCGCGGCGGAGGCTGACGATGAACACGACGACCGCGGCGATGATCGTGGCGATCATCAGCATGGCATCGACGGCGCCCGCGGCCTGGTTCTTCGAGCGCAGCTCGCGATACGAGCGCAGCCACGCATCCGGAATCTTCAGCGTCTGCGCGTACGACGTGACGACGTTTCCGTCGATCGTGACCGTGTGCCGGTACGGCGCGTTCGCGGGACGGATGGTTTTCGACTCGTAGGTGAAGATCCGCTGCACGCGCTTCGGCAGCTTTCGCTCGCTCTGCGAGACGAGCTGCAGCGATCGGACATCGACGCCGATGCTCGCCAGAAACGCTTCCGGCGCGACCGTCCCCGCAATCGCCCGATCCTCGGGGATCCTGTGCGTGAACGCGATGATCTCGCCGGTCGGCGCGACATCGACGCTGATCTCCTCCTCGACCAGCGGCCGGAACCATCGGTGATGCCACGACCAGATCCGCACCTGATCGCGCATCACGCGATTCGCGCGCTCGAGCCCGAGCGTGCGCTCCAGAAAAATGCGCGCACTGCCGTCGGACTCGAAGCTCACCGCATGTTTCATCCCGCCGGCATCGATCGTCTGCGCGCGGACGAGCTTCTCCGCGATCGTCAGAGACGAGCTGCGGTCGTACTTGAAATCGATCGACGCTTCGGGAAATGCGGAGTGGAAATAGCGGGCGATGATGAAGGTGGATGCGGCGGCGAGAAGGATGCTTACTGCGATGAGGGTGACGTCGCGCCGCGACAGTGGCGAGTTGCGAGTTGCGAGTTCCGAGGACGTCATCGCCGCAACTCGCTACTCGCCACTCGCAACCTTCACAACAACCCTGTCAGTATCAAATCCGCCACCTGCTCCGCCTGCGCCGCCAGGTCATACTCCTTCTCCGAGAGCATCCACGACGTCACCATCTCGTCGAGCACGCCGAACACGGCCTTCGCGACGAGCTGCGGATGGACGTTGCGGCGGAACGTTCCTTCCTGTTGTCCATGCTCGACGACGCTGCGGATCACGTTCAGGTAATCCGCGACCTCGGCCTGCGAGAAGAGGCTCATGAACTTCAGGCTGTGGCGGAGCTCGACCTGCGAGACGACGGCGAGCGCGCGGTCGCGGCCTAACGTCTCGAGGTGGTGGCGCACGGCGATGCGCAGCCGCTCCTCGGCGCGATTCACGTTCGCGAGCTGCTGCTCGAGCGAGTGCAGATAGTTCCGCGTGTGCTCGCGGAAGATCGTGATGAGCAGATCTTCCTTTCCGTCGAAGTAGAGGTAAATCGTTCCGTCGGCGACGCCCGCCGCCTTCGCGATCTGCGCGACCTTCGCGTTGAAATAGCCGTGCTCGGCGAAGACGTCGACGGCGGCGCGCAGGATGCGCTCGCGTTTCGACGTGCCCTGAAAGGCGACTGCGTCGCTGGTGGGTGTGGAAGAGGGTGCCTGTTGTCGCGCCATCCGCGGCTGAATCGTCATTCAGCGGAGCCGGAGTGTCAAGAGGTCGACGAATTCCTGCTCCCTCGGCTCGCGGCGTTTTCCATCGAATGCGGCGAAAACGTCATCGCGCGTTGCACTCACGGACACGGGATAGATGTGCACGTGCAGATGCGGCGTCTGGATGCCGAGCTTGAGGATCATCGCGCGCTGCAATCCGGTCGCATCGAGAATCGCTCGCTCCGCGCGATGCCACACGCGCGCGAAATGCAGCCACTCCTGCTCATCGAGATCGGACGCGTTATCGACGTGCCGCTTCGACACGACCATCGCATGCCCGCGCGGCGACCAGTCGTCGTGCAGCACGACCCAGGTGCGCTCGTCTTCGAAGACGACATCGCCGGCATGCGACGGATCGGTGCAGAAAACGCAGCTCACGCCGCAACTATAATTCGCGCCCTCATGCGAACCCTCCGCTTCGGCCGCACCAACGTGCAAGTGCCGGCGATCAGTCTCGGCACGTGGGGTCACGGCGGTCCGCGCGTGAGCGAGACCGGTGTGTCGGTCGGCTGGAAGAATCACGATGATGCGCAGGCCGCGGACGCGCTCCTCGCCGCATACCGCGCGGGCATCACGCACTGGGACACTGCCGACGTCTACGGCGACGGCCACGCGGAGGAGTTGATCGGCCAGGTGTGGGATCGCGTTCCGCGCAACGAGATCTTCCTCGCGTCGAAGTTCGGGTGGGCGTACGGTCCCGCGAATCATCCGTACGATCCGAAGTTCATGCGCGAGCGCGCCGAGCGATCGCTGCGGAATCTGCGCACGGACGTCATCGATCTCCACTACTTCCACCACTGCGATTTCGGTCCCGATGATCGCTACCTCGACGGCGCGCTGGAGACGATGCATCGCCTGCGCGGCGAGGGGAAGGTGCGATTCATCGGCCTTTCCGATTGGGAAGGGCCGAAGATCATGCGCTTCATCGAGCGCGTCGATCCCGATGTCGTGCAGCCCTATCGCAACGTCGTCGATGACGACTATGAAACGAGCGGGTTGAAGAAGTGGGTCGACGCGCACGACATCGGCGTCGCGTTCTTCTCTCCGCTCAAACACGGACTGCTGTTAGGCAAATACGACCAGCCGACCGACTACGGCGAAGGCGACTTCCGCAGCAACGTCGACGACTTTCGCGATCCCGAAGCCATCGCGCGCTACAAACGCGCATCGGCGGAGATGCGCCGCCGCTTCGCGCATCACCCCGAGCCGGTCCTCCACGCCGTCACCGGCGGCCTCCTCACCGGCAACCCGACGGCGTGCGTGCTGTTAGGCCAGCGCAACCCGAAGCAGGTCGCCGCAGCGGCCGCGGTGGGGGAGGTGTTGACGGAGGAAGATGCCGCGTGGGTACGCGAACAATACCGAGCGCGGTGATCAACCGCGCAGGATGATCGCCTCGTTCATCGCCCCGACGATGCGCGTGATGTATTCCCGATCGCGAGAGCTCAACGCATTCGTTTCCCCCGACGCACTCCCGATCCGGACCCAGTAGATGTTCCTGGCCGAGGCCGCGATTGCGATCCCGCCCACGAGCATCCCCAGTCCGAAGACTAGGGCGCAGCCTCGCATGTCCGCATCGGCCAAGCCCACCAGGAGAAGCAGTGCGCCTAACACGGCGACAATCATCCCCGGAGTCGAATTCCCCGGCTGCGTGTACATGGACACCGAGGTGATGTTCGCCATCGCATAGGTTTTTCCTTGCAGGATTGCGCGTAGATTGGTGACCTGAATATTGGTGTCCTGGTACACGGAGATTTCGCCGGCCATGACTCCTCCCTCTTCGAAAAGACACCGCGACTTCTTCTCGGAGGCGATGAAGGGACGTGCGAGCGGTGGGATAATGGCGACGTGGCCGAACGACGGAACATCACGGTGCGGAAATACAAGCTCGGTGAAGAGCCGCGGCGGGATGAGGAGACGATCCGCATGACGCCCGCAGAGCGAATCGAACTGGTGTGGGAAATCACCAAGACGGCATGGTCTTTTAAGGAGCCGGGCTGGCGTGAATCGCGACTTCGCCGAGATGTTGGCCGCTTTATCCGACGCCGGGGCTGAGTTCCTCGTTGTTGGTGCTTACGCACTCGCCGCGCACGATCAGCCGCGCGCGACGAAGGACCTCGACATCTGGATAGGCCCAACGCTTGAAAACGCGCGACGTGTGTGGACTGCGCTCGTCGCTTTCGGTGCGCCGCTGCAGGGTTTGGTCGTCGATGACTTCGCCGTGCCCGGAATCATTTTTCAGATCGGGCAGGAGCCCAATCGCATTGACATCATCACGGAGATCTCCGGCGTGACGTTCGATGAGGCGTGGCCCAATCGGATGATCGTGACGTCAGGCGTCACGTATTCGGTGCTCGGCAAAGCAGAGCTGATTCGCAACAAGCGCGCGTCCGGACGGCCGATGGATCTCATCGACGCGGACAATCTCGAGAACGACACTTAGTACGCAAGCAGCAGCCGCGCCGCGCGCTCGATCATGGCCTCGCTCACGAGGAACACTTCTTCCAGCGGAGGGGAGTACGGCACCGGCGTGTCGAGTGCGCCGAGGATGCGGATCGGGGCGTCGAGGAACTCGAACGCTTCTTCCTGAATGATCGCCGCGATCGACTCGCCGACCGAGCCGGTGCGCGTGTCCTCCTGGACGATGAGCACGCGATTGCAATGCTGCGCGACGGCGAGGATCGCGTCGCGATCGAGAGGCGCGAGCGTGCGGAGGTCGAGCACCGCGCACTCGTGGCCATCCTTCGACAACGTTTCGGCGACGCTCATCGCGTCATGAACGTACGCGCCGTAGGAGAGGATCGCGAGATCATCGCCGGCGCGTCGCAGCGCGGCTTTTCCGATCGGAACCGGCGGCGGCGCGTCCTCGCCTAACATCTGCTTCACCTTCGGATCGCGATAGAGCGCGATGTGCTCGAAGTAGAGAACAGGATCACGATCGTTCACCGCGGACATCATTAGCGCGCGCGCATCGTGCGGCGTCGACGGCACGACGATCTTCAGTCCCGGCGTCCGATAGAACCACGCCTCGGTATTCTGCGAGTGATACGGCCCCGCGCTGCGCAGGCCGCCCCACGGCATGCGCAACACGAACGGGCATTCGCCGCCCCAGCGATAGCGCATCTTCGCGGCGTTGTTGACGAGCGCGTTGAAGCCGGTCGCGACAAAGTCGTTGAATTGCATCTCGCCGATCGGGCGCATCCCTGCGAGTGCCGCGCCGGTGCAGACGCCAATCGTCGCCGCCTCGGACAGCACGGAGTTGATGATGCGATCGCCGAAGTCTTTGAGCAGCGGACGCAGGAGCAGAAATGCGTTGCCGTATTTGCCGCCGACGTCTTCCCCGTAGACGAACACGCGCTCGTCCGCGCGCAGCGCGTCACCGACGCCTAACATCACGGCTTCGAGAAACGTTTTTCCTTTCCCGTCGAACGGCGGCGCATCTTCGACCGGCGGAAGCGCGAACGTTTGTGAGCGCCGCCACTCCTCATCGAGCACTTCCACGTGCGCGCGTCGCGGCTCGTTCGCGAATACGCCCTCGCCCGCGCTCGCGCCGTCCGGCCACGGCGCGTCGATCACTTTGCGCGCTTCCGCTTCGACGATCGCCTCGATCTCTTCTTTCCATCGATCGACTTCGCCCGCCGCGACGATCGCCTCGGTTTCGAGCTTCGCGGCGTACGTGACGATCGGATCGCGCTGCCGCCAGAACTCGTACGCATCGCGATCGGCGTAGCCCTGCTCGGTGAGCGGTGGATACGACCACGAAGGCTGCGGATCCTTGCCGAGGTAGAGCATGTCGTCGTGATGGGCATGGCCGCACATGCGCATCGCCACGAGCTCGATGAGCGTCGTGCCGCGTCCGTCGCGCGCGCGCTCCGCCGCCCACGTGAACGCGGCCGCGATCGCCTCGGGATCGGTACCGTCGATCGTGATCGACGGGATCCCATAGCCGAGGCCTTTGTCCGCGAACACGCGCACGGCGGAGTTGTCACGCACCGGCGTCGAGAGCGCGGTCTGATTGTTTTGCACGCAGAAGATCGCCGGAAGGCGCCGCGCCGCGCAAGCATTGATCGCCTCGTGCCACTCGCCGAGGGACGTCGAGCCTTCGCCGATGAACGACACGGCGACGCGCGGTTCTTTGCGGAGCTGGAACGCCATGGCGATGCCCGCGATCGTGAGCGCGGGACTCCCGAGCGGCGCCATCGCCGGAAGAATGCCGTGCTCCCAATCGCCGACGTGCAGGTCTTTGCCGTTCATCGGCGGTCCGGCCTTCGCCATCTGCGCGCTGAGAACCATGCGCACGGTCTCCGGCGTGTTGCGCATGCCGAGGACCGCGCCGAGGTCGCGGATCATCGGCGAGATGACGTCGCCCTGAGGCTCGCGTCGAAGACGAATCACCGCGGCGTAGATCGCCTCCTGGCCTAACGAGCGAAATCCCTTGCCCTGAAACGATGCGTTGCCCCAACGCACATCGCCGCCGGTGAAGAACTGCTTGAGGCGATTGTCGGTGGCGCGCGTGAGAAGCATGCCGCGCAGGATCTCGCGCTTCTCGTCGCGCGTGAGCGATGCGCGAAGCGTCTCGCGGCGAAGAAATCCTTCACACGCATCGATGATCTCGTCGATCGCCTGCTCGACTCTCTTGCTCGCGGCCACACGCGGCGTCGTCTCCGGCACGTCGTCGATCGAGATCGACTCGCGCAGGGCCTGACGAAATGCATCGAGATCGATGCGGCCATTCGTCATCGCGCGCTTCGCGATCGGAGCGGCGAAGGGATATTTCTCGAGGAGGAAAGACGCGAGGGTCATGCGCGCGCGGAGCTTAACATCTCGATAGCGGCCATCGTCCGCGGCGGTCTGTAATGGCTGCATGCGGACTCTGATAGCACTCCTGATCTTTACGTTCGCGGCCTCCGCGATCGTCGCTTCGGATCATCTCGATACTCCCACCGTCATCGCCGATCCCGCCGCGGACATCGGCGATCTCTACGCGTGGATGTCTCCGGATGGGAAGCGCCTCAATCTCGTGATGACGCTCGTCGCGCACAAATTCTCGGATCGACTCGAGTACGTGTTTCACGTCGACAGCGGATCGCGATTCGGCGAGACGAAGGCGACGACGTCGATCGCGTGCCGCTTCGATGCGGCGAATGCAGTGGACTGCCGGACCGGTGGCAAGTTTCGTGTGTACGCCGGACTGCGCGACGATCCCTTCTTCAACAATGTGCGTGGAACGCGCGCCGCGCTGAATGCGGCGGCGGCAGTGTTGGCGAAAGCATCGAAGGATGCAGCCGGCTGTCCCGTGTTCGATGCCGCGACATCGCGCGCAATTCTCGATCTCTGGCGTCACACCGACGGCGGTCCCGCGAAGAACACGCTCGAGAACTGGAAGTCGGCGGCGCTCGTGGTCTCGATCGATCTCGATGCGGTCAACGCCGGCGGCAAGCTGCTCGCAGTGTGGGCCGGCGTGTACAAATCGGGCGCGCGCATCGAACGCATCGGCCGTCCGCTGACCGGCAACGCGCTCATCGGCCTATTCGCTCCTGATGAAGTGAGCGATGCGCGCAAGGAGATCTACAACGCCGCCGCGCAAAAGGACTGGCCGCAGTTCGCGGACGACATCGAGCGCTCGCTCGCGCGGTACGACGCGTTCGACGGAACGTGTGGGAATCAATGGATGGCCGGCCGCGGCGCGGATCGCTACCGCGCGCTCGCGAAGGTGCTCGCCGATGATCGCCTCTGGATCAACAGCACGTCGGCGACGTGCAAGCAATTCTTCGCTGTCGAGCTGGCGGAGGTTGCGGACGTCGCCGAGACTGCGATCTCGGGATCGGCGGCGAACGACTGCGGCGGGAGAACACCGAATTACGACGCGCCGGATGTCTTCCGCTCACTGCTCGCGAACGGGTCGACGGCCGGCGTCAGCGACGGAATCTCGCGCGACGATCACGAGCACTCGACCTCGGAGTTCCCGTTTCTTGCCGCTCCTTCGCGCGACGTCGCAACGACGTCGAGCTCGATCGCGATCGAGAATCTCGACGCACAGATCGCGCGCTGCTCGGACGATTGCGTCGAGCTGCTGCTCCTTCGCTCCCGCTTCCTCGGCGACCGCGACGCGCTCGATCGCGCCATCGCGATCGCGGAGACGTCTCGCGATCGTTCGCAACGCGCTCGCGCGCACGCCGCGGTGCATCGGTTCGAGGACGCGCTCAGCGAGACGGATGACGCGGTTCTGCGCGCATCGATCCTCGTCGAGATGGGACGCGCAGACGAGGTGATTCCGGAGCTGGAAGCGCGCGTCGCTCGCGATCCCGATTTCGCATCGCAAAGTGCGCTCGCGCTCGCGTACGCGGCGACGGAGCGGTTTGCCGATGCGGATCGTTTGTGGGCTGCGGCGCTCGACGATCTCGACACGACGTCGCCGTTTCCGTACGCGTGGACGTATTTCGCGCGCGGCGTGATGTGGGCCGAACGCGCGGGAGATCCCGCGCGAGGTCAAGCGTTGTACCGGCAGGCACTCGCGGTGATGCCGGAGTTTGTCGCCGCGAAGACTCATCTGAAGGAGCTCGAATGAATCGAAGAGTGACGGTGTACGGCGCGCACGGCCATACGGGATCGTTCGTGGTTGCGGAGCTGCGCCGGCGCGGATGGGCGCCTGTTCCTGCAGGCCGCGAGATTGCGACGGTCGATGATCCGGTCTCGCTCGATCGTCTTATCGAAGGCAGCGCCGCGGTGATCAACTGCGCCGGACCCTTTCTCGACACAGCGATTCCGTTGATCGAGAGCGCGATCCGATCGCGCGTTCCTTATGTCGACACCGCTGCCGAACAGGCCGCGGTGCTGCAGGTCTTCGAGCGCTACTCGAACGATCCACGCGCTGCGGACATCGTGATCGCACCTTCGATGGCGTTTTATGGTGGACTCGGCGATCTCATGGCGACGGCGGCGATGGGCGAGTGGGATCGCGCCGATGAGATCTGCATCGCGGTCGCGCTCGATCACTGGCATCCGACCCGAGGCACGCGCGTGACCGGTGAGCGCAACCGCGGCAAGCGATTCATCTTTGCAAACGGAACACTGGAGCGAAGGGATCCGCCGCCCGAACGCACATGGACGTTTCCGGAGCCGTTCGGCGTCGAGGACGTCGTGCCGCTCACGCTCGCCGAGTCGATCGTCATTCCGCGACATCTGCGCACGCCGGACATTCGCGTGTACATCAACGCAAGGTCACTCGAGGAGCTGCGCGATCCCAACACGCCGGTGCCACCGCGTGAAGGCGACAGCAAGCAGATCTTCGTGATGGACGTGATCGTTCGCCGAGGACGCGAGGAGCGGCGGATCGTTGCGCGCGGACGCGACATCTATGCGAGCACGGCACCGATCGCCGTCGAGGCGATGGAGCGCATCGTGCGTGGAGAGTCGAGGAAACAGGGTGTTGTCGCGGCCGGCGAGGCGTTCGACGCGCGAGATTTTCTGAGCGCGCTTAATTTTTCGATAGCGACGAGCACACCCGAATGACGACACTACGCGTGAGGAGGAAACCATGACCCAACGAACCTGTGCAGCCTGCGATTACCCGCTCGACGCGAGTGCGATCAAGGTCACGATCGGCGGAGAAGCGGTGGAAGTCTGTTGTGATGAATGCGCGCAGAAACTGGGAGAGGCGTATGCGTCCGCGGATGGAAGGCTTCTCGCGCACATTCCGGACTAGAGCGAACGCCAATGCACCTCGGCGTGTTTTGCAGCACGATGGCGGAATTCGTTGCCGACTCGCTATTCGATTCGCCGATCGTGTCGATCTGGGATGTGCATTGCCGGGGAAGCCATCGGGCGCGGAGTGAGGAAGAGGAGATCCGGACGACGACGCAGCTCGTGTTTCCGTACCGCGGCGTGTTCGTGCGTCACGTCGGGGACGATGACGCGGTTGCGGAAGCGAACCAGGTGCTGTTCTTCAACGCGGACGAAGGCTATCGCGTGAGCCATCCGGTCGCCGGCGGCGATGCGAGTCTGACGGTGCTGCTCGACGAGGAGCAGCTTCGCGAGCTCGCACCCGCCGAGTTTCTTCGCGATCGCGCGAGAGTGTCGTTCCGGTGGCAGCGCGTGCGAATTGATGCGCGGACGCAGGCGCTCGCCGCGCTGCTTCGTTACAGCCTGCGCGAGAGCATCGCCGAGCCGCTCGAAGCGGAGACCCTGGCATTGACGCTCGTTCGTCGCGCTCTGGGTGAACGAACGACGCACGCGACGAGTGGCAGCGCCGCGCGACGAAGACTCGTCGATCGCGCGAAGCTCGTGCTCGCGAGCGATCCGGTGAGGAGATGGACGCTCGCGGAGATCGCAGCGGACGTAGGCGTGTCGCCGGTGTATCTCACGCAGGTCTTTCAGCAGGTGGAAGGGCTGCCGCTGTATCGCTATCAGTTGCGGCTCCGGCTCGCGCGCGCGCTCGATCTGCTTTCGCAATACGATGACCTCACCGCGCTGAGCCTCGATCTCGATTTCTCGAGTCACAGCCATTTCACCGCCGCGTTCCGCCAGATGTATGGCCGCACTCCGTCGGAGTTCCGGCAGCTGACAAGGAGAATGAGTGTCTGATCAGAAGAAGCAGGCCGATCACTTTCGCGCGCTGCATGTCGCCGGGAATCCGCTCGTGCTGTTCAACGTGTGGGACGCGGGCAGCGCGAAGGCAGTGACGTCTGCGGGTGCGAAGGCGATTGCGACCGGCAGTTGGTCGGTCGCGAATGCGAACGGTTTCGCGGACGGCGAGCGCATTCCGCTCTCGCTGGCGATCGACAATCTGCGCCGCATCGTTGGCGCGACCGAAC
>Ga0075428_100005333_pt1 | contig 14294 bp, 5 predicted proteins | sample RhiMetdeltSRZDD2_FD_75291 | JGI IMG/M metagenome (GOLD analysis project Ga0075428, IMG submission 75291) | Populus rhizosphere microbial communities from Tennessee, USA - Rhizosphere MetaG P. deltoides SRZDD2 | ecosystem: Host-associated > Plants > Roots > Rhizosphere > Soil | place: USA...
AGGTCCCAACCACGCTGCCATGGCAGATTGGATCCACCAGCATGATCCCACACGGCCCATCTTCTATGACTCTGGCGATCACGCCCCCTACCTCGATATCCTAAGCAAAATGTACCCTAAGCTGGATGTGTTAGCCCGTGCCGGGCAGGAACCCGGTGAGACACGCCCGTTCATCATGTGCGAATACGCGCATGCTATGGGTAACAGCCCCGGCAACCTCAAAGAGTATTGGGAAGTGATTGAGGCGCATCCGCGCCTGCGTGGTGGTTTTATTTGGGATTGGGTGGACCAGGGCATCCAGCAAGTGACTGAGGCTGGGAAAAAATGGTATGCCTATGGCAGTGACTTTGGCGACGAGCCCAGCAGTTTCAGTTTTTGCTGTAATGGTATTGTTTTTCCCGATCGATCGCTTCACCCCGCGATGTGGGAAGTGAAAAAAGTCTATCAGCCTGTAAAAATCGAAGAGGTCGATCTGCTGGCTGGAAAAGTGGCTGTGGCCAATCGATATTTCTTCTCTGATCTGAGTGGGCTGGATCTGACCTGGAAACTGACCTCTGGTGACCGTATCCTTCAAACGGGACGATTGCCCAGCCTCCATACCCTGCCTGATTCGACCGAGGTTATTACCATTCCCTTTGACAAGCCGGAACTGGAACCTGGTGCGGAATATTGGCTGACATTGAGTTTCACCCTGGCTGAAAAGGCTTCTTGGGCTGATAAAGGTCACGAAGTTGCCTGGGAGCAGTTCAAAGTTCCGTGGGAGGTGCCTGTGGTACACACCACTCCTGAGGCGGAACTGCCAACCCTGGAATTGGCTGATGCCCCGACTCAGGTGACAGTGCACAGCAATGACTTCCAGCTGATTTTCGACAAAGAAACGGGAACACTCTCTTCATGGCGCTACAATGAAACTGATTTGATTCAGTGTGGACTGAAAGTCAATTTCTGGCGTGCTCCAACCGAAAATGATCTCAATACCTGGGGCGATGAGCGCGCCGCGATCCGCTGGCGGGAGGTTGGACTCGACCAACTCGAAGAATGCATCTCACATGTGTCGGTGACTCAACCCAAGCCACAAGTGGTTCAGATCGCGGTGACGTCTACGGTAGCGCTGCGTTCGGGTGCCAAGTTGCCCGAGCCACCTACGCGCGAAGCAAAACTGCGCGAAATACAGATGAGTCTGAACTGGCTTTTGAGCGAGGATCTGCTCAAAATTCTTTGTGAGCGCCTAGGTGTTTCTTTTGAAAGTCTGGCGGGCGCTAATAAGGAGAACAAGCTCAATAGTCTGCTTCAGCAATATGGAGTCGATCGCGTCTTCGACCTATTGAAAGCTGTTCATGACCTCTATGTTGAGAAGCAGATGCCCCTGCCTGAACAACTCCAGGAAATTGTCGCAGCCGAAAAGCTAGACCTCGATGCGAGGTCCGGGCCTGCAAGTTTCGACTGTGAATATCGGTACACCATTCTAGGCAATGGAGAAGTAAGCGTGGAAACTCACGTGCTGCCAAATGTAGATCTTCCGTTCCTGCCGCGCATTGGGTTACAAATGCGCCTGCCAGAAGGATTTGAGCAATTTACCTGGTATGGACGAGGCCCACACGAAAATTATGTGGATCGCAACTATGGCGCGCAGGTGGGAGTCTATCGAGGCACAGTGGATGAACAGTTTGTGCCGTATGTCTTTCCAGAGGAAAATGGGAATAAGACGGATGTTCGTTGGGCTACGTTAACCAACGCTGACGGGATTGGGTTACACGCCAGTGCGGACCGTTTGCTGGAGGTCAGTGCCCATCACTTCACCCCGGAAGATCTGACAACTGCCAGGCATCCTCATGAATTAGTGCGTCGTCCAGAGGTCGTGCTCCAGCTCGATTATGGACAATCCGGTTTGGGCAGCGCAAGTTGCGGTCCGGGCCGGTTGGCAAAGTACCGACTCAAGCCAGAGGAGACTCGTTATACGGTGCGTCTACGCCCATTTTCGGATAACGGGCGCTAAAACCACTAACGCGGTGATGGCGCGATTTGCCTGACCTCGCCGAACCCTACCGGTAGGCCCATATGAAATTGCCCACATCTGCCGAAGGACCTGAAAAAAAAGACTATTGGGTCGCATTGGTATTTGCCATCGTTGCCCTGATTGCCTATGTGCGTACTCTTGCCCCTGACGTCTTATATGGTGACAGTGCGGAGTTTCAAACGCTGTCCTATACGCTGGGAGTCACTCACTCCACCGGGTATCCAACTTACCTGTTCCTCGCACGCGTGATCGGATTCCTGCCAATTCGTAATCCAGCCTGGCGTATCAGCCTATTCTCGGCGTTATGTGCTGCCATCACAGTTGGTGGAGTGTACCTGCTGGCGCGTTATTTTACATATAGTCGAGTTGGCGCCGTTTTGGGTGGATTGGCACTTGGTCTCTCGTACACATTCTGGTCGCAGGCGATCATTGCCGAAGTCTACACGCCAGGTATGGCATTCCTCGTAGCGATCATGCTGTTGCTGTTCCATTGGCAGACTGAGCCTGGGCAACGTAGTCTTTCTCTCTTCGCTGCGGCTCTTGTCGCTGGTATCGGATTCGGAGTGCATGCCTCCGTCTGGCTCGTGGCTCCTCCAGCGATAGCTCTTGTGCTGTGGACGTTATGGTGGAACCGCGCCTCTCGTTCCGATTGGCTTCGCGCTCTCTTCGCCGGTTGCATCGGCGCGGTCATCGGACTGACAATCTTCGTGATGGCTTTCTTGATTACCGACTGGCTTAATCCGCCGACCAGTTTTATCCGCACGACGCTTAAACCATCGCGAGTTTTTTGGGACTTACAACCCGCAGATTTCGATTCACCTCTGAATCATCTGAAGATGACTGTGTTCAGCGTCCAATGGGCAGATGCGCTGTTTCCTCAAGATGAAAATTTTGCCTTCAGCAATGAACTGGAAGACTTCCATGCACGGCTGACAACGCACGAATTTTCCTCGGTCGTTCTCCTGTTTGCAGTGGTGGGAGCGGTGGTGATGATAGTCACCCAACCCATCCGCGGAGCTTTTTATCTGCTGACATTTCTGGTATCGCTGTTCATTATTCTGAATTATAGAGCCTGGGAAAAGTATGTTTTTTATTTATCACTCTATATTCCTCTGGCAGTTTCTGTGGGCACCGGTATGGGGTTTGTATTGGATAGGGTCTATCGCTATTTGCAGCCAAATTCGGAACGCGGTTACTCGTGGCGATATCTGGTTGTATCGTCGTGCTTTATTGCGATCGTTTTGCAGCCGAAGGCATTCGTACGCTGGCAAGCGATACAAAAAGGAACCCCTAATTTCATCGCGGCAGATTATCCGTTCCCCGCTGAGAATCTCAACGAGCCTCGCTTGGTGGCCCAGTCGCGCCTGGCTGGCATGGAAGACAATGCAGTGTTGGTTCTGGATTTTCAGACATTGTATTCGACTGCCTACGTTGCGCATGTCGAGCAGGGCCTGACAAACATGCTCTTCTTTGAAGCCATGCCTTACGGTAACGATGGGAAGATAGCGTCTACCCTCGCCACTGAATTGGAGGGCTATCTGCAGGAAGGTCGTTCGGTATTTATAGACCAAAATTATCCCGGGTTGGAGCAAAAATTTCATGTACTGCCATCGGCCGGGAATGTATACAAGTTGTTGATAAGAGAATAGATTTCAATTGTAAGTTGTGTCTCATCAAAAGATTTAGAACTGGAGGAGCCAACATGTCATCTTTAAGGGATTGGGAAAATCCTCTTGTAACCGGAAAAAACAAACGACCCGGACATGTGCCCATGGGCTCGTACCCGAATGCCGAGCTGGCGCTCACCTGCGATCGGACGCAATCTCCCAACGTACAGTTGTTGAATGGCGAATGGAAATTCCATCTTGCCCCCTGTCCCGAAGAAGTGCCGGCTGGTTTCCAGACTGAAAATTTTGATGTCTCGGATTGGACAAATATCGCGGTACCTGGCAATTGGCAATTGCAGGGGTTCAACGACATTCCTATTTACACCAATGTAGCCTATCCGTTTCCTCCGAATCCGCCCTTCGTGCCACAGGAGAATCCGACGGGCTGTTATCGCCATATATTCAGCCTCGTTCCAGCCTGGCTAGGGCGGAAAATTTATCTGGTGTTCGAGTCGGTAGATTCGGCTTTCTATGTGTGGGTCAACGGACAGGGAGTTGGTTACAGTCAAGACAGCCGCCTGCCCGCCGAGTTCGATGTGACGCCTTTTGTTCGAGCAGGCGAGAATACGATTGCGGTGCAGGTGATGCGTTATAGCGATGGATCGTATCTGGAAGATCAGGATATGTGGTTGATGAGCGGCATCCAACGAGATGTGAGGCTGTACAGCAAGCCAGCCGTTTGTTTGGAAGATTATATTGTGCGGACAGGGTTGGATAATCGTTATGAAGATAGCACGCTCTATATCGAAGCGCAGATCACCAGGGTGCCAGACTTAAGTACATATTCTGTCGAAGCTATGCTATATGACGCGGAAGGAAAACCGGTCTTCGCTTCTCCATGCTCCACGCGTTTCAACGACCGGGTACTCCATCAGCGTGGAATCAAAATGGGACACGCGGTCATTTCGCAGCCAGTTGCAAATCCGCAAAAATGGACGGCGGAAACGCCTTATTTATATCGCCTCGTGCTTACGCTCAAGGACCCACAGGGAGCGGCTGTGGATTTCGAAAGCTGTCGGGTCGGCTTTCGCCAGGTAGAGATCAGGGACGGTGTCATTCTGCTCAATGGCAAACGCCTCGTGCTGCGCGGCGTCGACCGCCATGAACACCATCCCGAACGCGGCCGCTCGCTCACGGCAGAGGACATGCGCTCCGAGATCAAATTGATGAAGCAATTCAACTTCAATGCAGTCCGCACCAGCCATTATCCCGATCATCCTTTCTGGTATGAGCTCTGTGATGAATACGGAATTTATTTAATTGACGAGGCGAATATCGAAACACACGGCCTTTGGGATGACTTGAGCAATGATCCGCTTTGGCTCCATGCTTACATGGAGCGCGCCTCTCGCATGGTGTTGCGAGACAAAAATCATCCATCCATACTGTTCTGGTCGCTGGGCAATGAATCGGGCTGTGGTACGAACCACGCAGCCATGACCGCCTGGATTAAGGCCTATGATCCCACGCGGTTAGTGCACTATGAAAGTGGCCGTCCTGGTCCGGAGGTGAGCGACGTTTACTCGGTGATGTATCCTAACCTGGATCTGATGAAACAGGTACTGGCGGATGTGAATGAGAAACGTCCCATCGTCATGTGTGAATATGCGTATGCCAAAGGCAACAGCACTGGCAACTTCTTCAAGTTCTGGGATATGGTAGATGCCTTCCCGCGTTTTCAGGGAGGCTGCATCTGGGATTGGAATGACAAGGCGCTGTTGGCTACCAATGATAAGGGTCAAACGTATTGGGCATATGGCGGGGACTTTGGCGGGGAATTCAATTACAACCAACCGAATGAGGATCCTCAAATGTGCTGTAACGGCATCGTCGGTCCCGATTTGACCCCGCATCCAGGCGCGTATGAAGTGAAGAAAGTTCAGGCCCCCGTTGGAATCCAGGCGGTTGACGTGCTTGCAGGACGCCTTATTGTCTGGAATAAATATCATACCCTAAACCTCCAGCACCTGGACATTGAGTGGGAATTGACAGAAGATGGACATCCAATCCAATCGGGAAATCTGCCTCCGTTAGATATCGAAGCGGGCGCAAAGGTGGAAGTAGTCATACCTATTCAGCAACCGGAGCTTCTTCAAGCAGGTGCTGAATATCATCTGAGGATTCGTTTCCTTCTTGTGGCGGATACGACCTGGGCTTCCAAAGGACACGAGATTGCGTGGGAGCAATTCAGAATCCCGTTTTCGGTTCCTCCCAAAACTACATTGTCCCTTGCCAGCCTGCCTGACTTACTGATGAAGCCAGACGATGGACAAGTGACGATCATCGGAGCTGATTTCGAAGTAGTCTTCAGCAAGTCAGAAGGTCTCATATCTTCCTATTTATCTCATGGGCAAGAGTTGATCAAATCTGGCCCACGCGAAAATTACTACCGCGCTCCCACCGACATCGACCTGCTCATGGGCAATCCTCCGGCACCGATCCACAAATGGCGCGCAGCCGCGTTGGATCAATTGGAGCGCCGCCTCAAATCATTCGAAGCGATTCAGATCAACCCAAAGTTAGTTGCTGTAAGCGTCCATTCCCAGATCTGTGCGCCGGGTCAGCAGGAAGGCTTCGATAGTGAAATCATATACCGTGTGTTTGGGAACGGCGAAATTACGCTCACCAACACCGTGTCGGTTGATGAACGCCCGCCCTTGGTGCCCGTAGAGGCCTCGAAATGGTTACCTCCGGAGTGGCTGACGGGCGACAGGTGGAAGTATTTCATCCCCCGAGTGGGTGTGGAATTGAGTCTGCCGGGAACGTTGGAAAATCTGACTTGGTATGGGCGCGGACCTCACGAGAACTATGTAGATCGTAAACGGGGCGCAGCAGTTGGACACTATGAGAGCACAGTGACTGAACAGTTCACCTCCTATGTTTATCCCAGCGAAAGCGGCGGGAAGGAAGATGTCCGCTGGCTGGCGCTGACCGGAAGCGATGGTACCGGATTGATGGTGATTGGGCACGATCACCTGCATTTCGATGCCCTGCATTATTCGATCCACGACCTGGCAGAGGCCAAACACACGGTTGAATTGCAACCGCGCGACGAAGTCATCCTACATCTGGATGCCCGGCATATGGGCGTAGGCGGGGATGATGGCTGGCTATCGCAGGTGCATCCGGAATTCCTGATTTTCCCCGGCCTCTACCGTTTCTCGTTCAAGCTCAAACCACTTACCAGCGTGGAGGATCTCGCTGCTCTGGCGCGCATCGGCATCGGGGGCGAATTCTAATAAGGAGCATCATGTTTCGCTTTGGCGTCGACTACTACCCCGAACATTGGCCCGAAGAGCGCTGGCCCGAAGATGCCCGTCTCATGGCAGAGGCTGGTATCAACGTGGTGCGCCTGGCCGAATTTGCCTGGAGTTTCCTTGAACCTCAACCTGGGTGTTTCGATTTCGGCTGGCTAGATCGCGCAATAGAAATCCTGAACGGACGCGGCATTCAAGTCGTTCTCGGCACCCCCACAGCCTCCGCGCCTCCCTGGGTGATGGCGATGATGCCGGATTCATATAAGGTCAATGAGCATGGTCATCGCCTGACGTACGGTAACCGCTGTGAGTTTTGTCCTACTCATGCCGGTTATCGAGAGCGTGGTCGCAACATCACGCTTGCGATGGCAAAGCATTATATGGATCATCCAGCGGTGATTGGCTGGCAGATTGATAATGAACTAAATGGACGCTGTTATTGCACCAATTGCCAAGCGGGTTTTCAGAACTGGCTGCGGAGCCGCTATGTCACACTCGAAAAACTCAACGCCGCCTGGGGCACCGCTTTTTGGAGCCACCTTTATACGGAATGGTCGCAGATTCCCGTTCCGATGGAGACAGGAGGCGTTCCCAATCCTGCTCTGGATCTGGAATTCCGTCGCTTCATGTCAGATACCTTTACTTGTTTCCAACAAGAACAAGTGGATATCCTGCGACAAATTTGCCCTAAGCATTTCATTACGCACAACTTCATGGGCTTCGGCTTCGACCAGATCAACTATTTCGATCTGGCAAAGCCGCTGGATTTTGTTTCTTGGGATAACTATCCGCGTACTGGCTGGCATTTGAAGAGGGAAACTGATCATGCATATCTTGCTCTCGGTCACGATACGACGCGCGGCTTCAAAGGAAAACCATTTTGGGTGATGGAGGAGCAGTCTGGTTCGGGCGGCTGGCAGACGGTCGGGATGACGCCACGTCCCGGTGAGATGCGTTTATGGACGTATCAGGCCATCGCCCATGGAGCGGATGCGATCGTCTACTTCCGCTGGCGAACGGCACGCTACGGCACCGAGCAGTATTGGCATGGCGTACTTTATCAGCATGGACGGCCCGGTCGCCGCTATGATGAACTCAAGTCCATTGGCAGTGAGTTACAGCAAATAGGTAAAAGAATTTTGGGAGCTGAGAATCGCAATCAAGTCGCGCTGATCCTCTCCTACGACACGCGTTGGGCGTTTCAAGGACAAGCGAACCATGCAGATTTTAAATATCCGGCCCTCTTCACCAGTTATTATAGAGCCTTGCACCGCCGCAATATCGGCGTAGACATTGTGCCACCCGATGCGGATTTGAGCCGCTATCGGCTGGTGATTGCTCCGGCGGTTTATGTTCTTCCGGAGAAGACCGCCGATAATCTACGCGGTTTCGTTCAAAACGGCGGGATGCTCATTGCCACAGCTCGTACGGGCGTCAAGGATGAGGCGAATGCGGTCGTGAATAGTTATCTGCCAGGATTGCTGGCGGATGTCTGCGGTGTAGAAGTGGATGAATATGATGTACAGCCTGCGGATACGACGGTTCCGCTCCAAATGAACTTGCCTGATCACGGCACTGACACCGCACAAGCCCGATTGTGGTTCGATGTGCTAAGACCGACAACGTCACAAACGATTGCGACCTACCAGGGCGAATATTTTTCTGGCAGTCCGGCGATCACCCTCAACCATTTTGGACGGGGACAATCCATCTATGTGGGAACACTGGGAGATGACACGCTGCATGATACGCTGGTGGGCTGGGCCCTGGAGTCGATGAATGTTGCCGCCGTCTTTACTGCGCCGTCTGGCATCGAGGCGATTGAACGCTGGCAGGGAGATCAACGGCTACTGTTCTTGTTGAATCATACTGGAGAAACCAACGAGATTCCAATAGATCACTCTTATGTAGATTTGCTTCGTGGAGAATCAATAAAAGAAAAGGTGATCATGCCTCCGCTGGGAGTGCTCGTGTTGGAAGAGCAGTAACGGTTTCGGTGTAATGGAATCATATTTTCATGCCGCCTGATCCCTCAAAATCTCAAAAGCCTGCATTGATGAAGTTCGTCTATCAATTGCCTGGTTTTTTCCTCTTGATCCTTCGGCGTCAGCAGTATCATTCAGGGTTGGTCATCCTGGCTTTGCTTGGGATCATTTTATCGGTGGGCATGGTGACGAATGCCTCCTTTTTTTCTCAGGCGGTAGACCGCACAATCCTTTTGCAGAATCTGTCTGAATTCAGCCGCGTGACAGGCAGACCGCCGCTTTCGACAAACGTTTACGTTTTTCCATCCGTGCGCAATCCGCTTACATTGGAAGATTCCGAAACACTATCCCGCACGATCGGTGATACGTTGGCATCTTCCGTGGGGCTTCCGTTGCGACAGTTGGGCATCGAGATTTCGAGCGGAACGATGTTATTACAGCTTAAACCCGATTCCGATCTTTCTGAACAAGGGAGGAACTTACTGGGCACAGTTAACGCTGTATATGTTGCAAATATCGCAGATCACATGGTAATTGATGCGGGCAGCCCTCTCGATGCGGTTCAGGTCTCAAGCGATGTAATGGATGTGTGGATGCATGCTCGCCTGGCGCAGGGAATGGGTATTAAGATCAACGATCAATTCATCGTTCGCCCGAATGTGATCTTTAATCCGGTGTTGATTCGTATCGCTGGCATCTGGCATGCAAAGGACTCAACGGAGGAATTTTGGTTTGGCGATCCAGACGTGCAACTGAAAAGTTCTCTGCTCGTTCGCCGTGAGGATTACATCAAGTTTGTTCAGCCGATGGTGACCTCCGGATCCCGTGCAGCGAGTTGGTATGTCATTCTCGACGAGAAGAAGATCATTCCCAAGGATAGCGCTTCTTATTTGGCAGGGTTTCAAGTCGGCCAGGATCGCATTGCTGAATTCCTGCCTGACGTGCGCCTCAACACGCCGCCGCTCAACCCGCTGAAGGATTTCGTTCAACGCAGCAATATTCTGACGATCATCCTGCTTGGCTACAATCTGCCCGCTTTCGCCATTCTGCTTTACTTTCTTCTGTTGGTTTCATCCATCATCGCGCAATGGCAAAGCAAAGAGACTGCAATTTTAACAAGTCGTGGCATGAGTATCTCCGGTATCCTAAACCTGACGATCTTAGAACAATTGCTATTGTTTGTTATTGGTTATCCTCTCGGGATTGCCTTCGGCTTGTTTATTGCCCGGATGATGGGATACACGGCCAGTTTCTTATCTTTTACGAGCCGCCCGCCGTTACCCGTATCCATGCAGGGCTTCAGTTATCCGCTGACTCTCGTAGCATTGTGCGTCTCCTTATTTTCCCGCTTGTGGCCTATCCTACGCGCAAACCGTCAAAGCATCGTCACGGAAGAACACGAATGGGCGCGTCCATCCCAGAGTCCTTTTTGGTATCGTAATTATCTGGATTTTCTCCTCCTCCTGCCTACCTGGTATGTTTATTCTCAAATGAACCAACGCGGCTCTCTGGCAGGTTTGATCGTTACCCAGCCTGATGAACTCTATCAAGACCCGTTGCTGATCGTGGTTCCCGCCTTGTTTATCATCACAGCCGCGCTAATCACAATGCGCCTGTTTTCGGCCGCCATGCGCCTGCTCGATCTGTTGGCCAATCGTACGCGCTGGCTCACGATTCATCTTGCCCTGCGCCAACTAGGACGACAAAGTCACGAATACATCAGCCCGTTACTGCTGGTGATCATCGCTTTATCCATGGGCATATACACACTTTCCATGTCGGCGAGTCTGGATCAATGGCTTGTAGACCGGATGTATTACCGAACCGGCGCGGACATCACCTTCACGCCTCTACTCGTGACTCGGGAAGTTTCTTCGGATGGTAATTGGGTCCCCGCGCCGCAGGAATTTACCAAAGTGGACGGGGTATTGCACGCGGCGCGCGTGGGCAACTACCCGGCGCGCCTCACGTTGCCAAAAGGGGAAGAAACCCTGGCAAAATTCATGGCGATAGAGCGGCTTGATTTTCCGCGCGTTGCCTGGTGGCGCTCTGACCTGGCTCAGGAGCCCCTGGGCGGCCTGATGAACCGATTGGCGTCCGCCTCTGACGGCATCCTGGTCTCGCAAAGATTCCTCAAGGACAATGCTTTACAGGTCGGTGATCAAATTTCCATCCAGGTGGATGTTACTCCTTATCTGAAGACCAGAGCCCTATTCACGGTCGTGGGCTTGTACGATTACTTTCCAACAGTATATGAAGATCAACGTATGACCGTCATCGGCAATCTGGATCAACTCACCGACCTGTTCGGCTTCGTTCCGGCTCACGACATCTGGCTCAAGATCGAGCCCAACGCCAGCGAGGTGGATATTCGTCAGGCGTTGCCCGGCGCTGTCAGCGTGTTGCCAAATGTTGGCCTGGATGCGCGCGTCCTCATTGCCCAGGAGCGGGGAAAGATGGAACGCGTGGGAATCTTTGGCACGTTAACTGTCGGTTTCCTGGCTTCGGCTGCCATGGCGATCCTGGGATTGTTACTATACAGCTATGCTTCACTGCGGGAACGCATGTATCGCTTTTCGGTATTGCACGCAGTCGGATTGCTACATCGCGAGATCGTTAGGCAAGTAGTAATGGAATATGCTTTTCTATCTGCCTTCGGCGCGCTGGCTGGAGCGATCATTGGTATGCTGGCTTCACAATTGTTCGTACCATACTTCCGAGTGACGGGCGAAAGGGGTGTTCCCCTGCCAGCGCTAATTCCGATCACTTCTGATGAATCTATGATCATGCTGGCAGTGATATTCACTGTGCTCATCATCGCGGCGGAAGTTTCCACCATCACATCGGCACTTCGCCGGAAACTGGTAAGGATCAGATAATGAACAACTTCCTGTCAAACGCACGACTCCATCTGGGAGCATCCTATTATCCGGAGCACTGGTCTGAGGAGCAATGGGCCAAAGATATCCATTTGATGCAGGAAGCCGGCATGACTGTAGCGCGTATGGGTGAATTTGCTTGGTCGAGCCTGGAACCTTCCGCGGGCGAATTCTGCTTCGATTGGCTCGAACGCGTCATCGGTCAATTAGCGTCCGCCGGGATCGCGACCGTGTTGGGCACTCCCACTGCAGGTCCACCTGCATGGCTGGTCTCACAACATCCCGATCTTCTGGCAGTAGACGAATACGGCCGCCGCGCCCAGATCGGTAATCGTTGTCATTACTGCGTCAACTCTTCTGAATTTCATAACGCCGTACAACGGATTGTGAAAGCACTGGCGGAGCGCTTCGGCTCGAATTCCCACGTGATCGGCTGGCAGATCGATAATGAATATAACCGCGTCTGTTACTGTGATCGCTGCCGGAGGCTCTTCCAGAATTATCTTCAGGATCGCTACGGTTCGCTGGATGCGCTCAATGACCATTGGTCGACTAGCTACTGGAGTCAAACCTACTCAGCCTGGGAACAAATCCCGATTCCCATCGGGCAGCATAATCCCGGACTGATGCTCGAATTCAAACACTTCATCACGGAGAGTTATCGTAAGTTCCAGCGCCTTCAAGTGGACAGTCTGCGGCCGTGTTTGCCCGAAGGAGTATGGATCACGCACAATTTCATGCGCTGGTTTGAGGGATATGATCATTACAGCATGAGCGAAGACCTTGATATCGCCTCATGGGATTGGTATGTGGGCATGGGTCATCACGATTATTTGTCCTCCGGTGTGCTCCACGATCTGGTACGTGGATTCAAGAACCAAAATTTTTGGCTGATCGAGACCCAACCCGGCAGTATCAACTGGAAACCGGTAAACACGACACTGGATCGAGGCGAGGCGCGCGCAATGGCCTGGCACGCCGTCGCACACGGAGCGGATGCGATCCTCTACTGGCAGTGGCGCTCCGCTTTGGGTGGACAGGAACAGATGCACGGTACTCTGGTCGATCAATCGGGGCAGCCTCGACCCTTCTATGAGGAGGCTCGGCAGTTGGGCAGGGATTTTGCCACCATTTCTCCACTTCTGGCAGGCTCGGAGGTGAAGGCCAATGTTGCCATGCTCAATGATTATGATAGCCTGTGGTCCATTCGGTGGCAGCCTCATCACCGTGACTTTGATTACATCGATCACTTCACCCACTACTATCGTCCATTGGCGCGGTGGAATGTGCCTGTGGATGTCATATCCGCCAAAGGATTGACGAGTGTAGAGGAACTGGAGGGTTATCAATTCGTGATCGCTCCTGCCTTGTCTATCCAAAATCAATCCATGGTGGATACGATGAAGGAATATGTCTCACGGGGCGGACATCTGCTTCTAACAGCGCGCTGTGGAATGAAAGATGAATACAATGCTTTGCTGCCGAAGCGTCAGCCGGGCAGGTTGGCAGAAATCACCAGTGTTGAAGTGGAAGATTTTTATGCACTTCTTGAGCCAGTGCCTGTCCTCGGCGAATGGTTCAAAGGCGAATCGAATCTGTGGGCCGAACGACTTACCCTGACAGGTAAAAAAGACGTCCGCGTCCTGGCGCGCTATGGCAAATCAAACGGCTGGCTTGATGATCAGATTGCTATCAGCGTCAATACCTTTGGTAAGGGCCTGGTCTATTATGCGGGAGCCTATCTTGATGAAACGGCTCAACAAATATTTTTGAGGCAAGTACTCGAATCAGCCAAAGTCCGTACTGTTGTAACCGCGCCGGGAATTGAAATTCAGGCTCGCTCGCGGCCGGCGCGAAATGAAATGCTTTATATTGTCATCAACCATACGGCCACTGAGCAAACGGTAACCATGCCCTGGACTTCATTTGATCATCTCAGTGGAGGCAGATTGGCTGAAGAGTTTAAGCTGGTGGCATACGCGGTCGTAATTCTCACCCCATCAAAAGCATAGAGACTTTGCAGCACCATGACCAGTGATGTTTTCATTCGTTGCACTGAGTTGGTCAAGATCTACAAGGTCGCGGATCTGGAAGTGATCGCGCTTCAAGGGCTTGACCTGGAAGTGGCGCGCGGCGAAATGCTTGGAATTGTCGGTGCGAGCGGAAGTGGCAAATCCACCCTGATGAATATCCTCGGCGGACTCGACCGTCCTTCGGCTGGACACATCTGGGTGGATGCGGATGATTTACTCAAAATGTCCTATGAGGCGATCAGCCACTACCGCCGCACGAAAATAGGCTTCATCTGGCAGCAGGGCGCCCGCAACTTGATCCCGTATCTGACGGCGCTCGAAAATGTACGGTTGCCAATCACGATCGCAGCACAAAACTGGAAGAAAGAAAAATCACGCGCCGAGGCCTTGTTGGATTCGGTAGGATTGAGCGAACGCAAACACCATCGACTATCGGAACTATCGGGAGGCGAACAA
>Ga0075428_100005334_pt1 | contig 14293 bp, 11 predicted proteins | sample RhiMetdeltSRZDD2_FD_75291 | JGI IMG/M metagenome (GOLD analysis project Ga0075428, IMG submission 75291) | Populus rhizosphere microbial communities from Tennessee, USA - Rhizosphere MetaG P. deltoides SRZDD2 | ecosystem: Host-associated > Plants > Roots > Rhizosphere > Soil | place: USA...
ATGCTTCCATTCTGAGAGGGCAAGATGAGAACGACAGTCCTGCTCCGACCTCTGTGCGTCGGCGTCCTCGGCATTCTCATCGCAGCCAGCGTCGCGCTGGCGCAACAGGCGACCGCGCAGCTCGGCGGCCGCATCACGGATCAAAGCGGCGCGGTGCTGCCGGGTGTCACCGTCACCGCCACGCAGACCGAGACCGGCTTCAACCGCAGTGTCGTGAGCGATGCCGACGGGTCGTACGTGATGCCCAACCTGCCGACGGGGCCCTACCGGCTCGAGGTGATGCTGCAGGGATTCCGCACCTACGTGCAGACAGGCCTCGTGCTCCAGGTGGATGCCAATGCCGTCATCAACGCGGCGCTCCAGGTGGGATCGCTCGAAGAGACGGTTTCTGTCGAAGCCGCTACCCCGCTCGTGGACGTGAGGAGCTCGGGCATCAGCGAAGTGGTCGAGAACGAGCGGATCGTCGAGCTTCCGCTGCAGGGCCGAAACGTCACCGACCTGGTGGTGCTGGCCGGCGCCGCGGTTCAGACCGGCAGCGCAAGTCCTTCCGGCGCTCGAGGGTCCGCCATCTCGGTCGCCGGAGGAATCTCGTACGGCGTGGCGTACCAGCTCGACGGCGCCATGCACAACGAGCCGAACAGCAACTTGAACCTGCCGCTGCCTTTTCCCGACGCGCTCCAGGAGTTCAGCGTGGCCACAAGCGGCCTGTCGGCGCAGAACGGGATGCACTCGGGCGCCGCGGTGAATGCCGTGACGAAGTCGGGTACGAACACTCTGCGCGGCAACGCCTTCGAGTTCCTGCGTGACAAACGGTTCAACGCCAAGAGTGCGTTCGCCAGGCTGGGACCCGATGGGAAGCGCCGCGACGACGGCCTGCTCCGCAACCAGTTCGGCGGAACGCTCGGCGGGCCGATCCTGCAGGACAGGCTTTTCTTTTTTGGCGGCTACCAGGGCACCATCACGCGTCGAACCGAACCCGACCGGATTTCATTCGTGCCGACGGCCGCGATGATGGCCGGTGACTTTACGGCTGTCGCCTCGGCGGCGTGCAATTCGGGTCGCCCGGTGGCGCTGCGGGCGCCGTTCGTGAACAACCGCATCAGCCCGGCGCTCTTCAGCCCGGCGGCGGTGTTCATCGCCAACAAGCTGCCGAAGCCCGACGACGAGTGCGGCCGGATCACCTACAGCGTGCCGGTGGACTATGACGAGGGACAGTCGGTCGCCAAGATCGATTACCAGTGGAGCACCAACCATTCCGTGTTCGGCCGGTACCTGGGCACGTTCCGGAACGACAAGGCGCCGTGGCCCCGGTCGGGCAACATCCTCGCGCAGACGCCGGCCGGCCGCGACGCGATGGCGCATTCGGCGACGTTCGGCGACACGCTCGTGTTCGGCCAGAACATGGTCAACTCACTGCGGTTTGCCTACAACAAGTCGGGCAACAACAGCACTCCGGCGCCGTTCTTCGATACCAACGACGCGGGGATCAAGGTCTACACGTATGTGCCGGGCAACATGGCCTTGACGGTGCGCGGCGCGTTCTCGACGCCGGGCGGGTTCGACACCAAGACGAGGTTCGACACGACGTCGTACCAGGTGGCCGACGATTTCACGGCGGTCCGGGGACGCCATCAGCTCTCGGCTGGCGTCAACGTGGCGTACTGGACGTCGTGGCAGGAGATCAATGCACGGTCGATCGGCCTCTTCGAGTTCAATGGCAGCGTGACCGGGCTGTCGTTGACCGACTTCCTCACGGGCCGGCTGGCGCGCCTGGAGCACAGCGCGCCCGGGATTCTCGATGTCGAACAGACGTACTTCGGCGCCTACGGTACCGACGCGTGGCGCGTCACCGATCGCGTGACGCTCAACGGCGGGCTTCGCTGGGAGCCCTTCTTCGGTCCCGCCGTGCGGCTGGGCGCGATCTCCAACTTCAGCCTCGACAACTTCCGGAAGGGCGTGCGCAGCACGGTGTTCGTCAACGCGCCGCCGGGACTGATCTTCCCCGGCGATGCCGGCTTTCCCGACAGCAACTCGGGCCTGAACCCTCAGTGGTGGAACCTCTCGCCGCGGGGGGGCGTCGCATGGGACGTCACCGGCGACGGCCGGATGGCCGTCCGCTCATCGTGGGGGCTCGCGTACGACTTTCCTACGGCCACGTATCACTACATCAGTTCCAACGCCGCGCCGTACGGCAACCGGCTGCGAATCGACTTTCCGGCCGGCGGCTTCGAGAATCCGTACCGCGACATTCCGGGAGGCGACACGCATCCCGTGCCGCTGCCGCCGCCGCGCGACATCGCGTTCCCGCCCTACGGGTCGTATGGCAGCATCGATCCAAACATCAACTCGCCGCGCACGCAGTCGTGGAATGTGACGTTCGAGCGCCAGCTCGGCGCGGTCTGGCAGGCGTCAGTCAGTTACCTCGGCAATCACACCGACCGCCTGTGGAACCAGGTGGCGATCAACCCGGGGGTCTTCCTCGGCACCGGTCCCTGCACGCTGGCCGGCGTGTTCTACCCGTCGTGCACGGTGCCGGGCAACCTGGATCAGCGCCGTCAGCTGTCGCTGGAAAACCCGGCGAACGGGCAGTACTACGGACCCGTCGATCTCAACACCGACGTCGGGAAGTCCGATTATCACGGGATGAAGCTGTCGTTCCGGCGGCGGTCCGCCGAGGGCGTCAGCCTGAACGGCAACTACACGCTGGCGCGGTGCAAGGGCACCTCGACGCCCGGCAACTTCAATCAGATCAGCGCCGGATACATGAAGCCCGATGACCCGGAGTTCGACAGCGGGAATTGCGCATCGCTCCGGACCCACATCTCGAACTTCACGGTGGGCTACCAGACGCCGCGCTTTTCCAGCACGGGGCTGCGTCTCGTCGCGTCCGATTGGCGCCTGGCCGGCATTCTCAATGCCCGCTCCGGCGCGTGGCTCAGCGTGACGCAGTCGATCAACCGGGACACCGCGGGGACGGGGATACAGGGACTCAGCGGCCAGCCGGTGAACAAGCTGCTCGACGACCCGTACGGGGCCGGGACGCTCACCAATTTTCTGAATCCGGCAGCCTTTGCCCTGCCGGAGCTGGGAACCCTCGGCAATGCGGGCTTCTACACAGTCGAGGGGCCGGGCTACTGGACAATTGACCTCGCACTGACGAGAATCGTGTCGCTCGGCACTACTCGCGGCCTCGAACTCCGGCTGGAGGCGTTCAATCTCCTGAACAACTTCAACTGGGGCAACCCGGCAACGACGCTCGATTCGCCCACCTTCGGGCAGATCACGTCGCAGGCCGGCGATCCGCGCATCCTGCAGTTCGGCATAAAATACGCGTTCTGATCGGAGGTGTTGTGAAGAAGCTCGCACTTATCTCACTCGCAGTGATCGGCTTCACCCTCTCGCTGGTGGCGCAGGAACAGGAGCGTGCGCGCAACGCCGACGAGCGGCTGCCGGCCAAGCTGACGGGAGAGTTCACCCCGACGGCGTCGGAGGAGATCGCCAAGGGCCCGGTCCCCCGCATGCCTGACGGCAAACCGGACCTGCACGGACCCTGGGTGGGCGGCGGCTCGAACTCCGACATCGAAATGATGGGCGGGCTGAAGGCGGGTGAACTGCCGCTGCTGCCGTGGGCGAAGAAGCTGCGCGACAGCCGCCGCGAAGAAGACGAGCCCTATTTGTACTGCACGCCGATGGGCGTGCCGCGGGTCAACCCGTATCCCTGGAACTTCATTCAGTCGGTCACGTCAAAGGGGCCGGGCACCATCTATATCGTCCATGAGAATGGCGACGCCGGCCGCATCCGGCACATCTACATGGACGGCCGCAAGCATCCAGACGATCTGCTTCCGTCGTGGTGGGGCCACTCGATCGGGCGCTGGGAAAAGGACACGCTGGTGATCGACACCGTCGGCTACAACGACAAGTTCTGGATGGACAGCCGCGGCACGCCGCACACCGAGCAGATGCACACCATCGAACGGTGGACCCGCACCACCTTCGGGACGATGACCAACGATTTCACGCTCGACGACCCCGGTGCCCTCTCGCGGCCGGTACAGCTCAAGTTCTCGGCGAAGGTGATGCCGCCCGGGTCGGAGCTGATGGAGTTCATCTGCACCGAGAACAATCAGTACGGCGTTGCCGCCGACATTCCAAACATCTACCGTGACAAAGGGTTCGGCCTCGAGGTCAAGCCCGAGGAGCTGAAGTAATGAGAGCGAAGCTTGCCGCCGTGATCGCAGGGCTTGGCGTCGTCATCGTGTCTGCGCCCGTCCTCGCCCATCATTCCTTCGCGGTTGAATACGACCCGAAAAAACCGGTCGAGGGAACCGGCGTGATCTCGAAGGTCGAGTGGACGAATCCGCACATGCGAGTCTATGTCGACGTGACTGAACCGAACGGCACGGTGACAACCTGGAATCTCGAACTGGGCGCCGTCAACAGCGTCCTTCGCCGCGGCTGGAAGCCGGCCGACCTGAAGCCCGGCGCAAAAATCAGCTTCAAGGGGTACGGCGGCCGCAAGATCCTGCAGAGAGCTGCCGCGGACGCCCTCACGCTGGCGGACGGCCGCTCATTCACAGGCGCGTCCGGCGCCCCGGACGCGCCCGCGAAATAATCGGCGATATAGAACCACGACGGCGCGTCGTCGTGGTTCTTTTTCGTCGTTACGCCGTCGCTTCCGCGCACTGCCGCCACGGCTGGGCGGCGATGAACCGGCCCGCTTCGGCGGCCTCGACCGCCTTCGAAAAGTGGAATCCCTGGGCGTACTCGCAGCCCAGCGCCAGCAGCTGCTCCGCCTGCACGCGCGTCTCCACGCCCTCAGCCACGACGTCCATGCCGAGATTGTGAGACAGCGTCACGATCGCCTGCACCAGCTCGAGTCCCCGGACGTCGTCCTCGAGCCGGCTGACGAACGAGCGGTCCACTTTGACGGTGTCGACCTGGAGCCGGTGGAGATGGCTCAGCGACGAGTACCCGGTTCCGAAATCGTCGAGACTCCATTCGATACCGAGCAATTGTGTCCGCTCCAGCGTCGCCTGCGCAGCACGAATGTCGTTGATGAAGGCGCTTTCGGTAATCTCCAGCTTGAGGCTCGAAGACGTGAGGCCTGTTTCTTCCAGGATGGCCTCGATGTCCGATATCAGATCCGCACTCGTGAACTGACGGCTCGACATATTCACGCACACGACTCGCGGCGCGGCATCGCCGAATTGCTTCTTCCAGCGTGCCATCTGCCGGCAGGACTCTGTCAGTGTCAGCCGGCCGATCTCGTGGATCAGCCCAGTCGCCTCGGCGACGCCGATGAACTCCGCCGGGTTGACGAACCCACGGTCGGGATGGCGCCACCGGACGAGCGCCTCGAACGCCTCGATCCGGCCGGATCGGAGGGAGAGGATCGGCTGGTAGTGCATCTCGAGCGCACGCTCGTCGACCGCCTTGCGGAGGTCGGTCTCGAGCTGCAGGCGCGACACCGCCCGGCTGCGCATCGCCGGATCGAAGATCTCACACGCCATTCCGCCCGCCTTCGCGCGGTGGAGCGCGGCCGAGGCGTCGCGCAGGACCTCGTCCGCCCGTGTGTAGCCGGTGGCGCTGACCGCGACGCCGACGATGGCGGAGGTGAACACCTGATTGCCGTCGACGTCGAACGGCTCGAGCAAGGCGCGCCGCAGCCGTTCGGCTATGGAAATGGCGTCGCCCGCTTCCGCGATGCCATCGACCAGGACGTTGAACTCGTCGCCTCCCAGTCGTGCGAGCGTGAACGTCGAAGCTCCGCGGGTCACCGCGTCGGTCGAACGGAGGCTCGACTGCAACCGCCGCGAAACGGCCACGATCAGCTGATCAGCGGCGGCCGGCCCGAGGCTGTCGTTGACCATCGTCAACCGGTCGAGACCAAGGGCGAGGAGTGCAAACGCCGACTGCTTTCGTTCGGCCCGTTTGATCGTCCGTTCCAGCAGGTCGAGAAACAGCAGTCGATTGGGCAGCCCGGTCAGGGGATCGGCCAGCTTGGCGTCCGTGATGTCAGAAAACGATCCGGCAAGCCGGGTGGCAACGCCGGCGTCACCGCGCACCGCCGCCGCCCGGCTCAGAACCCATCGATAGGATCCGCGGCTGTCGAGCAGTCGATGCTCGCTTTCGAAATGGCTGCCTGGATCTTCGAGGTGCGCCGTCAGCGCGGTGCGCACCAGCTCGAGGTCTTCCGGGTGGACGCGGTCGAACCATTCGTTCGGGCTGGTGCCGATCTCCGTTTCCTCGTACCCCAGCATCGCCTTCCAGCGCGGCGACCAGTACACCTCGTTGGTGAACAGGTTCCAGTCCCAGAGACCGTCGTTCGCGCCGTGCATGGCAAGGGCATAGCGCTCCTCGCTGACGCGCAGATCCTCGAATGCCCACTTGCGTGAGACGTGGGTTGCGATCCGCGCGAGCGCGACCGGAACGTCGATCGGCTTGGTGACGTAGTCGTTGGCCCCCAGCTGGAATGCCTCGACGATGTCGGGGCCCTGGCTCCGGGCCGTCACCATGATCACCGGCAGTTCAGTATCGGAGTGTGCGGCGCGCAGCCGCGTCAGGACCTCGAGCCCGCTCATTCCCGGCATCTCGACGTCCAGCAGGACGACGTCGTATGGTTCGGCGGCGATCAGTGCCAGCGCTGCGTGACCATCCGCCGCGACAGTGACGAGATAGCCCTGTCGCCGCAGGTGGCGGGAGAGCGCATCGCGATTGAGCTCGTTGTCGTCGACGACGAGAAGGGTGCCTTGGCGCGTCATTTCGCGACGGCACCCCGGGCCAGCAGAAACTCGATCTTCTCGAGCAGCCGAGGAAAGCGCAGCGGCTTGGTGTCGAATTCGTCGCCGCCGGCTGCAAGCGCCAGCTCCCGATCGGTCGTCATCGCGTGCGCGCTCAGCACGATGATGGGCATATGCCGGGTCGCGGGATCGCCTTTCAACCGGCGGGTGGCCTCCCAGCCGTCCATCACCGGCAGTCCAAGGTCCATGAGGATGAGATCCGGCCGGGCCGACCGCGCCTTGGCCAGCGCCTCCTGCCCGTCCACGGCCGCGACGACGCCGTAGCCGCGCCGCACCAGCCGCCGAGCGAGCACGTCGCGGCTCGGCTCGTTGTCTTCGACGATGAGAATTGTCGGCATCAGTCCTAGGCCACTCCAGCGGGGATCGATTCGGCGGCGTCGACCATCTGCACCGGAAGGCGAACCGTGAAGCGCGACCCTTCGCCGATGCGGCTGTCCACCGACACCGTTCCGCCCATCAAATCGCAGAACCGCAACACGATCGCGAGTCCGAGCCCGGTGCCGCCGTATTTCCGCGTGGTCGTCACGTCGGCCTGGGTGAAGGGATCGAACACTTTCCGGCTCTGTTCGGGAGTCATGCCGACCCCGGTGTCGGTCACCACGAACTCGACGCACGGAAGGGCGTCGTCGCTGATCGACCGGCGGATGGCGAGCGTGATCGCGCCATCCCTGGTGAACTTCCCGGCGTTGCTGAGAAGATTGAGCAGCACCTGCCGCGTCTTCGTCAGATCGCCGAACATCGTGCCGATCGCGCCATCGGTCTCGACGGCGAAGGTGTTGCCGTTCTTGTAGACCAGCGGGCCGACCGTGTCGACAAGCTCGTCGACCATCACATTGACATCGAAGGTTTCCAGTGCGAGAGACATCTTCCCGGCCTCGATCTTGGAAAGGTCGAGGATGCCGTTGATCAGGTCGAGCAGATGCTTGCCCGCCGACCGGATCCGCTGCAGGTCCGGAATCGAACTCTGATCGCCCTCGTCGGAGGCTTCCTCCTGCAGCAGCTCGCTATAGAGAATGATGGCGTTCAGCGGCGTGCGCAGCTCGTGGCTCATGCTGGCGAGAAACTCGCTCTTGGCGCGCGTCGCCGCCTCGGCTTGCCGCTGCGTGATGCGCAGCTCGTCGACGAGCTCGGCCAGCTGTTCGGCATTCTGCCGCTCCGCATCGCGGGATTTGTGGAGCTCGCGTTCGGCCTGCTTGCGCGCGGTGATGTCGCGCATGTAGCAGGCAAACATCGGCGCGCCTTCTGAAGAAATCGGCGCAATCGCCACCTCCACCGGGAACTCTTCGCCGCCGCGGCGCACCGCCAGCAGCTCGAGGCGACGATTGAAATTCGCGGTGTCGCCGATCATCAGATAGCGCGCCAGCGCCGTACGGTACGAGGCGCGCTTGCGGGCGGGAATGATCAGATTGGCCAGCTCGGTGCCGACCGCCTCGGCGGAACTGTGGCCGAACGTCCGTTCGGCGGCGGGATTGAACTGGACGATGCGGCCGGCCTCGTCCATCAGGATCACGCAGTCGAGCGCGACCTCAAGCACGGCGTCGTTGCGTGCTCTCGCGGTCCTCGCGTCGAGCTCCGCCTGCTGCCGCGTGCGGACTTCGTGTTCGAGCGCCGCGGTCCGGTCGGCCGTCTGCTGCATTTCGGCGATGCTGCGGCGGCACGCGACGAACAGGAACACGTCCTCGAACAGCACCCACGCGGCATGCTCCAGCCAGCGCCACTGGCTGGCGACCAGCACGCCATAGACCGACTGCGGCCAGAAGATGCCGCGCAGCATGTGATCGAGCGCGACGACGATGGTGGCGGGAATGAGCACGCGCCAGTCGCGATAGAACGCCAGGAACGCGAGCGAGCCAAACACGTGAAAGTGCGTTTCAATGCGTCCGCCTGTCAGGTGAATCAGGAGCGCGCCCATCAACATCTGCGCGATCGCGATGATGTAGCGCGTCGAGGGCACGCCGGGCCGCAGAAGACCGAGCAGCGCGGGAAACAGGCTGATGAGTCCGCCCAGCAGGACCGCCGCCCAGACGTGCAGATGGGTGCGGCTGACCGGGCCCTCCCAGGCAAGCGGCGACACCCACAGGGCGAACACGATCCCCATGAGCCACTGGAACGCCATCAGCCCGGCAAACAGCCGATCCGTCCGCTCGTGGATGCTGCGCCGATATTGCGCGAACAGCTCGTCGGCCCTGCGCGTGACACTCTCCACACGCTCGCCTGCACCGGATTGAAATGCGATCGTCACAGAACTCCGAGCCTCAGTCGAGGAAGGCAAAAAGCGGGCAGCCGAAGACGGAGGTCGACGAAAGATCCGTCTTGCCCTGGTTGAGGAGAGAGACGAGAGATGCGCGCCCCGCATTGTCGCCGGCATGTCCGCGCGCGCCGGTGATGCCGCCGCTGAAGAGCAGTGCGCCAGACGGGTCGTACAGCACCGTCTGACCCGACGTGATCACGCCGAAACGCGTCGCCTCGAGACCGTCGTCGTCACGGAGCACGGTCACGCCGGGAAGTTTGGTGGCGGCTCGCCAGAGATCGGTCTTCTCCCAGTCGACGCCCAAGCCAACCGGTTTCAGGAAGACGATGTAGGTCCTGGGCGGTGTCGTGGCGCGGGCGAGGATTTCCGCGAACTCAGCGAGACTCGCGCGCGTGCAGGAACATTGCGGATGTGCGAACAGAACCAGCGTCGGCGCGTCGGCGGCGCGCGACAGGCCGCTTTCGCCGGGCCACTGCGCCGGAGCGTCCCCCGCCGCACCAGGCGTGTTCTCCCACGCCCAGAGGACGGAAAGCCCGGCCACCACCGCGACGATCCAGACGGCAGCGAACGCCCACACGACGCGCGAGCGCACTGGTGGGCAATCTGAGGGTGACGGAACCGCACAGTCGTCGGACATGGGCGCCCCAGACCGAGCAATTCATTCGCCAAGGTATGGTCGCTTTGACTGCCTGAAATACGGCGGTCTTTCCGGGTCAACGCGGTAACGAACGCCGGGGTACCGATACCGGTGTCCCGATCTCCGACACGTCGTACTTCGACAGTCGTAGGTAGTGTCCGGCTCTAGCCGGACCCGAGTCCCCTGAAGGCGGACACTACGTACGGGTGCGGCGCCGATCAGAAATTCTCGGTGTCGATCTCCTGCTGGGTGGCGTCGTTGTAGCGCTTGCCCGCAACGCTGCGTTCGTTGATGAGAGCGTCGAGCCGTGCGACCAGCGAAGCGGCAAGCGGCGGCAGGCCTGCGGCTGCCATGTTCTCGGTCACATGGGAAGGCTGACGAGTGCCTGGAATCGGCACGATGAACGGCTCCTTCGCGAGCAGCCACGCCAGCGCGAGCTGCGCCGGGCTGCAGCCCGCCTCGCCGGCAATCGCTCCGTACTCGTCGAGGAGCCGCAGGTTCTTCGCGTAATTCTCCGCGGCGAAGCGCGGCATGGCGCGACGGATGTCGCGCGCCTCGAGCTCCTCGGGGTTGCGCAGCTCACCGCAGAGGAACCCGCGCGCGAGAGGACTGAACGCGACGAACGTCACGCCGAGCTCGCGGCAGGCGTCGAGCACCGCGATCTCCGGGTTGCGAGTCCAGAGCGAATATTCGCTCTGGATTGCCGTCACCGGGTGCACGGCATGCGCCTGGCGCAGCGTCGCGGCGGAGACCTCCGACAGGCCGATCGTCCTGACTTTGCCCTCGTGCACCAGATCGGCCAGCGCCCCGATGCTGTCCGCGATCGGCACGTTCGGATCCTTGCGGTGCAGGTAATACAGATCGATCACGTCGGTCTGCAGGCGCATCAGGCTGTCATCGCACATGCGCTTCAACGTGTCGGGGCGCGCGTCGATCGCCCGCCGGCCCGTCTCGTCGCGGAACATCCCGCCCTTGCTCGCCAGCACGATATCGGCGCGATAAGGCTTGAGGACGGCGCCGAGCAGCTCCTCGTTGGCGCCGAATCCATAGAGGGCCGCGGTGTCGAACATCGTGACGCCGCACTCGAGCGCCGTGCGCAGGACGCGTTCCGCCATATCCCGTGGAGGCGGCGTGGCATAGGCGTGGCTCAGGTTCATGCACCCGAGCCCGAGGGCCGAAACGCTGAACGGGCCGAGCGAGCGTGATTCGATGATGCGTTCCTCTCGGGGTCAGACCGTCAGCGCGTCGGCGGCCCGCTGCAGCTGCCGCTCGAGCTGGTCGAGCGTCCGGTAACAAGGCAGGACCTGCGCCACGCTGGCATTCGGCTCGCGCCCCTCGCGAATAGCGGCGACGAACTCACGGTCCTGCAGCTCGATGCCGTTCATCGAAACGTCCACCTTCGAGACGTCGATCGGCGTCTCCTTGCCGTCCACGAGATCGTCGTAGCGCGCGATGTAGGTGCCGTGATCGCAGATATAGCGGAAGACGGTACCAAGCGGCCCGTCATTGTTGAAGGACAACGCCAGCGTGCACAACGCGCCCGAACTGGTCTTCAGCTGAATCGACATGTCCATGGCGATGCCGAGCTCGGGATGGATCGGCCCCTGCACCGCGTTGGCCTCCTCGATCCGGCTGCGAGTCTGGTAGGTGAACAGGTCCACCGTGTGGGCCGCGTGGTGCCACAGGAGGTGATCCGTCCAGCTCCGCGGCTGGCCGGCCGCGTTCATGTTGGTGCGCCGGAAGAAGAACGTCTGGACCACGAGGTGCTGGATGCTCAAATCGCCGGTGAGAATCTTTCGGCGGATGTACTGGTGACTGGGATTGAACCGTCGCGTGTGGCCACCCATCGCGACGAGGCCCGTCTCCCTCTGCAACTCGACGATGGCGTCAGCGTCGCTCAGGCGGTCGGCGATCGGAATTTCCACCTCGACGTGCTTGCCCGCCTTCAGGCAGGCGATGGCCTGCGAGGCGTGCAGCTGCGTCGGCGTCGCGAGGATGACGGCATCCACGTCCTTCCGCGCCAGCGTTTCGTCGAGGTTGGTCGTCACGTGGCCGACGCCAAAGCGCGCGGCGACCTGCTGCGTCTTGTCGAGCACGCGCCCGACCAGCGAGACGACACGCACGCCGTCGATGCGCGCGAGCCCCTCGAGATGCTTGACGCCGAACGCGCCGGCCCCCGCCACCGCGATGTTCAGCGTCGTCATTTCGTGTTCTCGAGAACCAGATGGCCGACGGCCGTGTTGGACGCCGGTACGTGGTAGAAGCGGTGCACCACTCGCGTGGGCACGCCGCTGGTGGCGCCGCGCGCGACCAGCCACATCACCAGCTCGATCCCCTCGGCGCCCGCTTCGCGCATGTATTCGACGTGCGGCACCTGCGAGAGTCCGTCGGGATCGTCGATGAGACGGTCCAGGAACGCGGTGTCCCACTCCTTGTTGATCAGGCCGGCGCGCGGGCCGTGCAGCTGGTGGCTCATGCCGCCGGTTCCCCAGATGTGCACGCTGAGATCCTCGTCGTACGACTCCACCGCCTTGCGGATCGCTTTGCCAAGCTGATAGCAGCGCCGGCCCGAGGGCGGCGGGTACAGGACAACGTTCACCGCCAGCGGAATCACGGGACACGGCCACGCGTCCGGCTGGCCGAACATGAGCGACATCGGGACCGTCAACCCGTGGTCGACGTCCATCTTGTTGACGACGGTCAAATCGAAATCGTCCTGGATGACCGACTGGGCGATATGCGTGGCGAGCAGCGGGTGGCCCTGCACCACCGGCACCGGGCGCGCGCCCCAGCCCTCGTCGGCAGGCTTGAACTGCTCCGCGCACCCGATGGCGAAGGTGGGCACGAAGTCGAGGCTGAACGCGGTGGCGTGGTCGTTGTAGACCAGGAAGATCACGTCGGGCATGTGCTCGCGAAGCCACGCCTTCGACGGCTCGTAGCCCTCGAACACCGGCTGCCAGTACGCGTCGCCGGCCTTGCCGAGGTCAAGGGCCGCGCCGATCGCCGGAACGTGCGACGTGAAGACGCCGGCAGTGATCCTAGCCACGGGGCTTCTTCTCGTTTGTACTGCGGTTGCCTTCGGGCGACCGTCCACCCTCGCGCATCATCTTCGCGTATTCGTCCTGCGTCATCCCGCTCATGCTGGCCGCCATGTACTGGAAACTCTTTCCGTCGGTCGCGCCGATCCTGGCAAGAAAGTAGATGTTACCTCCGAGCTCGACGCAGCGGTTCAGGTCGCGGTCGAGCACCGCCTGCTTCTGCTCTTCGCTCATCTTCCACTCGTCGAGGTAGGCGCGCTCGTTCGCCTTGAAGCGCTCGCGGTTCTCCGCCTTCATCAGCGAGACACAGAACTGGTTCAGCCAGTAGCCCTTGCGCATCTGGTCGGTGTCGAACACCGTCGTGCCCGGCATGTCGGTGTACGGCTTATCGATAGACATGTCCTGCTCCGTTTGAGTTTTGCCGACGCATCACGATCATATGCGGGCTTTCCCGGCCTGTGCATTCGTAACGTGGTAGCATCCGCCGGACCGGAGGCATCCAGCCGGCCGTTCTCGATTCATCGGCCATCGATGCGTGTTCGCGGAGGTCCACCATGTCCGATCGCCGCGCGTTCCTGACATTTCTTGCGGCCAGCCCGCTGTTTGCCGGGATTCCTGCAATGCTGGAGGCGTTCGCCCAGGAGAGCACTCTGGCGACGGCAGAGGCGGCGCTCGACGTGTTCGACTTCGAAGCCGCCGCGCGAAAGGTGGTTCCCCCCGCGCACTGGGGTTATATGGCCACTGGCGTGGACGGAGAAGACACGCTCAGGGCCAATCGAGAAGGCTTCACTCGGTACCAGTTGCGGACGCGCCGGTTCGTCGACGTCAGCCGGATTGATTTGTCGACCGAGCTCTTTGGAATGAAGCTCGCCTCACCGATCGTGCTCTGTCCCGTTGGTGGTCAGAAGGCCTTTCATGCCGAAGGTGAAATCGCGGCCGCCAGGGCTGCAAAGACCAAAGGTCACCTGCAGATTCTGTCGACCCAGTCCTCGTCCTCGGTCGAGGATGTCATCAAGGCGCGCGGCGGACCGATCTGGTTTCAGCTGTATACGACCAACAATTTCGACGTCACCACCAGGCTGGTGAAACGCGCGGAAGCGGCCGGCTGTCCGGTTGTCGCTGTCACTGTCGATCTGCCGGCCGGGAGAAACACCGAGACCGCGACGCGTCTCCGGCAGCTGGATACCCGAATCTGTGCGAATTGCCATACCGTCGGGCCATCAGGCAATCCGCAAGGCGGTCTGAATACCAGAGCCATGTTTGCCGGCATCAATACGCAGGGCCTGGCCATCAATTCTTCGTCTCTCACCTGGGATTTCATCAAACGTCTCAAGGATGTGACGAAGATGAAGGTCGTGATCAAGGGGCTCGAAACCCGGGAAGATGCCGTCCTCGCTGTGGACAACGGCGCTGACGGGATTGTCGTGTCGAACCACGGCGGCCGCGCGACCGAGACGGGGCGCGCCACGATCGAGGCGCTGCCCGAGGTCGTCCAGGCCGTGGCGGGCCGGATTCCCGTGCTCGTCGACGGGGGTGTGCGTCGCGGTACTGATGTGTTCAAGGC
>Ga0075428_100005335_pt1 | contig 14292 bp, 12 predicted proteins | sample RhiMetdeltSRZDD2_FD_75291 | JGI IMG/M metagenome (GOLD analysis project Ga0075428, IMG submission 75291) | Populus rhizosphere microbial communities from Tennessee, USA - Rhizosphere MetaG P. deltoides SRZDD2 | ecosystem: Host-associated > Plants > Roots > Rhizosphere > Soil | place: USA...
GTAATCCTCGAGCGCGCGAATCAGCACCGTTCGAAGATCGGCCCGTTCGTCCATGGCCCGGATCTTCGCGGCCCGCCACAACTCCCCAGGGAGCTCGACGGTCGTTTTCACCGTGTCGCTGTCAGACCGTTTTGCCGCCAATACGCTCAGCAGTTTACCCAGTCATACGGCACAACGGCAAGCAGTGAAAACGTTTATCCGCGTGCACATTTCTACACTAAACAATATGCACATGCAAGCATAAAAACGGTTCTACGGTTATACGGGTGTTGAATTCCGCGCCTGACGCCTAATGCAACGTTTGAATTCGGCGCCTGGCGCCGAATTCAATGGGTGCTGTCGGAGAGCCAGTTCAGGTAGGCGGCGCTCCCGGAGTCGATCGGCAGGACGATGAATTCCGGAATGTCGTAGGGGTGTAACTGTCGGAGCCGGGCTTCGAGGTCGGTCACACGCGCGCGGGTGGTTTTGATTACGAGCTGGCGCTCGCCGGCGCGTTCAACCGCATTCTTCCAGCGATACACCGACTGCATGGCCGGCAGGATGTTGACGCACGCGGCCAGTCTCTCTTCGACCAGCTGCGCGGCGAGTTTCTCCGCATCGCCCTCGACCGGCAGCGTCGTCAGGACGATGACGAAGTCAGATACCATCGAGCGCTTGTTCGAGATCGGCCTGCAGATCCTCGACGTCTTCGATGCCGACCGAAATCCGAATCAGCCCGTCGCCGATGCCGAGCAGGTCGCGCCGCTCTTTCGGCACTGATGCGTGCGTCATGATCGCCGGATGCGAGATGAGCGTCTCGACGCCGCCGAGGCTCTCCGCCAGCGCCATCAACCGCACACGATTCAACACCGCCTTCGCGTTCTCGAGCGAGCCGACGTCGAACGAGATCAGGCCGCCGAAACCGCGCATCTGCTTGCGCGCGAGATTGTGATGCGGATGTGAGCTCAGTCCGGGATAGATGGTGCGCTTCACTTTCCGGTGCGACTCGAGGAACTCCGCGATCACCTGCGCGTTCTCGTTCGTCCGCTCCATGCGCACGGTCAACGTCTTGGTGCCGCGCAAGATCAGCCACGAATCCATCGGCCCGAGGATCGCGCCCGCGGCGTTCTGCACGAACTTCATCCAGTCCACATCATCCTGGTGCTTGAGGATGACGACGCCGCCGACGCTGTCGCTGTGGCCATTGAGGAATTTCGTCGTGCTGTGCACCACGATGTCGGCGCCAAGCGTGAGCGGCCGCTGAATGTAGGGGCTCGCAAACGTGTTGTCGACAATGACCTTGACGTTCTTGCGGTGGGCGATCGCGCTGACGCACTGAATGTCGGTGACGTGCAGCATCGGATTAGTCGGAGTCTCGATGAACAGGTACTTCGTCGTTGGCTTGATCGCCGGCTCGACGAGCTCGGGCTTCGACGTGTCCACATAGGTGAAATCGAGGCCGAACTTGCGGCGCACGCGCTCGAACAGCCGGAACGTGCCGCCGTAGGTGTTGTCGCTGACGAGGACGTGATCGCCCGATTCCAGTCGTGTCAGCAGGGTATCGATCGCCGCCATGCCGGATGCAAACGCGAACGCCGCCGTGCCCGCTTCGATCGCCGCGATGTTGCGTTCGAGCGCCATGCGCGTCGGATTCTGCGTGCGGCCGTATTCGAAGCCGGCGTGCGGCTGACCGAGACCATCCTGTACGTAGGTTGACGTCTGGTAGATCGGCGTGATGATGGCGCCCGTCGCCGGATCCGGTTCCTGACCGGCATGAATGCAAATCGTGCTGAATCGCGCGTCGTCTTTGAGTTTCATAGGGCTAATGAAAAGGATACTCTGGTAGGCGCCCGATGAGCGACCCGGTACGACCTGTTGCGCTGCTGCCCGGCGACATGCCGTCGCGTTGGCGCGGCGTACGGAACTGGTTGCTGCGGACATTCCCAGGTCGCGCGCTGTTGCTCGGCGTGATCATCAAGGCGATCACCTACCCGCTCAGCGCCGTCGCCACACTTCCATCCGCGCTCCAAGCGATCAATATGGTGGGCAGCCTCGCACTGCTGTTCGCCGGCGCGTACGGGCTGACGCGATTGGCCGTCTGGGCGAAGCGCCGCTTGCTGTGGCGCGTTCGCCGCAAGCTGATCCTGTCGTACGTGTTCGTCGGCGTCGTGCCGGCGCTGCTCGTCATCACATTCTTTCTGCTCGCCGGGCTGATCCTCGCCTTCAACGTCAGCTCCTATCTCGTGCAGTCACGGATCCGCAACCTGACCGACCAGGCGCGTTTCCTCGCGGAGACCGTGCAGCTCGAAGTGCAGCGTTCGACCAGTGCCGAAGCGCTGGCCGACACGCTCGAGCGACGGCAATCCAGCATGGCGACGCGGTATCCATTTCTTTCAATCGCAGTCGTGCCGGTCTCGAACCTGTCATGCAAGGTCGAGGCGGCGCGCACGCCGAGACCGCTGCCGGCGCCGTTGCCGGTCACCGCCGGCGGCTGGGGCCATCTCGCGGCGCCGGCGTCGCTGCCAAAATGGATCGGTTGCGATGGATTCAGCGGGCTGATTGCCTACAACACTCCGGCGAGCGCGGATGATCCGTCAAAGCCCGAACAGACGCGCCTGACGGTGCGCGCCGTCGCGTTGCCGGAAGTGCCGAATCCATCCTGGGCCGTGATTCTCGACATCCCAATCTCATTGGCGCTCGAGCAGCGCATCCAGCAGGAAACCGCGATACGGCTCGGCGAGATCAGCGCGCTCCTCGCGACAGGAGTGGCGCCGACCGTTGGCGGTGCGATCGAAGATCGCCCTGTCGAAAGCGACGACGGCCCGCAGCTTGGGCTGCGGCAGGCGCGGTGGGTGGTCTTTCTCGATCACGTCGACTGGCCGACCGGCGAGCTGGAGAGCGCATCCGTCGCCATCTTGATCAACACCTTGGAAGTGTATGACCGCCTGTCCGTGATGCAGCCGGTGAGACTCGGTTCGCTCACCTTCGGTCAACTCCTGCTCGTCGTGCTGGCCGTGGTCGGCATCCTGTTCCTGATCATCCAGTTCGTCGCGCTGGCGATCGGCTTCGTGCTGGCGCGCCAGATCACCGGCGCCGTCCACGATCTGTTCACCGGCACGCTGCACGTGCGCGCCGGCAATTTCGGACATCAGATTCCCGTGCGCGCGCGCGATCAGCTTGGCGAGCTCGCCGAATCGTTCAACCTGATGACGCACGAAGTGACGACGCTCCTCGGCGAGATGGCCGAGAAGGGCCGGCTCGAACAGGAGATGTTCGCGGCACGCGAGATTCAGCAGAAGCTGCTGCCGCACGGACCGCTGCGCGTGACGGGACTGGCCGTCACGGCGTTCTGCGAACCGGCACGCGAAGTGGCAGGGGACTATTACGACTTCCTGCCGATCACCGACTCAATTCTCGGCATGTTGATCGCCGACGTCGCGGGCAAAGGCCTCGCCGCCGGCCTCTACATGGCGCAGTTGAAGGTGATCGTACAGTCGCTCTCTCGACTGCATCACGAACCCAAGGAATTCCTCATTGCCGTCAACAAGGTGGTCTCGGCCAACCTCGACGGCAAGAGTTTCATCACGATGTCGTACGGCGTGATCGACATCGAGCGGCGCGAGATGACGTTCGCGCGCGCCGGTCATTGCCCGCTGATCCACGTGCCCGCCAACCAACCGGCCGGCATGCGCAAGGCCCGGATGCTCGTGCCCGACGGCCTGGTCGTCGGCCTGCAGATCGACGACGGCACGATGTTCGAGAACATCCTGCAGGAGATGACGATCACGCTCGAGCCGGGCGATCTGGTGGTGTGGTTTACCGACGGCATTTCAGAAACGATGAATGAAGCGTTCGAATGCTTCGGCGAGGCACGGCTGGCCCAGGTGGTCGAACAGTATGCACACCTGCCGTTCGATCAGTTACGCTCGTACATCCTGGCGGAGTTGCGCGCCTTTGCCGGCGGCGCCGACCAGCACGACGATATGACGATGATCCTGATGAAGATCGAGCCGTCGATTCCGTTGCCTGTCAGAGCACAGACGATCGACGTCAGCCAGGGAGCCGATGTGTGACCGACTCGGGCCTGACCGTGATCTTCCGGACGCAGTCCGACATCGAGGCCAACGTCGTCGAAGCCCTGCTCGACAGTCACGGCATCCAGGCGATGCGCACGTCGGGGCCGACGCCGGGGCTGTTTCCGTTCTCCGTCAATCCGATGGGCGACACGCGCATTGCGGTACGCGATGAAGATGCCGCCGATGCCGTGCGCATCATCGACAGCCATCGCGAGCAGGTCGGCGGCGGCATTGTCGTGCCGCTGCCGCAGGAATTCGACGCGCTCGAAGCGCGCATCAGCTATCGCTTCAAGGATCGCGGACTGCTCGAACACGCGCTGACGCACAAGTCGAAAGCGCATGAAGATCCAAGCGGCGGCGTGGCCGACAACGAGTCGCTCGAGTTTCTCGGCGACGCGGTGCTCGGCCTCGTCGTCGCCGAGGCGCTGTTCCGATCGTTTCCGACCTACTCCGAGGGACAGAAGTCGAAGATCAAGGCGAACCTGGTGTCGACGGTGGCGCTGGCGGAACTGGCGGAGCAGCTTGGCTTGGGCGAGCACATGATTCTCGGGCGCGGCGAGGAGAAGACCGGCGGTCGGCGCAAGCAGGCGCTGCTGGCCGACACCTGCGAAGCGCTGATCGCCGCGATCTATCTCGATGGCGGCCTCGATCCGGCGCGCAATTTCCTGATGCGCGAGTTCCAGCCGGGGATCGAGGCGGCGAAAGAGCCGGATTATTTCGGCCGCGATCACAAGTCGCGGCTGCAGGAACGGCTGCAGGCGCGCGGCCGGCCGCTGCCGTCATATCGCGTGTCGGGCGAGATCGGTCCCGATCATCGCAAGCTGTTTCACGTCGAGGTGTTTGTCGGCGAAGAGATGATCTCGCAGGGCGTCGGCCGCACGAAAAAGGAAGCCGAGCAAGAGGGCGCGCGGCTCGCGCTGGAAACACTCAGTAGCCAGTAGCCAGTAGCCAGTAGCCAGTAGCCAGAACATCATGTGTAGAAACATCAGAACGCTATTCAACTTCGAGCCGCCTGCGAGCGATGAGGAAGTGCGCGCGGCGTCGCTGCAGTTCGTCCGCAAGATCAGCGGCTTCACGGCGCCGTCGAAGGCCAACGAGGCGGCGTTCCGCCGTGCGGTCGACGACGTGTTCACCGTGGCACGAACGCTGGTGGATGAATTGGAGACGAATGCGCCGAAGAAGAATCGAGAGGAAGAAGCGGCAAAAGCAAAAGCGCGCGCAGCGGAACGCTACGCGCGCCCGTAAGGACTAATCAATCTCGATCAGGCCGGATTCTTTTCGCGCGCTGCCTGCCGCTGCGCCCGCCATTTCGAGCGCCGGTTCGGCCTGCGGCAATCGCGCCATCGCGTAGCTCTGGACTTCGCGAGCGACTTCGTCGACCGACGGCGGCACCGGCCGGCAATGCAGCCGCACCCACAACCGCGTCAGCGGATCGGCAAAGCTGTAGCGCTTCTGCCGCGACACGATCAGATCGACGTCTTCGAGCCACGACAAATAATCCTTGGTCGAGCCCGGCGTGCGGCGCAGCCGGTGCGCGACTTCGGTCAGCGTCAGCGGCTCTTCCTCGGCGAGGATCTCGAGGATCGCCTTCAGCGCGCCGTAGCCGCGCGCCTTGTGCAAGCGCAGCTCGTAGCGATGCGAGCACCAGGTGGCGAGCGCGCCTTCACCGACGAGCAGCGCCGTCAGGGCGCTGATCGGATCGCCGCCGCGGCCGCTGATCGATCCGGTGGCGTCGCCGAGTGCGCGCACGTAGGCGGCGCGGCCATCGGCCAGCGCCTGGATCGTGCGGCCGAGGAATTCGCGATCGGTCGCGGCGGTCTCGCCGCCCATCGGTGGCAGCATCGCCGTGACTTCGCCGGCGTTGAGCTGCGGCAGGTGAATGACTTCGAAGCGCGCGTGGCTGTCGCGCAGCAGGCGGTGCGCGCGCGCGACATAGCGGCTGGTGAGCACGAACCGATTGCCGCTCTCCGCCAGCGCGTGCAGCGTCTCGCGCAGCACGTGACGCAGGCCGGGGAAGCTTTCAAAGGTGCGCAGCTCGAGAATCTCGTCGAACAGGAACGTCGCGGGCGCGTCAGCGGCGGCGCGCGCGCGTGACACGAGCGCCAGCGTGCGATCGAACGCGGCCCGCGCCGACGCCGCCGGCTCCTGCGCCGCGGGGCTCTGGCCGTTGATGATGAACGGCGACGCGGCCGCGACGGCGTGATGGAAACGCTCGGGCGTGCTGGCGGCGCGCTCGACGTCGATGTACTGGCACGCCTGGCGGCCCATCCGATCGCTCAGCCCGTGCAGCAGCGTCGTGCGGCCGGTGCCGCAGCCGCCGATGACGACCGGGATGCGCGGCGGCGTCGCTTCGAGGGCGGCGAGCACGCGGCGTTCGAGGCCGGCGTGGGGCGCCATCATCGGCTGGTGTCCTGCATGGGGATCCGTACTCCGTGTTGACGTGCGGTGCTGATTGCTTCGGGATAGCCTGCATCGGCGTGCCGCACCACGCCGGTGCCGGGATCGCACGTCAGCACGCGCGCCAGCCGTTCGTCGGCCTCGCGCGATCCGTCCGCGACAATCACCATGCCCGCATGAATCGAGTACCCAATGCCGACGCCGCCGCCGTGGTGCACCGAGACCCACGTGGCGCCCGCCGACGCGTTGAGCAGCGCGTTGAGGATCGGCCAGTCCGCAATCGCATCGCTGCCGTCACGCATGCCTTCCGTCTCGCGATTCGGCGACGCCACCGATCCGGTGTCGAGATGATCGCGGCCGATCACGATCGGCGCTTTCACCGCGCCGTCGCGGACGAGTTGATTGAGGCGCAATCCGAACTTCGCGCGATCGCCGTAGCCGAGCCAGCAGATGCGCGCCGGCAGTCCCTGGAACTGCACGCGCTCGCCGGCCATCGTGATCCAGCGCTGCAACCCGGCGTCGTTCGGGAACAGCTCCAGCACCGCGCGATCGGTGACGCGAATGTCTTCGGGATCACCGGAGAGCGCCACCCATCGGAACGGGCCCTTGCCTTCGCAGAACAGCGGGCGGATGTAGGCCGGCACGAATCCAGGAATCTCGAACGCATCGGCGACGCCGGCCTTGACGGCCTGCGCGCGGATGTTGTTGCCGTAATCGAATGCGATCGCGCCGCGCTTCTGCAGCTCGCGCATGGCGCTGACGTGCACGCCCATGGAATCGATCGAGCGGCGCTGATACTCGTCGGGATCGGCGGCGCGCAGCCGCGCGGCTTCGGCGAGCGACAGGCCCGCCGGAATGTAGCCGACCAGCGGGTCGTGCGCCGACGTCTGATCGGTGATCACATCGGGCATGAATCCGCGCGCGACGAACGCCGGCAGCACCTCGGCGGCGTTGCCGAGCACGCCAATCGAGCGCGCGACACCGTCGCGGGCGTAGCGCCGCGCGGTCTCGACCGCTGCATTCACGTCCGACGTGCTCTCGTCGAGGTACTTAGTAGAGAGGCGCTTCTCGATCCGTGACGGATCGACCTCGATGACCAGCGCCACGCCGCCGTTCATGGTGACGGCCAGCGGCTGGGCGCCGCCCATGCCGCCCAGTCCGGCGGTGGCGACGATTTTTCCGCTCAGCGAGCCGCCAAAATGCCGCCGCCCGACCTCGGCGAGCGTCTCGTAAGTGCCCTGGAGGATGCCCTGCGAGCCGATATAAATCCAGCTGCCCGCCGTCATCTGCCCGTACATCGTCAGGCCGCGATCCTCGAGCTCGCGGAAGGTGTCAAACGTCGCCCATTTCGGAACCAGGTTGGCGTTGGCGATGAGCACGCGCGGCGCGCCGTCGTGCGTTTTGAAAATGCCGACCGGTTTGCCCGACTGCACGAGCAACGTTTCGTCGTGCGCCAGCGCTTTGAGTGATTTGACGATCGCATCGAACGCGGCCCATGACCGCGCGGCCTTGCCGGTGCCGCCGTAGACGATCAAGTCGTCAGGACGTTCGGCAACTTCGGGATCCAGATTGTTCATCAACATCCGCAGCGCGGCTTCCTGTGGCCATCCCTGGCACGTCAACGACGTGCCGCGTGGCGCGCGGAGGGAACGAGCAATCATGGTCATCTGCGATACGACTGATCCGAGGGGGCGGATGCGAAGATAAGAAACTAAGCACGCACGTGCTGCTTGTCAAACTGAAATTGAAAATTATTTTTTTTGGAAATCAGTTGACAACTATCCCGGTCGCGTACTCAAGTTTCCCACCACGAATAATTTCCGCGATCGCGTCGAGATCGGGCGCCGGTGGACGGTCATCAACGAGTGTTGGCACGCGATCTCTCACAATTTTGTGCGCGCGCATCAACGGCGGCGACGATTCGAGCGGCTTTCGCAAGTCAATCGCCTGGCATGCGCATAAAACTTCCACCGCAATCACGCTGATCGCCAGTTGCAAGGCACGTTCCGCCTTCAATGCGGCATGCATGCTCATGCTGACGTGATCTTCCTTGTTCGCCGACGTCGGAATTGTGTCGACAGATGCAGGATGAGACAGTGTCTTAATCTCGGACGTCAGCGCCGCGGCCGTCACCTGCGCGATCATCAGGCCTGATTGCAGTCCGCCATGCTGGGTTAGGAACGCCGGCAGTCCACTTAACGCTGGATTCACCAGTCTTTCCGATCGCCGCTCGCTGATCGTGGCCAATTGCGCCATCGCCATCACCGAAAGATCGGCGGCCAGCGCCAGCGGCGCGCCGTGGAAGTTGCCGCCGGACACGATTTCACCTTTATCGGCGACGCCGCCGGCGTCGGCGAACACCATCGGGTTGTCCGTGGCGGCATTCATCTCGATTTCGACAATCTGACGGACCCATCTGAGCGCTTCGCGCGCCGCGCCGTGCACTTGCGGCGCGCAACGCATGGAGTAGGCGTCCTGGACGCGGCCGCAGTTGATGTGTGACGCGTTGATGCCGCTGTTTTGCATCAGGCGCAACAGGTTGTCCGCTGACGTCGCCTGTCCGGCAAACGGACGCGGCTCGTGCACGCGCGCTTCGAACGGGTGGTACGAGCCCATCAGCGCGTCAATCGACATCGCCGCGGCGATATCCGCGGCGCGGCCCAGTTGTTCGGCGCCCGCCAGCGCCAGCGCGAGGACCGCGGTCGAGACCTGCGTGCCGTTGATCAGCGCCAGTCCTTCTTTCGGCCCCAGCTGAGTTGGTTGCAGGCCCGCATCCCGCAACGATCGATCGAGCACCTCGCCTTCGCCGACCAGGACCAGGGCCAGGTGCGCGAGAGGCGCGAGGTCGCCGCTGGCGCCGACCGATCCGCGGCTGGGCACGCGCGGATGCACGCCGCGATTCAGCATCGCGATCAGCGCGTCGAGCGTCTCGACGCGAATGCCCGAGAAACCCTTGGCCAGCACGTTCGCGCGCAGCGCCATCGCCGCGCGAACAGCGCGGACCGGCAGCGGCGCACCGACACCCGCGGCGTGGCTGCGCAACAGGTTCAGTTGCAGCGCCGCGAGATCCGTCCTGTCGATCCGCGTCTCGGCGAAGTTTCCGAAGCCGGTGTTGACGCCGTAGACGGGCGCATCGCCGTCGGCCTTCGCATCGACGACGGCGCGCGACGCCGTCACGCGTGCGCGCGCATCGGCAGAGAGTCCGACTTCCGCGCGATCGTCGGCGATGGCGAGCAGGTCGGCAAGCGAGAGATGTGTGCCGTCAAGAAGGATCATGGCTGGACATCAAATATAGTAGAGATACCTATGAACATCGTTGTTCTCGGTGCCCAGTTCGGCGACGAAGGCAAGGGCAAGATCGTCGACCTGATGACGCCGCGCTTCTCGTGGGTGGCGCGCTACCAGGGCGGCCACAACGCCGGCCACACGGTGTACGTCAGCGGCAAGAAATTCGTGCTGCACCTGATCCCGTCGGGCATCCTGCACGACGGCGTGATGTGCGTCATCGGCAACGGCGTCGTCGTCGATCCGCAAGCGCTGTTCAAGGAGATCGAGGAGCTGGCCGCGCTCGGCATCGATGTCGGCGACCGTCTGCTGATCAGCGACAAGGCCCACTTGATCCTGCCGTATCACCGCGAGCTCGATGTGTTGAGCGAAGCGCGCCGCGGCGAGCGCAAGATCGGCACCACCTCGCGCGGGATCGGCCCGGCCTACGAGGACAAGATCGGCCGCCGCGGCATTCGCGTGTGCGATCTCGTCGACACCAAGTCGCTGGCCGACGACGTGCGCGAGAACGTCAACGCGCGCAACCAGATCATCAAGGACTCGACGCTCGACTGGAAAGACGTCCATTCGCAGCTGCTCGAGTACGGCGAGCGCATGAAGCGCTGGACCGGCGACGTGTCGCTGGCGCTCGACAACGCGATCAAGAAGGGCGAGCGCGTGTTGATCGAAGGCGCGCAGGGCGCGATGCTCGACATCGATCACGGCACCTATCCGTTCGTGACCTCGTCCAATGCCACGATCGGCGGCGCCTGCACCGGCCTGGGCATTCCGCCGCGCGCGATCAACGGCGTGCTCGGCGTCGCCAAGGCGTATCTCACGCGCGTCGGCGAAGGGCCGTTCCCGACCGAGCTGTTCGGCGACATTGGCGATCGCCTGCGCGAGACGGGCATGGAGTACGGCGCATCCACGGGAAGGCCGCGGCGCTGCGGCTGGTATGACGCGGTCGCGGTCCGTTACGCGGTGCGTGTCAACGGCATCGACAGCATTGCGCTGACCAAGCTGGACGTGCTCGACGGTCTCGACACGATCGAGATTTGCACCGGCTACAACATCGCCGATCGGACCGTGAACGAATTTCCGTCAGACCTCAACACGTGCGGGCCGATCTCGCCGATCTATGAATCGTGGCCGGGCTGGAAGACGCCGACCAAGGGCGCCAGGGCCTACGCGCAGCTGCCGGCGGAGGCGCAGCGCTACATCAAGCGGCTCGAAGAGGTGAGTGGTGTGCCGGTTGGATTGATTTCGACGGGATCGGATCGCAACGAAACGATCGTTCGCGACAACAGTGTTGTTGCGAAGTGGCTGGCCTAATCTTTCTTGTGTTTCTTTGCGAAGCCGTCGAGGCCGGGGGCATCCGCCGTGGTGCCAAAGTCGATGCCCGCTCGATAGCGTGTCGCCATGCCCTTCGGCATTTCGAAGGCCGCCCACGCGATTGAGCCCGCGCACTTGATCGGATTCTTCGCGTCACCCACCTGCACGCGCACGCGTTGATTGGGCTTGAGGATCGTCGCTGACACGACCTGCACGCCGACCGTCGAGAGATCGATCAGCGCGGCTGGATTGCCGTCGACCGTGACCTCGACGCCGTCCTTGATCCGAATGCGCGGCGCGCGGCGCGTGCCTTTCGAATCGAGCGCGGCTTTCGGCTCGTCGACCGCGACCGCCGAGCCGCCCGCGCCGCCGGCGCCGCGTTTGACGGCGATGCGATTGTTCTTCGCGTCCTTCGCCATCACGCGGACTTCGCTGCCGGTGAGCGAAGGGTCGTCCTTGATGCGATTGATCAGCGCAACGCCGCGCGAGGTTTCCGCAAACTCGTCCTGCATGGCGACCAAGGGCGGCTTGGTGCGCATGATGTAGTCGAGGGCCTCGAGCGCTTCGCTTTCATCGAACGTATGAATGTCGGCGGCCGGGTCGAGCCGTTCCTGAAGCGCGGGCAGGGAGTCGGCTGGGCCGATTAACACGATAACCGAGGGCACAGACCGGCGAGTGTACCACGGAATAAAATCGTTCCGTGACCTCGCCACCCGTTGCCCTGAACTGTGTAGGAGTGATCAAGCGTTACGGAACCGTTATTGCCGTCGACGGACTCGACCTGCAGGTCCTCCGCGGCGAATGTTTTGGTTTGCTCGGCCCGAATGGGGCCGGCAAGACGACGACCATCGAGATCCTTGAAGGACTGCTGGCGCCGGATGCCGGCGATGTTGAAGTGCTCGGGCAGCGATGGGATCGTGACGCGAATCGGCTGCGTGCACGCCTAGGGATTCAGCTGCAGGAGACACAGCTCGCCGAAAAACTCACCGTTGCGGAGACGCTCCGCATGTTCCGATCGTTTTACCCAAGCGGACCCGCGGTCGAGGAGCTGCTGGAGACCGTCGAGCTCGGATCGAAACGCGATGCGTGGGTGAAGAATCTGTCGGGCGGTCAGAAGCAGCGCCTGTCGGTCGCCTGCGCGCTGGCGGGATCGCCGGAGCTGCTGTTTCTCGACGAGCCGACGACCGGGCTCGATCCGCAGTCGCGGCGGCAGTTGTGGGCGGTGCTCGAACGCTTTCGCGCCAGGGGCGGCACGATTCTGATCACGACGCACTACATGGACGAAGCGCACGAGCTCTGCGATCGCGTCGGCATCATGGACCAGGGCAAGCTGATCGCGCTCGGCACGCCGCGCGAGCTGGTCGCCTCACTGGGCGCGGAGCATGTCGTGGAATTTGCGCTCGGTGACGGCGCCGCACTGGACGATCACCTGCTCGCGGCGCTGCCTGGTGTGCGCGATGTGCGCCGCGACCAGACGCACCTCCACCTGTCGACGTCTGAGCTGCATCGCACCGTTCCGGCGCTGCTCGATCTGCTGCGCAATCGCGACGCATCGCTGAGCCAGCTCGGCACGCACAGCGCCACGCTCGAAGACGTGTTCGTCACGCTGACGGGAAGGCAGCTTCGGGATGAATAGGCCAAATCCTCTCGTTGAGTTGACGCTCTCGCGGTTCCGTGAATTCCTGCGCGAGCCCGAGGCGATCTTCTGGGTGTTTGCGTTCCCGGTCGTGATGACCTGTGCGCTGGGCATCGCCTTTCGATCGCGCGGCAGTGAACCGGTGATCGCGGGCGTCGTCGAACAGGCCGGCGCCGATCAGGTCGTCGCCGCGCTCGAGCAGAACGGGAAATTCACGGTTCGCCGAATCGCCCCGGACGAAGCCGATCGCGCGCTGCGCGACGGGCGCGTGCCGGTGCTGATCGTGCCGGGCACACCGCCGACGTATCGCTTCGACGACGCGCGCGCGGAAAGCCAGGTCGCGCGCCTGGCCGTCGACGCGGCGCTGCAACGCGGCGCCGGGCGGCGGGACGCGTTCGCGCCGGTCGAGCAGCCCATCGACGTGGTCGGCTCGCGATACATCGACTGGCTGGTGCCCGGCCTGCTCGGCATGAACATCATGGGCACCGGCATGTGGAGCGTCGGCTTCGGCATTGTGACGTCGCGGCAGAAGAAGCTGCTCAAGCGGCTGGTCGCCACGCCGATGTCGAAGGCGGATTATCTGTTCTCGATCGTGCTCAGCCGCCTCGCCACGCTGAGCATCGAAGTCATCGTCATCGTCAGCTTTGCGTGGATCGTGTTCGGCGTCGCCGTGCACGGACATCTGTGGACGCTGGCATTGCTGTCGCTGCTCGGCGCGATCTCGTTCGGCGGGATCGGCCTGCTCGTCGCCAGCCGCGCGCGCACGATCGAAGCCGTCTCGGGACTGATGAACCTGACCATGGTGCCGATGTGGGTGCTGTCCGGCGTGTTCTTCGCGTCGACGAATTTTCCGGACGCGATGCAGCCGTTCATCAAGGCGCTGCCGCTGACCGCCTTGAACGACGCGCTGCGCGCCGTCGTCAACGAAGGCCGCTCGGTCGACACCATGCTGCCGCAGATCGCGGTCCTTTCGCTGTGGGCGGCGATCTCATTCGCGCTGTCGTTGAAGTTGTTCCGTTGGCAGTAGGACGTTATTTCTTCGCGCCTTGCAGCGCGGCTTGCACCGCGCGCAGTAACGCTTCCGGCGAAAACGGCTTGAGCAGCACCGGCGCGCCGACGGTGGAGTCGTGCAGCGCGTCGCTCTGCTCGACGTATCCCGTGACGAACAGGATTGGCAGCGACGCATTCGCTTTTCGGATCCGCTCGGCCAGCTCGATGCCGCCCATGCGAGGCATGACGACGTCGCTGACCAGCATCACGATGTTGCGCGAATGCACGGTGTAGAGGTCGAGCGCCTGCTGGCCGTCGCTGGCTTCGAGCGTGCGATAGCCGGCCTGGCCCAGGACCGTCGAGCACAGTCGGCGCAGCGCGCGCTCGTCTTCGGCGATCAACACCGTGCCGCTGCCGCGCTCGGCTTGCGGCGCCAGCTGCTTCGGCGTTGGCGGCGTGCGCTCGGTCGTGTCATCCGTCCGCGGCAGCAGCAACGAGAACGTCGTGCCCTTGCCGGGCGTGCTGTCCACGGAAATGGCGCCGCCGCTCTGGCGGACAAAGCCATAGACCATCGACAGGCCAAGGCCGGTGCCCGCGCCCTTCGGCTTGGTCGTGAAG
>Ga0075428_100005339_pt1 | contig 14285 bp, 12 predicted proteins | sample RhiMetdeltSRZDD2_FD_75291 | JGI IMG/M metagenome (GOLD analysis project Ga0075428, IMG submission 75291) | Populus rhizosphere microbial communities from Tennessee, USA - Rhizosphere MetaG P. deltoides SRZDD2 | ecosystem: Host-associated > Plants > Roots > Rhizosphere > Soil | place: USA...
TCCCGGCCACGCGCCTCGACACCGTGAGCTTCGGCGAGTCGCAGCCGGCGGTGCAGGGACACGACGAGGCCGCGTGGCGCTACAACCGCCGCTCGGAGTTCGCGCTCAGCTCGAGCCGCTAGTCGGTCCGGGCCGCGGGTCCCCGCGAAGACGAATCCACGCGCCGGGCCCGGTCCGCACGGATCGGGCCCGGCCGTCGATTTGACCCGCCCGGAGCACGGGTGATACCGTCGCTGCGCTCACCCGAGCGCACGAGGGATCCCCCCATGTCCGAAGACAAGCCCCTGCACGGCGGCAAGCTCGCCGCGCGCGCGCTGAAGCGCGCCGGCGTCGAGTGCATCTTCACGCTCTCGGGCGGCCACATCATGCCGCTCTACGATGGCTGCTTCGACGAGGGCATCAAGATCGTCGACGTGCGCCACGAGCAGGCGGCGGTGCACGCGGCCGACGCGTGGGCGCGCTGCCATCCGGGCGGCATCGGCGTCGCGGCGGTCACCGCGGGCCCCGGCGTCACCGACGGCGTCACCGGCATCGCGAACGCCTGGCGCGCGAACTCGCCGATCCTCGTGATCGGCGGCCAGGGTCCCTTCGCGAACCTGCGCCGCGGCTCCCTCCAGGAGATGGACCACATCGGCGTGGTGAAGCCGATCACCAAGTACGCCGACGCGATCTACCAGACGGCGCGCATCCCCGAGTACATCGAGCTCGCGATCCGGCACGCGGTCTCCGGCATCCCCGGCCCGGCCTACCTCGAGATCCCGATGGACATCTTCATGGGCCAGGTCGAGCCGTCGCAAGTGGTGATCCCGCGCATCCGCACCGCGCCGCCCCGGCTCTCGCCGGACCGCGACGAGGTGCGCCGGGCGATCGAGGTGATCCGCGGTGCGCGCCGGCCGATGCTGATGGCGGGCACCAGCGTCAAGTGGTCGCGCGCGTCGGGCGAGATGAACCGCTTCATCCGCGAGACGCACATCCCCACCTACACCAACGGGATGGGGCGGGGCACCGTCCCGCCCGACTCCCCCGAGTTCCTGAACCGCTCGCGGCGGCAGGCGCTCGAGAAGATCGACTGCATCATCCTCGCTGGCACGCTGCTCGACTTCCGGATGCGCTTCGGCGCCTCGATCCCGGCCGACGCGAAGATCGTCCAGCTCGACATGGACGCGACCTTGATCGGGCAGAACCGCCAGGCCGACGTGCCGCTGGTCGGCAACCTCGCCTGCTCCTTCGAGATGCTGCTCGAGGAGATGAAGAACCAGGGCGTGCAGCTCGACTTCTCGGCCTGGCGCGACGAGCTGCGCGCGATCGAGACGAAGGCGGAGCAGAAGGAGGAGTCGGCGCTGCACAGCGACGAGGTGCCGATCGACCCGCAGCGCATGTGCCTCGAGGTGCGCGAGTGGCTCGCGACGCTCGGCGATCCGATCGTGATCGGCGACGGCGGCGACATCGTCGCCACCGCGGCGAAGATCCTCCCGGTGCGCAGCGAGGGCTCGTGGATGGACCCGGGCCCGCTCGGGACGCTCGGCGTCGGCATGCCCTTCGCGCTCGCGGCGCAGCTCTCGCACCCCGGGCGCCGCGTCGTGATCATCTACGGCGACGGCTCCTTCGGACTGAACGGCTTCGAGTACGACACCGCCGTGCGCTTCGGCCTCCCGATCGTCGGCGTCGTCGGCAACGACGCGGCCTGGGGCCAGATGATGCGGCCGCAGGCCGGCATGTACGGCTGGGACCGCGCGGGCCCGACGCTGCTGCGCCAGACGCGCTACGACAAGGTCGTCGAGGCGCTCGGCGGCCACGGCGAGCTCGTCGAGCGGCCCGACGAGCTCCGCCCGGCGCTCGAGCGCGCCGCGCAGAGCGGCAAGCCCGCGCTCGTGAACGTGATCCTGCGCCAGGATCGCGAGTTCAAGGGCGGGATCTACGTCTGAGCCCAAGCCGGACCTTCGCGAGGCGGCGGAGCTCGGCGTCGATCTCGACGCGCTCGCGCCCTGGCTCGCGGCGCACGGCCCGCTCGCCATCGTCGACCTCGAGACGACGGGGCTCCAGGCCGATGCCGGTGCCGAGATCATCGAGATCGGCGCCGTGCTGCTCGCCCCGGGCGAGAGCGCCGTCGCGACGCTCGAGACGCTGGTCCGGCCCCGCGGTCGCGTGCCGCGCGCCGTCGAGCGGCTCACCGGCCTCGGCGCAGACGACCTCGCCGGCGCGCCGCCGATCGAGTCCGTCGCGCACGCGCTCGCGGCGGCGCTCGCCGGCCGCACCATCGTCGCGCACAACGCCGACTTCGAGCGCCACTTCCTCGCCGCGCAGGTCGCGCCTGGGCTCGCCGAGGCGCGCTACCTCGATACGCAGGACCTGCTCGCCGTCACCCACCCCGACGCGGCGGACCTGCGGCTCGAGACCTTCACGCGCGACCTCTTGCGCAGCGAGGAGCGCCACCGGGCGCTCGCCGACGCGCTCGACACGCTGCGCGTGCTCTCGGCCGCGGCGCGCGGCGCGCGGGCCGGCGAGGCGCGCTACGCCGCGGCCCGCGCCGCGCTCGACGCCTACGCGCCCGAGTCGCCCTGGCTGCCGCTGCTCGAGGGCGTCCCCCCCTTCGCCGAGCTCGAGCCGCCGCCCGGCTTCGTCGCGATCCCGCAGGCCGGCGAGGCGCGCGTCCCCTTCGACGAGGAGGCGATCGCCGCGGCGCTCTCCGACGAGGCGCGCGGCCGGCGCCACTTCCCCGGCTACCGCGTGCGCGAGGAGCAGGTGCGGATGGCGCGCGAGTTCGTGCGCGCGCTCGACGCGGGCGGGACGCTGCTGCTCGAGGGGGGAACCGGCGTCGGGAAGTCGCTCGCCTACCTCGCGGCCGCGATCCCCTTCGCGGTCGAGCGCGCGGCCGGCGGCGTGCGCGAGCCGGTCGTCGTCTCGACGCGCACGAAGCTCCTGCAGGACCAGCTGCTCGGCAAGGACATCCCCGCGGCGGCCGCGATGCTCGGCTACCCGGAGCTCCGCGCGCTCGCGATCAAGGGCCGCGCCAACTACCTCTGCGCGCGCCGCCTGGCGCTGGTGCGCGCCGAGGGACGCGAGCCGCGCATCTTCGCCGCCGATCGCCTCGCCTACGCGGTGCTCGCAGCCTGCGCGCACACGCGCCGCCACGGCGAGGTGGGGACGCTCCCCGCCGTGCTGCTGCACCGCTTCCCGGCGCTGCGCGACCTCTTGCGCCGCTCCGTCGCGCAGCGCGCCGAGCAGTGCACGCGCGAGCAGTGCGCGCACGAGCGCAGCTGCCCCTTCGGGCGACGCCGGCAGGCGCTCGGCGAGGCGCACGTCGTCGTCGCGAACCACGATCTCCTGCTGCGCTGGCCGCCCGACTACCCGCGCGTCACCCACGTCGTCGCCGACGAGGCGCACGACCTCTCCGGGGTCGCCGACGAGGTCTTCGCGAGCGAGGTGCGCCCCGCCGCGGTGCTCGAGCGCTTCGACGAGCTCTTCGGGCGCCCGCCCGAGCCCGGCGCGCGCCTGCGCGCCGCGGAGCCGACGCTGCTGCCGCGCGCGGGCCTGCGCGCGCTCTCGGCCGACGTGCGCGCCTGGCGCCGCAGCCTCCAGCAGGACCTCGTCGCGCTCGGCCGCGCGCTCGCGGAGCGCGCCGGCGAGTACGGCGAGCTCGAGCTGCCGGCGCAGGCCGACCGCGTGCACGCCGCCGCCGCCGAGCTCGCCGACGCGGCGGCCGGCCGGCTCGAGCAGATCGCGCACCAGGCGCAGCTGATCGCCGACGCGGCGGGCGACGACGCGAGCGAGGCCGCGACGAGGGCGATCGGCGAGCTGCGCGACGCGGCGCGCGCGCTGCGCGGCGCCTTCTTCGAGGGCTCCGAGGACGCCGTCGCGAGCTTCGAGGAGCTCGTCCTGCCCCACGACCGCTGGCGCCTCGTCGTGCGGCCGGTGGCGCTCGCCGAGCTCTTCCACGAGCGCTTCGCCGATTCGCTCGAGTCGCTCTCCTGCGTCTCCGCGAGCCTCTTCGTCGGCGGCGACGCCTTCGCCGCGCTCGGCGAGCTCGAGCTCGAGTCGCGGCACGGGCTGCGCGCGCGGCGCGTCTCGGTCGCGAGCCCCTTCCGCTACGACCTGCACATGCGCGTGGTCGCGCTCGAGCCCGGGGGCGACCTCGTCACCGACACCGTCGAGACGCTCGCGACCTGCGCCCGCCTGCTCGGCGGGCGCACGCTCGGCCTCTTCACGAGCCTGCGCCGGATGCGCGAGGTCGCGGAGCTCCTCGCCCCGGCGCTGCGCGGCGAGGGCCTCGAGGTGTGGCTGCCGCGGCGCATGCACGACGACCCGGCCGCGCTCGTCGAGCGCTTCCACCGCTCCGGCGGCGGCGGCGTGCTGCTCGGCGCGCGCACCTTCTGGCAGGGCGTCGACATCCCCGGCCCCGCGCTGCAGGCCGTCGTGATCGAGAAGCTCCCCTTCGAGGTGCCGACGGAGCTGCGCCGCCGCCGCGACGCGAGGCTGCGCGCCGCCGGCGAGGATCCCTTCGAGCGCGCGACGCTCGGAAAGATGCTGCTCAACCTCAAGCAGATGACGGGTCGCCTGATCCGCGGCGAGGAGGACCGCGGCGTCGTCGCGATCGTCGAGGCGCGCCCCGACCGCCGCTACTTCGCGCGCCTCGACGAGGCGCTGCCGCAGGGCTCGCAGGTCCGCCTCGCGCGCGCGCGCGACCTCGCCGCGCTCTTCGCCGAGGTCGGCGCGGGCGCGGACGCCTCCTCGCCGGACGGCCGCGCGTGGTAGGCTCCGCCGTCGGCCCGCCGGGGCCCCCGCCGCCGCGCGCGGCGCGAGGCGGAGGAGGACGCGATGCAGGAGCTGAAGGACCGGGTCGCCGTGATCACCGGCGCCGGGAGCGGGATCGGCGCGGGCCTCGCGCGCCGCTGCGCGGCCGAGGGCATGCGCGTCGTGCTCGCCGACGTCGAGCTCGGAGCGGTGCAGGCCGTCGCCGCGCAGCTGCGCCAGGGCGGCACCGCCGCCGAGGCGGTCGGGGTCGACGTGCGCGACCCCGCCGCGCTGGTCCGGCTCGCCGACCGCACCTGGGAGGCCTTCGGCGCCTGCCACCTGCTGATCAACAACGCCGGCGTCGTCGCCTATCGCCCGATCGTGGACCTCGAGCTCTCCGACTGGCGCTGGATCCTCTCGGTGAACCTCGAGGGCGTGATCCACGGACTGCACGCCTTCCTGCCGCGGATCCGGGAGCAGGGTCCGCCCGCGCACATCGTGAACACCGCGTCGATGGCGGGCCTGATCCCGCTGCAGGGCGCGGGCCTCGGCGCCTACGCGGCGAGCAAGTACGCCGTGGTCGCGATCTCGGAGACGCTGCGCCTCGAGCTCGCGCCCGAGAACATCGGCGTCACGGTGGTGTGCCCCGGCGGCGTCGACACGCGCATCAACGAGGCGGAGCGCAACCGCCCGGCGGAGCTGCGCCGCAGCGCGCCGGTCGCCGCGCCAGACATGCAGCGCCTCGCCGAGTCGCGACGCCTCGAGACCCCCGAGACCTTCCTCGACGCCGACGGGGCCGCGGCGCGCATCCTCGAGGCGGTGCGCGCCGACGAGCTCTACGCGATCACCCACCCGAGCTGGCTCCCGCTCGTGCACGAGCGCCACCAGAATCTCGAGGCCGCCTTCACGCGCGCCGCGGGGCGCTGGCCCGGCTGAGGAGGCAGCGATGGCGTTCCACCCCCCGACGCTGGACGAGATCGGCGAGGTCGCCGGCGAGCTCGGCCTGCACTTCGACGCCGCCGACGCGGCGTTCTTCCAGGGCCTGCTCGGCGCCTTCGGCGCGAGCGCTGCGCTCCTCGACGCGCTGCCCGACGGCTTCCCGCCCGTGCGCTACCCGCGCACGCCCGGCGTGCGCCCGCCGCCCGAGGAGAATCCGCTCGGCGCCTGGTACGTGAGGACGCGCATCGAGGGCGCGCCGACCGGGCCGCTCGCCGGGCGCAGCGTCGCGCTGAAGGACAACGTGCTCGTCGCGGGCGTGCCGATGATGAACGGGACGACGCTTCTCGACGGCTACGTGCCGCCGGTCGACGCGACGATCGCGACGCGCATCCTCGACGCGGGCGGGATCATCGCGGGCAAGGCGGTGTGCGAGTCCTGGTGCTTCTCGGGCGGGAGCCACACCTCCGACACCGGCCCGGTGCGCAATCCGCACGACCGGATGCGCTCCGCGGGCGGCTCCTCGTCGGGGAGCGCCGCGCTCGTCGCCGCCGGCGAGGTCGACCTCGCGATCGGCTGCGACCAGGGCGGCTCGATCCGCGTGCCGGCCTCGTTCTGCGGCGCCGTCGGCATGAAGCCGACGCACGGGCTCGTGCCCTACACGGGGATCCTCTCGCTCGAGCCGACGATCGACCACGCGGGACCGATCACGCGCAACGTCGCCGACAACGCGCTGCTGCTCCAGGTGATCGCGGGCCCCGACGGCTTCGACTCGCGCCAGGCGGCGGCGCGCAGCGACGACTACGTCGCCGCCCTCGGCGGCGGCGCGCGCGGCCTGCGCATCGGCGTGCTCCGCGAGGGCTTCGGCCAGCCGGGCGCGGAGCCCGACGTCGACGCCGCGGTGCGCGCCGCGGCCGCGCGCTTCGCCGACCTCGGCGCGAAGGTCGAGGAGGTGTCGCTGCCGCTGCACCGGACCGCGAGCTTCCTCTTCTTCCCGCTGCTGCAGTCGGGCGCGATGATGCTCTTCCACGCCGGCGGCTGCTCGCTCGGCCGCGAGGACCTCCAGGTGCCGAGTCTCGTCGACCGCATGCACGGCTGGCGCGATCGCGCCGACGCGCTCCCCGACACCGTGAAGTTCCTGCTGCTGAACACGGAGCTCGTGCGCCGTCGCCACGGCTTCCGCTACTTCGCGAAGGCGATGAACAGCGTGCGGGGCGTGCGCGCCGCCTACGACGGGCTCCTCGAGCGCGTCGACGTGCTGCTGCTCCCGACCACGCCGATGAAGGCGACGCTGCTGCCGCGGCCCGGGGCGTCGCGCGCGGAGTCGATCGCGGCGTCCTTCGGCTCGACGCCCAACACGATGGTCTTCGACTCGACGCACCACCCCGCGCTCTCGCTGCCCTGCGGCACGAGCGAGGGGCTCCCGATCGGGATGCAGCTCGTCGGGCGCCGCTTCGAGGAGGCGACGCTCTACCGCGCGGCGCAGGCCTTCGAGGAGTCGGCCCCGCGCTAGCTAGCGCAGGGCGCAGGCGCCGTCGTCCCAGCCGACCACCGACGGGTCGCGGCAGGCCTCGCACTGGTCGTCGTAGTCGACCCGGCGCCCGTCGCGGCGCAGCGCGCACACGGGCCGGGGGAAGTCGCCGCCGCAGGTCGGGTCGCGGAAGCTGCAGCGGTTGGCGGGCTCCGAGCTCGAGCGCTGGCGGCCGCGCGCGCCGCGCGCCTGCTCCACCCACGCGTCGGCGAGCGAGAGGCGCCGGCCGGCGAGGCACGCGGGCGGGCGCGGCGTCGACTCGACGGCGCGCAGGCCGCGCGCGACGTTCCGGCGCAGCGGCCGCGTCACCCAGGCGTCCGGGTCGAGGCAGGCGCGCTCGACGCGCGCGTCGGCGTCGAAGTCGACCGAGACGGGCAGGCGCCGCGGCTCCGAGCCGACGTAGGCCCAGAGCGTCCCTACCGCGTCGCGCTTCCAGTCGACCACGCCCTCGGAGAGCTCGCACTCGGCGTCGGGAGGCGGCATCTCCGCGCTGCAGACCGGAAGCCCGTGCGCCTCGACGCCCGCGCACGCGAGGGCGCTCGCGGCCCACGCGCCGGCCCGGCGCGCACGCGTCAGGAGCCCTGCTCCTCGCCCTTCACGGCGAAGCGCAGCGCGCCGGGGCCGTCGAGCAGGTCGGGCGGGATCGGGACGCGGAGCGTCCGGCCGTCGTCGCGGTCGATGTAGACGCTCGCGTGCTCCCAGGGCTGCGGGCCCGCGAGGGGGACGAAGACGCCTCCCGCGACCGTGCGCTTCGCGAAGCCCGCGCGCTCGTGCAGGCCCTGCGGCGCCGCGTAGTAGACGCCCTCCGCGTCGATGTGCCCGGGCCGGTACTCGCCGATCGGGAGCGTGTACTCGGCGCCGTGCGGGCCCGGCACCGCGACGCGGTCCTTCACGCGAAACGAGGTGTCGAGCGCGCGCGCGCCCGCGATCTGGTCGGCGTCGACGAGCGGTCGCGGCGGCGTCGCACAGGCGAGCGCGACGAGCGCGAGCGCGAGCCCGTTCGAGAGGCGCGCGGCGAGCCGGTCCGGCACGCGCCCGCCTCAGACCGCGAGCGCGCCGCGGCGGGCGCTCTCGGAGCCTACGGTCTCCTCGCTCAGCGGCGCGCCCAGCCGCGCCAGCGCCGCGCGGTGCTCGCGCAGCGGGGTCCGCAGCAGCAGCTCCTCGAAGGGCGCGAGGCGCCGGAACGCCTCGCCGCCGAGCGTGCGCGCGACGAGCGAGGCGGTGCGCGGCCAGCGCCCGGCGTCGATCTCGAAGCGCGCGAAGGCCGCATTGCGGAAGAAGCAGGCGATCGCGACGTCCGCGATCGAGAGCTCGCCGCAGGCGTGCCCCTCGCGCGGCAGCTGCGCCTCGAGGTAGTCGAGCACCGCGGGGACGTCCTCCGCGAGCACGCGCGCGACGACCGCCTCGTCGGTCGGCTCGCCGAAGACGTAGGGGCGGATCACGCGCTGGTGGAAGAGCCGCCAGACGAAGACCTCTCCCATGCGCGTGTCGGCGAACTCCTCGAGCCAGCGCGCGCGCGCGCGCGCGGCGACGTCGCGCGGGTAGAGCGAGGGCTCGGGCCAGCGATCCTCGAGGTACTGGCAGATCACCGACGAGTCGCAGAGCGTGACGCGGTCGTCGACGAGCACCGGCACGCGCCGCAGCGGGCTGAGCCGCGAGAAGCGGTCGTCGCCGAAGAACGGGACGATCGGATCGATCTCGTAGTCGAGTCGCTTCGCCTCGAGGAAGACGAGCGCCTTGCGCACGTAGGGCGAGAGGTAGCTCCCGACGATGCGGATCGCGCGCGCCACCTCTGCCTCCTCGCTCGCGGTCCTCGCGAGCGCCACGGCCTCGCGGCGGGCCGGCGGGCGCCCGGGAGTCTAACGCCGCCGGCCGGGCGGGGCTCCGGCCGGCGGGCTAGGCTTCGCGGCCCGAAGGGGGAAGTGCTGTGGAGCGCGAGTTCTCGGCGGATCGGTGGGGGCTCATCCTCGGCGGCTCGAGCGGCTTCGGGCTCGCGACGGCCCAGAAGCTCGCCCAGCACGGCATGAGCCTGTGCATCGTGCACCGCGACCGGCGCGCCACCCTCGCCCGCATCGAGCCCGAGTTCGAGAAGATCCGCGCGTCGGGCGCCCGCCTGCTCACCTTCAACACCGACGCGCTCGACGCCGCGCGGCGCGCGGCCGTGCTCGGCGAGCTCGCCGGCGCGCTCGGCGCCTCCGGGCGCGTGCGCCTGCTCCTGCACTCGATCGCCTTCGGCAACCTCAAGCTCCTCACCGCGGAGCCGGCGCGCGCCGCCGGCCCCGGCGACGCGCTCGCGCGGCGTCTCGGCGTCGAGCCGTCGCGCCTCGCCGCGGCGGCCGACGAGGGCCTCGCCGAGGGCGACGACCACGCCTACGCGCTCGCGACCCCGCCCGCCTACCCCGACAAGCACTTCCTCGACGAGGACGACTTCGCGCGCACGATCCACAGCATGGGAACGAGCCTCCTCGGCTGGGTGCAGGACCTGCACGCGCGCGGCCTCTTCGCGTCCGACGCGCGCGTGCTCGGGCTCACGAGCGAGGGCAACGAGCTGGCGTGGAAGGGCTACGCGGCCGTGGCGGCGGCGAAGGTCTCGCTCGAGTCGCTCGCGCGCTCGATCGCCGTCGAGTACGCGCCTCACGGCGTGCGCTGCAACGTCGTGCAGGCCGGGATCACCGAGACGCCGGCCCTCGCCGCGATCCCCGGCTCGACGCACCTGAAGGCGCAGGCGCGCCTGCGCAACCCCTTCGGGCGACTCACCACGCCGACCGACGTCGCGAACGCGATCTACCTGCTCTGCCGCGACGAGGCGGCCTGGATCAACGGCACGATCGTCCGTGTCGACGGCGGCGAGCACATCTCCGGGGCGCTGGGGTGAGCGAGGCCGGCGAGGCGAAGCGCGTGGCGCTCGTCACCGGCGGCGGCACCGGGATCGGAGCGGCCTGCTGCCGCGCGCTGGCCGCGGCGGGCTTCCGCGTCGCCGTCCACTACCGCTCGAGCGAGGCGACGGCGCGCGCGCTGGCCGACGAGCTGCCCGAGTCCTTCGCCGTGCGCGCGGACCTCGCGGTGCCCGAGGAGATCGACGCCCTCGTCGCCGAGCTCAAGGAGCGCGCGGGGCGCGTCGACGTGCTGGTGAACAACGCCGGCTACAACGTGAACGCGCCGATGCTCACGATGAAGCTCGACGACTACGACGCCGTCGCGGCGATGGGCCGCGCGACCTGGTACCTGACGAAGGCGGTGCTGCGGCGCTTCATGTTCCGCCAGGGCGGGCGCATCATCAACGTCTCGAGCGTCGTCGGCCACACCGGCAACCCCGGGCAGATCCCCTACACGATGGTGAAGGCGGGGCTCGACGCCTTCACGAAGTCGCTGGCGCAGGAGCTCGCGGGGCGGGACATCGCGGTGAACTCGATCGCGCCGGGCTTCATCGACACCGAGATGACGCAGGCGCTCCCCGAGGAGATCCGCCAGGCGATCCTCGCGCGCATCCCGATGCAGCGCATGGGCCGCCCCGAGGAGGTCGCCGACGCGGTGGTCTGGCTCGCGACCCGCGCGGGCTACGTGCACGGCAGCGTCCTTCACGTGAACGGAGGCATGTTTGGCGGCTAGCGCGCCGCGCGAGGAGCGCGGCGTCCACAACCCGCGCGTCGTCGACCTGATCCGCCCGGGCGAGGGCGGAGGCGTCGAGCTCCTGATGCTGGAGTCGCGGCCCTGGGGCAGCGACCCGCTGCAGCTCGCGCAGCTCGAGGAGAAGCTGAACGCCTACCTCGGCTACGTCCAGACCGGCGCGCTCGTGCGCGACTACCCGCAGTACGCCGGCGGCGCGGTGCGCTTCCGCCTCGAATGCGCCGCTCCCCCGGACGACGACGCGGCGCGGATGCTGACCGCGATGCGCGAGTTCTGTCGGGGCGATGGCATCGACTTCGACGTGGGGCCGCTGAGCACGGGGCACGGGATCGTTTGAGAGGGTGTTCCACCTGATTTACTCCGCACGCCGTTGGCGTGCTGCGCGCTCCGCGCTGACGCGCTCCGCTTGCAAAGAGCCCATCCGGAGCTCCGGAGAGTGCGAGGTCCGTTCTTCGTTGACGAGGACAGGTGATCTGCCTGGCAGGTCACCCGGCACCGTCAACGAAGAACGGACCCCTCAGGCCCCGGGGCAAAGGCTCGGAACGTCTTTGCAAGCGGAGCGCGCAGCGAGCCAACGGCGAGCGGAGTAAATAAGGGGAATCCCCCAGGCCACTCCGGACCCGGTGAACCACCGGGTCCGCTAGATCAACTCCAGCACCATTTCCACACCCGACCAGAGGTCCTCCTCGGGGATGTTCAGCGCCGGGAAGAAGCGCACGACCGTCCCGGCCGTCACGTTGACGAGCACGCCGCGCTCGAGCGCCGCGAGCGGCAGCGCCGCGGCGCGCTCGGCGTCGCGCAGCACCAGGCCGCAGAGGAGCCCTCGCCCGCGCGCCGACTCCGCGCGCTCCGGGTGCTCGCGCGCGAAGGCCGCGAGCCGCTCGAGCAGTCGGCCGCCGAGCTCCGCCGCGCGCTCCGCGAGCTTCTCCTCGGCGACGACGCGCAGCACCGCGTTCGCGGCGGCGCAGGCGAGCGGATTGCCGCCGTAGGTCGTGCCGTGGTCGCCGAGCTGCACCGTCCTCGCGACCGCCTCCGTCACGAGGAAGGCGCCGACGGGGAAGCCGCCGCCGAGGCCCTTGCCGAGCGTCACGACGTCGGGGACCACGCCCTCGCGCTCGACGGCGAGCGGCGCGCCGGTGCGGCCGATCCCCGTCTGCACCTCGTCGGCGACGAGCAGCGCGCCGCGGGCGTCGCAGAGCTCGCGCAGGCCGCGCAGGTAGCCCTCGCGCGGCACGTTCACGCCGCCCTCGCCCTGGATCGGCTCGACGAAGAAGGCCGCGGTCGAGTCGTCGATCGCGCGGCGCGCGGCCTCGAGGTCGTCGAAGGGCACGATTGCGGGCGGCGGCAGCAGCGCGGCGTAGGGGTCTCTGTGCTTCGGGTTCCCGATCAGGCGCAGCGCGCCGAGCGTGCGGCCGTGGAACGAGCCCTCGGTCGAGACGAACTTCGCGCGCCCCGTCGCGCGGTGCGCGACCTTGATCGCGCCCTCGGTCGCCTCGGTCCCGGAGTTCACGAGGAAGGAGTAGGGGAGCGCGCCGCGCGAGAGGCCCGCGAGCCGGTCGATCAGCGCGAGCTGCGGCTCGTTGTAGAAGACGTTCGTCGTCTGCATCAGCCGCCCCGCCTGCTCGGCGATCGCGCGCACGAGCTCGGGGTGCGAGTGGCCGAGGCAGCACACGGCCCAGCCGGCCATCAGGTCGAGGTACTCGCGCCCGGCGGTGTCGCGCACGCGCGAGCCGCGGCCCTCGACGAGGACCGCGGGGTGGCGCTTCACCACGGGGATGAAGTGCTGGGCTTCGAGGCGTCGGGCCTCGTCGACGCTGTGGCTCGGCATCGCGTGCTCCCGGGCGGAGCGGGTGAGGTTCGAGGCTCCGGGCGCTAGCGTCAAGCGCCTCCGGAGGGGCGAGCCCGCCCGCCGCCGTCGCGGCCGGCGCCGGACGCGTGGGGTGCGATGGGCGACGCGATCCTGCTCGAGGGCATCCAGGTTCCGGCGGCGCTCGGCGTGACCGCCGCCGAGCGGCGCGCCCGGCGTCCGGTGCTGCTCGACCTCGAGGTCGAGTACGACCTGCGCGCCTCGGGCGCCTCCGACCGCATCGAGCGCACGCTCCACTACAAGCGCATCTTCGAGGTGGTCGAGGACGTCGCCGCGAACCAGGAGCACAAGCTCGTCGAGGCGCTCGGCGAGCGGATCGCGCGTGCGGTGCTCGCGCGCTTCCCCGCCGAGGCGGTGACCGTGACCGTGCGCAAGCCGACGCCGATCGCCGGGGTGCTCCAGCACGCGGGGATCCGCATCCGCCGCACGCGCGGCGAGGCGGGCTGAGGGCCCTCGACGGATTCCCCGACGGGAAGGGCGGGAATTGGGTTCGGGATAACCGGCGGTGCTAGGCTGGAATTTCCACGGGGCCCCCGCGCGCCGCCGCCCCCCAGGAGTCGTTCCCCGGATGGCCGAGAAAGACCTGCCCGCGCCCGTGAGCCTCGCGAGCGGCGACCTCGCCGCGATGTCGAAGAACGAGCGCCTGAAGGCCGAGAGCGAGGGCCTCTACTGGGTCGCGGCGAAGGCCGGCCGCCACGCGTTCGGCGACGAGGTGCGCGAGCTCGAGGCGGGCGCGCGCGAGACGCTCACGAACGAGGCCAAGGAGGTGTCGAAGTTCTTCGGCATCTACAAGCAGCAGACGCGCGGCGAGCGCGGCAAGAAGACCGACGAGTACATCTTCATGGTGCGGATCAAGGCGCCCGCGGGCGGGAGCTTCGACGCCCGCACCTGGGCGGCCCTCGACGACGGGGCGGAGCGCTTCGCCGACGGCACGCTGCGCATCACCTCGCGCCAGGGGATCCAGTACCACCACGTGACCGGCGCCACGCTCGGCCCACTCGTGCGCCACCTGAACCGCGCCTACCGGCCCGGTGCCACGCTCGGCGCCTGCGGCGACGTGAACCGCAACGTGATGTGCTCGCCCGTCGAGGGGCTCGACCCCGACCACGCGACCGGCGGCCGCGAGCTCGCGCTCGAGATCGCGGAGGAGCTCGCGCCGCGCTCCAGCGCCTACTTCCAGGTCTTCGGCTCCGACGACCAGGGCAGGAGCGTCGGGCCGCTGAACGCCGACGAGCCGCTCTACGGCCGCCAGTACCTGCCGCGCAAGTTCAAGGTCGGGATCGCGCATCCGACCGACAACTCCGTCGACGTGCTGAGCCAGGACGTGGGGCTCGTCCCGGTGACGCCGGACGGCCGCGTCTGGGACCTGCACACCGGCGGCGGCCTCGGGCTCACGCACAACAACCCGCAGACCGCGGCGCTGCTCGGCCTCTACCTCGGGCGCGTCCGCCGCGAGCAGGTCGTCGCCGCGGTGCGCGCGATCGCGACGCTCCAGAAGGAGCACGGCGAGCGCCGCGACCGCCGGCAGGCGCGCTGGAAGTACACGATCCGCCGCCTCGGCGTCGACAAGGTGAAGGCCGAGCTGCGCGGCCG
>Ga0075428_100005342_pt1 | contig 14283 bp, 14 predicted proteins | sample RhiMetdeltSRZDD2_FD_75291 | JGI IMG/M metagenome (GOLD analysis project Ga0075428, IMG submission 75291) | Populus rhizosphere microbial communities from Tennessee, USA - Rhizosphere MetaG P. deltoides SRZDD2 | ecosystem: Host-associated > Plants > Roots > Rhizosphere > Soil | place: USA...
AACGGCGTGACCACGGCCAGGATGGCCTCGTCGTTCATCATGGCGTGCAGGCCGTCCGAGCAGAGCATGATCACGTCACCCGAGGCCAGGGTGTGCTCCACGACGTCGATCTCGATGCTTTCCTTCGCCCCCACGGCCTTGGTGATCACGTTGCGCAGCGGGTGCTTGTCGATCTCGTCGCTGGTCAGGATGCCCTCGGTCCAGGCGGCCGAGACCCACGAGTCGTCGCGGGTGAGCTGGGTGATGGTCCCGTTCCGGAACAGGTAGCAGCGGCTGTCTCCGGCCGACCCGATGGTGGCCACGTTGTCGGTGATGAGGGCCGCCACCACCGTCGTGCCCATGCCGGTGTAGTCCTCGCGGTTGTCGGCGGCCTTGTAGACCCGCTTGTTGGCCAGCTTGATGGCCGTCTTCAGCCGGTTCCCGTCGAAGGAGAGCTCGGTCTCCAGCCCGTACGGCCAGGTTATCTCCTTCTCCTTGTGGCTCTTCTGGATGAAGGACTCGAGCGTCTCGATGGACATGCGGGAGGCCACCTCGCCGGCGTTGTGGCCCCCCATGCCGTCGCACACGGCGTACAGGTTGGCCTCGGCGTCGACCACGAAGTTGTCTTCGTTGAGCTTCCGCCTCCGCCCGACGTCGGTGTGGCCGTGGGATTCGATCATTGCCGGTTTTGCCCCCGAGGATACGGGCAGGACGGGCATCGGTCAACGCGAGGGGGCAAGACCGGCAACCTTGTCGAAGGGTTCCAACCGGTCTTCAGTGCCGGTCCCCCTGCCTTGCACTCCGTATCGCCTCCGCCATCTCCCGCACGGCCCTCTCCATCCCGACGAGCGTCGCCCTCGCCACGATGTTGTGCCCGATGTTCAGCTCGGTGATCTCCGGGACGGCGGCCACCGCCCCGACGTTGGCGTACGTGAGCCCGTGCCCGGCGTGGACGGCCAGGCCCAGCTTCCTGCCCAGCCGCGCCGCGTCCACCACCTTGCGCAGCGCGGTCTCGCGGGAGCGCTCGTCCCGCGCGTCGCAGTAGGCCGCTGTGTTGATCTCCACCGCGCGGGCGTCGATGCGGTGGCTCTCCTTCACCTGCTCGAGGTCCGGGTCCACGAACATGCTCACCTGGATGCCGGCCTCCTGGACGGTCTTGACCACGGGCTTGAGCTGCGTGCTGTTGAGGACCACGTCCAGCCCGCCCTCGGTGGTCAGCTCCTCGCGCCTCTCCGGGACCAGCGTCACCTGATCCGGCTTCACGGTGAGGGCGATGCGGATCATCTCCTGCGTGGACGCCATCTCCAGGTTCAGCCGCGTCTTGACCACCTGCCGGAGCATCTCCACGTCGCGGTCCTGGATGTGCCTCCGGTCCCCGCGCAGGTGGACCGTGATGCCGTCCGCGCCGCCCAGCTCGGCCAGGACCGCCGCGTGCACGGGATCCGGCTCGGACGCGCGGCGCGCCTGGCGGATCGTCGCCACGTGATCGATGTTCACGCCGAGGCGCATCATGGCCGGAGTATAGCCCGGGGCCCTCTCCGGTTAGACTCACCGGCCTATGTGGAAGTTCTGGCTGCCCTGGACCATCGACGCCGTTGTCGCCGCCATCGTCCTGTTCTTCTTCTTCTGGGGCCTGGCGGACGGCACGGTCTCCTCGTTCAACGCGGGGATCTGGACGATGCTCCTCGCCGCGCTGGCCATCGTGGTCGGCGGGAGCCTGTGGCTGAAGTCCACGGGCCGCCGCGGCCTCGGCATCGCGCTCGCCCTGGTGCTCGCGGTCCCGGGATTCCTCGTGGGCCTCTTCTTCCTCGCGCTGATCGTGGCCCAGCCGCGCTGGAACTGATCGCCGCGCCATGCTGAGCCCGACGTACGCCAAAGCGGCCGTATTGGCTGGCCCTGCGCCCGTACGCGCAGAGCGGGACCTACGGGATCGAGCTGATCACCGTCCCGATTTTCAGCGTGTACCTGGGGGCGCCCGCGGTCGTGGCCGCCATCCTGTGGTTCGTCTTCAAGGCCCGGGAGAAGCCGGTCCTGGCCGGAGCCACGGCCGGCCTCCTCCTGTCGATGCCCGTGGCCGTGGCCCTGGCCCTGCCCATGACCTTCCTTCTGCCCGACTACCTGCACCTCCGCTTCAAGCCCTGAGGGCCGCCGCGGCGATCAGGCCACGTCCTTCTTGGCCGCCTCGGCCAGCTCCTTCGCCCATCCCTTGATCCGGGCCTCGTCCGGGCCCTCGAGCATGATGCGCAGCTTGGGCTCGGTGCCGCTCCAGCGGATGAGGATGCGGCCCTCCTTGCCCAGGGCGCCCTTGATGCGGGCCTCTTCCCTCGCGAGCTGCGTCATCTCCTCGAGCGGGCGGCGCGCGGTGAGGAGCACGTTCTCCAGGACCTGCGGCACGCGCTCCATGGCCGCGCGGGACAGCTCGGAGAGCGGCTTTCCGCTGCGCAGCGCCAGGGCCAGGACCTGCAGGGCGGCCACGATGCCGTCGCCGGTCGTGCAGTGGTCCAGGAAGATGAGGTGGCCGGACTGCTCGCCGCCCAGGTTGAAGCCGCCCTCGCGCATGGCCTCGACCACGTAGCGGTCGCCCACCTGGGTGCGCACCAGGCGCGCCCCTTTGGCCTCCAGCGCCCGCTCCAGGCCCAGGTTGCTCATGACCGTGGCCACGACGGTCGAGTGGCGAAGGGTGCCCTCCTCGATCATCCGCCCCGCGCACATGGCCAGGACCGCGTCGCCGTCCACGATCTGTCCCTTCTCGTCGATGACGATCACGCGGTCGGCGTCGCCGTCCAGCGCGATGCCGATATGGGCCTTGCGCTTCACCACCTCGGCGCAGGCGCCCTCGGGGTGCAGCGCGCCCACGCCCTCGTTGATGTTGACGCCGTCGGGGGCGACGCCGATGGCGGTGACGTCGGCCCCCAGCTCGTCGAAGACCAGCGGCGCCACGCGGTAGGCCGCGCCGTGCGCCGCGTCCACCACCACCCGGATCCCGTCCAGCACCAGGTCCCGCGGGAAGGTGTTCTTCACGAAGGCCACGTACCGGCCGCGCGAGTCCTCCAGCTTCTCGGCCCGCCCGATCTTCGAGCCCGTGAGGCGGCGCCCCAGCAGGCTCTCGTCCGCCATCAGGCGCTCGATCTCGGCCTCCACCGCGTCCGCCAGCTTGAAGCCGTCGGTGGCGAAGATCTTGATGCCGTTGTCGGAGTACCGGTTGTGGCTGGCGCTGATGACCACGCCCGCGTCCACGCGCATGCTCCCGGTCAGGTGGGCCACGGCCGGGGTCGGGATGGGCCCGCACAGGATCACGTTCCCGCCCATGGAGCAGACGCCCGCGGCCATGGCCTGCTCCAGCATGTAGCAGGAGATGCGCGTGTCCTTCCCGATGAGGATGCGCGGGACGTGCTGCTTGCCGCGGCCCGCGACGAAGGTGACCGCGCGGCCCAGGCTCAGGGCCAGCTCCGGGGTCATGGGAGGCTCGTTGGCGGTGCCGCGGATGCCGTCGGTGCCGAACAGCCGCCGTCCGTTCGTCTCGTCCTGCTTCGCCGCTCCGGTCATGGGGCTCCTGGTGGTGGTCATGGCTTCTTGCGGCCCGGCACGCCGGTGGCCGGCGGAGGCGGCGTGGCCGTGGGCGTGATGCGCGCGGTGACCTTGACGCGCGGGCTGCCCTGGATTCGGAGGAGCGGGTCGTCCACGCCCAGGTTCACGTCCTCCACCACGTTGGCCTCGGCGGCCTCCACGGAGACGGGCTCGGTGAAGGCGCCCTCCACCTCCAGCACCCGGCTCTTGGGCCCGGCCACGCGGACTTCCGGCGGAGTGCTCGTCACCTCGGCCACCTCGTGCCCCGGCGCGGGCCGTCCGAGCAGGCGCGGCCGCACCGGCACCATCTTCTGCACGGTCCGTTCCAGGTTCAACGTCAGCGTCGAGGGGTTGATCCGCACGACCTTCACGCCGAACGGGATGCGGATGGAGTCGCCGGTCAGGTTCACGATGTGCTCGCCCTCCTGGACGCCTGTCAGGTCCACGTGGGCCGAGACGTCCCCCGGCCCCAGGCTCTGGATGATGCTGGGGCTGGCGCGCAGCCGCACCTCCACCGCGTTCACCGCGTCGCCCGTGAGCTCGAGGTCCTTCGGGAAGTTCTTCAGCTCGACGGGGACCGACAGGCCCATCTCCGAGGTCTTCTCGCCCGCGATCACGAACCACAACAGCGTGGCCAGCGCCAGGCTCACCAGCTTCAGGGTCATGTTCTGGAGCACGAGCGGGCGCACGCTACTCGTCCCGCGCGGAAGCGGTCTGGGGCGCGGCCGTGTCCTCGGCCGGCGTCTCCTCGATGTCCATGGCCTCGAGCAGCGCCGCCTTCAGGGCCGGCCCGTCGTACTCGCGGCGGATGCGCCCCCCGGTCACGAGCGAGATCGTGCCCGTCTCCTCGGAGACGACGACCACCACCGCGTCGGTGTCCTCGGTGATCCCGATGGCGGCGCGGTGACGGCTGCCCAGCGTCCGCGAGAGCGCGGGGTTCACGGTGAGGGGCAGGAAGCAGGCCGCGGCCGCGATCCGGTTCGCCTGCACGATCACCGCCCCGTCGTGGAGCGGGGTCTTCGGGTTGAAGATGCTGACGAGCAGGTCGTAGGTCAGCAGCGCGTCGAGGCCGATCCCGGTCTCGATGTAGCTGCGCAGGCCCATCTCGCGCTCCATCACGACTATGGCCCCGATCCGCTGCGAGGCCAGCGTGGTGGCGGCCAGGACGATCTCGTCCACCACCTCTTCCGGCCGCTCCTTGGTGAAGGCGCCGAGCAGGGGGGTCTTGCCGAGGTGGGCCAGCCCCTTCCGGATCTCGGCCTGGAAGATCACGATGAGGCCGAAGACCACGTAGGGCAGGAAGGTGCGCAGCAGCCAGTTCACGGTCTCCAGGTTCATGAGCTGCGAGACCCAGTAGAAGACCACGAGGAGGAGCGTGCCCACCGCGATCTGCACGGCGTGGGTGCCCCGGATGAACTGGAGGAGCTGGTAGATGATGAGCGCCACGATGAGGATGTCGAGGACCTGCACCCAGGAGAACTCCTCGACCCGCAGGAACGCGAGGCGCTGGGGCAGCATGGCCTATCGCCCCGAGAGGATGGCGTCGCACACGCGCGCCACCTGGACCATCTCGCGGACGTCGTGCACGCGGACCATGTGGGCCCCGGCCAGGACGCACGCGGCCACCGCGGCGGCGGTGCCCATTAGCCTCTCTCCCACCGGGAGGTCCGTCCCGTCCGCCGAACGCAGGGCCCGGCCGATGAAGCTCTTGCGCGAGGGGCCCACCAGGAGCGGACGATCCAGCCCGGCCAGCTCCGGCAGCCGGCGCAGGACCTCCAGGCTGTGGGCGGGGGACTTCGCAAACCCAAGGCCGGGATCGACGATGAGCTGACCAGGGTCGATCCCGGCCTTCTCCGTTTCCTTCAGCCGGTCTCTGAGCTCGTCCCGGATTTCCGTCATGACGTCCAGGTAGTGCGGGTCTTTGTGCATGTCCCCGAACTTCCCTCGCGCGTGCATGATCACGGCCGGCACGCCCCGCTCCGCCACCAGGCGCGCCATGCCCGGATCGAACGCGAAGCCGCTCACGTCGTTGACGATGTCGGCCCCGGCGTCGAGGGCGGCCCGGGCGACCGAGGCCTTGGTGGTGTCCACGGAGAGCGGCCCCGCGCCGCGGTCGCGCAGGGCGCGGATGACGGGAACGACGCGCCGGCGCTCCTCGGCGTCGTCCACGGCCGACGCGCCGCCGGGACGGGTGGACTCCCCGCCCACGTCCACCACGTCGGCGCCCGCCTCGAACAGCGAGAGGCCGTGGTGCACGGCGGCGTCGTGCTCGCGGAACCGGCCCCCGTCGGAGAAGGAGTCCGGGGTCACGTTCAGGACGCCCATGACCCAGGTGCGCTCCCCGAGGAGGACCTGGCCGCCGCGCAGGCGGATGGGATAGAGCCGCCGCCCCGGTGGCGACGCGCTCTGTGGCGGCCGTTCCTGTAACCGCGGTTCGATCGTCGCCCCCCTTTCCGAAGCCTGCGCGGCGCATTGGGACGACGCGCCGCCTCGAGGGGCGCCGCCGCCGGCCCCTACGAGGTGGGCTTCGGAGCCATGGGCGGGAATATCCCGCCGGCCCTCTCCCCGTCGACCTTGCCTTCGCGCGTGGGCGCGGGGGCCGGCACGACGGGCCTCGGGAGCCGGATGTCCATGGGCCGGCCCTCCAGGATCTGCGTCAGCTGCTCGGCGTCCAGGACCTCGTGCTCGAGCAGGGCCTCCGCGATGCGGACGAGCGCGTCGCGCTTCTCGTTGAGCGTCTTGTGCGCCCGCTCGTACTGCTCGCTCACGATCCGCTTGATCTCGGCGTCGATCTTGAGCGCGGTGGCCTCGCTGTAGTCCTGGTGCCGGTTGAACTCCTTGCCCAGGAAGATCTGCTCTTCCTTCTTTCCGTAGGTCAGCGGCCCCAGGGCCTCGCTCATGCCCCACTCGCAGACCATCTTGCGGGCCATCTCCGTGGCCTGCTCGATGTCGTTCTGCGCGCCCGTGGAGATCTGGCCGAAGGTCACGTCCTCGGCGATGCGCCCGCCCATGCAGACCGCGATGCGCGACTCGAGCTGCTCCTTGGTGTAGTTGTGCTTCTCCTCGGTGGGCAGCTGCTGGGTCACGCCCAGGGCCATGCCGCGCGGGATGATCGTCACCTTGTGCAGCGGGTCGGTGTGCGGCAGCAGCGCGGCCAGCAGCGCGTGGCCCGCCTCGTGATAGGCGGTGACCTTCTTCTCCTCGTCCGTGATGATCATGCTCTTGCGCTCCGCGCCCATCAGGACCTTGTCCTTGCTGGATTCGAAGTCGGCCATCATCACGAACTTCTGGTTCCGGCGCGCGGCCAGGAGCGCGGCCTCGTTGACGAGGTTGGCCAGGTCGGCCCCGCTGAAGCCGGGCGTGGCGCGGGCCAGCACCTGGATGTCCACGTCCTCGCTGAGCGGGATCTTGCGGGTGTGGACCTGGAGGATGCCCTCGCGGCCGCGGACGTCGGGCCGCGAGACGACCACGCGGCGGTCGAAGCGGCCGGGCCGCAGCAGCGCGGGGTCGAGGACGTCGGGCCGGTTGGTGGCCGCGATCAGGATGACCCCGTCGTTCGACTCGAACCCGTCCATCTCCACGAGCAGCTGGTTCAGCGTCTGCTCGCGCTCGTCGTGCCCGCCGCCCAGGCCGGCGCCGCGGTGCCGGCCCACGGCGTCGATCTCGTCGATGAAGATGATGCAGGGCGCGTTCTTCTTGCCCTGCTCGAAGAGGTCGCGGACGCGTGACGCGCCCACGCCCACGAACATCTCCACGAAGTCGGAGCCCGAGATGGAGAAGAACGGGACGTTGGCCTCGCCGGCGATGGCCCGCGCGAGCAGCGTCTTGCCCGTCCCCGGAGGGCCCATGAGCAGCACGCCCTTCGGGATGCGGCCGCCCAGCTTCTGGAACTTCTGCGGCTCGCGCAGGAACTCGATGATCTCCTGCAGCTCCTCCTTGGCCTCGTCCACCCCGGCCACGTCCTTGAACGTGACCTTCTTCTGTTGCGACGCGAGCAGCTTGGCCTTGGACTTGCCGAACGAGAGGGCCTTGTTGCCGCCGCTCTGCATCTGGCGCATGAAGAAGACCCAGAAGCCGATGAGGAGGATGAAGGGCGCCCAGGAAATGAGCATGTTGGCCCAGGCCGGCGTCTGGTCGCGCTCGATGGTGACCGCGACCTTCTTGGCCAGCAGGGCGTCCACGAACTTGTCGTAGCCCACGGGGGCGTACGTCCGGAAGGGCTCGCGGTCGGAGCCGTGGCCCTTGATCTCGTTCCCGGTGATGGTGACGTCCTGGACCCGGCCTTCCTCCACCCGCGCCATGAACTCGCTGAAGCGCAGCGCGGTCTCCTTCTTCTGGATCTGGGCGAAGTGCCAGGCCAGGAAGATCACCACCAGGAGCGACATCCACAACATGACGGTCTTGAACGTGGCGTTCACTGTTCAGGTCCTCCGGGACGCGAGATCGTGACCTTGCGCCCTTCGGCCGGTCCCACCGGCCGGGGAATGGTTCCGAGGAACGGCAGACCGCGGTAGCGCTCCGCGTGGTCCAGGCCGTATCCCACGATGAAGCGGTCGTCCCTGATGGGCTCGCTCGCGGTGTACACGGCCCAGTCCGGGCGGACGTCCACCTTGCGCTCGCCGGGCTTGTCGATGAGCACGCAGACCTTGAGGCTCTGGGGCCCGTGCTCGCGGATGTGGTCCAGCAGGAAGTTGAGCGTGATGCCGGTGTCCACCACGCCCTCCAGGAGGAGGACGTCGCGGCCCTCGTAGGGGATCTCGGTCGAGTACACGATGTCCGTGCGCAGGGTGCCCGCGCCCGCCTGCTCCCGCAGGGACGAGGCCTGGAGGAAGTGGCAGGTCATGTCCAGGGGCACGGCGCGGATCAGGTCCCCCATGAAGACCAGGCAGCTCTTCATGAGTCCGACCACGCAGATCTCGCGCCCCTCGAAGGTCCGGGCCACCTCGCTCCCGATCACGGCCACCCGCTTCGCGATGTCCTGCTGGCTGACGAGCACCTCGGGCCGGGCCATCATCGCTTCTTGTCGAGGCGCACGCGCACGTAGCGCCGCGCGCCCGCCTCCTCCTCGAGCTTCTGCCCGGGAACCCACAGCACCCGGCTGCCGGCGGCCAGCAGCGGCAGGCCCGCCCGCTCGTCGGCCGGGACCCGGCGCTCCAGCAGGAACTTCTTCAAGCTCATGTCGCGGCCCTTGGCGCGGACCCGGTCGCCGGGGCGCCGCGTGCGGACCGTGAGCGGCCCGTCCGGCGCGGCCACCACCGCCGTCACACCATTCGACGCGGCGGGCCCCCGGGCGGTCTGCGCCTCGAGGGACAGGCCCCGCCCGGGCAGGTCGACGCGGCCGGGGACGGTGACGTCGACCGCGAAGGCCTGGGCCGGCGCGCGCCGCGGCCCGATGCGCATCTCCGCGAACTCGACCACCGCCTCGCGCCCGCCCGGAAGCGGCAGCCGCTTCCCCGACGGCTTGGCCGCCGTGGCCAGGGCCAGGATGCGGTCCACGTGCGTCAGTCCCACCCCACGCAGGCCGCCCGTCCGCTCCAGCGCGGACCGGATGGCGGCGCGGGCCACCGCCCGCGAGACGGAGGCGAGCGCGGTCCGGTCGAGGACGATGGCGTCGTCGTCCACGCGGCCGGCGCACTCGACCAGGGAGCCTCCCTCTTCGGCCAGGACAAAGGCCTCGTCGGCCAGCACGGAGGCCGCGCGGGCCAGGGCCTGCCGGACCTTCGGGTTGAACCGCCGCTCCAGGTACGGCAGGAGCTCGTGGCGCGTGCGGTTGCGGAGGAAGGACGGATCGGCGTTGGTCTCGTCCTCGCGCCAGTCCAGGCCGCGCGCCTCGAGGTGCGCGATCACGTCGCCTCGCGTGGCCTCCAGCATCGGCCGGATCACGTCGCCGGAGAGGGGCCGCATCGCCCCCAGGCCCGCGCTGCCCGCCCCGCGCAGCAGCCTCAGCAGGAAGGTCTCGGCCTGGTCGTCCAGGGTATGGGCCACGGCGATCACGGTGGCGCCGTGCCGCTCTTTGACCTCGCGGAGGAAAGCGTAACGCTCGCTCCGCGCGGCCTCCTCGGTGCCGCCCTTCTCCCGGCGCGCCCGGGCCCGCACGTCGGCCCGCGCCGTCTCGAAGGCGACCCCCAGCCGGCCGCACAGCGCTGCGCAGAACGCCGCGTCCGCCGCGGAGCCGGCGCGCAGGCCGTGGTCCAGGTGCGCGGCCACGACCGTGAAGCCGCCCACGGGGGCCAGGGCCGAGAGGACGTCCAGAAGGGCCACCGAGTCGGCCCCTCCGGACAGGCCCACCACGACCGTGGCGCCGGCGCGCGGGTGCCGCGCGGCCCGCAGGGCCTTGTCCACGGCGATCGTCAGGGCCGTCCGTCTCACGAAAGGTGCGCCTCCAGAGGGGAGTTGGTGGCGGTGCAGGGACTTGAACCCCGGACACCGCGGATATGAGCCGCGTGCTCTAACCAGCTGAGCTACACCGCCATCGTTCGATGCATGGGCCCGCTCCCCACGCGACGATACGCCTCCCCTCGGCGGAGCGAGCCGCGCCGGGTCCAGTGTACTACGGAGTCCGCCCCGCGGCCGCATGCTATACTCCCGCGTGCCTGCGGATTGCGTGGTTTGCCAGGCCAGCGATCAGGACACCCGCCTCAACAAGTGCCCCATCTGCTTCAGGTGGGTCTGTGACAACTGCGCGGTGCGGAACTTCGGCCGCCTGTTTTGCGTGAAGACCTGCTCCGACCTGTTCTTCTTCGGGGATGACGACGAGTAGGTGAGCTTCCCCACGGAAAGGCCCCGGCGCTTGCGGCGGACGCCGCGCCTGCGCGCCCTGGTCCGCGAGACCCGGGTCACGCCCGACCGGCTGATCTACCCGCTGTTCGTGGTCCCGGGCCAGGCCGCGCCCCGCGAGATTCCCTCCCTGCCCGGCTGCTTCCACCTCTCGGCGGAAGAGGCCGCGCGCGAGGCCCGCGAGGTGGAGTCCCTCGGCATCGCGGGCGTGATCCTCTTCGGCCTGCCGAAGGCGAAGGACCCTGCCGGCAGCGAGGGCTACGCGGAGGACGGGGTCGTGCAGAAGGCCGTGCGCGCCATCCGCTCCGAGTGCCGTGACCTGCTCGTGATGACCGACGTCTGCCTGTGCGAGTACACCTCCCACGGCCACTGCGGCGTGGTGGACGGCGGCGAGGTCAAGAACGACCCGACGCTGGAGCTGCTGGCCCGCATGGCCGTGTCGCACGCCCGGGCCGGGGCGCACGTGGTGGCCCCTTCGGACATGATGGACGGGCGCGTCGGCGCCATCCGGACGGCGCTGGACGGGTCCGGCTTCGCGGACACGCCGATCCTCTCCTACGCGGCGAAGTACGCCTCGGCCTTCTACGGCCCGTTCCGCGAGGCGGCCGACTCCGTCCCGCAGTTCGGGGACCGCCGCGGCTACCAGATGGACCCGCCGAACGTGCGCGAGGCGCTGCGCGAGGCGCGGCTCGACGTGGAGGAAGGGGCGGACATCGTGATGGTCAAGCCCGCGCTGCCCTACCTGGACGTCATCCGCGCGGTGCGCGAGTCGTGCGACGTGCCGGTGGCCGCCTACAACGTCTCCGGCGAGTACGCGATGGTCAAGGCCGCCGCGCAGAAGGGCTGGATCGACGAGCAGCGGGTGGTCCAGGAGACGCTGGTCGCGATCTCCCGCGCGGGCGCGGACGTGATCCTGACCTACCACGCCAAGGACTTCGCCCGCTGGACGGCCTGAGCTCCAACGACTAGCCGCTCGGGATTCGCGCCCGCGCGCTCCGCCCTGACCGGCCTGAAGGAATCGGGTGCCTCAACGAGTCGCGCGCCAGGCGCGAACCCGAGCGTCTTCGCCGCGATCGCCTCTTCGTTCTTTGTTTCGTTCGCGCGTTTGTGGTGAACTCTCGTGCCTGTGACCCGGTCCGAAGACCTCTTCGCGCGCGCGCAGCGGGTGATCCCCGGCGGCGTCAACTCGCCCGTCCGCGCCTTCAAGGCCGTGGGCGGGACGCCCCGCTTCATCGCCCGCGCCCAGGGCGCGCGCGTCTGGGACGCCGACGGCAGCGCGTACGTGGACTACCTGGGGTCGTGGGGGCCCATGATCCTCGGCCACGCCCATCCCGCGGTGGTGGAGGCCGTGGCCCGGGCCGCCCGGGACGGCACGTCGTACGGCGCGCCCTGCGCCGCCGAGGTGGAGCTGGCCGAGCGCGTGACGCGCCTCGTGCCTTCGATCGAGAAGGTGCGGTTCGTCTCCTCGGGCACCGAGGCCACCATGAGCGCGCTGCGCCTGGCCCGCGGCTTCACCGGCCGGCGCAAGATCCTCAAGCTCGAGGGCTGCTACCACGGCCACGCGGACGCGCTGCTGGTGGCGGCCGGCTCGGGCGTGGCCACGCTGGGCATCCCGGGGTCTCCCGGCGTGCCGGAAGGGACGGTGGCCGACACCGTCGTCGCTCCCTACAACGACGCGGCGGCCGCGGAGCGGGCCTTCGCCGAGCACGGCGCCGACCTGGCGGCGGTGATCGTGGAGCCGGTGGCCGGCAACATGGGCTGCGTCCCGCCGCGCGCGGGCTACCTGCAGGCCCTGCGCGACCTGACCCGCCGCCATGGCGCGGTGCTGATCTTCGATGAGGTGATCACGGGGTTCCGCCTCGCGCCCGGCGGCGCGCAAGCCGTCTACGAGGTCCAGCCCGACCTGACCTGCCTCGGCAAGATCGTCGGCGGCGGGCTGCCGGTCGGTGCCTACGGCGGACCGGCTGAGATCATGGACCGCGTCGCGCCGGACGGCCCCGTCTATCAGGCGGGCACGCTCTCCGGGAACCCGCTGGCCATGGCGGCGGGGGCCGCGACCCTCGACGTGCTTCAAGGCACCGGGATCTATCCGCGCCTGGAGGCGCTGACCCGGAGGCTGTGCGCCGGCCTGGAACGGGCGGCGGCGGCGGCGGACGTGACAGTCACCGTCAGCCGCGTGGCGTCGATGTTCACGGTGTTCTTCTGTCGCGGCCCCGTCTTCGATTACGCCCGGGCCAGGACCGCCGACACGGCGGCCTTCGGGCGCTTCTTCCATGCCATGCTGGACCGCGGGTACTACCTGCCGCCGGCGCAGCTCGAGGCGGCCTTCGTCTCGCTGGCCCACACCGAGGCCGACATCGACGCCACGATCGCGGCCGCGCGCGACGTCTTCGGCGCCGCCTTGTAACGGGGCGCTACTCGAGGGCCTGCGCGCCGATCTCCCGGCCCCTGGCGTACACCGGCATAAGAAACTTGGCCGAGAAGTCGAGGCCCGGCGTGTCGGCGACGACGACGAGCTCCCAATAGCGCGCGGGGGGCTCGGCCAGCCGCGTGCCGTAGTCTCCCGAAGGCAGCTCGAAGCTCACCGGCAGCTCGTTGCCCTCGCGCACCGCGCCGCCCTCGACGGACACCTCGTCGGACCAGAGATGGTCGCAGACGGTGCGGATGGTGGTCTTTCCCCCGCTGCGCGTGGTCTCCGTCCGCTCCTCGATGCAGCGCAGCGTGAAGGTCATCTTCTTGAACTGGCCGATGGGGCGCGAGCTCCCGATGCGCGCAGACAGCCTGTCCCCCAGGAAGAAGGGGAACGACTGGTAGGCCAGGCGGGCGCGCCCGTACTTGGCCTGCTGGATGAGCGTCATGACGATGCCGACCACGACGAGGACCAGGATGAGGTCGAAGAAGCCCACGAGGAACTTCGCCCAGGTGGGCATGTCCGGCCGCGGCTCGTAGAACGTGAAGTAGTTGAACGGCGCGAGCAGCGCGGCCATGAAGACCGTCACCGCGAGCTGGCCCGGCAGCGACGAGCCGGGGTTGTGGGTGGCCCCGGCCGGATCCCACGCATGGTCCGCGCGCCAGGGCTCGTCCGGGTGGAGCGCGCGACGGGCCTTCAGGCGCGAGCGGTCGACGAGCGACCCGATGCCGAGCTTGAGCGTGACGAACGCGCCGGCGCCGAGGAAGAGGAGCGCGAGGGAAAAGGGCAGCCACGTGGGGACGGGCTCCCCGGTGTCCGTGGTACGCAGCCCGCCACGCGCGGCCAGGACCAGGACCACTGCGCCGGCCGCCATGAACGGCAGGCCGAAGGCGATGAAGAACGCGCCGGCGCACCCGGACCCGCCGGAGGTGCCGCGCGGGGTCTGTCCGAGGAGCGGCTTCCTTTCGGTGTCGGCCATGGTGGCGGACGATATGCCACGCCTCCGGCGGCAGTCAACGGCGGGAGGACATGACCGGCGGACAACACCACGGACAAGACCGGCATTGAAGACCAGCGGACAACCTGACGGCAAGAAACCGAAGTGACGCGGTCAGGCACTCGTCACTTCGGTTGGGTATCGCTTCAGGTGCAGCTGCCCGCACGCGGCCAGGATGTCCTGGCCCCGCGGGCGCCGCACGGAGACGGTCACGTCCGCGTCGGCCAGGACCTTCGCGAATTCGTCGACGGCCTCCGGCGTCGGGGCCTCGAACGGGATCTCGGCCGCCGGGTTCAGCGGGATGAGGTTCACCTTGGCCCGCGACCCGCGCAGCAGGCGGACGAGCTCCCGCGCCTGGGCCGGCGAGTCGTTCACGCCCCGCAGCAGCACGTACTCGTACGTCACGAGGCCGCCGCGCGGGATCGGGTAGCCCTTGGCCGCCTCGATGACGTCCTCGAGGGCGTATTTGTCCTCGATCGGCATCAGCTCCCGCCGGAGGCGCGCGTTGGGGGCGTGCAGGCTGATGGCCAGGTTCGGCCGCACCGGCTCCTGC
>Ga0075428_100005346_pt1 | contig 14277 bp, 11 predicted proteins | sample RhiMetdeltSRZDD2_FD_75291 | JGI IMG/M metagenome (GOLD analysis project Ga0075428, IMG submission 75291) | Populus rhizosphere microbial communities from Tennessee, USA - Rhizosphere MetaG P. deltoides SRZDD2 | ecosystem: Host-associated > Plants > Roots > Rhizosphere > Soil | place: USA...
CGCATGCCCGCTACGCGGCACGTCCAGGGTGGTGTTCGTGGTCTGGAACGAGTCCGTTGACGGGTTATATATCTCCGCCGACTTCAGATCCTGGCTGCCGTTGTTACCGCCAGCAATCAGCACGCGTCCGTCGATCAGCGCGGTCGCCGACGCACCCGTGCGCGCGATGCTCAGCGCGGAGCCGGTCAAAGAGACAGCGCCGGTCTCCGGATCGAAAATCTCGGCGGTCTGCAGCACACCGTCCGTGCCCGTGCCGCCCGCGATAAGCACTTTCCCGTCGCCGATGCGCGCTGCGGCATGTCCGCTGCGCAGCATCGCTAACGTCGCAACTAAAGTCGATGATCCGTCTGACGGATCAAAGATTACGAGGTCGCCGGTCAGAATGTCGTTGACCTTGCCTCCGGCGATGAGCACGCGGCCGTCCTCGAGCAGTGTGGCCGTGTGCCCGGCGCGCGGTTCGGGAAGCTGTCCGGCAGTTGCGAAGGAGCTGTCAGCCGGGTCGAATACGACGACGGCGTCGGTGGCAGTTCCATCGGCGAGGCCGCCCGCAATGAGGGTACGGCCGTCGGGGAGCGCCACGGCGGCGGCGCCGATGCGGTTCTCCGGCGCGGTGCCAATGGACGCCCACGTGCCGACCTCCTGTGGCGGTTCGGCGCGGAGCAGCAGACCAGCGCCCGATACGAGCGCCACGATCGCCAGGATGAATCCGAGTCGTCGAATCACGTGCTTCTCTCTCCTTCGCGTGACGCTGCCGCACACGTGTGCGGGGGGAACAGCAACACTTGGCATTTCGATCGTCGTGACCAGAGTGAGATCGAGCTGACTCATGCACGGCAATGGACGTGCCCGGCGAATTGAGAGGTCGAGTGTGCAGTTGCGCGCACGAAAGCGTCGAAGGGAAGCCTTTCGTCCCTCACGCCCTAGAAGGTGGGTCGGCGATCCGGATCGTGCGGTCAGAATCCCGTCGGGTCGAGAGTGCGGATGTAAATTGGCCTCAGGTCTTTTGTCGGCCGGAGATCAGACTTCACCGTGCGTGCAGCGCCCGCATCGGGCTATATTGCGGGTGCCGTTCTTGCACCATCGCACACGCCATGTCATTGCATCGCCGCGTCGTGTTGGCAGCCGCAATACTCGTCCTGCCGGCGACTGTCGCCGCACAGCGCACGCCGCCTGATGTCGAGACACTGGCCAACCAAGGGGCAGCCGCTCTCGAGGAGAAACGTTTCGGCGATGCGCTGGAGGCATTCGCGGCGGCCGTCAAGCTGGCGCCCCGGGATCCAGGGCTGTCCTTCGGCGTCGGCCTCGCCTCGTTCATGCTCGGGCAGAACGATCAGGCGGAGGCCTGGTTCGAGCGGAGCCTCAAGCTCGATCCGGGATTCGTGGGGTCTTCACTGATGCTCGGCGAACTGCAGTACCGAGAGGGACGCATCAAGGAGGCGATCGCCACATACGAAGCAGCGCTGAAGCGGTCGCCGGACGCGCGGCAGCTGGAACAACGGCTCGCGGAGTGGCGCCAGGAAACGCAGCTCCAGGACAGGTTCTACGAATCGCGCGGCGCCCATTTTACCGTGCTCTTCGAAGGGCCTGCCGACGAAGCGCTCGCACGTCGTATCGTCGAGCGCCTGGAGTCAGCGTACTGGCGTGTTGGCGGCGCGCTGACGGCGTATCCGGCAAAGCCGATCTCGGTCGTGCTCTACACCACCGAACAGTTCCGCGACGTCACACGCCTGCCGGAATGGACCGCCGCCGCGTACGACGGACGCATCCGCATGCCCGTGCGCGGCGCGCTCGAGCAAGTCGATCGGCTCGACCGTGTCCTCTCTCACGAGTTCGTTCACGCGGTGGTCGCGATGCTTGGGGGGCGCAACGTGCCGACATGGCTCAACGAAGGGCTGGCCAGCGTGTTCGAACCTCAGGGCACGGCCGACGCCGAACGGCTTCTGGCGCGCACCAGTGCGCGCCCGTCATTACAGGAGCTGCACGGTGGCTTCTTCGGGCTCTCAGCCGGCGACGCGGCCGTCGCCTACGCCTTGAGCACTCGCGCGGTGCAGAAAATGCTCGATCTCCGTGGAGCCCCCTCGGTGGTGCAGCTGCTGCAGGACCTGGCGCGCGGTGCGGATTTCGCCGCGGCTTTCCAGCAGCGAATCTCGATGCGCTACGAGGATTTTCAGTTGATGGTCGCGCGCCAGTAACGGCGCGCCGGCTCAGTAGCCCTTCTCACGCAGCAGTCGCATCAGCGCCTGCCGTCCCGAAAGCCGCAGCTTGTCGTACACGTGGTGCAGGTGAATCTTTACCGTGCCGACGCTGATGGCAAGGCGGTCTGAAATCTCCTGATTCTCGGCGCCGACCGCGACGAGCCGTACCACCTCGAGCTCGCGCGGCGTCAGTGACGATTCGAGCTCCGCTTCAGCGGCGTTGCGCTGCGCCAGCCGCGCCGACAAATCGATCCCGCCGACGGTGAGCCAGGTCTCGCCTCGATGTACGGCGCGGAGGCAATCCTCAATCACACGCGGTGCCGTCGCCTTGAGCACGACGCCCCGTGCACCGAGCTGCGCAGCCTTGAGCCAGATGTTTTCGTCTTCCGCTGCGGTGAGGACGACAACGGCGGGCCGTTGGCCTGGCTTCAAACGGCTAAGCAGACTCAGACCGTCGCCTTCACCGAGCTTCAGGTCGAGTATCACGACGTCGGGCTGGTACCGGTTGACCGCATCCCAGCCTTCCGCCACCGACGTGCACGTTGCGAGGATCTCGAACTCCGGCTCGGCGCGAAGAAGCTGCTCCAGCCCCGCAAGCATCAGCGGATGGTCGTCCACGAGGACAAGGTTCATCGGTATGGCCCGTCAGGCAGTCGCAAGCGGTACCGTAATGAGCAGCTCCGTGCCAGCCTGCTTCGATGAAGTGAGTGTGAGCTCGCCCTGCAGCGCGGCAACGCGCTCACGCAGCGTGACAGGCCCCTGGTCCATGCGTTCGAGCCACTCGAGGTCGTAAGTCCCCGTGAACGGAAATCCTTTGCCGTCGTCGGCAATCGAGAGATGCACGCGGCCATCGGCAACTGAAAGGTGGACGCGAATGCTCGAGGCATCCGCATGGCGCGCGGCATTCACGAGGCCTTCGTGTATCAGCCGGTAAATATCGCCCGTCACCTTCGTGCCAAGCTGCTCGGCCGCCTCGTCGATATTCAGCGTGACCCGGACGTTCCACTGCCGCTCGATGAGGCCAGCGTGATTCTGCACTCGTTCACGGAGCCCCACACGCGCCGCCTCCGTCGCCGGCCGGCGCGCCGGCCGCAGGTCGCGAATGAACGCACGCATCTCGAGCTCGCCGTGCTCGAGCTGCTGCTGAACTTCCTCGAGCCTATGCTTACCAGCGGCGGGGTCGCGCTCGAGCAACCGTCGCGCCGCCAGCAGGTGCAGCGCTGCGCCGGCCTGAGACTGCAGGAGGCTGTCATGAAGGTCACGCGCCACGCGCACGCGTTCCTCGAGTGCCCTGGCATCCTGAAGGCGACTCAACAAATAGAGTCCGTCGAGGCGCGATGTCGCGAGGCGTGCCACGAACTCGCCCATCATCAACTCGTCGAGGGAAGGACCAGGCTTATCGAGGCAGAAGATGCGGCCGCGGACCAGCTCGCCGTCGAGCGGCCACGACTGCACCGCCCGCATGTTGAATTGCGCCCGCAGCCGTTCGTCGATGGGGCGGCAACGCCGCCGAAGGAAGCGTCCGCGTGTGAGCACCACGACGCGGCTGCGCTCGCTCGCCGCATTGCTGGTCTGAAACGTGCGGCCGACGAGTGTGGAGGCAACAACCGCACCGTAGGAGTCGGACGGTTCTTCCTTCCACATCACGCGATCGTCAGCTGTCCACGCGACGTTGACGGCTGCTTCTTCCGAGTCGCTCCACACGAGCACGATTCTCGGAGCATTCATCAGGTCGCCGGCCTTCGACAGGACTTCCGAAAGAACCGCATAGGGCTCGCGCGACATCGTGCGCGGCCACGTGGCGAGCCGTCCAAGCTCGTCGTGGTACTTGCGGTGGTGCGCACCGAGGTATGCGAGCAGGGCGGCGACGATGATCAGGTAGATGAGTCGAATCAGGAATGTCCCGACACTTACCAGCTCGCCATTCCCGAACATCGATGAATAGAGGCTTGCCGCCTCAAACGCTATGGCTACAGCAGCTGCTGTCCACAGCGTTCCGCGCACCTGCCAGCGTATGGTCGCGGAGACGAGAAGGAAAATAAGCGTGATGAAAAACGGGCTCGTGGCGCCCCGTGTCGCCACCATCAGCACCGAGAACGCCGCGAGGTCCACAACGTGAAGAGACGTCTCCCAACCGCGGCCGAACTTAACGGGGGACCAGACGAGCGCGAGGACGCTGAGGCTGTAGGCGAGGTACGCGATGACGACGCTGTGAACTGCGGGCGTTGGTACGTCGGCGGGGACGGCGATCAGCGCGCCGCCCGCCAGGCCCACCCGGGCCGCGGCGAGAAACCATTCGACGCGAACCCGAGGTGGATATTCGAGTGTGAACACGCCTGAGACCCGAAGCGGGGTTACTCGGGCCGGCGCCCCGCAGCCGTTGCGAGCCCGCGCGCGATTGAATCAACTGGACGAGCGGTCACGATGTATGCGGCGTCCGCGTGAGTCGTCACCTCTGCGGCGATCGAAGGCAGATGCGAACTGACCATCGCCCTGCGGATGGCGACCGATCGCATGTCGAGCGGATCGGCTGCCGAGTTGACGTCCTCGGCGCGTCGGCCGCCGCGCCCCGCCTTGCGGCGGTCGGCAACCTGCCGCCTGTCAACTTGGGCGACCAGGGACGTTACAGCGTTCGCGTGGGCGCAAAGATCGGATAGCGACGTGACCATGAAAGGCTCCTGTCTCGACGACCAAGCTTCACCAGCCTGGAAACGATACTTGCGGGGTATAAACCGAGACGGTTATACAACTGCACAGTCCGTACCGGTGGTATAGGGCCCAGTCTTGGCCAATATCCGTGTTCCACGTTTCTCGCTGTTCGCTGTTTGGCAGACTTTAAGCTGAGTGGTCCGAGTCTTCGCTGTTTTGAGAATCACTCGAACAGTACGGCCGCGGTTTAGCGATGCCCGGCGATGCTCTCAGACGTCGACGCCCCCCTCACAAAGACGGCTCTTTCGGCATCCGCAAATGTCTTCGTCATGGATCGGTCTGCGGCCAGCTTGGAATAGAGCGGCGTTCCGGTTGTCACGATGGCGCAGTTGATGCCGTAGTCCCGGAAAATTGCCTCGTAGTCGCCGAAAAGGTCCGCCTGGCGGCTGGCACGGAGGACTTCAGGCGGATACGCCTCCATACGGCCGTCAACGAACACTCGATGACTGGGTAACGACCAAATCAGGTATCCGCCATCCAACATTTCGTTGAAGAGCCGATCTGGACATTCTCGAAGGGCGCCGAGCGCCTCCTTGGACACGGGCTCCCAGCCAAGGCGGGCGCCCGGGTCGCTCCATCGCTGGAACACCATGATCGCGCTTCCCACCGCGACCATCAGGCACAGGGTCCACCCGAGCGCACCGAGAGGCCGGAAACGTCGCCCCGCGGACGCGGCGACCGTCTGGCGAGCTGCCCATACTCGCGACAACGCGGGCGCTGCCACGACCGCAAAAAACGCCACGTTTCGGGCTGTTGTGACTGCGGCCACTGCGAGGACAAGTGCCCCCAGCAGGAGGATCCGGTCCGCACGCTCGAGCGCGGCGAGGCGTCTTCGCTGCAGGATCGTCAACACGATCAGGGCGCCCAGACCAGCCCAGAACGGGATGTCCTGCAGGCGCAGCGGCATCTGGTATTCCTGGATTTGAAGTTCGCGCGCCAGCGATACCGTCGAGAGGATCTGTGGCCAGTAACTCCAGCCCAATGGCGAGACCGTGGGGGCCGCGACGCACGCCGCGACAACAAGCGTTGCGCGTTTAATCTCATGGCGCGACCAGAGCAGCGCCTCGAGCAGCGCGGCGCCGGCCACGGCGACACCAAAGATGACGAGACCGTGGGCGTTAGCCCAAACCACGCATACGAGAGGCAGCCCCCACAGACGGTTGCGCGCGATGAGGTACAGAACAATCGTAAGGAGCAAAAGACTGACGACCTGAGGGCGAATCGACCATGATGGCGCCGTTGTGATAACCAGCCATGCCAGCAGCACGGCGCGAACGTCCCACGGACCTCGGACCAGCCGCCATGAGCAGGCGACGGCAGCCAGAGCGCATGCTCCCGCAAAGAGGGTGAGCAGAAAGGGGCCGCCGAGCGAATGGACGCCGTAGAAGACAAGCTGGGTCAGCCACCAATGATTGTGCAGCTCGGTTCCGTATGCCGTGTGCGAAAAGGGCTCGGTGAGAAGGAACGAACCGGTCTGCCACATGTGCATCCCGGAGCGCAGGTGCAGAAAAGTATCGTTCTGCGCGGGCAGCATGCACGCAAACGCCGCGAGCACGATGAAGATCAGGATCGATATCAGGTCGTCGTCGCTGAACCTTGCGTGCAGTTGCATCGTCGACGGCCCTGTCACACGGGCGCAGCCGCTTCAGCCGTCGCGACGACAGCGGGCGGATGCCCGTAGCGCCCCGCGGCAAGAAAGCTGTTGACTTCAGCGACGTACCGGCGCCCCTGGGGCAGGCGCGGAGCGACGAGGTTGTAGTACAGGATGTAGAGGCCCGCCATTACCCCGTCCGAAACTCCGATCTTCTTTCCCTCTTCATAGCTCCGGCTGTCGTAGGAGATCGGCACCTCGTGGATTCGAGCCCGGCTCTTCGTCACCATGGCGGTGATCTCGACCTCCATTCCGAAGCCCCGGCTGGTTAGACGCAACGGCTTGATGACCCCTGCCCTGAACGCTTTGTAGCAGGTTTCGATGTCGGTCATGTTCCGATTCGTCAGGAGGTTCGAGAAAAAGGTCAGTGCCGTGTTGGCGAGATAGTGCGAGAAATACTGCACCCTGGCGGCTCGCCTCACCAGGAACCGGCTTCCGTACACCACATCGGCCTGCCCGGCGAGGATGGGGGCCACGACGTCGGGAATTTCCGCGGGATCGCATTCGAGGTCAGCGTCCTGCACGATGATGATGTCGCCGGTCGCGATGTCGAGCGCGCGTTGTATCGCAGCGGTTTTCCCGCTGTTCTTCGACAGGCGATGGAACCGAATCAGGGGATGGTGCGCCGCGAAATTCTGAACCAGTTCGGGTGTGCGGTCCCGCGATCCATCGTCAATGACGATGATCTCCTTCAATAGTGAGCCTAGGGCGAGCACCCTCCTGAGAACGGGGATGATCGTCGGTTCTTCGTTGAACGCCGGGATCAGCACGGACAACGCGTTGTCGTTCATAGGGGTCGGGCCCAAAAATCCAAGACCTGCAGTAACCGTGCACCGTCCAGAAACAAGGGTGCGTAACAACAGCTAAATGGACGGTATAAAAGGACTTGTCCCCTCATTCCAGGCGAGGCCGCCGAAAGCAGGCACCCGCAAGAGTCAGCTAGACGGAGCTTTTTCTTCCCAAAATTTTCAGGGATCGCGGCGCGCGAAGTCCCGTCGGCACGTTTCCTGACGGGATCCTAGCCCATGTCCCGAATCCTTGTTCGGACCAGACTGATTTCTGCGGAGCAGGGTGCAAACGCGAGGGGGAAGGCCCCCGTTATAGGCCCTGCGTCGGAGATGTGAGATATAAGTCGTTTAGATTCTATGACATATCAGAGTCTAACGGTGTCGATATAGAAGTGGCAATCGCGTTGCTCAATGGGCTGCATTCGCGATTGCGCGCTGGCAGTGCAGCGTGCAGACAACACACAACAGAGGAGTTCACATGTTCGCTCGATTCATTCGTGACGACCAGGGCCAGGACCTGATTGAGTACCTGCTGCTCGGATCGTTCGTTTCCATTGGCGCGTTGCTTGGCGCTACCCTCCTCGGGACCGAACTCAACGGCTGGTATTCGGATATGGGTGCCTGGGTGGACTCCGCTTCGACGGGTCTCGGCGGCGGCGGCGGCTCGTAGTTTCGCGCGATCCGTTCCGCAAGTAAGCGACTTCGGTGATGCGCGCTGGCAGTGCAGCGTGCTGATAATACACAGAAGAGGAGTTCAAGATGTTTGCTCGTTTCATTCGTGACGATCAGGGCCAGGACCTGATTGAATACCTGTTACTCGGATCGTTTGTGTCCATTGGCGCGCTGCTTGGCGCAACCCTTCTCGGAACCGAGCTCAACGGCTGGTATTCCGATATGGGTTCGTGGGTTAATTCCGCTTCAGCGGGTCTCGGCGGCGGCGGCGGTTCGTAGACTTCAGCCCTTTCTGACCTGGGGGCTGACGTCCGGTGCGTCAGCCGTCAGCCCCCCTCTTTTTGTGGGAAGTCGCGCGATCTGAAGATGCAAGACCGACCGAGTGGCGTTTCGGGGGATAGTGTGTCCTCGAGTACCTCAGATCTGCCACGATTTCGCGCGGACTTGTCCGCGATACTACAGCGCGCGCGAAATGCCGACGGAGGGTGGCCTTACCATCCCGGAAAGCGCAGCCGCATCGAGCCTACGTGCTGGGCGTTGCTGGCGCTGTCGCAGACGAACCCCCAACCGCCCAACCTGGACGTGCTCGGCCGGTGGCCGCGACACGACAACTGGCTGATCGACCTGGCTGGCGCGCCGGCCAATCATGCTTTCAATGCAATCGCTGCGCTGACACTGCTGCAATCGGGGTCAACCGGGACGCTCGCCGAAGCGATCGTTCGGGTGCTGATTGCGTCCAAAGGCGTCCCTCTTGCTCCCGATCCGGCCATCAGACAAGACGGCAGCCTTCAGGCATGGTCGTGGGTTGACGGTACGTTCAGCTGGGTCGAGCCGACCGCCTGGTGTGTGCTCCTCTTAAAACAGCGCCTCGCGCGCGGACCGTACCCTGACGCACTCAAACGTGTTCGTGTCGGTGAACAAGTGCTGAACGATCGCGCCTGCCGGGGTGGCGGGTGGAACTATGGCAACGCAAACGTATACGGGAAGGACCTCCTCCCGTATGTGCCCACCACAGCCCTTGCACTCCTTGCCCTCAACGATCGACGGAACGAACCCGTTGTCGTCCGCGGCCTCGAACAACTGGAGCGGGACGTTCTGTCCGAGCGGTCGGCTGTCGCTCTGTCGCTCGCACTCATCTGTCTTCGTGTTTACGGTCGTCCTACGAGCGTGCCAGAACAGCAGCTCACGCAGTTGATCCTCGATCGGCATTTGTCACCAGGCTACGGCGACGACCTGCTCGGATTGAGTATGGCGCTGTATGCGCTCAGCGACGGGCCACTCGGGGCATTCACGTTGGGCGCGGTATGAAGCCTCCCAATCACGACGCCGTCCGAACGCAATTGTCGCGTCGTCATTTTCTGGCGGCTGTGTCACTGCCACTGCTCGCGCCGGCATGCCTGTGGCAGCCGTACGACGCCGGCAGCTTCAGCATTCCCGAGCGGTCGTCAGTGGGCCTGTTTCCGGCAGGCGATTACGCCACCGACTTTGCTGATTTGGTATTCCGAGGGTTTCGAGAGCTCGGAGCGAACGTATCGGGTCGGCGCGTGTTCCTGAAGCCGAACATGGTCGAGTACGAGCCTGGCACGGCGATCAACACGCATCCGCACCTCGTCGCTGGAACCGCGATCGCTTGTCGCCGTGCAGGTGCGTCGGAGGTGGTTATCGGTGAAGGCCCCGGACATCGCAGGGATATCGAGTATCTCCTTTCGGCGACGGGCCTTGCGGACCAGTTGCGTGAACAGCGGATTCGCTTCGTGGACCTCAATCACGATGACGTCCAAATGGTCCGCCTGAGAAGCTGGTTTACCGGTCTGCGCGAGCTCGCCCTGCCCGTCGAATTATTGCAGTCGGACTTCATCATCTCGATGCCGAAGCTCAAGACGCACCACTGGGCGGGGATGACGTGCAGTATGAAGAATCTCTTCGGCACGGTGCCGGGTGCGGTCTACGGCTGGCCAAAGAACGTGTTGCACCTCCATGGCATTCCGAATTCCATCGTGGATCTCGTATCGACCATCCGGCCGCATTTCACGATCGTCGACGCGGTGACGGCGATGGAAGGCGATGGGCCGATCATGGGCCGACCCCGCGCGTTAGGCTTTGTGGCGATGGGAAGCGATCTCGTGGCTGTGGATGCCACGTGTGCTCGCGTGATCGGTTTGGATCCCGCGAAGATCGACTATCTCCGATCGGCTTCGCGTTTTCTCGGTGTCACCGACGACATTCGCATCGACCAGCGTGGAGAATCACCAGGTCGATACGCCACGCAATTCGACATCGTCGACGCCCTGAAGCATTTGCGACTCAGTTAACTTCTGATCTGACGTCTCGCCGACAGCCGTCATGGCGTTCGAGTCGGCGACGATCAATCCGGTAAATCATGTGCGCCGGCACCACGTTCGTCGCGATGGGTGCGAGGCTTCCGGGGCATTTCTGGGACAGTTCCGAAACCAGGCCGTTGAGATGCGGAACCTCCGCGAAGCCTGTCGCGGCGGTCATGATGAGGTAGTCCGACTTCGTCGATACTAATCGGTTTTGAAAATCGTTCACGGATCCAAGAGGATTCTCCGATTGGCCTCTGAGGTCGTAGAACAGAAGCAGGGGGTCCGCGGAGAATGCCCGGATAGCCTTTCTGCCGGTAAACATGTAGTACACCGGATCGAGGTTGCCGGTGAGTACCGCATCCTTGGACGTATTTTGCGATACCCAATCCAGCAAGCGAGCAGTCTCGTTCCAATCCTCGACTTCTGCGAAGGGAGAGACGATACCCTGTTCACTCGCTTGCTTGACCAGAGCCCCAACCTGAACCCCGCCTAGCGCAAATAGCGCTAGGGCTCCGAGGTACCCGATTCGTCTCGAGCGACCCGCGCCGAGGAAGGTAAACCACAAAAGGAACGGGGCCACCGGCACTGCAAACCGCAGGAAAGGCCAGACCCACGCTATGTGAATGCCGCAGTACGCGAGGATGATTGGCACTGCCGGCTGCCCGCGCATGCGCCAGAAGGCTGGAGCAACGAGTGCCAATCCGCCAATGGCAAGCGCTAACGGCAGCAGTGGCACCAGGGGGATGGACACCTTCCAAATGCTCAGCAGTGCGAAGCCCGCCTGGAACAGATTCGCGGCGATGATGTCGAATTTTTCCGCCCAACTGTAGCTCGTGAGCACATTCCAGGAGGCGTAGTTTGTCGCCGAGTAATAAGGGTCGACCGACGTGGCTATCGGATTCTGGTAATGCGCCCACCAGAACCATGGGACCGCGGTTACCAATACGCCAAGCAGGTACTGCGCAGCGGCGACAGATCGCCTGGACCACAAGAACACCACAACGCCCGCGGCCGCAGGTGCAATCCCCGCGACTCGCGTGAGGATGGCTGCGCCAGCGAGCAACCCGGCGAGCAGAGGTTCGAAACGCCGGCCGTCTCCCTGGCATACGCGGGTAACCATCAGAAGAACACCCGCCAACAGAGCGGCAAACAACGTTTCGCTCATCAGCGTCGTCGAGAGAAATGCAACCCACGGCGACACTGCCGTTAACAAAACGATGACGGTGGCCTGCGTCGTGGACGCGCCTAGCCGACGCAAGAGGGCCCACGACAAACGTAGCCAAATGAGCATCGCCCCAAGCGGTACGAGCCGAAGCCAGAGTATGTTTGCCGGAAACGACGGAGACGCGCGCCACGCGAGGGAGAGCAGCCAAGGGAACAGGACCGGGTATTTCGTTTGCGGCGGGTCGCCAGGAACACTGATGATCCGGTAGCCTTGACCCTCAGCGAGCGCCTTCGCGGTGACGAGGTAAATGCCGTCGTCGTGAAACGTCCCAACCGCAGGCGCCCGGAGAAGTACAAGGTACCCGATCGCCAGGCCGGCCAACGCGATGGAGACCGCTACCGTCCTCAACCACGCTGGGTTTCGCGTGGCGGCAGCGGGTTCAGTGACGACTGACATCAGACACGGAGCTCTTCCCCAACAAAGGCGGAGTCCGCCCGTTCACGGGAGTCCGCCGTGCGTGATGCGGCCGTCGATACATTAGGACGGCATAAGACAGCGACGACGCACGGCAGATACATCCAAAGAACGATCTGGTCGCCGGTGCTGTACACCCAGGCATCATACGCTCCGTCGTACGGTGAGCCAGTCGGGCTGTTCAGCATCGCGACCAGGTTGAGGATGCACAGTCCCAATCCTTCGTACCAGCGGCGAACAACAAGAAACAGCGGCAAGGCTTCGTAAAAGAACATGCTCTGCGGCACGCACGCCAAGGCAGCCAGCAGACGGGCCTCGGGGCGACGCCACCTAAGCAGGGCCAACAGGATGAGCGGGCCGCCGTAACGAACATGCGCGATGGGCGCTGCCATGTGGGTTACGGTTGCGAGGCTCTGCCACCACTCACCGAGCCACGGTGGCCAGATCAACAGCGAGGCGCCGACGAAACTGCCCGCGACCAACGCGGCGCGCCGAGAAGGGTAGGCCAGCCAGAGCGCGAAACCAATCGTCGGTTTACTGGCGAGGATAAAGCCGAGCGCGGGTACCGTTGCTGCTCCGATCAGTAGCGGCGACCATTGGGAGACTCCCAGCGTTGTTTGGAAGGCAATCGAGCAGAAGACCCACCATTGCGCGCTGAGCAGCCGGTTACGAGTCACGGCCCATGCCAACGCAAACGCCCCCGCCGTCATGAAGAGCGCATCCGCTACACGCAGCGGAAACATCGAGAGAGGCGTCGCCAACAAGACTGCGGGTAGGGGGTACAGCAGTTGGAACGGCCAGTCAAAGGCACGCCCTGGGCCGACGACCGTGTACGGCGATTCACCGGCGAGGAGGCCGCGCGCGGCAAACCAGAGCTGAGCGAAATCGCTATAAGCGTTGTACCTGGCGCCCGCCCAGTCATAGCTGGCCCATCCAGTCCAGACGGCCGCGACCAGACAAAGACCCACCCGCCAGGCCGTCGCTGACAGCACCATGGGATGGACGCGTGCCTCCCAGGTGTTCACCCAGAACGAACGGGCGGGTGCTTGCGATACCGACATCGGCCGCACGGAATGAGCAAGGCTCAGGCCTGTTGTTTCTTTGTGAGAGCGTCGCTAACTGTTTGTTCAACAAGATATTACGGCAGGCCACGGCTGATGGGCGGCAGAAGTCTGCCCAGGCGTGGATTCATGTCTGGACCTAGCTAGAGAGCTGATCAGGTAAGGCCTTGAGGAGTTCGAGAAGACCGCTCGTTCAGCAACGTTTGGTGCAGCTGCTCGGCGCGACGGAGTAACGCACCGTCCGGCTGGTCGTCGGACGGCCGATCCGACGGCAGGCGGAAGCTTGCCGCGGCAATGTCGACGCTCCGGTCGTCGGCGACGATGCCGAGCTGTTCGAGCAGGTTGCTGAAGACGGCGTGGGGCCGTCCACACAATGCCTCGTATGAGATCGGAATAACCACGTGCAGATAGTTCCGGACGTGCTCGAATGCTGCAATCCAATACCCCAGCCAATAGTCCAGCGTCATCGGTGAGCGTCCTCCGATGAGTGCGTCCGCGCCCGGAAAGCCAATCGGCCGACGCAGTTCGCCGAACTCATAGTGGCCGATGTCTTCCATGTAACGGCGGGCAAACGGCTCCTGCGCGTGCAGGGCCAGAAAATTGAGGTGCTGTCGCAGCAACGAGCGCGCGTGCTGGAGCGGATGACGGACGGGGACGACGATGCGCGCGTCTGCAAACATGTGGCGCAATAGTGGTAAGCGCGCGATATTCGCGTTGTTCTTCGAGGCATACCGGCGATTGCCTGAGTAATCCGGCCGCCGCACTGCGACGATCTTACGCAAATGCTCGACGAACTCCGCTCGCGCCGCCGCCGTACAATCGTCCACGCTCCATAATTCGATTCGATCGTGGCCGTATTTGTGTGGCCACAAAGCACGCCACAGAACTTCCTCGAACGCCTCAGGACTGTCCTCGCTCACCAGCACACCGTCCGCATGTGCCCGTTCGCGGCTCACGGCCTGTTGTCGAAAAGGACCGGTGAGCCGCGCCCAGAAGATCGGAGCAAGCACGAACGGCATGTCGCGATAAACGTGAGTGCAGACAGAAGGCAGCTGTGCAACAGCGTCGAGCAGCACCGTCGTACCCGCACGGGGCAACGACGTGATGAAGACCGGGCTGGAAATGGTGACGTCGCGATACGCAGAAGCGAATATCGACTTCTCGATATCTGCTGCGGTCATCTGAACGGCGGGGGAGAGGAATGCTATGCGGTGAATGACCCGATCGAGGAACGTATA
>Ga0075428_100005347_pt1 | contig 14277 bp, 10 predicted proteins | sample RhiMetdeltSRZDD2_FD_75291 | JGI IMG/M metagenome (GOLD analysis project Ga0075428, IMG submission 75291) | Populus rhizosphere microbial communities from Tennessee, USA - Rhizosphere MetaG P. deltoides SRZDD2 | ecosystem: Host-associated > Plants > Roots > Rhizosphere > Soil | place: USA...
CGATGTGGATCAGCTCGGCCGGCAGCACGCCCGTGACGCTCAGGGTGTACGGCCCTTCCCCGCACAGCTGGTTGCCCTGTCCGGGGCAGGCGGCCCCCGTCGTGTAGAACGAGTCGATGTACACCGCATGGGTGCCGGTGGCGAACGCCGTGGACGGGATGTCCTCGTCGCCGTTCTGGTCCACGCAACCGGCCGGATGGGGCTGGCCGTTGGCCAGGCAGGCGTCGGCGCCGATCACGCAGGTCGCGCTCGAGCCGCAGGTCCCGAGGACGTAGATGGCGACGTCGTACACGGTGTCGTTGGGAGTCACGGTGAAGGCGACGCTGTTGCCGGGGCCGGTGGTGAACGAGTAGATCAGGTCGGGCCCTCCCGTGGTCGTGTAATCGCTGCAGCCGCCGGGGAGCGTGGCGTTGTCGTCGACGTTGCCCGTGGTGTCGTCGCTGTCGTTGAACGGCAGCGCGGAGATGACAGTGGCCGTGGCGCAGTTCTCGCCGCCGGCCTGGGGGGCCCTGGCCCGAGGCGTCGCGGCGGGTCGTCCCGGCGTGACCTTGCGCGCCTTCTCGTCGGCCTTGGTGGCGTAGTGGCCGTCCTGGGCCGCCTGCGCGGCGCCGCCCAGCATGACCGTCGATGCAATGAGGACCGGCAGAGCTCTGAGCATCGTCAACCCCTTTTCTGCAGCGGACGGGTCTCGTTCCTCGATCCGGAGCGCCCGATGCTACGCACGAGGCGACGAGGGTGTCAAGGCTTGTCCGGCGTCGCGGGCGACGGCGACGGAGGCGCGGGCGGCGGCGCGGCGGGCGAAGCCGCCGGGGCCGGGGACGCCGCCGGGGCCGGAGAGGCGGCTGCGGGGGAAGCGGCCGCGGGCGAGGAGCCCGGGGCCGGCCGTTTGGCCGGGGCCTTGATCACCGGCGTGAACTTCTCGCGCACGCCTTTGAGCGAGATGCTCTCGACGTAGTAGAAGTACGGCTTCGTCGGGTCGATGTTGGTGTCGACGTACTGGTAGTAGCTGGGCTCGTCCAGCGTGCCGGCGCCGGCGATGGGCTTGGTGTTGATGCGGACCCACGGGCCGTCTTCCGCGTCGGCGCGATACACGTCGTAGCCGAAGTTCTCGACCTCGCTGGCCGTGGACCACTTCAGGGTGTTGGCCAGCGGCGCCGGCGACGGGCTCCCCGCCGGCGCGGGGCTCGCCGCCTGGGGCGGCGCCGCGGGCGACGCCGCGGGCGAAGGCGGAGCGGCCTGAGCGGCCGCGAGGGCGGGCACGGCCAGGGTCAGGGCAACGGCCAGCGCGACGACGGGCCGCCGGGTCACGGGGTCACCTTCCCGGCCGGCAGCGACGCGCTGGCCGAGGACAGGCTGACCTGGCCCGACGCGTCCACGCCCGCGGCCGTATCCCACGCGTACACGCGTACGCTCGCGGCGGCGGGGGCGGCCCCGCCCTCGGCCGGCAGGGTCGCCGTGAAGCCGGGTCCGGCCACCTCGAAAGTCTGGCGGCGGGTCAGCTCGCCCTTCGCGTCGAGCCAGTCCACGATGGCGTGGCCCGTGAAGCGCTCGACCGCCACGCTCGCGCGAACGGTGGGCGGTCCCTCGGAGGCGATGGTGGCGGGCTGGACGTCGATCTTCAGGCGCGGCGTGGCCAGGACGAGCGCCGGGTCCCCCAGCAGGTTGTACTGCTCGAGGAACTCCCGATGGACGTTCTTCCGCTTCACCTTCTGGATGGCTTCTCCCAACGACTGTCCTCCTTCTATGAGCGCGCGGTAGACGTCCTCGCTCATGGTGCGGTAGGGGGCGTTGCGCCAGGACGCGGCGACCACCGCCACCGCGCCCTTGCCCTTCACGCGCAGGAACTTCTCGCCGATGGAGTCGGCGGTCGGATGGTCGAACGGGGCCGAGTAGCAGGTCATGCTCACCACCACCGGCAGGCGCTCCGAGACGTCCAGCTTGTCGATGTCGTCGAGGTTGAAGAGGTCGCGGTGCTTCTGCCAATCGGGGGGACCGGTCCGCCAGATGTAGCGGCCGCCGTGGCCGACGAAGTGGACGAGCAGGTCGCCGCTGTTCAGGGCCTCGCGCAGCCGCTGCTGGTCGTGGACCCCGGCCGCCGCGTCCGGCGGGGGATAGACCTTCTCGGGCGCGAAGCCTTCCTTGGCGAAGGTCTGCGCCAGCTGGTCGCTCATCTGGATGAAGCCGGGCTGCTCGCTGGTGATCCAGAGCATCCGGTTGCGCCAGGGGCCGAACTCCGGCTGTTGCTGGTAGCGGATGGTCTTCTCGACGATGGCCGCCACGTCGGCCGGCTCCGTCACCGGGAAGCGTCCCACCGCCATGTCCGGCAGGTCGTCGTCGCCGTCCACGCTCACGAACCAGTTGTCGCCGGCGGCGTGCCCGTCGTAGGTGAGGTAGCTCCAGGTCGGGACCAGGTTGCGATGCTTCAGCTCCGTGCCCGGCCCGTAGTGGGCGGCGTCGATCTCCGCGAAGATGGTGCCGTGGGAGGGCGAGAAGGCGGAGGCGGGATACTGCTTCTCCTCGTGCTTCTCGTTCTTGGCGTCCCAGCTCGCGTCGCCCACCAGCAGCACCCACCGCGGGGCCGGTGCCTGCCACGAGTGGTAGGCGTAGCTCAGGAAGTCCCTCAGCGCCCGCGGGTGCAGGATGCCGTAATTGAATTCGTCGTAGACGTCCTGGATGTCCACCACGTCCACGGCCAACCCGCGCTTCCGGTAGAACTCGGCCAGCGGCTCGACGGCGGGCTTCAGCCGCTCGTGGGCCACGATGATGTAGTCGGAGTGGCGGGTCTTGGAGGTGAGCTGGGAGGGGCGGTCGAAGATCACCGAGTCGGGCCGCAGGAGCTGCCCGCCCACCACGACGTCCAGCCGGCGCGCGTTGCCCGGGCTGGCCCACACCGCCGCCGCCCCAGCGCTCGCGTCCGGCCGCCCGGCCGCGAGCTTGGCGCGGGTGCCGTCGTCGCCGTAGACGGCGACGGGCTCGCGGCTCGCGTCACGGAGGCGCACGGGGCCGGCGTCGTCGACGTACACCCGGGTCTGCGCGGTCTCGAGGCGGCCCACGCGCGGGTACTCCACCTCGATCCAGTTGATCACCACCACGTCCACCATGGCATCGGCGCCCGGCTTGTCCGTCCGCGGCGGCACGCGCACGGACAGCTCCACCAGCCCCGCCTTCAGGCTGGCCGCCGGCTGCGGCGGCAGCTCGATCAGCCGTGGGCCGTCGTTGTTGTTCCACTCGTCGCTGCCCACGACCCGCCCGTCCACCAGGATCTCGACGCGGTGGTCCTTGAGGTCGGGCTGGGCCTTGACCGTCGGCTGCGACCACCCGCGGATCTCCACCCGGAGGGCGACGGGACGCGCGGAGGCGACGTCCAGGTCGGAGAGGTCGAGCGTCTGGCGGAAGGGCTCGGGGTCGATGTGGGTCAGCTTCGTCCAGTACCAGAGCTCGTCGCGCTTGGCCGAGCGCCCGGCCAGGCGCAGCAGGAGCAGGTCCTGCTCGATGTGCAGGCGGCCGGTCAGGGGGGCGGGCGTCGCCGAGCCCCCGGCCCGCGGCGCCGCGACGGCGCGCATGCGCAACGGCTTCAGGACATCGGTGCGCAGCACGTACGCGTTGACGTTCGTGTACTCATTGAAGTGGGCGGTCTCGCCCGGGAGACGCTCGCCGACGAACTCGACCCAGTCCCCCGGGCCCAGCTTTCCGTCTCCGCCGTCCTGCACCCATAGCGGCACCGCCTCGCCGCGGTTGGAGAGGCCGAGGCGGCTCGAGGCGAGGCTCGGGGCCCTGAGGCCCGCCGCCTTCAGATCCTCGTAGCTCACGCGGTAGACCCCCTCCTGCGTCAGCGCAAGGCGGAAGGCCGGCGCGGGAGCCGCGGAGCGCGCCGCCGGCGCCGGACGCGCGGGAGCCACGGGCTCGTCGGAGCGCGCGGCGTTGGGGACGATCAACGACAGGGACAGGGCAGCCAGGACGGCTGGACCCACCGGCCGGGTTCGATCCATGGGCAAGGTTCTCCGGTTTCCGTGAGAGGGACCGGGCTTGGTCACGGTCGAGGGACCGGACATCGACCGCGATCCCGGGTCGAAAGAGGAGTCTAGCATAGGGACGCCCGACTTTTCGCGCGGGAAAAGCGGGCCATCAGCGGACGGCCGCCGCCAGCTTCTTGATCGCCGCCCGCGCCCCGTGCTTGATCGCCGAGAGCACACCCTTCAGGGCTCCGGGCAGGCTCTTGCGGTCGGCCAGGACCGCCCTGAGCGATTTTGTCTCCTTCTCGTGGGCCGCGAGGACGGTCCTGAGCGCGTCCACCTCCTCGTCGCGGGCCACGAGCACGGGCTTGATGGAGGCCAGCTCGGCATCGCGCGCCTCGAGCACGGCGAGGACCTCGGCCAGCTGCTCCTCGTGGCTGCGCGGCCGCACCTCCTCCCGCGGCGGGGCGGGAGCCGGCGGCGGCGCCGAACGCTCCCGCCTCTGCACGTCCGCGTAGACGGGCCCGCTGCGCTCGAGGAGGGACGCGTGAAGCCTACAGGCCGCCGCGCTCCAGCTCGCGGCCTCGGCCTCGGCCGAGGTCCTGCGTTGATGATGCGCGCCGGATCGCGGGCTCGCGAGCACGGCTTCGCGCAGGACGGGGGAGGGCCGCAGCTCGAGGAAGGCCAGGACGCGGTCCAGCTCCGCCGCCGGCTCGGCCAGGAAGCTCTCGTAGTGGGTGAAGAGGGCGAACGAGCTGTCCACGGTCTGATCGATGGCGCTGTAATAGGCCTCCCACAGCGACAGCCCGAAGCGCTCGGAGGTGTAGCCGCGGGCGCGCAGCGAGTCGGCCACCTCGAGCGGGTTGCGCAGGCAGACGATCACGCGCATCGCGGGGAGCAGGCTCCGCCAGAACGGGATGGTGAGGCTGTTGCGCGGGTCCTTCCAGCCCCAGGGCTCCGCGCGCCAGCGCAGGATGGCCTCGGCGTCCCGCCTCTCCGCATCCAGGTCGGCCGCGGCCTCCCAGCCCGGCGGCAGGACCGGCGGGTGGTCCCACGCACCCTGGAACCTCTCCAGGATGCGGTCGTTGAGCGCGACGAACCGCAGGTCTTCCCAGTAGCCGTCGCGGTTGTCGGGAGCGGGCGGCGCGAAGTGCTCCGGCCCGCCCAGGTCCACGCCGCATCCCTCCAGCATCCGCGCCACCATCGAGGTCCCCGCGCGGTGCATGCCAGCGATGCAGATCGGCATTGCGGGCGCCACTCTACCGCAACATCGGCCGCGGCCAGCCCGCCCGGGTGTAGCGGACCTGCTCCCTGGTGAGGAACCAGTAGTTGTCGCTCCTGCGCCCCCTCGTGCGGGCCGCCAGCCACCGGCCGTCGTAGCAGTACGGCGCGTAGCCCCAACGCTGCATCGCGAGGAAGACCCGACGGGCGTGGGACGCCTCGGCGTCGGGATCGCCCCACACCTCGAGGAGCCAGGCGGGGCGCCAGCGCCGGACCGTCTCCGCCGCTCCCTCCAGACAGCGCAGCTCGTGGCCCTCGACGTCGCACTTCACGAACGCGACGGGTCGATCTCCGACCACGGTGTCGAGCCGGCGGCCGGCCACGCGGATCCGGCGGAGGTCGCCGGACGCTTCTCCCACCACCCGCGCCTCGTAGAGGTTCTCCCCGCCGTAGGACCAGCGCGGCACCTCCATCTCCAGCTCGCCGTCCGCGTCGGAGAGGGCGCAGTTGAGCGGCCTGACGTTGGACAGGCCGAGCCGCCGGACGTTGGAGACGAGCACGTCGTACGTCTCGGGCATGGGCTCCACGCTGTACACGAGGCCTTCGGGTCCCGCGAGCGCGGAGAGGAACTTCGTGTAGAGCCCGACACTGGCCCCGGCGTCCACCACGCAGTCACCGCGGCGCACGACGCGCTTGAGGAAGGACAGGTCCACCTGCGCGTCGTCGCGGGCGGCGCGCACCATCCGGCCGTAATACGCCCGCCGCGCCGCGCGGCTGAGGCGCGCCGGCAGCGCCTCGAGCAGCGTGTTGGCCAGGCCCTTGACTCTCCGGCGCATCAGCGGAGGAAAGGGCCGGCGAAGGCCAGGAAGAGGGCCAGGGCGGCGCCGGCGCCGCAGGCGGCCCAGGCGGCACGTGAAGGCGAGGCGCGCGATCCCCGCGCCGCGAGGCACCAGCCCGCGAAAGCGCCGGCCTGGAGGTAGAGGACGGGCAGGAACGCCACGCGGTAGCGGGACTTCACGTGGAGCAGCAGGAAGACGGCGGCATTGTAGACGAGGAACGCCACCAGGACGCGGTGCCAAGGCCCGCGGGGTGGCGCCACCGCGAACCCCAGCGCCGCCGCCACCAGCACCGCGGCGTAGAGCGCGTAGCTCCAGGCGCGCAGGAGCGCCGCCGCGGCAGCGGGAGCGCCCCGATAGCCGTAGCCCAGCCGCGAGATGGCCCCGCCAGGGAGCTGGTCGGTGAGGAACGAGTCCTTGTCGAGCAGGCGGTAGTACTGCCTGGCGAGCTGGGCCCGCAACAGCGAGGAGAGGCCCCGTTCGCGCACCAGCCCGCGGATCCGGGCGTCGAGGACCTCCGCGCGCGCGGCCGCCGTGTCTCCGCTCTTCAGATAGCGCTGGTACTCGTCGCCCACGACCTCGTCGACCATGTCCTTGCGCGAGCGGTCGTTCAGCCCGACCCAGAGGTTGAAGAGCGAGCTGTTCGCGATGAGCGGCGCGCCGCGCCGCGCGTTGTCGACGGCCGTGGGAGCCACCGTCGCCGCGGCCGCGAGCAGGACGAGCGCCGCCCGCCCGGCGCCGCGCAGGCCCGCGCCCAGGACGAGTGGCAGCAGCAGCACGGGCAGGAACGGGCCCAGCAGGCTCTTGGTGAGCAGCGCCAGCCCCAGGACGACGCCGGCCGCCACGAGCCAGGCGGGCCGATCGCCGCGGGCCACGAGTATCCAGGCCGCGAACAGGAACAGGAAGAGGTGGGGCACCTCCGGCCAGAGAAAGTGGGCGAAGGCCCCGACCTGCGGGTCGAGCAGGAGCAGGGCCGCGGCCACGGTCCCCACCGCCGCGGATCCGGTGAGGCGCGCCGCCAGGTCCCGCAGCAGCAGGGCCGAGGCCCCGAGGAGCGCCACCTGGACGCAGCGGGCCAGGAGGAAGGACCCGCCGCCCAGGGCCAGCAGGCCGGCCAGGAGGCGGGGGTAGGCGGGCGGCCAGAGCGGCTCGATCCTTACGTCCTCCCCGGCGGCGAGCCGGCGGGCGAGGTCCGCGTACATGATCTCGTCGCCCCACAGCGCGCGCGGGCGCGCCGCCGTGTCCAGGGCGAACAGGAGGGCCTGGAGCGCGGCGGCCACCACCACGGCCGCCGCGAAGGCGCGAGACGCGCGCGTCGCGGCCCCGGGGAGCAGTCGCTACTCCCGCGTCCGCTCGAAACGGATCATCCGCTGGTCACGGGGATGGCCCCAGCTGCCGAGGTAGACCGGGTTCCAGGGGAGGCCGGCGCACTGTCCGGCCAGGTCGCGGAACCGGTAGTGGAACGGATCGTGGTCGCAGAAGCTCGTGATCCCGCCGCGCTCGTGCAGCAGGCTCGCGGGCGGCGGCGTCCCCCTGGCCTCGAAGAAGGTGGCGTAGAACCGGCCGCCCGGACGGACGCAGCGGGCCAGCTCGCCCAGGGCGGCGCGGATCCGCGCCAGCGGGAGGTGGGTGAAGACCGACTGCGCGAGCGCGTAGTCGAACGAGACGGCGAACCGCGAGCCCTCGAAGGCGTCGTTCACGAGCAGGTGATCCGCCGCCAGGCGTCCCGCCAGGCCGGCACGCGGCAGCTCCTGCTCCAACCCGGCGCGGATGAGCGAGGAGTTGACGTCGATGCCGTAGTAGCGGCCGGGCTCCAGGAAGCGCACGAAATGGACGCCGGCGCGGAGGCAGCCGCAGCCCACGTCGAGCAGCGTCGACTGCGGCGTCAGGCCCTGGCGTTGCAGGAAGTCGAGCTGGAGCCGGCCCAGCTCCTCCCACATGCCGCCCACCATCTCGCGGTGGACGCCCGCGGCGATCTCCTCGGGCGTCAGCTCCCGCCCGTAGACGTTTTCCACCACTCGGGGCCCTTCCTCCTTCGGCGCGCCGCGCGCAACCCGATTCTACGCGGACCGGACGGGCAGGAGGCCCAGGTCCCGGTAGAGGTCGAGGTGGGCCGCGGCCGCTTGCGCGGGATCGGCGAGCAGCCCCGGCGCCGGGACGGCGGGGAAGGGTCCCGCCAGCGCCTGGCGGATCGCGCGCACCACGCCCTCCGCCAGCGCGTGCGGGGGGACGAGCCAGCCCCCGCCGAAGCGCCGGATGCGCTCGGCCATGGCGCCGTGATCGAAGGCCACGGCGCCCACGCCGGCCCGCCAGCACTCGTCGAGCGTCAACCCGTAGGCCTCTGGACAGATGGAGAGGAGCAGCGCGAGGTCCACGTCCAGGCCACGCAAGACCGCCGGCAGGGTGCCGGCGCGGTAGTAGCCGCGCACCGCCACGCCGGGCAGCGCGCGGAACCGGGCGAGGAGGGAGGCGTCGCCGCCGCCGAGAGCGGTCCAGCGCACCTGGAGGCCCTCCTCCTGGAGCCGCCTCACCACCTGCTCGAAGACGAGCGCGCCCTTCAGGACCTGGACCGCGCCCACCCAGGCCACGTGCGGCACCCCATTATTCGATCGGGCCGCCGAGGTCCGCGCCGCCGGGCCCGCCCGGCCCGGCGTGCCCGGCTCGATGACGCGCAGCCGCGCGGGGTCGAGCCCGGGAACGAGGTCCACATGGGCGTCGCGCAGGAAGCTCGAGGGGAAGATGACGGCCTCGGCCGACCGCAGCAGCGCCGCGGCCCGCTCGCGGTAACGCGCCTGGAATCCCGGTTCCACGTCGTAGTCGCGGCGCAGGCACGCGTGGCACCGGTCGAGGTCCCGGCAGTACCCGCAGAAACGCTCCATGGGCCGCTCCATGAGGTGCGGGCGCGGGCAGAAGAACGAGAAGTCGTGGACCGACAGGATGAGCCGCGCGCCCTGCGCGGCCAGCTGGGACAGGCCTTCGAGCGGGAGGCCCGCCAGCCCCTCGACGTGGAGCGCCTCGGCCCCGACTTCGCCCATCGCCCGCTCCGCCGCTTCCGCGAAGCCCGCGTGGCCCGCCTCCAGGACGGCGATCCTGCCGCGATGGCGGCGCTCGAGGCGCCAGTCCGGGCCTTCGGGGAAGAGCGTCACGCACGGGTTCTCCTCCGATTCCACGTCGAAGCGGTTGCGGAGCTGTGTGGGGACGCCGCCCAGCCTGGGCCACGGCGGCATCCCGAGGACGGTCACGATGGAGGCGTGTCCGAGCCAGCCGGGGGACGCCGCCGTGACGCGCTCCCGCTCGTGCCTCTCGTCCAGCCGGTCGCGAGCGCGGTCCCACGCCCCGCGCGGCCCTTCGGCCCGTGCCACGCGCCACGCGGTGGCCAGTCGGCGGGTGAGTCCGCTCATCGTCCGGCGCGCCGCGTGAGCACGTCCCTGTACACGCCGTCGATCTCGAGGGCGTGCGCATCCATCGTCTTCACCGCGGTCCGCGACGCCGCCTCGGACCATCGCGCCACGAGCTCCGGCTGCGCGCAGAGCCGATCCACGAGCGCGCGCAGCTCGTCCGCGCGGCCGGGCGTGAAGAGCGCGCCGCGCCCGGCGCCGTCCAGGGCCTCGATCAAGGCGCCGCGACGGGAGGCCACGACGGGGACGCCGCGGCTCCCGGCCTCGTGCGCCACCAGGCCGAAGCTCTCGAGCCCCAGCGACGGCGCGAGCAGGACGTCGATCCCGGCGTAGACCGCGTCCTTCTCCGCCTCGGGGAACGGGCCCCGGAAGCGCACGGCAGGGGAGGCGGCGGCCTGGAGCTCGCGCGTGTAGGCGGGAAGGATCGAGGTGTCGCCCCAGACATCGAGCGTGGCGCGCGCCGGATCCAACCCGCGGAAGGCCTCGACCGCGACGTGGATGCCCTTGTGCGGCATCACGGAGCCGATGACCGCGAACCGCACCGGCGGCGCGGGCGCCCGCCGCGGCCCCGCGGCCGCCGCCGTCTCAACCCCGTACGGGATGACGCGCGCGCTCTCGGGAAGCCAGCCCAGCTCCCGGTAGCTCTCGGCGATGAAGCGGGATCCCATGACCACCGCGTCGGCGGCCCGGAGCGCCCGCCGCAGGAGGCGCCAGCGCCAGCGATAGAGCGCGCGGTTCGTGAGCGTGGTGGGCCGTATGCTCGTCAGGGGAAGGCAGCGCGAGCACTTGCCGGGGCCCGGCCCGCTGCACAGCTCACGGCTGGGCAGCAGCAGGTTCGCGCGCGCGCAGGGCTCCCACCAGTCCTGGACCTGGAAGACGAAGGGCAGGCGGCGGGCGCGGATGGCGCCGACGAGCCCGGCGGCGTGGCCCGCCAGGTGGTGGACGTGCACGAGCGCCGGCCGCTGCTCGTCGAGGAAGCGGCCGAAGTCCGCCTGGATCCGGCGGTCGACGAGGGCGTTACGCGACAGCGGGTCGCGCTGGGTGAAGTTGTTCACCACGAGCCTCACGCGCGCGCCGCCGTCGACGGCCTCCGTGACCTCGCCCCGCCCGCGCCCGGGATCGGCGATCCGCGCGAAGACCCCCACCTCGCGGTCCCGGGCCTGGCGCAGGGCCAGGCCCCGCGCGTACACCTCGGTGCCCGCGGAATTCCAGGGGGGCCAGCCGTGGACGACGTGCACGACGCCGGCGGGAAGGCCGGGCGCGAGGGGCCGGCGCGGCGGGCGCAGGGCCTCCGCCACCCGCTCGCGCGCGGCGCGCAGCGGGTCTTCGCGCATGAAGGCGGCGATGGCGGGCAGGTAGGCGGGGTGCAGCCGCCGCATGGTGCGCACGGCCCGCCGCACGCGCGCGTCGCGGCTGGCGCCGAAGCTGCGCTGTCCCGCGTGATAGATGAAGGTGGCGTCGTCGAGGACGTGGACGTAGCCGGCGCGCAGCGCGCGCATGCAGAAGTCGTTCTCCTCGCCGTAGCCCTGGCCGAAGCGGGCCTCGTCGAAGGCCCCGATGGCGTCGAGCACCTTGCGCTTGACGTAGAGGCAGACGCCGACCCCCGTGGGGATCCTGGGATACTCGCGCCGCGACCGTTCCTCGACCACGCGGCCCAGGCCGTCCGCGTCGAGCCCCGCGGGCAGGGCGTTGGCGACGAAGGGCCGGGGCAGCGAGCAGAGCGTGGCGTTGTTGGAGAACGGGGTGGCGGTGGCGATGGCCGGCGCCGAGTACGCGGCGGCCTGGAGCTTCTCCAGCCAGCCGGCGGTCACCTCGGTGTCGCTGTTGAGCAGGACCACGTCTCGATCGGAGGCCGCCATTCCCCTGTTGGCGCTGGCCGGGAACCCGAGCCGCCTCTCGTTCTCCAGGACGAGCAGGCCGGCGCCGGGGGGGACCCGGCCCAGCGCCTGGCGCGCCTCGTCCTGTCCCGGTCCGTCCAGCACCACCACCAGCCGGTGCCGCCCGAGGTCGGTGTGCGCGACGACGCTCGCCACGCAGCGCGCGAATTCCGGGGCCGCGCCGTGCACGGGGATGACGACATCCACCGCGCCCGGCGCCCGCTCCGGCGCGACGCCGGGCCGGCCCGTTCTGTAGTCGAGAGCCGCAACCACGGGCGTTGCATTCTAGTGGCCGGGCGGCGTTTGCGCACGCGGCAGAGGGCGGACCCGACCACCCTCGGATCTTCGCTAGAATTTCGACGGTGTCCACCACTCCTCCACCCGCGCGCCGGATGCGAATCCTCTGGGTGGGCACGAAGCCGGCCTGGCCGGCGACCGACGGCGGGCGCCTGGTCGCCGCGACCACCATCCAGGCCCTGGCCGCGGCCGGGAACGAGGTGACGTTCGTGGCCCCGTTCGACCCGCGCCGCGAGGACGGGACGCGCTCCGCCCACGGGCTTCGCGAGTGGTGCGAGCCGGTGCTCGTCGCCTCCGTGCCGCGGCCGCTGCTTCCTTCCGCGCTCCTGTCCCTGCCTCGACGGCAGCCGGTCTCCATCGTGCGCCACACCCACGCCTCGGTGCGCGAGAAGGTCGAAGAGCTGCTGGCCGGGCGGACGTTCGACGTGGTCCACGCCGAGCAGCCCCAGGCGCTGGCGCAGTGCGCGCCCGCCCTCGCGCGCGGCGTTCCCGTGGTGCTGCGGGCCCAGAACGTCGAGACGGACCTGTGGGCGGCCGCGGCCGGAGGGCGTCCCCTGGCCGGGGCCCTGGCTCGGATCGAAGCGGGACGGATGGCGCGGTTCGAGGGCGGCGCGGTCCGCGCGGCGGCGGCCGCCATCGCCTTGACCGCGCGCGACGCGGATCGGCTCGGCCGGCTCGCCGGCGTCCCCGGGAAGGTCCAGCACGTCCCCGCGCCGTTTCCCTCCTCGCTCCCCGCGGCGGAGGCGGCGCTGCCCGGGGCGCCCGCCGTGGTCCTCGTGGGCAGCGGCGGCTGGCTGCCCAACGAGCGCGGCTCCAGCTGGTTCGTCTCCACGGTCTGGCCGCAGGTGCGCCGGGCCCTGCCCGGCGCCGTCCTCCACCTCTTCGGCGGTTCCCCGGCCGGCGCGCCAGCCGCCGAGGGCGTCACGCGGCACCCGTCGCCGGCGGACAGCCGCGATGCCTTTCCCCCCGGAGCGGTGCTCGTCGTGCCCCTCACCTTCGGTTCCGGCGTGCGGATGAAGGTCCTCGAGGCCTGGGCGCGGGGCGTGCCCGTGGTGGCCACGCCCGCCGCCGCCCTGGGGCTGGAGGCGGCAGAGGGGCGCGACCTGCTGCTCGCCGACAGCGCGAGCGGCTTCGTCGACGCGCTGCAGCGGTTGAGCCGGGAGCCCGGGCTGGGCCCGTCGCTGGTGGCCGCGGGGAGGCGGCAGCTGGAAAGCCGGCACGCGCCCGGTGGAGTGGCGTCCCGCCTGGCGGCGGTCTACGAGGCCTGCCGGGACGGCGGGCCTAGGCCGAGATCGTAGCGTCGGCGGGGTTCGCCACCAGGGCCACCTCGCTGCTCTCCTCGTAGATGGCCAGCACCTCGTCCGGCCTGCCGTCGGCGCGGAGGCGGCCGGACTCCAGCCAGATGCACCGGCGGCAGTGCGCGCGCACCGCCTCTCCGAAGTGCGAGACGAGCAGGAGCGTCGTGCCGTGCGCCTGGAGCTCGGCGATCCGCTCCTCGCACTTCTTCACGAAGTGGACGTCGCCCACTGCCAGCGACTCGTCGAGGACCAGGATGTCCGGCGTCCAGGCGGTGAGGATGGAGAACGCGAGCCGCGACAGCATCCCGGACGAATAGTTGCGGATGGGCGTCCGGATGAAATCGCCCAGGCCGCTGAACTCCACGATGGCGTCGAAGCGCTTCTCGATCTCCCGCTTGGGATGGCCGAGGAGCAGCGCGTTCAGGTAGACGTTCTCCTGCCCCGTGAGCTCGAAATCGAACCCGCTGCCGAGCTCCAGTATGGGCGCCACGCGCCCGTGGACCAGGGCGCGGCCGCTGGTGGGCGGGAGCACCCGCGAGATGACCTTCAGGAGGGTGCTCTTCCCCGCGCCGTTCTTGCCGACGATCCCCAGGCTCTCCCCCCGCTCCACGCGCAGCGTCACGTCGCGCAGCGCCCAGAGCTGCTCGTAGGTCAAGGCGCCCCGCATCCAATGCAGGGCGTATTCCTTGAAGGAGGGGATCTTCTGCTTGGCCAGCCGGTAGCAGAGCGACACATCCCGCATCTCGATGACGGGCCGGGGCATGGTCAGGGTGGGCATCGTCAGATGTAGAACGGTATGCGGTCGCTGCTCTTGCGGAAGGCCGCCGCCCCGATGGCCAGGGCCACGAGCGCTATCACCACCGTGACCGCCACGTGGGGCAGGGGCGGGATCTTGCCGTAGTAGATCGGGTCGCGGAACACCTCGAGCACGGACCGGATCGGGTTGTAGCGCACCATCCATCGGAACTGCTCCGGCACGATGGCCATCGGATAGAAGATCGGCGTGAGGTACATGAGCAGCATCAGCACGACCCCCACCAGCTCGACCACGTCGTGGAAGAAGACGGCCAGGGGCGAGAGCAGGAGGCCGGCCCCCAGCGTGAACAGCGCGGCCAGCAGGATCGAGACGGGCAGGAACAGCAGAGCGGGCCGCAGCGGCTGGCCGGTGGCGACCAGGATGGCCAGCAGCGGGACGAGGGCCAGGCACAGGTTCACCACTCCCGAGATCACCGTGGCCACCGGGAAGACCGCCTTCGGTACCGGCAGCTTCTGCAGGATCGCGGCGTTGCCGCGCAGGCTGTTCATGGACGCCACGATGCTTTGCTGGAAGAAGTTCCAGAAGAGGATCCCGGCCAGGGCGTAGACGGGGTAGCGGTAGACCTGGAAGCGGAAGACGT
>Ga0075428_100005353_pt1 | contig 14267 bp, 17 predicted proteins | sample RhiMetdeltSRZDD2_FD_75291 | JGI IMG/M metagenome (GOLD analysis project Ga0075428, IMG submission 75291) | Populus rhizosphere microbial communities from Tennessee, USA - Rhizosphere MetaG P. deltoides SRZDD2 | ecosystem: Host-associated > Plants > Roots > Rhizosphere > Soil | place: USA...
CCCTCGAGGACCGCGGGCGGCACCTCGAACACCGAGCACAGCCGCAGGACTCGCACGACGACGCCTCCCCTCGACCCGATGGTGGGTGAACGAACCCCCACAGCTAAGGACGAGGAGGCAAGGGATGCGCCGGCAGCGCGCGACAAGTCGCCCAGAAATCGCCGGGCGTTCACCCCCCGGTCAGCGGGTGTTGACCATGGCGTCGGCCGTGGCGGTGAAGTAGTCGAGCAGCCGGGCCTCGACCACCGGATGGATGCCGTGCTCGTCGACCAACGACTCGAGCGCCGCGTCCATGTGACGGAGCCAGGCGTCGCGCTCGGGCTCGCCGATCACGAACGGTGCGTGGCGCATGCGCAGCCGCGGGTGCCCGCGCTCGTCGGAGTAGGTCGTCGGGCCGCCCCAGTACTGGGCCAGGAACAACGCGAGATGGCGCTTCGACGCCGCGAGGTCGTCGGGATACAGCGGACGGAGCAGCAGGTCCATCGCCACCCGGCGGTAGAACCGGTCGACCAGCTGCTCGAAGAACGGAAGGCCCCCGAGCGCGTCGTAGACGGTGGTCGCACGGTCACCAGCAGGCACAGCCGGAGGGTAGCGCCGTCCGCGAGGCCCGCCGACCGTCGGTGAGCCGCCGCCACCGGCCGTGCCGGGCCGGTCCACCGGCCCTCTAGAGTCCGAGTCATGCCGTCGCGTCGGGCCGGGTCCGGCTACCTCGTCCTTCCCGAGGGTTACGTCAGCGGCCCGGGTGTGCTGGTCCTCCACGCGTGGTGGGGCCTGACGCCGTTCTTCAAGCACATCTGCGACCGGCTGGCCGACGAGGGCTTCGTCGCCCTGGCGCCCGACCTGCACGGCGGCCGGACGGCCGACGACCCCGAGGAGGCGCGTGCGCTGCTGGCCGAGACCGACATGGACGCCTCCCTGCACCTCGTCCGGTCCAGCCTCCTGACGCTGCGGTCGTTGCCCGCCACGCCCGAGGCACCGGTGGGTGTGGTCGGGTTCTCGATGGGCGCCTCGTGGGCGCTCTGGCTGGCCAGCCGGGTGCCCCAGCACGTGGGTGCCACCGTGGTCTTCTACGGCTCGCAGAGCATAGACATGGGCCCCGCGAGCTCGCCGTTCCTCGGCCACTTCGCCGAGACCGACGAGCTGGTGGCCGACGACGAGCTGACCCTGCTGGAGGCCGAGCTGCAGCTGCTGGACAAGGACGTCACCTTCCACCGCTACCCGGACACCCAGCACTGGTTCTTCGAGTCCGACCGGCCGACCTACAACCAGGCCGCAGCCGAGCTGGCCTGGGAGCGGACGGTGGCCTTCCTCCACGAGCACCTCGACCACCAGGCGGATCCCGACGTACAGCCGCAGGCCGAGCCCGACGCTGAAGCCGACACCGGGTCCGACACGGCGGCCGGGGCCCGGTCGGAGTCAGAGCCGGACTGACGCCGCCGCCACGTCGGCGGCGTCGGCGACGGCCACCGGAGGCACGCGCTCGCCGCTGGTGTCCTCCAGCTCCCGACCGTGGGTGTCCGGGAAGGCCAGCACGACGATCGCCAGACCGAGCACCGGCCCGATCCCGAGGATGGTGGCCGTCCAGGACTGGCTCGACGTGGTGATCAGGTCGAGCAGCACCGCGCCGATGGCCAGGCTCGCCGCCCGGCCCATCACCTTGCTGGCCTCCGACCACGAGCTGGCCGAGCCCCGCAGCGCCGTCGGGAACAGCTCGGTCACGAAGGTCGACAGCACCGGGAACGAGCCCAGCGTCCCGATCAGCATCACCGACATCGCGGGGAGCAGCACCGGCACACCGCCGGGCAGCCAGAAGAACGCGGCCCCGCCCAGCAAGCTCGCCAGGGCGAACCCGCAGCCCACCACCCGCCGGCCGAAGCGGTCGGACCAGGCACCCGCGACGACCATGATCGGGATCCCGGGCAACCCGGCCAGGATGAGCATGGCGCTGGCGGTGGAGGTGCCGATGCCCCGGTCGCTCTGCAGGAAGTCCAGGGCGAAGACGCCGGCCTGGGTCGCGAGCTGCATCAGGAACGTCGCGACCACGACGTAGAGCAGCCATCGCCCGTACGGCGGGGCGAAGATCTGCTGCCAGCGCCGGGCCAACCGGCCCTCGTCCCGTGCCGCCTCGAAGCGGCGGCTCTCCGGGAGCCGGCGGCGGAGCACCGCCACCAGCAGCAGCGGCGGCACCCCGACCACGTACAGCCAGCGCCACGAGATCCCCAGCGGGTCGAAGACACCGCCGTAGAGCAGCGCCGCGGTGCCGTTGCCCAGCGCGATGAGCATGCCCAACAGCCCGAAGCCGAACCCCCGCGCGTTCGCCGGGAGCTCCTCGGCGGCCATGGTCCAGACCAGGGCGCCTTCGGCCACCAGGAACACCTGCTGGCAGAACTGCAGGGTGGCGAAGGCGGCCGCGTTCGGCGCGAGCGCGGTCAACCCGGAGAAGCAGGTGTAGCCCAGGACCGACCAGACCAGCACCCGCCGCCGGCCCAGCCGGTCGGCGTGGCGGGTGAGGACGATGGCCGGCAGGGAGCCGATGTAGACCACGGCCAGCATCGCCGACGCACCCGACGGGCTCAGGTCGAAGCTCTCCCGGATCTGCTTGAGCGCCAGCGACTTGATCGCGGTGTCGTAGCCGTCGAAGAAGGCGGCGGCGCCGAGCAGGGCCAGCAGGACGACGTGGCGCCGCTCCAACCCGCGGCCGAGCAGGCTACGCACGGCGCTGCTGCTCGGGCACCAGGAGGCCGCCCAGCAGCAGCGCTATCGCACTGTCACCCACCCGCTGGAGGCTGGTGGCGAAGGTCTCGGAGTAGTGCCGCCGGTTGATGCCCTCCACGACGATGTCGATGAGCTCGACGATCGCTTCCGGATCCCAGCCCGGCTCGAGCTCCCCATCGGCCTGCGCCGCGGCGACCAGCGGCGTGAAGCGCCCCACCATCAGCCGGTTGAGCTCGGCCAGGGCGGGCCGGGCCTCGGGCTCGTCGAGCACCCGCCCCCGGTGGGCGACCAGTGCGGGGGTCCGCAGCGGCCGGCGCAGCACCTCGACCACGAAGCGGACCAGGAGGCTGCGATCGGCCTCGCCGGGCTCCCCGTCGGCGGCCACCCCGGCCAACGTCTCGGTGATCCGGTCGAGGATCGCGGTGTTGACCAGTGCATCCTTCGAGTCGAAGTGCTGGTCGAGCACCTCTGGCGCCAGATCGGCCTCGGCGAGGATGGCGTCGGCCGTGGTGGCATGCCCATCCCGTTCGAAGACCCGCCACGCCGCCTCGACGAGCCGCTCCCGTTCCCGGGACTTGTGCTCTCCCCCGACTCTCGGCACTGCCGACGCTTTCTACCGCCCGCCGCCGACGCCGGTCAACGAGAGCGCTACGGCGTCAGTCGGGATAGCCGGACGGACGCTACGGCGTCAGTCGGAACAGGAGACTGACGCTACGGCGTCAGTCCGGTACGCAGCTCGGCGACGAACGCGGCGGCAACCTCGGGGCCACCGCCGTCGAGCAGCCGCCGCACGAGCGCGGAGCCGACGATGACCCCGTCGGCGACCTGGGCCACCGTCGCGGCCTGCTGCGCGTTGGACACGCCGATGCCCACCAGCACCGGCTTGTCGGTCAGGGACTTGAGGCGCGCGGCGATCTCCAGCGCGCTGCGCTGCAGCTCGGACCGCTCCCCGGTGACACCCAGCAGCCCCACGCCGTAGACCCAGCCCCGGCTGCGCGCGCAGATGCGGGCGAGACGGTCGTCGGACCCGGTGGGCGCGGCCAGCAGCACCGTGGCGACGGCGGCGGCATCGGCCGCGGCGGCCCAGTCACCGATCTCCTCCAACGGGAGATCGGGGACGATGGCCCCGGCGATCGACGCCCCAGCGAGCGACGACGCGAAGCGTCGGTGCCCGTGGCGGTGGACGGTGTTGTAGTACGTCATCACCACCAGCGGCACTGCCCCGACGTCGAGGTCCCCGCACCGGCTGACGATGCCCATGGGCGTCGCACCGGCGGCCAGAGCCTGCTCGGAGGCGGCCTGGATGGTCGGACCGTCCATCACCGGGTCGGAGAACGGGATGCCGACCTCGATCGCATCGGCCCCCGCATCAGCGACGGCCTCGACCACCCGCTCCCAGCCGGGCAGCCCCCCGGTGACGTAGGGCACGAGGAGCTTGCGGCCGCGGTCCCGCGCCGCCCGCAGGTGGGCCTCGAGGTGGCCGGTGACGACGGTGTCCGGTGCGGTCATCGGCCGTTGCCGATCAGCCGGGCCACCTGGTCGACGTCCTTGTCACCGCGGCCGGACATGTTGATCAGCACGACCTTGCCGGCCAGCCGTTCCCGCTCCCGGATGACCCAGGCCAGCGCGTGGGCCGACTCGAGGGCCGGGATGATGCCCTCGGCCCGGGACAGCACGGCGAAGGCGTCGAGGACCTCGGGATCGGCCGCGGGGACGTAGGTCGCCCGGCCCACGCTGGCCAGGTAGGAGTGCTCGGGGCCGATGCCCGGGTAGTCCAGGCCCGCTGACACCGACTCGGCCTCCATCACCTGGCCCACCTCGTCCTGGAGGAGGTACGAGCGGGATCCGTGCACCACTCCCGGAACGCCGTGGCCGATGGCGGCGCCGCCCGCGGGCTCGACGCCGACCAGCTCCACGTGGGGCAGGTCCACGAAGCCGGCGAAGATCCCGATGGCGTTCGAGCCGCCACCCACGCACGCCGCCACGACGTCGGGGTCCCCGCCGGTCAGGGCCCGGCACTGCTCGCGGGCCTCGTCGCCGATGACCCGGTGGAACTCGCGCACCATCCACGGGTAGGGATGCGGCCCCATGACCGAGCCCAGGCAGTAGTGCGTGGTGCCGACGGTGGCCACCCAGTCGCGCAGGGCCTCGTTGATGGCGTCCTTGAGCGTCCGGCTGCCCGAGGACGCCGGGCGGACCTCGCTGCCCAGCAGCCGCATCCGGAACACGTTGAGCGCCTGACGCTCCATGTCGACCTCGCCCATGTAGACCAGGCACTCCATGCCCAGCAGGGCCGCCGCGGTGGCGGTGGCCACGCCGTGCTGACCGGCCCCCGTCTCGGCGACCAGGCGGGTCTTGCCCATCCGCTTGGCGAGCAGGGCCTGGCCCAGGACGTTGTTGATCTTGTGCGAGCCGGTGTGGTTGAGGTCCTCTCGCTTGAGCAGGACACGGACGCCCAGCTCCGCCGACAGGTTGGCGCAGTCGGTCAGCAGCGACGGCCGGCCGGCGTAGTCGCGCAGCAGCCGGTCCAGTTCGCCGCGGAACTCGGCGTCGGCCCAGGCGCTGCGGAACGCGGCTTCCAGGTCCTGGCAGGCGGGGACCAGCGTCTCGGGGACGAACACGCCGCCGAACTCGCCGAACCGCCCGCGCGGCCCGGGGTCGGGCATGAAGGTCCCGGTCGAGCCGTCGTGGATCTCGGTCTCGGCGGCCATCAGGTCAGGTCGTCCGCCCAGTCGAAGGGGCGGCTCGGGGCGGTGCTGCGGTACTCGGCCGGCTCGGCCCGGCGGGCGGTGTCGATGAAGGCCTTGAGCTTGCGGGCGTCCTTGCGGCCCGGCCCCGCCTCGACGCCGGTGGACACGTCGACGCCCCAGGGCCGGATGCGTCGCACGGCGTCGGCGACGTTGTCCGGGGTCAGCCCGCCGGCGACGAGGATCCGCCGGTTGGACGGCGCACCCTCGGCCAGCCGCCAGTCGAACACCTCGCCGGACCCCGGGATGGCGGAATCGATCATGATCACGTCGGCTCCCCAGTCGTCGGCGTGGCTCAACCGCGGATCGCCGGCCGGGAAGGCCTTGATCGTGGTCGGGACCCGCTTGCGCACCCACCGGGCCTCGTCGGGGGTCTCGAGCCCGTGCAGCTGCGCCGCCCGCAGCCCGGTCTGGTGGATGATGTCCACCACTCGCTGGGCTGCCTCGTCACGGAACACCCCCACCGTCGTGATGTCGACGGGGAGGCGCTTCACGATGTCCGCGGCCTTCTGCGGCGCGATCTGGCGGACCGACGGGGCGAAGACGAAGCCCACGGCATCGGCTCCCATGGCGACGGCCAGCAGTGCATCCTCCTCACTGGTGATCCCGCAGATCTTCACGAACACGATGGGAGATTAATGGCGTCGGCCCAAGGGGCCGACACCATTAGAGGGATGAGCAAGGGGGGCACCGCGATTGGCGTCGGCCCAAGGGGCCGACACCAATAGGGTCAGGCGCTTCGCAGGGCGGCGACCGCGGCAGCCGGATCGGACGACCTGACCAGGGCCTCACCCACCAGGACGGCGTCGAACCCGGCGTCACGCAGCACCGCGGCATCGTCGGGCCCGTCGATGCCCGACTCCGCCACCCGGATCACGCCCGGCGGGATGGCCTTGCCCACCCGCGCCGCCCGCTCCCGATCGACCTCGAAGGTGACGAGATCGCGCTGGTTGACGCCCACCAGCGTCGGACCGATGGCGAGCGCCCGATCGAGCTCGGCTTCGTCGTGGACCTCGACCAGGACCTCCAGCCCGACCTCGCCGGCCAGGGCGTGGAGGTCGCGCAGCTCCCCGTCATCGAGCGCGCCCACGATGAGGAGCACGGCATCGGCCCCCATGATCCGCGCGTCGCAGACGTCGGCCGGCGCGACGGTGAAGTCCTTGCGCAGCACGGGGACGTCGGTCGCGGCCCGAGCGGCCTGGAGATCCTCGGGCGAGCCGCCGAAGAAGTCGCGGTCGGTGAGCACCGAGAGGCAGGTCGCTCCGCCTGCGGCGTAGGCCGTGGCCAGAGCGGCGGGGTCGAGGTCGGGCGCCAGCTCGCCCTTGGACGGCGACCGCCGTTTGATCTCCGCGACGACCGCCAGGCCCTCGGACGCGGCGAGCGACGCGGCGAAGCTGCGGGCGCGCGGCTGGAACCGCGCCTGGTCGAGCAGTCGATCGAGAGGGCGGGGATCGGCGGAGGCGGCGAACCGGTGCGCGGCCAGGATCCGATCGAGGTAGGTCGCGGGCGGCGGCATGCGGTGACGAACGTTATCGCCGGTCATCACGGCCGGAAGGTCGGGTCATGGCCCGCAGCGGAGCCAGGATGAACAGCCCGAGGGCGATGAACAGGGCGGCACCGGCGAAGACGAACAGCGCCGGCGACACGAACAGGAGCCCGCCCACTCCGAGACCGATGCCCAGCATCAGCGCCCCGGGCGGCGCCAGCGCCCACCAGCCCTCGACGGCCCGGATCGGGCCGATCGGGCTGGTGTCCAGGAGGTCGTCGTAGACGTCGGCCCACTCGCCCGACCGATCCGGCGGGTCGCCCGCATGCGGCGGCGCCTCGTAGGCCGGCGTGCCCGCACCCGCAGCGCGAAGGGTCGCGTCGTAGGCCGCCCGGCGGCCCGGATCGCCCAGCACCCGCCACGCGGCGTTCACGGCCTGCATGGCCACCGGGCTGCCGCCGGCGTCCGGATGGACGCTCCGCGCCGCGGCCCGGTAGGCGGCCCGCACCTCGGCCGCCGAGGCTTGGGGCGGGATCCCCAGCACCTCGTAGTGGGTCGGTCCCCGTCGCTCGGAGCCCATGCGTCGGTTCCCGTCCCCTCGCCGCGCCGGTCAGTCCAACGGCAGGCTGCGCACCACGGCCGCTGCCTCGCCGTCGGCCCAACGGAGGGTGGCATCGGCGGGCGGCTCGACGGCCCGGGCGATGTAGGCCAGCGCGATCGCTCCATCACCCGGATCCGGTGCCACGGCCGAGGACGTCACTGTGCCCACCTCGTCGCCGTCGACGAGGACCGCCGCGCCGGCTGGAGGCCCACCGTCGGCGCCTGCCGCCGCCACCAGGCCCCGCAGGCGCCGCGGGACGTTGCCGCCCCGGCTGTCGATGCGCGCCACCAGCTCCTGGCCGGTGAAGCAACCCTTGGTGAAGTCGACCGAGGCGTCGATGATCCACTGCCCGGCTTCGGCGGGGATGGTCCGGTCGGTCAGCTCGGCGCCCGTCGCCGGCACGCCCGACCGGATGCGGAGGGCCTGGTAGTCGGCCTCGTCCACGGCGTGCTCGGCCAGCTCGGCGGCCATCCGGACCTCGGGCCCGAGGAGGTCGGCGCCCTCGACCGCCGGCCAGCCGGCGGGAACCCGCAGCTCGGCCTCCACCGGCACCCGGGCCGCCGCGTCGTCGGCGCCGGGACCCCGCAGCGCGAGAGCTCGCCAGCCCCGCAGCGGCTCGACCTCGGCCTTGGTCCGCAGCAGGAAGCGACGCAGCCGGGCCACCAGCTTCTCACCCGCCCCGCCGTCCGCGTCGAGCAGGTAGTCGTCGCCGCCGGTCCGGGTGACGCGGCACCAGACGTCGACCTTGCCGGACGGCTGGAGCACGAAGGACCAGGTGGTCGCCCCGACGTCCAGGTCCTCGACGTCCTGGCTCAGCTGGCCCTGGAGGTAGCTCACCGCGTCAGGCCCGCTCACCCGCACCACGTCGCGCTCGACCGGCACCACGCCCAACGTTCGGCGGAGGTCGCGCACCACCCCGTCAGTGTGCCAGGGCTCGGCGAGCGGCCGTCATTCGACGCGCCGCCGGTACCGCGGCCAGCAGGGCCCGGGCCTTGTTGCGGCACTCCAGGTCCTCGTGCTCGGGGACCGAGTCGGCCACGATGCCCGCTCCCGCCTGCACCGACGCCCGGCCGCGGTCGTCGACCACCAGCGTGCGGATGGTGATCGCGGTGTCGACGTTGCCCGAGAAGTCCAGGTAGCCGACGACGCCCGCGTAAGGCCCCCGCTTGGTCGGCTCGAGGTCGTCGATGATCTCCATGGCCCGGACCTTGGGCGCCCCCGAGACGGTGCCGGCCGGCAGCGTCGCCCGCAGGACGTCGATGCTGTTCCGGCCCTCGACCAGCTCGCCCGAGACCTGCGAGGTCAGGTGCATCACGTGGCTGTAGCGCTCGAGGGTGAGGTACTCGTCGACCTGCTCGGTGCCGAAGCGCACCACCCGCCCGACGTCGTTCCGGGCCAGGTCGACCAGCATGACGTGCTCGGCGATCTCCTTGGGGTGCTCACGGAGCTCACCGGCCAGGCGGGCGTCCTCCTCGTCGGTCTCGCCCCGCCGCCGGGTGCCGGCGATGGGCCGGGAGATCACCCGGCCGTCCACCACCCGCACCAACGGCTCGGGCGAGGAGCCGACCAGCGTCAGGCCCGGCTGGCGCATGAAGTACATGTACGGGCTGGGGTTGACCTGCCGCAGCACCCGGTAGACGTCGAAGGGGTCGGCGTTGAGGTCGAAGTCGAACCGCTGCGCCAGCACCACCTGGAAGATGTCTCCGGCCAGGATGTGCTCCCGGGCGACCTCGACGGCCCGGCAGTACTGGTCGGCGCCCATCGTGGACCGGACGTCGGGCAACGGGTCGTCGCGGCTCGGCGGCTCGACCAGGGGCTCGTCCAGGGTGCGGGCACCATCCAGCGCCAGCTGGTCCAGCCGGGCGGCAGCCCGGTCGTAGAGCTGGTCCAGCTGGTCCTCGGTCGCACCGGCGGGGACGATCACGTTGTCGATCAGCACGACCCGCTGGCGCCAGTGGTCGTAGGCCGCGATCTGCCCGATGACCGACACCACCGCGTCGGGGTGGCCCAGGTCGTCGGGGGGCACGTCGGGCAGGTGCTCGACCTCCCGCACGACGTCGTAGCCGAGGTAGCCGAGGAGCCCCCCGTGCAGCGTGGGCAGCTCGGGCAACGAGGGCGCCCGCCACGTAGCGAGCAAGGCATCGATGGCCGCGAGCACACCGCGGTCCCGGGGTACGTGGGCCGGGACCTGGCCGGCGACCTCGATCGTCCGCCCCCGGGCCGTCAGGCTGGCCAGCGGGTTCCGGCCGCAGAACGACCAGCGACTCCAGCGGGCTTCGCCGTGCTCCACCGACTCGAGGAGGAAGCCCGGCTCGTCGCCCACCAACCGGGCGAACGCGGCGACCGGCGTGGTGAGATCGGCGAGCAGCTCCCGCCACAGGGGGATGACGGTGTAGTTCCGGGCCAGGGCCCGGAACTCGTCACGAGACGGTTGGACCATCGCCGTCGGCGGTCGCCGAGCCGAAGGCCCGGAAGAAGCAGGAGGGCGCCCCGGTGTGGCACGCGCCCGCCCCCTGCTGGTCGACCACGAACAGCAGGGTGTCGCCGTCACAGTCGTAGTACGCCGCGCGCAGCCACTGGACGTCGCCCGACGTCTCGCCCTTGCGCCAGACCTCCTGGCGGCTGCGGCTCCAGAACACGGTCCGCCCCTCTTCCAGCGTCAGCCGCAACGTCTTCTCGTTGACCCACGCCAGCATCAGCACCTGACCCGACCCGTGGTCCTGCACGATCGCGGGCACCAGCCCGTCGGCGTTGTAGTTGACCTGGGCCAGCTGCTCGTCGGTGGCCTCGATGGGGCGCGGCGATGGCATCAGGCCAGCCTAGGGCCAGTGCGCGCGCGGGCCGAACCGTTTCGGCGGCGTCGCTCGGAGGATCGGTCTCAGAGGTAGAGGCCGGTGCTGGCTGCCTCACCGAGACGGCTGGACGCCACCGCGTGGACGTCGCGCTCGCGCAGGATGATGAACTCGTCGCCGCGCACCTCGACCTCGTAGCGGTCCTCGGGGTTGAACAGCACGTGGTCGCCGACCTCCATGGCTCGGACGTTGGGGCCCACGGCGACGACCTCGGCCCACGCCAGCCGCTTCGACATCTGCGCCGTCGCGGGGATGAGGATGCCGCCCGAGGTCCGCCGCTCGCCGTCCGTGCCGGCCAGCTTCACCAGGACCCGGTCGTTGAGCATCTTGATCGGGAGCTTCTCGCTGGCGGAACCAGCAGAATCAGTCACCCGCTCGACCGTACCTGCTCTCGAAACCGGAGACTCACACCGGCCGGACATTGAGCCCCGCCGCCCGCAGGTGCTCCTTGGCTTCGCGCACCGTGTGCTGCCCGAAGTGGAAGATAGAGGCCGCGAGGACGGCGTCGGCGCCACCCTCGACCACGCCGTCGACCAGATGGCCCAGGGTGCCCACCCCGCCACTGGCGATCACCGGCACGTCGACCGCCTCACAGACCGCGCGGGTCAGGGCCAGGTCGAAGCCGTCCTTGGTGCCGTCGCGGTCCATCGAGGTCAGCAGGATCTCGCCCGCGCCCCGCTCCACGCCCTCCTCGGCCCAGCGCACCGCCCGGCGCTCGGTCGGCACCCGGCCGCCGTGGGTCAGGACCTCGAAGCTGGAGCCGTCGCTGGTCCGTCGGGCGTCGATCGCGAGCACGACGCACTGCGAGCCGAACTCGACGGCCAGCTCGCTGATCAGCGCGGGCCGCTCGACGGCCGCGCTGTTGACCGACACCTTGTCGGCCCCCACCCGCAGCAGCCGCCGGGCATCGTCCACCGACCGGATCCCGCCGCCGACGGTGAAGGGGATGAACACCTCCTCGGCCGTCCGCCGGGCGACGTCGACGATGGTGTCGCGCCCGTCCGACGAGGCCGTGATGTCCAGGAACACCAGCTCGTCGGCCCCTTCGGCGTCGTACCGGGCGGCGAGCTCGACCGGATCGCCGGCGTCCCGCAGGCCCACGAAGTTCACGCCCTTGACGACCCGGCCGGCGTCGACGTCCAGGCACGGGATCACCCGCACGTTACGCATGGCCCCTCCCCGCCGCGGCTGCCGACAGCACGTCCACCGCCTCGGCGACGGTGAAGACCCCCTCGTACAGGGCGGTCCCCACGATGGCGCCGGCCAGCCGCCGGTCGCCGACCGCCAACCGGTCGAGGGCCCGGAGATCGTCGAGCGAGCCGACGCCACCGGAGGCCACGACATCCACCGCGGACGCCTCCAGCACGGTGCCCAGCTGGTCCAGCGCGGGGCCGGCCTGGGTGCCGTCCCGCCCGATCTCGGTCACCACCAGGGCCGCCACGCCGGCGTCCTCGAACTCGCGGGCCACGGTGATCAGGTCCCGGCCCGATCCCTCGACCCAGCCCCGCACCGCGACGTCCCGGCCTCGGGCGTCGAGGCCGACCGCGACCCGGCCGGGATGCCGGACCGCCAGCCGCCGCACCCACTGGGGGTCCTCCAAGGCTGCGGTCCCCACGACGACCCGCTCCACCCCCAGGTCGAGCAGGGCGTCGGCGGCCGCGTCGTCGCGCACTCCCCCGCCGACCTGGACGGGCCGGTCCACGGCTGCGACGACAGCCGCGATCTGGGCCCGGTTGACCGGCTCGCCGGTGCGGGCGGCGTCGAGGTCGACGACGTGGATCCACGGCGCCCGGCCGTCCTGGAAGACCCGCGCCTGGGCCACCGGGTCGTCGCCGTAGACCGTCTCACGGCCGTAGTCGCCCTGCCGCAACCGGACGCAGCGTCCCCCGAGGAGGTCGATGGCCGGGAACAGGTCCATCAGGCGGCCGCGGCCTGGACGGCGCCGCGCACGAAGTTGGCCAGGATCCGCAGCCCGGCCGCTCCCGACTTCTCGGGGTGGAACTGGGTGGCCCACAGGTTGCCCTGCTCGACCGCGGCGACCATGGGACCGCCGTAGTCACAGGTGGCGGCGGTGCGCTCGTCGGGCTCGGCGGCGTAGGAGTGCACGAAGTACACCCAGGCCGGCTCGGGGATGCCGGCCAGCAGCGGCGTCGGCCGCACCGGGCGGACGATGTTCCACTGCATCTGGGGCCGCTTCACGCCGTCGGGCAGCCGGCGGATGGTGCCTGGCAGCACCCCCAGTCCCGGCACGTCAGGGCTCTCCTCCGACCCCTGGTACAGCAGCTGCATCCCGACGCAGATCCCGAGGAAGGGCCGGCCCGACGACGCCGCCTCGACCGCCAGCTCGGCGAGCCCGCTGGCCTCCAGCGCCTCCATGCACCGCCCGAAGGCCCCGACCCCCGGGAGCACGACGCCGGCGGCGTCGCGTATCAGCCCCGGATCGTCGGTCAGATGGGCGTCCGCACCCACCCGGACCAGGGCTTTCTCCGCGGAGCGCAGGTTGCCGATGCCGTAGTCGAGCACGGCGATGAGGGTCATGGCAGACGAATCTAACGCCGACCCTCCGGCCACGGCCGGTGTGATTTCGGGCAGGGTTCCGCACGCGCGGCGGCTGGAGCACAACAATGGGTCCATGATCCTCACCGGAACCGCCGACGGGCTCTTCGAGATCGGCCTGGATGGCGACATCAAGCGGCACGCGTTGGCGGGGACGGAGGTCGCGGCCGTCTCGGGGGACTGGGCGATCGCAGACAACGCACTACGGTCGTTGGCCGACGACCGCCGGCTCGAGCTCCCCGGCGACCTCGTGCCCCGCTGCCTGCTGAGCGGGCCCGGGGGGACGTGCATCATCGGGACCAGCTCGGCCCGGCTGTTCGAGACCGACGCCAAGGGCGTCCGTCCGGTCGACTCGTTCGACGACATCCCCGAACGGGTGACCTGGTCCACGCCGTGGGGTGGGCCGCCCGACACCCGGTCGCTCGCCCTGGGCCCGAAGGGGATCCTGGTCAACGTCCACGTCGGCGGGGTGTGGCGCTCCGAGGGCAGCGGCTGGTTCGAGGTCGTGCCGGCCGCCGTGGACGTCCACCAGGTGGTCGCGGCCGAGACCATCGTCGCCGTGGCCGGTGGGCGGGGCATGGGGCAGAGCAGCGACGGCGGCGTGACCTGGAAGTGGAGCACCCAGGGCATGCACGCGCCGTACTGCCGGGCGGTCACCATCGCCGCCGACTGGCTGCTGGCCACAGCCTCCGACGGGCCCGGTGCCCAGCGGGGCGCCGTCTACCGCCGGCCGCTCGACCAGCCCGACCAGCCCTGGGTCCCGTGCGGTGACGGTGACCTGCCCAAGTTCTTCCCGTACAACGTCGACACCTTCGAGCTCGCCGCGGCCGGCGAGCTGGTGGCCGTCGGGACGCCGAGCGGCGAGCTCTACCTGTCCGAGGACTCCGGCGGCAGCTGGCGCCGGCTCGGTGAAGCCCTCCCGGGCATCCGCTGCGTCGACCTCCGCACCTGAGGCACGGCCTCGTCCGCCCGCCGGACGGTCAGAGACGGCCCTTCGTGGAGGGAACGGCCGAGCCCTCGACGCGGAGCGCGTCGCGCAGGCAGCGGGCCACGCCCTTGAAGACCGCCTCGACGACGTGGTGGGTGTTCCGGCCCGCCCGCTTCCGGACGTGCAGGGTGATCGCCGCGGCGGTGGCGAAGGACTGCCAGAAGTGCTCGGCCATCTCCGGGTTGAAGGGCGGGTCGCCCAGCGGCAGCACGTCACCGAAGGGCACGTCGTAGACCACGAACGGTCGGCCCGAGAGGTCCAGCGCCACCTCGACCAGGGCTTCGTCCAGCGGGAACAGCCCGCTCGCGAAGCGGCGCACCCC
>Ga0075428_100005356_pt1 | contig 14266 bp, 7 predicted proteins | sample RhiMetdeltSRZDD2_FD_75291 | JGI IMG/M metagenome (GOLD analysis project Ga0075428, IMG submission 75291) | Populus rhizosphere microbial communities from Tennessee, USA - Rhizosphere MetaG P. deltoides SRZDD2 | ecosystem: Host-associated > Plants > Roots > Rhizosphere > Soil | place: USA...
CGGCTACTGCAAGAAAGCGCACTGACCTAATCCGAACGAAGCCGACGGCGGCGCCTCGCCGTCGTCGGCGCATCCCACCCTCGCCCCCGCATCCTCATGCGGGCTGACGCCCGCTCCTCCGGGCCCTATCCTCCCCGCACCCGCGACGGTCGCGGGTTCCAGGGAGGATTCGAGATGATGAGGAAGCTCGTGACGATCGCCGTGCTCGTCGTTGCCGCGGCGATGGTCGCCGCCTGGGCGGCGCCCGGCCCGCTCGACGGCAAGACGTTCCAAGGCGAGATCATGGAGAAGGGAAAGTCGCACGGCGACAAGGACAGCTTCATCTTCTCCGACGGAAAGTTCCGCTCGACGGCCTGCGACGCGTACGGCTACGACTCCGGCGCCTACACGGCGACCCAGGCCGGCGACGGATGGACCTTCGCGGCGGAGACGCACAGCGCGAAGTGGGGGACGATGTCGTGGAAGGGCACGATCAAGGGGAGCTCGATCGAGGGAACCGCGACGCGCTCGAAGGACGGTAAGACAAAGGCCGAGCAAGTGTTCTCGGGGATGTTGAAGTCCTAGCCTGGAACCCGATCTCGTGAAGCGCGCGAGGGGCCGTGCTCCTCGCGCGCCTCTCTTCTAGCGGCGCGCGATAGCGGGCTGCCGCGCCGCGCGCGACTCGTAGATGCGGCCGAGGTAGTCGTAGAGCACGAACTCCTGACGTTTGTGCTGCGAGCGCGTGATCCGGTTCACGAACATGTGGACGTGGCTCGGCACGATGGAGATCGGCTCCATCGAGAGGCGGCCGCCCGCGGCCAGCGCGGCGAGCTCGGCCGCGATCGGCGCGAGGCGGGCGGAACGCTGGTCGAGGATCTCGAGCCCCGCCCGGAGGGCATCGTCCTCGACGGCGCCGTCGATCAATCGCGTCAGCTCCCGGCGGTCCCTGCGGAACGAGTCTCCGAGCTGGACGTGCAGGCGCTTGTCGGCACGGACGTCCCGTCCGATCGCGTCCCTGAGGCCGGCGACGGCCGTTCGCTTCGCGGCGAGGTCGAGCCCGAAGGCGTCGAGCATCCGGTCGATGCCGGCGAGCGCGAGACGCGATCGCGCCCTCGCTCCGGCGTCTCCCGCGAGGCCGTTCACGATCTCCAGCACGGCCTCGCTGTCCTCGTGGAAGAGCCGCTCGGCGAGGAGCATCCCGTCGTCGCCGCCGTACCGCTCGATCTCGCGCTCGTACGTGTCGATCTGGAGGCGACGGAGCGTACCGTCCCGAAGAAGAGGCTCCGACGTGTCTCTCAGCGCCGGGATCACCGTCGCGACCAGGCCGGCCGGATCGCCGTGCAGCCTCAGCCGCACGTGAGGGTGGGGATCGCTGAACCGCACGAAGAACCACCGATCGGCGACGCCGCGTTCGAGCGCCACGCGCCGCAGGGGGGCGACGATCTCGCGGAGCACGCGGTCCGCGCTCGCCTCGCCGGCGTAGAGCTTCGCGTACAGCCACTCCGACCCCGGAGGGAACGCACGCACCAGCCCGATGCGCGGCCGGGCCCTCGGCGCCTCGGCCGCCCGCGGTGGCGGAGGTTGGACGAACGGAACGACCAGCTCGTGCACGTAGCGGCCTTCCGGCCCCCGCGCGAGGAGCGCCTCGGGAGCGGGGATCATCTCCTCGAGCGTGGCGCCGCGTCCGCGCGCGGCGAGGTCCGCGAGGACGTCCACGCAGAGCACGTTGTCGAGGTCGAGGGGCAGGCGATTGTCCCCCTCGGCCAGCAGCACGAACCGCGGCATGCGCCGAGCGGCGCGCAGCTCCTGTACGAGCGCGTAGCGTCGCGCGCCGGGGGCGTTCCGCAGGAGGCGAGCTTCGTCGTCCGATATCTTCCAGCGAGCCGGGGAGAGGACGACCCGGCCGCTCCTCACGCGGGGAAGGAAGCTCGAGGAGCCGAGCGGCCCCCAGTCCCAATGGAGCCAGGGTGTGGTCCCCTGGGATTGAAAGGCCGCAAGGAAGCGGTAGATCGGCAGGCTGCTCGCGGGGGCGTTGTGCGCGGAGGTCAGTCTCGGGATCACCTCGCGACCGAGGCGCCCTGAGCGGAGGACGAGCCGGTCGCCCTCCAGTGCGAGCGTGAGGTCGGTGACGGGGATCTGCCGGTCGGCAGCCGCCGACGAGCGGCCGAGGTAGGGGATCTCGCAATCGCGCAGCACGGGACGCGCGATGATGTTGCCGAGACGGCCCTCGGGGAGATGGACGATCTCGGCGAAGATCGCGTCGGGGGCATGACGCTCCTCCGACCGCAGGTGCGCCGCGACGCGCTCCCGGAGCTCCGGGTCGGCCTGGCAGAACCTGCCGAGCCAGTTGGCTCCGGAAGGGCCGGCTGCGAATTGCAGCACGACCTGAAACTCACCGCGCGCCACCGCCTCCGGGGAGGCGGCCGCGATCGTCGCCATCACCGCGAAGGCCGGCGGCAGCGGGGCAGTGTCACGGCGCTCGAGCCCTGCGATGTCGGTGTCGTCGAGCGCAAGCTCGATGCGTCCCTCGGCGATGACCTCGTGAAGCCGTCGCTGAACGCGATCGTGGAGGCGTGTCCACCGCGTGGTCTCGTCGGGCGCCGGGGCGAAGTTCAACCCTTCCAGCAGCGGCGCGGCGCCCCCGGGCGCTCGGCCTTCCATCCTGAACTCGATGCCGAGGTCCTCGTCGAGCGCCTCGACCAGCGGGACGTCGCGACCTTCGTAGCGCTCGAAGAACGCGGCGATGAATCGCGCGAGCGCGGGGTTTCGCGGGGTCGGCGTGAGCCGCCAGAGCAGCTCGAGACCGCGGGCGATCTCGGCGAGCGGCTCGGGGCCGAGCTCGGCGACGGCGGCGGGCTTGAGGAGGTCCAGCTGCAGGAAACGCGACGGCTCGACTTCGACGGGGAGCGAGACGAGCGGGCGGGCAGCGGCGGCGTAGCTCTCGCGCGGGAGACCGAGAGGCGAACGCGCGAGCGACGCGATCCCGTTCCGGCCGTCCCGGAGGCGCTCGCGCGCGGCGGCCGCGCCAGGATGGCGGCCGAGCCTCTCGAGCAGATCGTCGAGCGGCTCCTGGCCGGTGATGGAGGGAATGAGATCGGAGACCAGGATCCCACTCTTCACCAATTCGCCGACGTAGGAGCGGGCCTCCTCGATCGAGATCTCGGGATCGCTCGCGGCGAGCGCCGCGGCGAGCGCTTCGATCGTCGCTCCGGCCCGGGCCCGCTCGAGCGTCGCCGTCAGATACTCGGTCGCTTCGACGGCGACGAGATGGTTCGTGCGGCTCGTCCCATCCAGCCGCGTCTCGGCATACCGGTACGATCCCGCGGCTTCGTAGAGGCTGGAGGTCGGCGTGAAGCGCAGCGTGGCGGCGATCTCCGGAGCGCGCTCGAGGCGATCGACCAGCGCGAAGAGGACGTCGTTGTCGAGCCTCGCATGACGCGCGTACTCCGCGCGCGCCGCGAGCGCGATCACCGTTCGTTCCCCGACGGCCCCCAGCGTCACTCCGGCGAACAGCCCGAACGGCGTCGGCCGGCCGCACATGCGGAGCGCGTAACGCGCGATGGCCAGCTCCAGTCGGGGGTCGCGTCCGAGGCCGCCGGCGCTCTCGAAGCGCGTCAGCAGATCCGGCGAGCCGACCAGCAGAGCCTCGCGGGCCTCGGGACGCGACATCAACGCTTCGAGCCGGCACCGTACGGCAGCGCGATCCTCCGCGACCGCGGCGTCGAGCGCTTGCAGGTCGCCGACGGCCGCCGGGGCGCGCAGCCCCTCGCTCAGCGACAGGAGGTCATCGAAGGGGAACAACGGGGTCCGCGCGAGGACGAAGCTCGCCACGGGGACGCCGTTGGGGAAGGGGGTCGATGGCATTCAGCCGCGACGGGGGAGGGAGGCGAGGATCGCGCGGTCCCACTCGGGTTCGATCTCCGTGGTCGCGGCGAGGAGCGCGAGTCCGATCCCGCTGATCCCGGTCAGGAAGCCGGGACGCCCCTCGCGGACGCCTCTTCCGCTCGCGTCGGGTGCGAGCGTCGCGAACCCCGCGAGACCGGCGCTGGGATCGCGCGACGCGAGCGCGTGCTCGAACCAGACGACGGCGGCATCGTGGAAGCGCGCATCGCCGGTCGCCTGGAACAGCCGGTTGAAGAGGTGGCCGTTCCCCGCGCTCCCGTGACACAGGCTCGCGTCCGACACCCCCGACCCGCGAGCGCCGCGCTCGGCGCACGCGAGCGCCAGCTCGAGGGCATCCTGCTCCCAGCGCTCCTCGTCCACCGAGCGAGCGGCGACCAGCAACGCCACCGCGATCCCCGGGTTTCCGTGGCACCAGGCCGGGCGATGCGCCGGGTAGCTTTCGGTCGGCGAGACCCACGCCGGAAAGTCGGGCCCGCCGTCGCGCGTCACACGTCGCGCGAGCAGCCCTCTTACCGCGCCGTCGAGCAGCTCACGCGCCTGACGCCCGCAGATCCCCGCCGCGCAGACCCGCCCGAGGAATCCGATCGTCCCCGCGACGCCGTGGGCGACTCCGAGGTTGGTGTAGGGCTCGGCGGGCGGCTCCGGCTCCGTGCGCCAGGTGATCCCGTCGGGCGCCCGCTCCGCGAGCTCGGAGAGCCGCCGAACGACCTGCTCGAGGATTCTCGCCGCGCCCGGCCGCGGCAATCGCTCGAGCGCGTACACGCCGAGCCCCGTGAGGCCCGAGATGAGCTCGAAGCTGCGGCGCCCGGGGATCGCGGACTCGATCGCCGTGTCGACGGCCTCGTTGAGGTCCTCGTCCCGGAGATGCTCGACCGTCCAGGCGACGCCGGCGAAACCGGAGTAGAGCTCGGGCGACATGCGGGAGGACGCGACCGCGGCGATCGCGCGGTCGAGGTGCCGGAGAGCCGCGTCGGCGGCCGGTGACCCGGGAACGGCGCGCGCGCGATACGAGAGGAAGAGCGCTATCCCGGCATCGCCGTCCACGAGCGAGCCGTTCAGAGCTCCGCGCTCCGGCAGCGCGATCAGCGATTCGGCGATCTCGCCGACGGCGCGGCCCGCGAGGCGGCCCAGGTCATCCGAGAGCAAAGGCCGCCAGGCGGCCCGTTCGCACACCGTCATGGAGGTTCCCGTGCGAACGGGGCACGGGCCGCGTCGTACCGCCCGTGCCCCGACCTCGTTCAGGCCTACGTGCAGATGCAGAGGCTGTCGTTCGGCGGAATCGGACAGATGCATCCCGGATGGCTCACGGAGTTCGTGATGCAGACGCGCGTCCCGCCGCCGGCGACCTTCTCGAGATCGGAACTGGTGAGGTTGACGATCGTCTCCTTGCTCAGGGTCAACTTCTTCATCGAGCCCTCCGTCCGTGGATGACCGCCGCTCGACGCTGTGCCGAGTCGGGGTTATCGGTCCGGCATTTGTATCCCGGCCGGAGGTCGAGTTCCATTGTTTTCCCGTGTCGATTTGCGGACGATCACACAAAGGCCTGCAACCGTTGCGTCGCGGGAAGCGACGCGACCAGGAGCCGATCCCACGCCGGCTCGACCGGACTCGTCGCCGCGAGGAGCGCGAGGCCGATGCCGGCAATCCCGGTGAGGAACCCGGGCTGCCCGAGCCAGACCTCGCGGCCGTCGGCGTCGAGGTCGAGGCTCTCGAATCCCGCGAGGCCGGTGCCGGGCTTCTGCAAGGCGACGGTGTGCTCGAACCAGGTCAGCGCCGCCTCGCGAAACCGCTCGTCCCCCGTCGCCTGGAAAAGCCGGTTGAACAGATGACCGTTCCCGGCGCTCCCGTGACAGAGACAGGCTTCGCTCACGCGCGAGTCGGAAATGGGGCGCGCGGCGCTCTTCCGAGCCAGCTCCAAGGCCTCCGCCTCCCACTCCTGCTCGCCCAGCGCGCGCGCCGCGAGGAGCCAGGCGACCGCGATCCCCGGATTCCCGTAGCACCAGCCGACGCGATCCGCGGGGGGGCTGCCGCTCGAGGCGATCCACGCCGGGAAATCCGCTCCCGGGCCGCGCGGCAGACGCCGGGAGCGGAGCCAGCGCACGGCGTCTTCGAGCAGCTCGCGCGCGTCCCGCGCGGCGATACCGGCCGCGCAGGCCTGCGCGAGGACCGCGATCACGCCCGGGCTTCCGTGGGCGACGCCGAGGTTGTAGTGACCGTCGGGGGTCTTTCGAAGGGCGACCGACGGGAGCTGCTCCGGCCCCGTCCGCCAGGCGGCTCCCTCGGCCGTTCGCTCGGCCATCTCGCCGAGCCGGCGAACGATCCGCTCGAGCATTCCCACCGCGCTCGGTCGAGGGGCCCGCTCCAGGGCGTAGAGGCCCAGGCCGGCGAGCCCGGAGAGGAGCTCGAAGCGCTGGAGCCAGCTTGCGCCGCTCTCGACGCGGAACCCCTCCTCGATCGCGTCGTCGATCGCCTCGTTGAGATCGGCTTCGCCGGGGTCGTGCGCCTTCAGGTGCTCGACCGCCCAAGCGATGCCGGTGAATCCGCCGTACAGGTCCGGGGGCAGCCGCGTCGTCGCAAGCGTCTCGACCGCGCGCTCGAGGCGGACGCGCCCGGCGTCGGCGCCCCCGGCCACGGAGCGCGCGAGGTAGCCGTGGAAGAGCGCGATCCCCGCGTCGCCGCTCACGAGCGACCCGTCCGCGGGTCCCCCGGACGGAAGATCGAGCAACGTCTCCTCGATCTCCCGAACGATGCGCATCGCGCGCTCGGCCGAGGCGTCGGTGAGCAAGGGCTGCCAGGACGTGCCGGGCCGGGATCGTGTTCCGAGCGTCGTCATCGCTCCGGTATACTCCGCCGACGTGAGGACGGGAAGTCTGTTTCGTCCGGAGGCGCGCCGACACCTCGAAGAGCCCGATCTCGGCAGCGTGCTGCGCCTCGCGCCCCCCAGACGAAGGGTTCCGGTCGTCCGCCAGCTCGAGCTGGCCGACTGCGGCGCGGCGTGCCTGGCGATGACCCTCGAGTGGCACGGACGGGTCGTCGATCTGGCGGAAGTCCGCGAGCGGATCGGCTCCGGAGCCGCGGGCGCGCGCGCCACCGCGATTCTCGACGCCGCCCAGCGCTACGGCCTCCAGGGGCGCGGGGTTCGCCTCGAGCCCGAGGCGCTCCGCTTCCTGCCGCGAGGCTCGATCCTCCACTGGTCGCTCAATCACTTCGTCGTCTACGACGGGATCACGCGCAAGGGGGTCCGGATCGTCGATCCGGCGGTGGGACGCCGCGTGATCGGCGACGAGGCGTTCAGCCGCCAGTTCACCGGCGTCGCGCTGATCCTCGAGCCCGGCGACGACTTCGTCCGCGGGGGGCGCCGCGACGCCGGGCGAGCGTGGGGGTACTACACCGCGCGAGTCCTCGGGCACCGTCGCGTGCTCGCGCAGGTCCTGGGGGTCTCCGCGGCCGTGCAGCTGTTCGGGCTCGCGCTGCCGCTCCTGACGGGCTTCCTGGTCGATCGCGTGGTGCCCAACCGGGACCTCGACCTGCTGACCGTCTCCGTTCTGGGGGCAGCGTCGATCGTCCTGTTCCAGATCCTCGCGTCGTGGGCGCGCGCGCACCTGCTCCTCCGCCTGCGCACGTTCCTGGACGCCGACCTGAGCACGGACTTCGTGCGGCACCTCGTGCGGCTGCCGTACGCGTTCTTCGTCCGGCGCTCGGTGGGCGACCTCACCGGCCGCCTCTTCAGCAACCGCATGATCCGCGACGCGCTGACCGCGGCGACGATGTCCACGCTCTTCGACGGCACGCTCGTCGTGGTCTACCTCGTCCTGGTCGTCGCGGTCAGTCCGGCTCTGGGGCTGCTGGCCTTCGCGCTCGGCGTGCTTCACCTCGGCGTCTTCCTGGCGTCCTATCGTCGTATTCGCGAGCTGCAATCCGAAGAGCTGGAGGCGCAGGCGCGCGCGCAAACCCAGCTGGTCGGCATGCTGCAGGGCATGGAGTCGCTGAAGGCGTCGGGATACGAGCGGAAGGCGGTGGCCCGCTGGTCCCACGCGCTCGTCGAAGCGCTGAACGTCGGCCTCGCGCGCGGGCGGTTGGGCGCGAACCTCGACGCCGCGCGTTTCGCCCTCGACGTCGGCGCGCCGCTCGCGATCCTGGTCGCCGGGGCCTGGCTGGTCGTGAGCGGGCGGCTCACCCTCGGCACGATGCTCGCCGTGAACGGGTTGGCCGTGGGATTCCTGCGGCCGTTCGGCGGCCTCTTCTCGACGGCGCTTCAGCTCCAAGAGCTCCGGAGCCATGTCGAGCGGGTGCAGGAGGTGATGACGACGGAGGCGGAAACCCCGGCGACGGCGCGGGTCGCCCCGGCGCTCCGCGGCGCCATCGGCGTCGAAGGCGTCTCGTTCCGCTACGACGCCGCGGGCCCCGAGATCCTGCGCGACGTCTCGCTTCGCATCGGAGCGGGGCAGACGCTCGCGGTGGTCGGGAAGTCCGGCGCGGGGAAGTCCACGCTCGCGCGCCTGCTGATCGGGCTCGAGCGCCCGACGACGGGCCGGATCGTCTACGACGGCAGCGACCTCGCCGAGCTCGACCCGACGTCGGTGCGCAGCCAGATCGGCATCGTCACCCAGCGCGCGCATCTCTTCGGCACCACGATCCGGGACAACATCGCGCTGTTCGATCCGGAGCTCTCCGATGAGGCGATCGTCGCCGCGGCGAAGCTCGCGGCGGTCCACGAGGACGTCGAGCGGCTCCCGATGGGGTACGACACGCCCCTGCTCGACGGCGCGCCGTCGCTCTCCGGCGGGCAGCGTCAGCGCATCGCGCTCGCGCGGGCGCTCGTGCGGCGCCCCGCCGTCTTGCTGCTGGACGAGGCGACGAGCGAGCTCGACGCGATGACCGAGAGCCGCATCATGGCCGGCATCTCCGGGCTCGGCTGCACGCGGATCGTGATCGCCCACCGCCTCAGCACGGTCGTGAGCGCCGACCGGATCGTGGTGCTCGAGGCGGGGCGCGTGACCGAGAGCGGCACGCACCGTGAGCTTCTGGACGCGAGCGGCGTCTACGCGTCGCTGGTCGCGGCGCAGGCGGCGACGCGGTGAGCCTCGCCGCCCGAACGTGACGCGCGCCGCCCCGCTCCTGTCCGCGGCGATCGCCCTGAGCGCACCGATCGCATCGGCTCAGGCCCCGAGCGCCAGGCTCTTCTACACCCGCGCCGACGCCATCGTCTCGGCCACGGGGGAGGCGTCCTTGCGCCGCGCGTACGCACGGCAGCTCGATCTTCCGTCCGAGCACTGCGACGGCGAAAGGTTCACCTGCCTCGACCACCGCGTCTACGGCCAGGTCTACGCGATCGAATTCGTGGAGGAGATCGCCAGCCGGAAGACCGATGGTCCGCCGTCCATCGACCGTCGCGAGCGCGGCCGCGTGACCATCGCCGCGGACTTCTCGAAGGAGGACGCGGATCGCTTCGAGGACGACCTCGTCGCATACCTCGGGCGGCTCGGCGCCCCTTCGTTCGCGAAGACGCACGCGGGTCTTCGATTCCTCGATCCGCCTCTGGAGCAGGACACGCTCGTGAAGTCCGCCGCGCCGGTCTGGCTGTGCGGCGAGCTGCGGGGCTCCTACGCCTACAACCTCGTGATTCGGGACGAGTCGGGCACCGTTCGCACCTACTCGGACACCCGGGACCGGGCCGCCGAGCCCTGCCGGACCATCGAGCGCGCGATCGGAGACCCGGCCCCAGACCGGTTCCGGACGATGCCCGACGTGCGCGTGCAGCTCCGTCGCGAGGTTCGCCTCGCGACGGCGTCCACGCTGCGGGGTCTCACGTGGGCCAACGACCTCGCGCCGATTCCCGAAGGAGCATCGCTGAAGAAGACCCCGCTCGCGGCCGGAGCCAGGACGGGGGCCACGCGTGAGCGGAGGAACGGAGTCTTCGTGGGGCACGAGGGACGTTACGGCGGGGTCGAGCACGACGTGCAACTTCCTCGCGCGAGCCTGGATCTGGCCGGAGCTCCGATGTGGGTCGCGCGCTGGACGTTCGAGTCGGTCCAGGAGCAGTTCGGGCCGGAGCCGCAGCGCTCGAGTGGGGGGCGCGCGCTGCTGCTCGTGGCCGCGGTCCCGATCGCCGATCCGACGATGGACGATATCGATCGCGCGAAGCTCGACTTGACGGTGCCCGAGGAACCGATCGCGAAATCCGTGATGGGGCGCCTCACGCGAAGCGCAAACCCCGGTCCCGCCGACGTCGCCGCCGCGCTCTCCGACCCCGGCGTCTGGCCGTCGCAGGGCGAGTGGATGGTGGTGACCTGCTACGGGGACGGCTCGGCGCGGTACGGGATCCCTCCGTTCGCCGATGCCGCCGAGGTCACGAACGCTCGGGAACAGTGCGCCGTCATCCGACGAGTCGCCGGCGATTGACTCTTGGAAGGTTGCGACACCGCAACCTTTCTGCCCGCGGATCAGCCATCCGCTGAACGGAAACTCGGTCCGAGCGCGCGGCGACGATTGCCGTACAGTTCAGTTCGAACGGGGCCGCGCGCAGGCGGCCGCTCCCCAAACCTCCCCGGGACGTTGCCTGCGCGTCGCCCGCTTTTTCCCTCCCGCTTGTAAGCGAAACAGGTCGAGCGTACGCTCCGGACATCTCCCATTTGGGGCAAGCGACTGAACACGGCCAGAGCTCTCCTCGTGCTCGGAGCGGTCGCCGCGGCGGCGGCGAGCCTCGCCGGCGAGCCTGCGAGGGCCCTCGACTTCGAACGACGGATCGCGGACCGGAGGGCCGTCGAGGCGGTCTACTGGCGGCACCGCATCTGGCCCTCGGACAATTTGGAGCCGAAGCCGCCGCTCGATTCGGTGCTCGACGATGGCGCGCTCCGAAGGTCGGTTCACGACGACCTCGCGAAGTCCGAGGCGCTCGCGCGCTATTGGGCCACGCCGATCACCGCGGCTGCGCTGCAGGCCGAAGTGAATCGCATGGTCGCGGGAAGCCGCGATCCGGAGATGCTCGTCGAGCTGTTCGCCGCGCTCGACGACGACCCGGTGCGGATCGCCGAGACGCTCGCCCGTCGCAGCCTGGTCGACCGGCTGATCCGGAGCTTCTACGCCGGGGAGGAAGCCCGAACGAAGGTCCCCTTCGACACCTGGTGGGTGGGCGTGCGCGACACCCTCGCCATCGATCCGATGCCGCTGGCGGGACCGTTCGAGCGCGTCCTGCCGCAGTTCACCGGGTGCATGGCCGGCTCTTGGACACCGACGAAGCAGGATGTCCCCGATCCGCGTATCGGCCATACGTTCGTGTGGACCGGGAGCGAGGCGATCGTCTGGGGAGGGTCGTTCGACGGGGGGGTGAACACCGGCGGTCGCTACGATCCGGCGACGGACACCTGGCGCCTCACTTCGATCAGCGGAGCCCCGAGTCCCCGCCAGGGGCACACCGCGGTGTGGACGGGGAGCCGGATGATCGTCTGGGGCGGGGCAGGGGACTCGAGCGGCGGGCAGTACGATCCGGTGTCCGACACCTGGTCGCCGACGTCGCTGGTGAGCGCCCCGTCTCCCCGGGCGCAGCACACCGCGGTCTGGACCGGAAGCAGGATGGTGGTGTGGGGTGGCTCGACGGACTCGAGCGGAGGCCGATACGACCCCGTGTCCGACACGTGGAGCGCCACCTCGACCTCCGGCGCGCCGACGCGCCGCACCAACCACACGGCGGTCTGGACCGGATCCGAGATGATCGTCTGGGGCGGTCGCGATCCGTTCACGCAGTTCCCTCTCAATACCGGAGCACGCTACACCCCCGCGACCGATTCCTGGCTCGCGACGAGCCCGTCGGCCGCCCCCGCGCCTCGCTCCGAGCACACGGCCGTCTGGACGGGGAGCGAGATGATCGTCTTCGGCGCGCGGGAGGGGAGCGCCTCCGCCGCCGGCGGACGCTACCAGCCGGCGTCGGATTCCTGGGCCGCGCTCCCGTTCCCCCCCTCGGGCGCCGTCAGATGGGGGCATTCCGCCGTCTGGTCGGGCAGCTCGATGATCGTCTGGGGAGGCGTCCCCAAGGGGGGCGGCGCTCAGATCGCCGCCGGTGAGAGATTCGACCCCGTTTCGGGGACCTGGTCGTCGATCGCGACGGCCGGGCAGCCAGCGCTCCGAAACCGTCACGCGGCTCTCTGGACCGGAACGCGGATGATCGTGTGGGGAGGGAACGACGGAAGCACCTCCGGCTTCGCCCTCGGCGGCGGCCGCTACGATCCAGTCGCCAACGCGTGGACTCCCGTCAATGCCGGAACCGTCCCGCGTCCGCGGTCCCGGCACACCTCCGTCTGGACGGGTGCCGAGATGATCGTGTGGGGAGGAGAGGCTGGGACGGAGCTCCTGGTCAACGACGGCGGCCGCTACGATCCCGCGACCGACAACTGGAGCGCCGTTCAAGCCACCGGTGCACCCAGCGCGCGTTCGCTGCACGCCGCCGTGTGGACCGGAACGCGCATGGTCGTCTGGGGCGGGAACCAAGGCGGGACGACGGGCGGCCTATACGATCCGGTGAACGACGTCTGGACTCTTACGGCGACTTCCGGCGCGCCGACGGCTCGAAGCCTGGCGTCGGTCGCCTGGAGCGGATCGGAGATGATCGTTTGGGGCGGCCGGGACGCGGCGAACATCTGGCTCAACACCGGTGGGCGATATCGGCCGAGCAGCGATTCGTGGCTTCCCGTCTCCACGATCAACGCGCCCTCCGCGAGGCCGTCGGCCACCGCGGTCTGGTCCGGCTCGGAGGTGCTGGTGTGGGGAGGGGCTGCGACGGTCCCTGCGGCGCCAGGAGGCCGATACCGTCCTTCGACCGACGCCTGGACCCCCATCACGACCTCGGGAGAGCCGCCCGAGGCGCAAGGCCACACCGCGGTGTGGTCCGGGAGCCGCATGATTGTCTGGGGAGGCCGGCCCTCGACGGGTGGATCGACCGTGAACACCGGCGGCGTCTACAATCCCTCGAGCGATGGGTGGGTCTCGACCACCACCTCGGGCGCTCCGTCGTCGCGCGAGTCCCACGCGGCGGTGTGGACGGGTAGCGAGATGATCGTGTGGGGCGGGCTCGGCGAGTTCGGCAGCGTCGCGACCGGAGGCCGCTACGATCCGATCGCCGACGCGTGGACCCCGACGCCGCTGACGGGCGCGCCCTCGGCGCGGCAGGGCCCGACTTCCGCTTTCTCCGGCTCCGCGATGATCGTCTGGGGAGGATCGCCGCTCACGGGCGCCGGCGGCCTGCTCTGCGCTTGCGCGACGCCGCACACGTTCTACCGCGATGCCGACGGTGACGGGTTCGGGACGACGACGCTTCCGTTCCCCACGTGCAGCGCGGCACCGCCGCCGGGTTACGTCTCGGACGCCTCGGACTGCGACGATTCCCGGGCCGACACGTACCCGGGCGCGCCGCAGCTCTGCAATGGTCACAACGACGATTGCGCGGATCCCACCTGGCCGACGTTGCCCGCGAGCGAAGCCGACGCCGACCTCGACGGCATCAGTGCGTGCGCGGGCGACTGCGACGACTCCCGGTCGTCGGTCCATCCAGGCGCGCCTCAGCTCTGTGACGGGATCAACAACGACTGCTCGGATCCCGGTTGGCCCACGGTCCCCGCGAGCGAGGCCGACGGCGATCACGACGGATTCAGGATCTGCGGCGGCGATTGCAACGACGGCAATGCCGGAGTCCATCCGGGAGCGGTCGAGATCTGCAACGGCATCGACGACGACTGCGACGGCCCGGTCGATGAGGACGTGCTGGGGACCGACACCGACGCGGACGGTGTCCACAACGCGTGCGACAACTGCCGCTCGGTGCCGAACCCGACGCAGACCGACACCGATGGCGACAAGGTCGGCAACGCCTGCGACAACTGCGTGCTCACGACGAATGCGAGCCAGGTCGATGCCGACGCCGACACCCTGGGAGATGCGTGCGACAATTGCCCGCTCGCCCCGAACGTCGGCCAGACCGATACGGACCTCGATCGGATCGGCGACGCCTGCGACAACTGCCCCTCGGATCGGAACCCACCGCAATCGGATGTCGATCACGACGGCGAAGGGGACCTCTGCGATCTCGACGACGGCGTCCTCTACATCCTCGGCACCGACGATCGGGACTACGTCGAGTGGCAGGGAGAGACCGGGCCGACGTCCTGGAACGTCTATTGGGGAGATCTCGCCGTCCTTCGATCTTCGGGGGTCTACACGCAGGCACCCGGCTCGAACCCGCTCGCCGCGCGCGCGTGCGGGGTCACGGATCTGTTCGCTCTCGACCCGGGCCCGCAGCCGGCCACAGGGAAAGTGAAGTTTTCGCTGCTGTCCGGGGTCCAGAACGGTGTCGAGTCGGGGCTGGGTACGAACAGCGCGGGAGCCCCGAGGCCGA
>Ga0075428_100005357_pt1 | contig 14265 bp, 11 predicted proteins | sample RhiMetdeltSRZDD2_FD_75291 | JGI IMG/M metagenome (GOLD analysis project Ga0075428, IMG submission 75291) | Populus rhizosphere microbial communities from Tennessee, USA - Rhizosphere MetaG P. deltoides SRZDD2 | ecosystem: Host-associated > Plants > Roots > Rhizosphere > Soil | place: USA...
TGGCACTCCTGGCACTCCTGGCACTCCTGGCACCCCTGGCACCCCTGGCACCCCTGGCACCCTTGGCACTCAAATCCGCTTGATGTACTTCACCGTATCTTCCTCAAACCCAAAGTGCTCGTAGACGTCGCGGGCGTGGTGATTGCCGCTGAACACGTTGATCGTCAACGTGTGGAAGCCGCGATCGCGAGCCCAGACTTCGGCGGCGCGCAAGAGTGCGCCACCCGCGCCCCGCCCTTCGGCGCCGGCGGTCACCGCGAGAATGCCGACGTGACCGTGGCGCTCGAGCGTGAAGTAATCGCGCAGCTCCTCAACGAGGACGAACCCGACGCGCCCGTCTCCCGTTTCCGCTATCAGCAGGCGCGTGCCGTCGTCTGGTGACTCGAAGTAGTCGCGCAGCGTACGGGCTTCGCCTTCGACAAGCTCCTCGGACGTCCGCCACGCCGGCGGGCCGAAATCCGCCAGCCGCGCGGCGGTGTCGAGCACGAACGCGCGGTCGCTGCCGCGAGCCGGTCGCACGCGAACCCCGCGTGCGCTGGAATTTCTGTTAGCGCTCCCGGTCGCTATCGCGCTCCCGCTCCCGTTTCGTTTCCCCTGCATCGTCTTCCTCTTCAACTTCAATGGAACGAATGAACCCCGTGCGTCGCGGCGGCGGCATGACCGAGCCGGCGCCGCGGATGGATCGCCAGAGAATCTCGTTGAGTTCCAGCTCGGGAGCCCGATCGGCATCGCGCAGGTTCATCTGCAGCGAGGCACGAGCGCCCGGCGATGACCAGTCGTTTTTCTCATCGAGCGGGACGCGGGCCGCACGGTGTGTAAACGGCGCGACGTCCGGCGTCGGCTGAAATGCAGCATACATCGGCGTCGCCGCCGCATCGTATTGACTCATCGGCGGCAAACCCAGAATCAACTCGATGGTGCGCAAGACGCTGCACGTCGTGTACAGCGTGCTATCGAGCGATCGTTTCCGGGAAAATGGGCTCACGGCGAGCAGGACCGATCGATGCGCGTCGACATGATCCGGGCCGTTCTGCGCATCATCCTCCAGGACGAAGACCGCCGATTCCTTCCAGTAACGGCTGCGGGTAATCGCCTCGATGATGCGGCCCAGGGCGAGGTCGTTGTCGGCAACCATCGCTCGCGGAGTTGGTGAACCTGGCGCGGTTCCGTTCGTGTGATCGTTCCCGAGCCGAATGATCGACAGCCGCGGCAAACTGCCATCCCGCTCGAGCTGACGAAACTCGTCGAGCCAGATGTCCGCTCGCTCTTGATCCGGCACGCCAAGATCGAAGGGCGGATACGCGGGATGCACGAGGCCTTCCAGTCCCGGCACATCGGCCCGCACTTCGCCGCCACGCCGCCGCCAGGATGCGAACTCGCCGTAACTGCGTACTGAGACGTTGGCGCGCTTGGCAAAATCCCAGAGGTAACCGAGTGGCGGCGCGGAAAAATTCCCGTATTGATCGCGGATGTTGAATCCGCCTTCGCTCAGATACGGCGTGCCACGACCGCCATAGTTGGTCGGCCACAGCTTCTCCGCCACGTCAGTCGCGTAGGCGCCCATGGAGAAGGCGTGGCCGTCGTAACTCACTTCCGCGTCGACGTAGAAATTGTCGAACTGCGTGAACTCGCGCGCCAGTGCGTGCGCGTTGGGAGTGATTTCTTCTCCGAAGAGCGTTAACGAGGGATCGCCGTTGCCGCGCGCGATGTCGCCAAACACCTGATCGTAGGTGCGGTTCTCGCGAATGACGTAGAAGACGTACTTGATCGGGGACGATCCACCAACGCGACGAGGAATTGGACTGTCGATCGGCGCGCCCGCAGGCGCCAGTCGCGTCGTGTCCTTGTATGGTGTGAGGTCGAGCACACGCCGGGTGAACGCCTGCAGCGCTGTGGCGTCAGGCATCGGCACGACCGATAGCGCACCCTGCAGCATGTTGCCGGTGTATCGGCCGTCCAATCGGAGACCGCCCGGCTGCGGGCCGCGCGGATTCGGTTCGCTCGTGAGCCCTTTCCCGTTCAACACGAAGAAACGTGAGCCATCGCGCGAGAACGATACCGCGGTCGGGTACCACCCCACAGGAACCCATCCCAGGACCTTGCTGGCACCGGGACTCGTCACATCGACAACCGCGACAGTGTTGTTGTCAGCGTTCGCCACCAGCAGCTTCGTCCCATCGGGCGCAAGCGAAAGACTGTTCGGCGTGGTTCCGACGGGCGCGTTCGGATAGAGAGCAACCGATATCTGTTCCTTCGCGGCTCTTGTTGCCAGATCTACCACCCAGACCGCGTTGGTGTTCGCGCACGCGACAAACAGCCGGCGGCCATCCCTGGACAGCAGCATGGCATTGGGATGTGGACCCACAGCAATCTCGGCCAGCGTTTCCAGTGTGTCAGCCGCAAACATCAGCACCTTGCTCCCGCCCCACAGCGAGACGAACAGTGTTCGTCCATCGGGAGTGATCAGCGCGGTATACGGTTCGGCGGCGAGGCTGACCTTTCTAATCTCTTTGCGCGACTGCACATCGATCGCGCTGACCGCTTGCCCGAAGACGTGAATCGCATACAGCGTCTGTCCGTTCGGCGCGATCGCGAGTCCGCCGATGAAACCCGCGTTCAGAAGCTCTCCTCCCGTTCGCCGTTCGGGAGGGCCAATCGAGATGCGGTCAGCTTCCTTCAGCGACCCGTTCGTCCAGGTAAAGTCGTACACGGTGTTTTCCGCGGCACCGGCTGAATAGAGATGTGAACCGTCCGGAGCCCATGCCAGTCCCAGCCACGCATTGTCCACGTTCACGCGACTGGTGACCTGTTCGGTTTTTGTATCGAACACCGTCAGTGTCGGACGCGTCCATCCATTGTTGGTGATAACGAGGAATCGTCCGTCCACGGAGGTGGCCATGTTGAGCGGCAAATCGCCAACTTGGATATGTCGTCCGGCAGGGGCGATGCGCCATCCGTTGGGCAGCAAGGTTGCACCGGTGGCCTGCCGGCCCGGCCATCGGGACGGAACCGCTCCGCGCTGGGCGATGGATCCCACCATAGCGATGATGCAGACGCCGAACGTCAATAGGACGACAACGCCTCGACGCGATGTTTTCGTAGCGGTCGGGGTCATAGCGCGCGGATTATATGGCACGCGGGGTCTAACCAGCCTCCGGTTGAATACCAGCCACGTACAAGCCTATAGTGCCTTCGGGAACGTCGCGCATCCCCAATCTAAGAAGGACCTGTTATGACCCGTGAAGAAATCACGGTCATGTTCACGCGCCGGGAAGCGGCCTGGCATGCACATGATGCGGTCGCGTTAGCGTCCGATCATGCGCCAGATGCCGTCGTCATCAGTCCAACAGGTGGGGTCCTCGAAGGGCGCGAGGACATTCAACGAATCTATCAGGTCTGGTTTACCGCCTTTCCGGATCTTCGCTTCACCGAACGTGACCTTCTGATCGACGGCGATCGGGTGGTCCTGATCATGACGATCGCCGGCACACACGCAGGCGATTTTTTTGGCCTTCCCGCATCCGGGCGACACGTGCAGGCGATATGCGCGTTCGTCTACACGCTGAAGGACAATCACATCGTCCACGAACGGCGGATCCTGGATTTCACGGGCGTCCTGGTTCAGGTCGGTGTGCTCCGCGCCAAGCCGGCTGTTGGACTCTAAATATTGTTGATTGTTGATTGCTGATTGCTGATTGCTGATTGGCAAGATCAGCCAATCCGATCGGTGCGCCTCATTGTGAGCCGATCCGGACACGGATTGCGCCTTCCCTGGTAGATGTCTGCCGTTTCTTACACAGTCAATCAGCCTGCGGCCGACCGGTTCGCCCGGGCTGAACGGTTCCGCCATTCGGCGCGACGGTGGGTCGTCTTCAACACCGTTGGCTTTGCCGGGATGCTGGTTCAGCTCGCCGTGGTTGCCCTCCTCGTGCGGGCGTTCGGGATGGGTTATCTCGCCGCTACGGCACTTGGCGTCGAAGCCGCCGTGCTGCACAACTTCATATGGCATCAACGCTGGACGTGGCGCGATCGACCAGCGCACTCGGCGAAGACGACGGCATCGCGCCTGATGCAGTTTCACCTCTTGAACGGTGCTGTTTCGCTGGCCGGGAACCTCGCCGTCACGGCATTCTGCACTGGGGTCGCAGGGCTGGACGCGGTTGCCTCTAACCTCATCGCCATAGTCGCGTGCTCGCTGGTGAACTTCACCGCCAGCGAATCGTTCGTGTTTCGAACGGACGGACGTCGCAGACCGCTGACCCTTCCGATTGCGCTGCTTGTTCTCCTCACAATCACGCCGGCTGCGGAAGCAGGGCCAGGCGCCGCGGCTCTCGCGGCGTGGCGGACCTACGAAGCGCAAATCGATCGCCGCTTCAACGCGTCCGCGCCAGGAGAAACTTCCTTTTTCGCTCTCGATCGCGAGACGCAGGCACGCGGCTGGCGAGAGAGAGTCCTTCATGGCCAGCCCGAGTTGTTCAAGGTCGATCCGCCAGGCGTGGAGGACGGGAAGATCCATCACTGGATCGGTGCGATCTTTCTCCCTGGGATGACCGTCCAGTCGGCCATCGATCGGATCCAGCAGAATGCCGGCCATGAATCCGTGCACTATGAAGACGTGCTGGCGTCGCGACTGATCGAACGCAACGGCGACCGTCTGCGGATCTTCATGAAACTCCGGCGGACAAACCTGATCACCGTCACCTACAACACCGAACACGCGGTCGAGTACAAACGGATCAGTGCCACGCGCGCCGCCGCACGCAGCGTCGCCACGAAGATCGCTGAACTTGCCGATGTCAGCACTCCCCAGGAACACGAGAAGTCTGTGGACGATGACAACGGGTTTTTGTGGCGCCTGAATGCGTACTGGCGATACGAAGCCGTGCAGGGTGGGGTGATCGTGGAATGCGAATCGGTCAGCTTGAGCCGGGCTGTGCCAACGCTGGTGCGTCCGGTCGCGAATCCGATGGTCGATCGCGTGGCGCGGGAATCGCTCAATCGAACGCTGGTGGGTTTGCGCGCGATGTTGAGTACGAAAGCACCCGTAGCGCAGGGCTTCAGCCCTGCCATCAAGCAGCCCTAAGGACTGCGCTACTGAAATCTGATCTCGAACAGCTTCGGCCAGAGCTTCCCGGTTACGAACAGTCGATCGCCCGATGCGTCGTACGCGATGCCATTGAGGACGTCGGCTGCCTGCGCTTCGCGCGGGGTCAGGAGTCCATCGAGTTCAATCCAGCCGGTGACCAATCCAGTTTTCGGAGAGATGCGCGCGATGCGCTGAGTCTGCCAGACGTTGGCGAAAATCTCCCCTTTCACGTACTCGAGTTCGTTCAAATTTCCAACCGGCGTGCGGCCATCCTTGACCTGGAGACGTGACAGCTCTTTCAGGGTCGCAGGATCGAGGAACCGCAGGAATGCGGTGCCGTCGCTCATAATCAAGCGCTGGCCATCGTGGGTCAATCCCCACCCTTCGCCTCGATAGCTAAATGTGCCTTTGCGCTTGAACGTCGCGCGGTCGTACAAAAATCCAATTTCGGACTGCCACGTCAGCTCGTAGATCGTGTCACCTCGGACCGCAATGCCTTCACCGAAGTATTGCTGATCGAGCGACTGAATCTGCAGCACCTCGCCGTTCTCCAGGCGGACTTTTCGGATCGTCGAGCGTCCATTCAATCCGGTGCCTTCGTAGAGGAAGCCGTCGAGATACACGAGTCCCTGGGTAAACGCTTCTGGATCGTGAGGATAGACGTGCACGACACGTCCCTTGCTCACCGGCGCACGCGCAGCCGTGCGCGTCTGCGTCGATTCCGGCGGCGGGAAGATAACCGTCCCCATCAACGCAACAAGTGCGAATGCGGCGAGCTTCACGCCTACTTGAACAGATCGTCGAACGCCTTGCGCGCGCTGGCTGGTGGCGCGGACTTCGTTTCGCGTTCGACGGTGATTCGGGGCTCAAAGAACGTGCACGTGTTGCGGTGATCTTTCGGTGAGACGCGCACAGGAATCGGCTGCTGACACTCGAGAGGAGAGCCCGTATCGAAGTTGACACACTGCGCGCACGTATGGAGATCGGCGCCACATCGGCCGCAGCGGCCTTCAGCACTCCAGGCCGTCGCGACGGTCAATTCAGCACCGCATCCGCGGCAGCGGACGACCTCGCGAAACCCGGGCATGTTGAAGGTCTTCGGCGCGGTCGGCGGCTGTCCGCGCGGCGCGTATTCCTTTTTCTCCGCGGGCTTGTGTTCCGAACGTGACGGTCCCGGCTCGTCCTGGTATCCCCGCTGTCGATACTTCCGGTCGGACATCTTGGTGGGTTGATTATACAGGCGCGGCGCCGTTGGTCACCGCGCCGAGATCCGGATTCCGCCGTTCGTGCCTTCGAGCTCGATGCGCGGCCCACCACCGTTCATCTGACCGTCGAGACGGCGGCGAGACGCCTCGCCAACGGTTTCGAGGCTGATGCCGTCAGTATTGATGCCGCCGTTTGTAACCCGCGCGGAAATGGTTGCCTTCGCCGTCGTCGGCAGCCGCAACCGGATCCCGCCATTGGTACAACCGAGCTTCACTCCGGCGTCAGCAACCGCGGCGAGGTCGACTTCAACGCCGCCGTTGGTCGTGCTCGCGTCGATGGCGCCAGAGACGTCATGTGCCTTGACACCGCCGTTGGTCGTTTCCGCCTTGATCCGCCCCGCAATGCCGGCGATCTCGATGCCACCATTGACGGTGTTGAGGCGGACTTCGGTCGACGGGGGGACTTTGACCATGTAATGCACCTCCTGGTTCCACCCACCGAACAATCCACCGGTGCGCCGCTGTACTTTCGTCTCGATTCGCACGTTTGATGGAGACACCGTTTCTTGAATCTCGATTCGTGCAATCGCCTCCTTCGCTGCTTCAACCGACCCGGCGCGGGCCGATTTCTCAACCACAACTTCGACCGTCGTGCCGGTCGCCGGCTGGACATCAATCTTGCCGTTGACATTGGAGATTTCGAGCCGGCCGCGTGGTTGAAGCTCGTAGCTCTTGCGCCATTCCGCGGTTTGTTTCTCCCGCAGATCCGCCATGGCGATGTCGCAACCGGCAGCCGCCGCCGAGGCGACGACAAGCACCGGCAAAAGGAAGATGACCCTCCGGCCGCCGAGTGGATGTGTTTTCATCGAGTAGATTCTCCTCCGCCCTTATACGGGGCCAGGGCGGACCAGGTTCTACGGGGGGTTCTACGAGGTTCTGCGGGATTCTACCGACCTAGCTCGCTTTCGCGCGCGTGTCTCGTGCCAGCCGTCGCTGCAGGAATCCGAGGACCGCGGCTTCTGCCTGAGACAGGTCACTGGCCTTTCGCGATTCTCGCCGCGCCCGGTCGACGAGGATTTTCACCATCGAACCATCCATGTACGACTCGAGTATCGCTGGGTGAATGTAGCACTTGCGGCAGACGGCCTTGGTATTTCCCAACCGTTTCGCCACCGTTTCGACCGCACTCACGACGTTGCGTTTGGCCTGCGCGTCGGATTCGAACGTCTCGAACTCGTGCAGCGTTTGAGCGGCGAGCACCGTCCCCGCCCAGGTGCGAAAGTCTTTGGACGTGTAATCCTCTCCAGTAATCTCCTTCAAGTACGCGTTCACGTCCGCCGACCCGATCGCGTGCCGCTCGCCGTCTTCGCCGATGTATTGAAACAACTCGTAGCCAGGAATGTCGCGGCACGCTTTTATCGTCCGCGCGAGCCGCCGATCGTCGAGCTGAATGTCGTGCGCCACACCGCTCTTGCCACGGAAGGAAAACCGGACCTTCCCGCCAATGACCGCCACATGCCCATCGCGCAGTGTCGTCAACCCGAACGATTGATTGTCCCGCGCGTACTCGTCGTTGCCGACGCGGATCAATGTCTTCTCGAGAAGTTGAACGACGGCCGCGAGCACTTTCTCGCGCGTGAGTCGAGGACTGCGAAGGTCACGTGCAGTGCGGGAACGGATAGCCGGCAGACCCTCAGCGAACCCGATCAGCCGGTAATACTTCGTTTCGTCACGCACCACCCGCCATTTTGAGTGGTAGCGATACTGCTTTCGGCCGCGCGCGTCTCGCCCTACGGCTTGAAGATGGCCACGTGCGTTCGGAGAAATCCATACCTCTTTCCACGCCGGCGGTATGACGAGCGAACGAATGCGAGCGAGTTCGTGAGCGTCACGGATCGTGCGGCCGTTGGGGTAGACATACCGAAAGGACGAGCCATGGCGCAGTCGCCTGATGCCGGGGCGTGAATCGGTCGTGTAGTGCAGGCCGGCAGCGATGGCCGATTCGCGTGGGTCAATCTGTGCAGTTCTGCGCTTACGGCCGAGCAGTGTGGTAGTCTTTCCGTGCCCCCCTGAAGGATTCTTTCGCATGCAATGCCCTGCGTGCGGTTCAGCTCGCGTATTTCCGTCGCGTTTGCGGAACGCATTGGAACGACTGCGCCAGATGTGTACGGAAAAGCAGCCCTATCGCTGCCATCAATGCGGCTGGCGACGCTGGCGGGACGTGCTCATCAGCGACGATGGACCGGCGGTGCATCCCGAGGACCTCCGAACGGGTCGTGCGCCAGCCCCTGTGTCGTCCGCCGACATCGACCAACTCGATTTACCCTCTCCCCGCTCCTGAGAAGCAAAACGCGCTCCGTCAGCGCGGGCGCGGGGTCCACCGTGCGTTGTATCGCACACCAATCATCAGCCTGACGACCGCATCGTAGCTGGCGATGCCTTCGCTGACCCGGTTCGCCTTGAGATATTCGTCGTAAACGCCTCGTGCAGTGCGGCGCATCATCGGCGACGACCTGTTGTAACGCGCGACAATTGCCTGCACATCCTGGCGTGGACCATCATCAAGCGGCTTGATCGCCGAGCGATCCGCTCGAGGGATCGCAGCCCACCCGTGTTGATAAGCGGCAAGCCAGCCGCTGTACTGCTCCAGAGCCTTGCCGCGCACGCAGGTCAGCCAGGCGAGAAAATTCGCTTCCGCCTCGTTGGCATATCCCGCCAGGTGCGCCCACTCGTGCGCGACGACGAAGGAGCGTTCGAACTCGAGCACGTCCGGGTTGACGATGATCTCGAGAAAGTATGGATCGGTCATCCCATCGATCGCCGCGCGACGGAAGTAGTAATTCAACAGCGACCGCTTCGGCACGCCCGGCACTGCAAGCCGCATTGCGCCGAGCGCGATTTGTGTGTCGGCAAACGACGCCTGGAGTGCCTCGGTGGTGAACGCCGTCGCGTGCGCCGCGGCATACCCGGCGTTGACCTCGGCGACGGCGGCATTGGTAAATTCAATCGCCGCCTCGCGGGTGAGTCGAGATTGGTCGTAATCGAGTTTTTGTTCGAGCGGCACACGCCGGTAGTTGAGTCCCCAGAACGCGAGAAACAGAAGATACAACCATGCGGCCGCGCCCACAGCGGTGCCGAGATTGCGGACGAATGCGCGTTTCGGACCGAGCGCACGCGCTCTCGAGATGACGAGTTCAATCGCGACGATCAGGAGACAGGCAACCGCGATGTCGAGCCAGGCAATCGGAATCGTGTTGCTGGCGGTCGTCAGTACACCCTGAATGCGCAGATACCAGTCAGTCGAGTACACGCGTTCAATGGTTTCGGCCGGGAACGGAACAATCGCGCAAACGAGCGCAATCACCATGACACCTGCAGTTTCGACCGCGCGACTGGTCACGCTGCGGTCTCGCGCGAATCGTGACCGGTGATGAGACGAATGCTCCGCTGGTAGCTGAAGTACGCCCAAGCCCACTGGATCAGCACGAGGATGCGATTACGAAAGCCGATGAGGTTGACGATGTGAACGAAGAGCCACGCCAGCCACCCGATCCAACCTTTCAGGCGTAACCATCCGAAATCCGCGATCGCCGATGCGCGGCCGATTGTGGCCATGTTGCCGAGATCGCGATAGACGAACGTCTGGTACTGTTTGCCGGCTACGGCACGCGAAATATTTGCCGCCGCATGCTTCCCCATCTGGATCGCAACCTGCGCGACTCCCGGTAACGGCTTCCCGTCGGGGCCGCTGAACGACGCGAGATCGCCGATGACGAAGACATCAGCGTGCCCGGGAATGGTCAGGTCAGGCTGGACGATCACTCTCCCGGCGCGATCGGTGGGAACGCCAAGCGTCACGCCAATCGGAGACGCAGCGACGCCTGCCGCCCACAGCACCGTCGCCGCTTCAACCGACTCGTCGCCGATGTCGACCCGGCCGTTCGCGACGCCAGTCACGGGCTTCCCGATGCGCACCTCGACGCCAAGTCGCTGCAAATCCTTGTGCGCGGCCTCGCGCAACATCTCAGGAAATGTCGAAAGGATGGTCAGTCCTCCTTCGATCAGGATGATCCGCGCCGAGCCTGGATCGAAATGGCGGAAGTCGCGCGCGAGTGACAGGCGTGAGATCTCCGCCAGCGCGCCGGCGAGTTCAACACCGGTAGGACCACCGCCAATCACGACAAAGGTGAGAAGCGCCGCGCGCCGCGCGGGATCGCTCTCGCGCTCCGCGCGCTCGTAGGCGAGAAGCACGCGGCGGCGAATCTCCAACGCATCTTCGAGCGTCTTCAGCCCGGGCGCCGTCACGCGCCATTCATCGTGTCCGAAATACGCGTGCGTCGCTCCCGACGCCAGGATCAGAAAGTCATACGCGATCTCACCGTCGGCAAGGACCACAATCCGCCGTGCCGGATCGACGCGCTGGACATCCGCCAGGAGGACTTCGACATTCTTCTGGCGACGGAGGATCCAGCGGATCGGCGAGGCGATGTCGCCGGGCGAGAGCGCGGCGGACGCGACCTGGTACAGGAGCGGTTGAAAGACGTGGTGATTCCGGCGATCGATCACCGTCACCTGCACGTCGACATGTTGAAGTGCACGCGCTGCGTACAACCCCCCGAATCCGCCTCCTACGATCACGACGTGCACGTCATAAGGATAGTATCAGGATAGGGCTGAGTTCGACGTCACGACCTCTTCGCACACGGAACGTCCTTTGCAATGTTCCGTGACATGACCATCGCCAATCGACTCGCCAGTTGGGGAGGCGCGCGGCTGTCGCGCCGCGTGTCGCGGTCGCTGCCGTGGATCGGGGCCGGTATTGCACTGGTGACGGTGGCGTCGACGATGCGCCGGAAAGGCGTGATTAGCGGAGCGCTGGATACCGGGTTGAACGCGGTGCCATTTGTCGGCGCAGCCAAGAACGCAATCGAGGTGTTTCGCGGTCGCGATTTCTTTCCGGATCGTTACGGTCCCGGCGTCCTGCCACCACGCCCGCCGCGGTAAGGTGATCGCGGTTCAACGTCCGACGATCTGCCAGGCGGCCCAATAATAAGGAGCGCGTGTCGCTTCGGCAGTGCGGACTTCACTCGCCGCCTGGCGAAGGGCAGACTCTGGCGATTCTCCGCCCATCACGAGCCTCGTGTAAAACGCCTGCAGGATTGTCGTCGCGGCGTGATCGTCATTCGCCCATCGCGGAAGCACGACTGTCGGTGCCCCTGCAGCCCGCCATGCCCAGCTCACCACGTCCGCTGCTGACGCCGCGCCGCGCATTGACGCGGCCGTGCCATCGGTAAAGACCGTTATTGCCGGACGCAGCTCGAGATTCATCACCTCGCGCCCTTCAAGCACGCCATCATTCTCCGCCGGAGGCGCGTCACCACTTTGAGGTGTCAGCAGGATGGACGAGAAGAGGGGACTTGCACCGTTCATCCTGAATGGCGCGGCGATGTGAATGATCGCGGCGGCACCGGCCTGATCGCGGAAGGCCGATTCCGTGGCTGACGATCCGCTGAGGATCGTTGCAGGTGGGTCGTCAGATACCACACCGATCGCTTCCAGCTCTCCATTGGCCGCTTCAGCCGGTCGCAATGTCCATCCAGGCGCGACGGCCTGCAACCGCTCGCGCGTCGACTGGGCGATTTCTGGCGCCGCAATTCCGACGATCAGTGATGACGGCCGTTCCAGCCGCGCGCCCTGTGGTTGGGAGAGCGACGTTGCGGAGCCAGCGTAAACGACGCTCGTGCGATCGGCGAGGAATCCATCGCCCACAGGTAAGGCTTCAAAGGGGACGCGCCACAAGACGTCATCAGGAATCACCACGACTCTTGCAGCATCGGACATCGCGGCCCATGCGCCCTCGGGGATCGATTTCATCAACTCGGCTGTCGCCTGTCGCCACAGGGCGACGTCTCGAAGCGCTGCGGGGTCAACGGCGTGCGAGATTTGCTCGGCAAGAGTCGGTCGTGCGACTGGCGATACGTAAGCCCGGCAAACCGGACCGTCTGCGTTCCGCATCGCGACGAGGACCAGCAGATCGTCGTCGTCAATCACGAATTCGACGAGTGCTTCGCGTTCATCGAGTAGCTTGACTGCCTCATCAAGCGCGACGGCGGGAACGAGCCCGCGCCACGTGGGCAGGTCCGGTAACCTGGTGAACAGCTCCTGCCGCTGACCGGATCGTTTTTGCACTGCGGCATCCAACTGCCCCCGCAAACGCTCAATGCGAGCTGCATTTGGCTTTGGAAGTGCTTTCTCGTGATCCAACTGGGCGCGAACTGTGACCACTCCAGCAGCGAGGTCGCGTTCTGCGTCGCGTTCTGCCTGTGTCATGCCGCGAGCGATGTCGCGTTCGTTCCGCATCAGTCGGATGCGCAGCGAGTGCACGCGCAGGCGCTCGACTGTGGCAAACGCAGAAGCTGCGTCGTTGACTTCGGCCTGCAACAAGGCGAGCAATGCGTACGAGGCTGTACTGTCGAGGGTCGGCTGGTCGCCGACGCCGTCGACGGCGCGCCCGGCCATTCGCTCGACCTGAGCAACGGCTTTCTGCGCAGCGGTCAAGGCTGCTCGTGAGTTGGTCAGCCGTCGCTGTGCGCGGGCGGTGGCAACCAGTGCCCTCCAGACGACATCGTCTTCTCCGATCGCGGTACCTTCACTCTCTGCATGACGAGCGGCTGCCAACGCGCCCCCATAGTCGCCGCTTCCGGTCAGTGCCTGTGACAATCCAATCTCGGCGCGCGCCGCGTCCTCGCGCTTCTTCAGGGTGATGAAAAGCGCGATTGCCTTGCGATACGAAGTCACGGCTTGCTTGTGGTGTTGCTGTAGGGATTGGGCAAAGGCACCGCCGACGGTCGCGTGCGCGACGCATTCAGCATCCGAACCTTTGGTGCACGACGCCACACTGCGCGAGAAGTTTTCCTCGGCAGTGGCAAAGCGCCCGGCCAGGAGATCGGTCTTGCCTATCGCCTGCCATGCGTGGCCGACATTTGCAAGATCCCCCATTCGTTCGAATTGCGCGCGGCTCTGGTCAAACAAGTCCCGGGCGAGATCGAGATTACCGAGTCGGACATGCACATCCCCCATGCTCAAAAGCGCACCGCCTTGGAGACCGGGATTGTTGCGCGCCCGGCCCTCGGCAAGCACAGCGTTGAAGGCATCCAGCGCTGCCGTCAGATCTCCCTGGGCGGCGAACGACCGGCCGAGGCCCTCGAGCGCGCGGGCTTCGCCTCCCGGGTTGGACGCCTCGTGATAGAGCGCGCGGCTCCGTCGATAGTCGACGATCGCGCCACTGAAATCTCCTTCTACATACTGCACGTTGCCGGTGCTGATGAGCGTTGTCGCGATTGCCAACGTGTCATTCAGTCGTTCCTGAATGGTCAGTGCTTCTTTGAACGTCGCGTAGGCATCGGTGTACTCGAATTGTGAATACTGCGAGGTGCCAAGACCCACAAGAGCGGTCGCAATGCCCTCGTCGTTGCCCCGTTCGCGCTCGACGGCGAGAAGCTGCTCGTACACCGGTTTGGCGGCGACAAAGTTTCGCTGGTAGTACAGGGTGTTGCCGATGTTCTGGAGCGCATCAGCCTGCAACTTTTTGTCGCCGATTCGCGTGGCCAGATCGAGTGCGCGCTCGTAACGCTGCTGGGCGCGCGGGTAAAGACCTTGTTGTGCCGCGGACGCGGCCTGCCGCGAAACCGCGGACACAAGCATCGGCCCGACCAGATCCGGTTCGTCACTCAGCAGCTTTTCGCGTTCGGCGGCGTCGCTGGCGGCAATGAAGGCGTCAGCCAGCGCATCAATGGGCGTCCCCTCGCGTACGAGTTTCCACTCATTGCCCTCGCGCGCATATGTCAGCGCGGCGATGAACGACGTGTGAAACACCATCGGAGAGCCGTCAGGACGGCGAACCGTGCTCGTACGATCGCGCGTGACCGACACGCGTACGATGGTCAACGGCCCGCGTGCGCGAACCGACATGAT
>Ga0075428_100005358_pt1 | contig 14264 bp, 12 predicted proteins | sample RhiMetdeltSRZDD2_FD_75291 | JGI IMG/M metagenome (GOLD analysis project Ga0075428, IMG submission 75291) | Populus rhizosphere microbial communities from Tennessee, USA - Rhizosphere MetaG P. deltoides SRZDD2 | ecosystem: Host-associated > Plants > Roots > Rhizosphere > Soil | place: USA...
GCTCATCACGGCCGGGTTCTTCTTCGGCCGGGCGTCTGTGTCCTCTGCTAGACCTTCTGCGTGACCACCAACCGCCAGCAGGCCGAACACGAGCCCATCGCCTGTGTTGTGCCCATGCTGACGGTGCCTCATCTGGATCGCGAATTCGACTATCTGGTGTCGGCCGAGCAATCCGACGATGCCCAGCCCGGCGTACGCGTTCGGGTGCGCTTCCACGGCAGGCTGGTCGACGCGTTCATCCTCGAAAGGCGTTCGGACACAGACCATGTCGGCAAGCTCGGCTGGCTCGAACGTGTCGTGTCGGCTGAGCCGGTGCTGACGCCCGACGTGCGTCGCCTCGTCGACGCCGTGGCGGCGCGTTACGCGGGTACCCGCGCCGATGTGTTGCGGCTCGCGGTCCCGCCGCGGCACGCGAACGTGGAGAAGCAAACCGCCCCAGAGCTCGCGCCACTGACCGGCAAACCCGTCGACACCGCCGCCTGGTCGGCCTATGGGCGCGGCGAGCAGTTCCTTGCCGCCCTGGAGGACGGCCGCGCCGCCCGGGCGGTCTGGCAGGCCCTGCCCGGCGAGCACTGGACGGACCGGCTGGCCGAGGCTGCCGCCGTCACCGTGAACTCCGGCCGCGGAGTGTTGGCCATCGTGCCCGACCAGCGTGACGTTGATGCGTTGTACGCCAGCGCAATTCGCTATGTCGAAGCGGACAGGGTGGCCGCGCTGTCCGCCGGACTCGGACCCGCACAGCGCTACCGCCGCTGGCTGTCTGCGCTGCGCGGGGGTGCACGCATGGTCATCGGTACCCGCAGCGCCGTGTTCGCGCCCGTGGCCGACCTCGGCCTGGTCACGGTGTGGGACGACGGCGACGACACCCTCGCCGAACCGCGCGCTCCCTACCCGCACGCCCGCGAGGTGGCGATGCTGCGCGCCCACCAACTGCGCTGCGCCGCACTGATCGGCGGCTACGCCCGCACCGCCGAGGCGCAGGCGCTCGTCCGCAGCCGGTGGGCGCATGACCTCGTCGCGGCCCGTCCCGTCGTACGCGACCGCTCGCCTCGCGTCGTCGCGCTCGACGACAGCGGCCACGAACAGGAGCGCGACCCCGCCGCCCGTACCGCCCGGCTGCCGTCGCTGGCGCTGCGGGCCGCGCGGACCGCCTTGCAGGCCGGTCTTCCGGTGCTGGTTCAGGTGCCCCGGCGCGGCTATGTGCCTGCCCTGGCGTGTGCGCGCTGCCGCACGATCGCGCGCTGCAGGCGCTGCACCGGACCGCTGTCGCTGCCGGACCGCGACACCTCAGGGACACTGTGTCGATGGTGTGGCCGCGAAGAGCCCGTGTTGCGTTGCACGCGCTGTGGGTCCGACGCCGTACGCGCGGTCGTCGTCGGCGCGCGGCGCACCGCCGAGGAACTAGGCAGGGCGTTTCCTGAGACGCCCGTGATCACCTCCGGTAGTGAGGCGATGGTCGCCGCAGTGCCCGGCGAGCCGGCCGTCGTCGTCGCGACACCCGGCGCCGAACCCGTGGCTGCGGGCGGCTACGGCGCGGCCGTGTTGCTCGACGCCTGGGCCCTGCTCGGCCGCCAGGATCTTCGCGCCGCCGAGGACACCCTGCGGCGCTGGATGGCCGCAGCTGCACTGGTGCGGCCCCGTGGTGACGGTGGCACCGTCGCGGTGGTCGCCGAGTCGGCGATCCCGACCGTCCAGTCGTTGATCCGGTGGGATCCGGTGGGCCACGCGGACGGAGAGCTCGACGCCCGCGCCGAGGTCGGCCTGCCGCCCGCCGTGCACATCGCCGCGGTCGACGGTGTTCCCGCCGCTGTGGGTGCACTCCTGGATACCGCCGAATTGCCCGAAACGGCGCAGCTGCTCGGGCCTGTCGACTTGCCCACCGGTGCCCGCAGGCCGCCCGGCGTCCCGGCCGACAGTCCAGTGAGCCGGATGTTGGTGCGGGTGCCCCGCGACGGCGGGCTGGCGCTTGCGGCGGCGCTGCGACGGGCCACCGGCGTGCTCAGCGCGCGGCACGATCAACAGCCAACTCGTGTGCAAATCGACCCTTTGCACATAGGGTAATCCGGACACGGCGACACGCGCCGATCAGGAGGTGGCGATGGGGCGGGTGTTCAAGTGGCTGATCCCGTTGGCGCTCATCGCCTTTGGGCTGCTGTGGCCGCTGGTGTTCCGCGGTGGCGCGCAGGCCGCCGAAGCCGACGACCCTGTCGTCTTCAGCAATTACAAGGCGGACTTCATCGTCGACCGCAACGGCGACATGAACGCCGTGGAGACCATCACCGGGGAATTCCCCGGTGGCCGGCACGGTATTTTCCGTTGGTTCGACATCACCAACCAGAACGTCTCCGGAGTACGGCAGAAACCAGAGATCACGTCGATCCTGCTCGACGGGAAGCCGGTCTCATACCAAATGCTGTGGGAGGGCGGTGAACGGTTCCGTGTCGCCAAGATCGGCGATCCGGACAAGTACCTGTCCTATGGCACCCACGTCTTCGAGATCCGTTACACCGTCCCTGGTGTCCTTGACCCCGGAACCACCGGCGCGGAAAGGACATTCGCCGCAGCCACCGGTCCGTCCGCGGCCTCGCCCTCGGTGTTCTTCTGGAACGTCATCGCCCCGTCCGAAAGCCGGATCGGACGCGCCGATATCTCGGTCACACTGCCCGGCGACGTCGGCCGCGCGCAGTGCTCCGTCGGTTACGGCGTCGGACGTCGCTGCGAAGACCTGACAGTCAGCGGCAACACCGTCAAGCTGTCGACGGACTACCTCCTGCCTCGCACACCGGTCACTGTGCGCGCCGGCGTCGACGTGCCTACGCCGGCGCAGACCAGTGTGCCGTGGCCCTACACCTGGGACCGCATCCTGGGCCAGTCGCTGACCGGTGTGGTGTGGATCGCAGCCCTGACAGTGGCTTTCGGGCTCGGCGCGTTCCTGTGGTACCGCACCACAGTCGAACCGTCGCCCGGATTCCCGCTGCAGTACGCGCCGCCGCCGGGCCTCGGCCCGGTGCAGACCGAGTACATCCGCACCGAGTCCGTCCCGAAGAACGGGCTCACCGCCACGCTGTTCTACCTCGCCGAACGCAGGCTGATCGATCTGCGGCAGGTCAACGAAAAGCAGTGGAACGTCCGGGGAATCGCCGAACCAGGCGCGTGGGCTGACGTCGATCCGGTCAGCGTCGCGGTCGGTTCGGTATTGAAAGTCATGAAGGCCGGCACCGAGTTCGAGGCCAAGAAAACCGTCAAGGCCGGGCAGCGACTCGACAAAGCCAAGCGAGACATGGCAAAGGCGGTCGAGAAATGGGCTTTCGACAGCGGGCTGATGGTCAAGCGCAAGAAGGAAATGTGGGTGCGCACCGCCAACGCGATCGCGTTCATCCTGATGCTGTGCGGCTTCTTCCGATGGGCGTTCCCGACCACGATGTGGGCCCTGCCGTTCGTCGCGTTCTTCCTGTTTTCGATCAGGTCGTGGGCCGACGGCGTCGGCACCCGGCGCACCGAGACGGGCCGCGAATTGTGGTCGCGCGCGGGCGGATTCCACCGCATGCTGGCGACTGACTCGTCAGAGACCCGCTTCGACTTCGGAGCGCGCAAGGACCTCTACTCCGCCTATGTGCCGTTCGCGGTGGCCGCCGGTGTGGCGGCGCTATGGGCGAAGAAGTACGAGACGTCGACGGGAACGCCCGCGCCGCAACCCGATTGGTATAACTCGTCGTCGGCCACCACATGGGGATGTGCCGGCGGCTCCAGTGGGCCGAGTTTCGACAGCTTCGAATCGGCGTTATCGTCGTCGATCGGTGCCTACACCGCGTCGCAGTCCTCGTCGTCATCGTCCGGCGGTGGTGGCGGCGGCTTCAGTGGCGGCGGCGGTGGCGGCGGTGGTGGAGGAGGAAGCGGATCATGGTGAGATTCCTGCTGATACTGGTGCTGGCACTGGCGGTGCTGGTGCTGATCGGTTTCGTGATGGGCTACAACAAGCTTCGTTCCGCCGACGTCCGTGTCGCCGAAGCCCTGTCCGGGATCGATGTGGAGCTGACGCGGCGGGCGTCCCTGATTCCCAGCCTGGTGCACACCGTGGAGACGTTCGCCGCCCACGAGAAGGGCATCCTCGATCATGTGACCAACGCGCGTGCGGCGCTGACGTCGGCGACGACCGGTAAGTCGGTGGCCCAGCGCAGTGCGGCCGAGAGGGAACTCGACACCGCGCTCGCGCCGCTGCTGGCACTCGGCCAGAGTTATCCGCAACTGAACTCGTCGAACAACTTCTTGAATCTGCAGGACAATCTCGCCGACACCGAGAACAAGTTGGCGTTCGCGCGGCAGTACTACAACGACGCGGTGGCCACGCTGAACCGGCTGATCAGCACGATCCCGTGGATGTTCGTCGCACCGATGTCGGGGGTGTCCGAGCGGGAGTACTACCAGACGCCGCGGTAGGCATCCCTACACTGGCGCGGTGCGCATCGTCTTCGCCGGCACCCCCGAGCCCGCACTGCCGTCGCTGCGCAGGCTGATCGACTCGCCACACCACGACGTGGTCGCGGTGCTGACCCGCCCCGACGCCGCGAAGGGTCGGCATGGCAAGCCGTCGCCATCCCCGGTGGCCCACCTGGCGCTCGAACACGACATCCCGCTGTTGCGTCCGACGCGGCCGAATTCCGACGAGTTCATCGCCGAACTGACCGAGCTGGCACCCGAGGCGTGCGCGGTCGTCGCCTACGGCGCGCTGCTGTCCGAGCGGCTACTGGCGGTGCCCACCCACGGTTGGGTCAACCTGCATTTCTCGCTGCTGCCGGCATGGCGGGGCGCGGCACCCGTGCAGGCTTCGATCGCCGCCGGTGACACCGTGACCGGGGCGACGACGTTTCAGATCGAACTGGCGCTCGACTCGGGCCCGGTCTACGGCGTGGTGACGGAGACGATCCGGCCCACGGACACCGCGGGCGATCTGCTTGAGCGACTGTCGATTTCGGGTGCGGCGCTGCTGGAGACGACGCTGGATGGCATCGGCGACAGGTCATTGTCGGCGGTGCCGCAACCCGCCGATGGCGTCAGCGTCGCACCGAAGATCACGGTCGAATCGGCCCGCGTGCGGTGGGACCTGCCCGCGCATGTCGTCGATCGGCAAATCCGGGCCGTCACACCGAATCCAGGCGCATGGACGATGATCGGCGACCTGCGCGTCAAGATCGGCCCGGTCACTGTCGAAGACGCGCCAGACAGCTTGGCGCCCGGCGTGATTCGCGTGGAGCGCAAGGGCGTCCACATCGGCACGGGTTCGCAGCCGGTGCTACTCGGCCAGATCCAGGCGCCCGGCAAGAAGCCGATGAACGCCGCCGACTGGGCACGTGGCGCCCGCCTCGACGAATCGCCGCAGGCCCAATGACCAAGCCGCGCAACAAACGCCCGCCGCGACGCAAACCGCTGGACCCAGCCCGTCGGGCGGCGTTCGACGTGTTGCGTGCGGTTTCAGAGCGCGACGCGTATGCCAACCTCGCCCTGCCCGCACTCTTGCGCGAACGCGGAATCACCGGCCGCGACGCGGCGTTCGCCACCGAACTCACCTACGGCACCTGCCGCACCCGCGGCCTGCTCGACGCGATCATCGCCGCGGCCGCGGGTAGGCCACCTGAGAAGATCGACCCCGTATTGCTGGATCTGTTGCGGCTGGGCACCTATCAACTGCTGCGCACGCGGGTGGAACAGCACGCCGCGGTGTCCACCACCGTCGAGCAGGCAGGCATCGAATTCGATTCCGCACGAGCCGGTTTCGTCAACGGCGTGCTGCGAACCATCGCCGGGCGCGACGAGCAGTCCTGGGTGGACGAACTCGCCCCGCCCGCGGATAGCGACCCGGTCGGACACACGGCCTTCGCGCATGCCCATCCGCGCTGGGTCGCGCAGGCCTTCGCCGATGCACTCGGCGCTGATGCGGCGGAGCTGGACGCCCTGTTGGCCAGCGACGACGACCGCCCGTCGGTGCATCTCGCAGCGCGGCCCGGGGTGCTGACCGCCGACGAGCTGGCCACACAGGTCGACGGCACGGTGGGGCGCTACTCGCCATACGCTGTCTACCTGCCCGGTGGCGACCCCGGTCGGCTCGAGTCGGTCCGCGACGGCGCCGCGCTGGTGCAGGACGAGGGTAGTCAGCTGGTGGCGCGGGCATTGACCCTGGCCGAGCTGGACGGCCCCGATGCGGGCCGTTGGCTCGACCTGTGCTCGGGACCGGGCGGCAAGACAGCATTGTTGGCCGCGTTGGGCGACAGCGCACACGTCACCGCGATCGAACCCGCCGCTAGGCGGGCCGAAATGGTCGAGCAGAACACGCGCGGCCTTCCGGTCGAGGTGCTACGCGTCGACGGCCGCGACCCCGGACTGGAACCGGGATTCGACCGGGTGCTGGTCGACGCGCCATGTACCGGGCTTGGCGCGTTGCGGCGCAGGCCGGAGGCCCGTTGGCGGCGCCAACCCGGCGATGTCCCGCAACTCGCCAAACTGCAAAAGGAGCTGCTGGGGTCGGCGATCAAGCTGACCCGACCCGGCGGAGTGGTGCTCTACGCGACGTGTTCGCCGCATCTGGCCGAGACCGTCGGCATCGTCGCCGACGCGCTGCGTCGCCACCCGGTCACGGCGCTGGACACCCGACCGCTGTTCGACCCCGTCGACGATCTCGGTGACGGGCCCTACGTGCAGCTCTGGCCGCACCGGCACGGCACCGATGCGATGTTCGCTGCGGCGCTCCAAGTAGGGTGAGCGCCATGGCAGAACCGCTGATCGCGCCGTCGATTCTGGCCGCCGACTTCGCGGAGCTCGGTGACGAAGTCGCCGCAGTGACCGGCGCCGACTGGCTGCACGTCGACGTGATGGATAACCACTTCGTGCCCAACCTGACCATCGGGCTGCCGGTCGTCGAGGCGTTGCTCAAGAGAACCGACATCCCGATGGACTGCCATCTGATGATCGACAACCCGGACAAATGGGCGCCGCCCTATGCCGAGGCCGGCGCATACAACGTCACCTTCCACGCCGAGGCCACCGACAACCCGGTCGGCGTGGCCCGCGACATCCGGGCCGCCGGCGCCAAGGCGGGTCTCTCGGTCAAGCCGGGTACGCCGATCGAGCCCTACCTCGAGATCCTGCCCGAGTTCGACACGATGCTGATCATGTCCGTTGAACCCGGTTTCGGCGGGCAGAAGTTCATCCCGGAGGTGCTGGCGAAGGTCGGCATCGTGCGCCGGCTCGTCGACTCCGGCGAGCTGACGATCGTGGTGGAGATCGACGGCGGCATCAACGAAGACACCATCGAAGAGGCGGCCCTGGCCGGAGTGGACTGCTTCGTCGCGGGTTCGGCGGTGTACAGCGCAGAGGATCCGGCCGCCGCGGTGGAATCGCTTCGCAGGCAAGCTGCCTCGGCGTCCAAGCATTTGCGATTATGAATCTCGACGCCGCGATGCGGTTGGCCGTCGAGCAGGCCGACCGGGTCAAGGGCAGCACCTATCCGAATCCGCCTGTGGGTGCGGTCATTTTGGACCGCGGCGGGGAGATCGCGGGCGTGGGTGCGACGGAGCCGCCCGGTGGGCCGCACGCGGAGGTCGTGGCGTTGCGCAGGGCGGGGCAGCGCGCGATCGGCGGTACTGCGGTCGTCACGCTCGAGCCGTGCAACCACTATGGCAGAACGCCGCCGTGTGTGGACGCCCTTGTCACGTCGAAGGTTTCGCGAGTGGCTTATGCTGTCGCCGATCCGAACCCGGAGGCCGCGGGCGGGGCGGCGCGGCTCGCCGAATCCGGCATCGAGGTCGAGGCCGGGGTGCTGACCGATGCCGTGGCGGGCGGTCCGCTTCGGGAATGGCTGCACAAGCAGCGCACCGGGTTGCCGCATGTCACATGGAAATTCGCCACCAGTGTCGACGGCCGCAGTGCGGCCGCGGATGGCACCAGTCAGTGGATCACCAGTGAGGCCGCACGGGCCGATGTGCATCGCCGCCGCGCCGGAGCGGATGCGATCATCGTCGGCACCGGAACCGTGTTTGTCGATGACCCGGTGCTGACGGCCCGGCTGCCCGACGGTGCCCTGGCGGACCGCCAGCCGCTGCGTGTCGTCGTTGGAGAACGCGAAATATCTTCTGAGGCACGGGTTCTCAATGACGATTCACGCACAATGGTGATCCGCACCCGTGATCCGCACGAGGTGATCAAGGCGTTGTCGGACCGCACCGACGTGCTACTCGAGGGTGGCCCGACGTTGGCGGGGGCTTTTCTGCGGGCCGGGGTGATCGACCGGATCCTGGCCTACGTCGCGCCAATCCTGTTGGGCGGCCCCATCACCGCCGTCGACGACGTGGGTGTGCTATCGATCGCGCACGCGCAGCGCTGGCGGTTCGACGGAATCGAGCCGATCGGGCCGGACGTGCTGCTCAGTCTGGTGTCGGCATAACCATCGCGGGCGGCGTCAGCGCCCCGACCTGATAGAGCACATCGAGCTCGTCGCGCACACCCCAGTGCTCGCATAGCCGGCCGTCGCGGGAGCGGAAGAAGTGTGCGGTCTTCATCGCGAAAGACCGTCCCGTCGGCTCAATGCCCTGCGGTGAGGACGCGTTGACGCCGTGCGCGGTGGCGCGAATCGCCACCATGTCGCCGTCGGCGATGACGTCGTGGACTTCATAGCGGATCTGCAGCACGGTCGTGACGAACGTCAGGATCGCGATGTAGCCGTCCGGCCCTGGCGGCAGTGGAACCGGTGAGCCGTGGTCCACGAAGTCGTCGGTGACCAGGTCGCGGATCTTGTCCAAGTGCCCCGCGTTCATGGCGTCAATCAGTTCGGCGACAAGCTGCGTGGAGGTATGCACATCCCCTCAACGGGCGGACGGACCGCCGGGTTCAGTCGCTCTCGCTGCCCTCGTCATTCATCTCCAGCGGGCGGTGTTCGATGAGGTCACGCACCCCGCCCAGGCCGAGCCGTTCCCGGAAGGCCCGCACGGTGTAGCCGACCACCGTCGCATCGGTGCGCGCCCGCACCGTCGCGTTGCGCGGCATGTGGAAGACCGGGCCGATCTCGCCGAAGTAATCGCCGGAGGTGACGACCTTCAGCAATTCCTCGCCACCGCTGGCCAATTCGCGGAGGATCTCGAGTTCACCCTCGGACACGACGTAGATCAGGTCGCCCATCGTGCCCTGCTCGAACAACACCTCGCCGGCCTCCAGCCGGACAGTGTCGGGCGGTCGGTCCGTCGACGCGAAGTCGGGAACCAACTCGACGACGCGATCGGCCAACGGCAGAATCCGGCTGTCGTGGGTCGCGACGACCACCATGCGGTCGCCGGACGCGAGTTCGCGGATCAGCCGCAACACTTCCTCGACCTGGATGAAGTCCAGGTGCGCGGTGGGCTCGTCGGCCAATACCAGGGGAGGATCGAGCGCGATCGCCCGCGCGACCGCGACGCGCTGTTGCTGCCCACCGCTGAGATCGCCTGGCCGGTGCGACATCCGGTCCTCAAGGCCGACCCGGGCCAGAAGTTGTCCCGCCCGTTTGTGAGCCGCGCGTCGCGAAACGCCCGCCGCGCTGAGCGGCACCATCACGTTCTCCATCGCCGTGAGGCTGGGCACGAGGTTGAACGCCTGGAACACGATGCCCACAGTCTCGCGACGGTACGTCGACAGCCCGCGGGCGTCGAGAGCAGTGACGTCGACGTCGCCGAACTTGATTGCGCCGTCGCTCGGTTTGAGGATGCCGCCGAGGCACGACAGCAATGTCGTCTTACCGCAGCCGCTGGGGCCCATCAGGATCACCAATGAGCCTGCGGCCACATCGAGGTTCAGGCCGTCGATCGGGCGGACGGTATCTGCGCCGCTGGCGTACTCGACCGTCAGGTTCTGGATGGACAAATCGCCCATGGCTCAAGGACCTCCGAAGGCCAGCGCGGGATCGACGGACACGGCGCGACGCAGTCCTGTCGCACTGGCGATCAAGCCGATGACGACGGCGATCACGGGGAGCGCGACGAATGCCTCCGCGGGCACGATGACCTGCATCGGGAACAGCGGCCCGAGCAGCCGCGAGAGCCCGGCGCCGACAAGTGCGGCCAGCAGCGCCACGATGACCGATTGCAGCGCCAGCCCGGCGGCGATGTTGCGAGTAGGAACGCCAATCGCCTTGAACACCGCGAAGTCTCGTAGACGTTCCAGTGCCGACAGATAGATCACCGATCCGACCACCAACGCTGCGACTACCCAAAGCAGAACCGCAACGATCGTGATCGAGTTCACCGCTACCTTCAGCGGCCGCAACAGGTCGGCGATCGCGCCGGCTCTGTCGATGCCGCGATAGCCGTCGGGTACCTGTCCGAGGGTGCCGCGGATACCGACCGACGCGACCAGCGGCTGGCCGCCATATACGAGTCGCTGTGCACCTTCGGTGGTGAGGAAGACATTGGGCAGGTTGGCCAGCGCGGTGGAGTTCTCCACGATGCCGACGATGCGCAGTCTGCGCGAAGCGATTTCGACGTCGTCGCCAATGCGCCGTCCCAATGTGCTCGACACGGCGACCTCGTCCGGGGTCGATGGTGGCCGACCCTCCGATACGGCGGGCATGCCGGGCCCGCGCTCTGGCGCGCCGAATATGTCGACATTGCGCGTCGTATCACCCAGTGTGGCGGTGCCACCCGCGTATGCGAGCGGTACCGCCGCGATCACTCCTGGGGACGCGGCGATCCGTCGCAGGTCTGTGGGCGCGAACGGGGTGGCCCCAACGAACGGGCCTGACGCGCCGGCTTTGACCAGAAACAGATCCACGCCGAGCGAGTCGACGGTCTTGTTGGCCTCCACCCGGAACCCGTTGGCGAGTCCGGTGAGGGCGAGCGTCATCGCGAAAATGATGGACGTAGAAAGGATCGCAATGACGAAGCGCCGTTTCCGCCACTGCATGTCGCGCAGCGCGGCGATCAGCATGTCCGCGAGATTACCGACGCCTTAACATCCGCGGGCGAAGTTCGGCTATGACTTGTCCTTGGCGAAGGCACCCACGAGCGTGTTGCAAAACGCGGGCAGGTCGTCGGGCTTACGGCTCGACACCAACGTGTTTGGCCCGCGCGAGCATTCGACCACTTCGTCGTCGACCCAATTGGCGCCCGCGTTGCGGAGATCGGTTGCCACGCTCGGCCACGACGTCATCGTCCGGCCGCGCACCACATCGGCCTCGATCAGCGTCCACGGCCCGTGACAGATCACCGCAACCGGCTTGCCGGCGTCGAAGAAACTCTTTACGAACGCAACCGCCGCGTCGTTGGTGCGCAGGAAGTCGGGGTTGGCCACACCGCCGGGCAACACCAGCGCGGCGTAGTCGGACGACGAAACCCTGTCGGCCGCCTTGTCGGCCTCGAACGTATCGGCCGGCGTCAGATGGTTGAACGCTTGGACCTTTCCGACTTCCGTGGACACCAACTCGGGTGTGCCGCCGGCCTGCTCGATGGCTTTCCAGGGTTCGGTGAGTTCGACCTGCTCGGCGCCTTCGGGTGCGACGAGGAACGCAATCGTCTTGCCGTTCAGTGAAGTTGCCATGAATTCTCGCCCTTCGAATTGTTGTCTAAAGCACGCGTACCCGGCGCGGCTAGCAACCAATCAGGGGCTTTGCGTCGGTAGACTCGTACCAAAGCGCTTTCACCGACGAGAGTTGCGCCGCCTGGTGAGCACTAACAAAGGACAACGAGCGTGACTGCACTGCAGGACTGGCTCAGTACTCGATCCGTAGACCCGAAAGGCGTCAAGGCACTCATCTGCGATGCGTTGCGAAGCCTGACCGCTGAGGAGCCGGCAAAGGTGGCCGAGCCGACATTGCTCCGTCGGGGAATCGAGCGCTGCTGAGCTAGCGTCGGTGCCGGCCCGGCGGAGGCTGCTGTGGGATCCGCACCGTCTGATCCGGCGGATCCGGGCGCGTTGAGATCGCCTGGGTGGGAGCGTCGATCAGTGTGGTCGGGGTGTCATCCGCGTCGACAGGGGACACTGGGGGCGCGGGCTCGTCAGCGTGTTCATGCCTTCCGCTGATCAGCAGGCCGAGCAGGGCGCCGATCACGCAGACGATCGCCGTGATGCCGAAGATCTCGCCGTACTGCATCGTGTACGCCTCGATGGTCGCCGTCTTCAAGCGTGCGCCCTGGGCGATCAGTATGCCGCCCGGCGTGTCGGCGGTTGGTGCCGGTAGCGCGGCCAGCCGCTCCTGCAGGTACTGGTTGAACCGGTACAGACCCCAGGCGCTCAGCGCAGCGATGCCGACCAGCATGCCGATCATCCGGGCCACCACCACGCCAGCCGATGCGATGCCATGCTGGGCCGCGGGCACGACCCGTAGCGTCGCCGAGGTCAGCGGGCCGATCACCAGCCCCAGGCCGAGGCCGGCGATCGCCAGGTCGGTGTCCAGCATGGGCAGGCTGATAATGCCCAGGTTGTGCTTCGCCGCGAGGAGGTCGACAGGCCACTTGGAGATCAGCCAGTAGCCACCTGCGGTGATCAGCATGCCGGCGAACGCCACGATGCGGTCGCCGACCTTGGTAGCCAGCCAGCCGCCGATCAGCGCGCCGATCGGCAGCGCGATCAAGAAGCGCAGAAGTAGGAAGGCGGCCTGGTCCTGGTCTTGGCCCAGCACGCCCTGTCCGAAGAGTTCGACGTTGACCAACGTCACCATCAGGGCGGCGCCAGCGCATAGCGAAGCCCCCAGCGCCGCCAGGAACGGTCGGAAGTGCACGCCCGCGGGTTCGAGCAGCCGCGTCTTAGCGACCTTCTCCCAGACGAAGAACGCCACGGCCGCGACCAGGGCGCCGATGAGCACCGGCAGGCCCCAGCTCGGCAGCACTTGCTTGCCGTCCGGCGCCGGGTTGTACAAGCCCACCACGGCCAGGCCCAGCGCGACGGCCAGCAGCACGCCCCCGACCACGTCGACTTTCTCCGGATGGTCGGTCTGCGCCTTCGACGGCAGGCTGAAATGGACCATCACCATCGCGATCACTGCGAGAGGGACGTTGACCCAGAACACGGCCTGCCAGTGGTTGAACAGCCACACCAGCAGGATGCCGTACATCGGGCCGAGAACGCTGCCCAGCTCCTGGGCGGCGCCGACACCGCCGAGTACGGCCGCTCTGTTGCGCGCCGCCCACAGGTCGGCGGCCAGCGCCAGCGTGACGGGCAGCAGCGCGCCGCTGGCGGTGCCCTGTACGACGCGCCCGATGACCAACATGGTGAGGTCGGTGGACAGCGCGGTGATCACCGACCCGACCGCGAAGCCGGCCAGGCTGACCTGTAACAGCAGCTTGCGGCCGAACCGGTCGGAGGCGCGGCCCAGCAGCGGCATGGCCGCGATATAGCCGAGCAAGTACCCGGTAATGATGGGCGTGACCTGCTGGATCTGGTTGATGCCGATGCCGACGTCTTTCATGATGTCGGTCATGATCGTGACGACGACGTAGGTGTCCAGCGCGCCTAGCACTACCGCGAGGCTGCCGGCGCTGATCGCCACTCTGCGGCTCGTCGCCGCCTGTCTGGTGGCTTCGGAAGCCTGCATCACACCGCAGGCTTGGTGACGGTTATCTGCTTGCCCCACTCGGTCGTGGTCATCGTGATGCTGTTATCGGGGCTGACGTCCAGCTTCGCCTGCGCCAGTTCGTGGTTGCCGTCCTCCTGAATCCAGGCGGTGGCGGGAACGGGCCCGGTGGCTGCTATCTGGGGAGCGATCTTGTTGACTGCGTCGGCGGTGACGTTGCCCGTCACGCGGACGGTCTCGACGCCATTGATGGTCTCGCGGCCGTCGGCCTTGGGGTCGGTGAAGTTGGCCAGGACGTTCGCCAGCCCGGTGTCCGGGTTGAGGATGGCCGACACGTCGTAGATGTCGGCGGCGGGCCCGAAGTCCTGGTAAGCCCCGCCGGACGTGAGCGCCGCAAACAGGTTGCCATCGGCCACCACGAAACCGACATCGGCCAACTTCTGGCCCAGAAAAATCAGGTTCGCCTTGCCCTGTGCGGCGACGGCGGGAGCATTGGTCAGATCGCCCTCGAGGGTCTCGATCGGCAGTTCCTTGATCTCGCCTTGCACGGCCAGCTTCAGGTGCACGCTCGACTGGCTCTTGGTCGTCTCGGCGGACTCCTTGAGCAGCGTGGCGGCGTCTGGCAGTTCCTTGGACGAATCCTGCGACTTCGAGCACCCGGCGATGAGGGCGATGGCGGCGAAAAGGGCGGCGAAGATCGCCAAGAGGCGCGTCTGCATGAGTGCATCGTAGAGGGTGC
>Ga0075428_100005359_pt1 | contig 14262 bp, 9 predicted proteins | sample RhiMetdeltSRZDD2_FD_75291 | JGI IMG/M metagenome (GOLD analysis project Ga0075428, IMG submission 75291) | Populus rhizosphere microbial communities from Tennessee, USA - Rhizosphere MetaG P. deltoides SRZDD2 | ecosystem: Host-associated > Plants > Roots > Rhizosphere > Soil | place: USA...
CGCGCGGAACGTGCCGCCGCCTTCCTTCACCGGCAGATTGGTGTTGTAGAGAACCGGAGTGCCGGGGTGCTTGAATTCCGGCGTTCCCCAGCACGGCCACGGCAGGCCGTAAACTTCGCCACCGACTTCCGGATCGTCCTTCGGCGCGCGCAGCGTGACGACGTCGAATTTGGCCTGATGACTCATGTGCGCCTTGAGTCGCTCGGGCGACTGGCCGCAATATCCGGTCGACCAGCCGCCGCGATTGATCTCGCGCAGGATGTCCTCAGCCGACACCGCTCCATTCTCGACCTTGATGTTCTTGAACATCTGATCGGCGAAGCCGAGCTTCCGGGCAAGCAAGTACATTGTGTCGTAGTCGTTCTTGCACTCGAAGATCGGCTTGACGATCTGCTCGCCCCATTGCAGCGAACGGTTGGACGCGGTGCGTGACCCATCCATCTCGAAGCTGGTGCACGCCGGCAGCAGGTAGGTGCCGTTCTTGCGCTCGGATAGCACCGACCAAGTGGTCGGATAGGGATCGCAGACAACCAGGAGATCGAGCTTCTCGATGCCTTTCGCCGCCTCCGACATGCGCGTGATGGTGTTGCCGCCATGCCCCATGATGAACATGGCCTTCATGGTGTCCGGCTGGGCAACCTGGTCCTTCGGCAGCAAGGTGGCATCGAACCACCGCGTGCTGGTGACGCCGATCGTCTCCATGAACGTCTTGTTGACGAAGCGGGAGAGCATCCAGTCGTAATCGACTTCCCACACGCGGCACCAATGCCTCCAGGCATCCTCGGTCAGGCCGTAATAGAGCGGCAACGTCGTCACATCGAGGCCGAGATCGGTGGCACCTTGGACGTTGGTGTGGCCGCGGAAAATGTTGGCGCCGCCGCCGACATGACCGACATTGCCAGTGGCGAGCAGCAAGATGCAGCTGGCCCGGACGTTCGCCGTGCCGGTCGTGAACTGGGTCTGCCCCATGGCCCAGATCAGAGTCGCAGGACGCTGCTTCGCAAATATCTCGGCGACGCGCTTGACCTGCGCTTCCGGCAAGCCGGTGACGCGCTCGACCTCATCGGGCGGCCACTTGTCGACCTCCTTGCGGATGTCGTCCATCCCATAGACCCGTTGGCGGATGAATTCCTTGTCCTCCCAGCCGTTCTGGAAAATGTGCCAGAGCATCCCGTAAATGGTCGGAATGTGGGTTCCAGGGCGTACCCGGACATATTCGGTTGCGTGCGCCGCCGTGCGCGTCATCCTCGGATCGATGACGATCATGTTGGCGCGGTTGAGTTCCTTGCCTTCGAGGATGTGCTGCAGCGACACCGGATGCGCCTCCGCCGGATTGCCGCCCATGACGAGGATAGTCCTGGCGTTGCGGATGTCGTTGTAGCTGTTGGTCATCGCGCCGTATCCCCAGGTGTTGGCGACGCCCGCGACTGTGGTCGAGTGACAAATGCGCGCCTGGTGGTCGGAATTGTTGGTTCCCCAGAAGGCGGCGAGCTTACGGTTGAGGTAGGCGGCTTCGTTGGTGAACTTGGCGGAGCCCAGCCAGTAGACCGATTCCGGTCCCGACCTCGCACGGATCTCCATCAACTTGTCGCCGATCTCGTTGATCGCCTGGTCCCACGAGATTCGGTTCCACCCGCCGTTCACGAGCTTCATCGGATAGCGCAGCCGGCGCTCGCTCAGCACGTCGTCCCGCACGGCCGCGCCCTTGCAACAGTGCGAGCCGCGATTGATCGGGCTGTCCCAACCCGGCTCCTGACCGGTCCACACGCCGTTGGCGACCTCGGCGATGACCGTGCAGCCGACCGAGCAATGGGTGCAGACATTCTTGCGGGTCGTGACCCTCGCGCCGCGCGGCGGTGGCGGGCCGGCCTCGGCCTTGCGCATGCTGCCCGGCGACAATGTGCCGAGCACGGCGAGGCCGCCGGCGGCGAGGCCGGAACGGCGCAGGAAGCTGCGACGATCGAGGTCACCGCTTGCCTGGGCAGGCAATCCGGCGAACCGTTCGCCGTGGCGCGCCTCGCGTCGCGTCCTCTTGATCAGCATGGACCGCCTCCACACTTCGCCGGATAGCTGTTGACGCGGTAAAAGGTTTGAACCTCGGGAGAGTCCGCCTGATACCGAGCCTTGCGTTTATCGGGGAAGTCCCCGGCCTCTACCGGGGCGCAAGCGCTCGTGGTCGCCGCAGCTGCTCCGAGCGCCAGCACGCGAAGCAGATCACGGCGACCGATTTTCGGATTGGGACGATCGTTCATCGCGTTTGGCCATTCTTCGCGCAACCCGAGAAGCGCCGGGCATAGTCCTAAGTGCTGCTCTCCTTACTAGTGCGAGGGCTAGGGCGCGCTTTATTGGTATTGCTCTGTCTGTTTCGGTCTTGCGCGGAACGCCGGGAGTTCCGTTCGAGGACCGCAGTGGCGCGGGCAATCGGGCTGAATGGCCTGAACGTCAATGGTGATGTCCGGGACGGCGCTCCGAGCTCGATGACTGTCGCCCGTCAGGGTCAACCACGCGGATCAGCTTCCGAGCCCTTGCTGCTCAGCTCAAGTTTTAGCAAGCAGGTCTTCAATGTGAACGGGTAGCTCGCGTATCCGAACTCCGGTCGCGTGGTAAACGGCTGAGGTCAGCGCTGCAGCGATACCGGCGTGGCCGATCTCCCCAATCCCTCGTGCCCCAAATTCGTTGAGCACCGTATCGGGGTAGTCCAGAAAGGTTACGTCAATCTCCGGAGCATCGGCATGGGTCGCGACAATGTAATCCGCCAGGTTGTTGTTGATCGGAGCCCCGTTGCGCGGGTCGTATGTGGTCTTTTCGAAGAAAGCCATGCCGACACCCATCACCACGGATCCCTCGATTTGATTGCGGGCGGGACGGCTATTCATGATACGTCCAGCGTCGATCACGGTGACGACGCGACTCACCCGCAACCTTGCGATCTCCGGCTGCCAGGTCACCTCGGCGAAGTGAGCGCCAAAGGAGTGCATGGAGTATTTGCGAGGCTCCGTGCTGAGGAAAGTGCCTGTCGATTTACCGCTGCCCGAAGCTGCATTGATGTTCCGCTGCTTCAGAATCTCCTGAAAGGCAACGCCCGTCTCCCGTCCCTTTTCTTTCAGATAGACTCGTCCGTTTTCAAATTTGAGGGCATCAATTGCCTGGCCGCCGAAAGGTGGCGTGTTCCCCTTTGTCGCAGCCGTCAAGACGGCTTGCATGGCCTTCTGTGCCGCTTGAGAGATCGCCGGAATCACGGACGCCGTCGCCCAGGATCCACCCGATATGGGCCCCGGCGGCAGCGCCGTGTCTCCAAGCACAACCTCTATTTTGTCGAGTGGAAGCCCGGTTTTCTCGGCGACGATCTGCGCGAGAATGGTGTAGGTGCCGGTGCCGATGTCCTGCGTTCCACAGGAAACGCGGGCCGTTCCGTCGCTCCTCAGATCCACGGTCGCTTCTGCGGCCATCCGCTCCGCTATCCAGGAGCAAGATGCCATGCCCCATCCGAGAGTAAGGCCGTCCTTTTTCATGGACCCGACTCGCGGTGTTCTTTGCGACCACCCGATCTTTCGAGCGCCCAGTGTGAGGCACTCGGTCAAGTGACGTGACGAGAACGGCAGATCGTTGCTCTCATCCTTCTCGGGTTCGTTGAGCAATCGCAATTCCACCGGATCCATTTCGAGCTTGATCGCCAACTCGTCCATCGCAGATTCGGTTGCGAATAGGCCTGGAACCGCGCCCGGACCGCGCATGGAGGTCGGAGTACCGATGTTGCGGCGAACGAGGCCCGACGTGACCCTCAGGTTCGGAGTGCCGTACAGGTACGGCGTCGCTTCTCCGCAGTTTTCCTTGTAGTCATCCAGGATGGACGTGTGATTCAGATAATCCTGCCGGAGCGATGTGAGCTTGCCGTCGGCCGTCGCACTCAAGCGCACACGCTGTTGCGTACGGGGCCGGTGGCCGACGTTCTGAAACATCATCTGACGGCTGACAACAAGCTTCACCGGCCGATTGAGGTTGCGTGAAGCGGTTGCCGCCAGGAGGGAATGTGGCCAGGGGAACAATTTGCCTCCGAAGCCGGAACCTAGAAAGTGCGAGATGACTCGAATATTTTCCGTGGGGACTCCAAGCATCTGCGCCAGCACATCGCGGTGGTTTACGACTCCTTGGGTGGTTTCATAAAGCGTGAAGGACTGGCCATCCCAAACCGCCACGCTTGCATGCAGCTCGATCGGATTGTGCGTTTCAACAGGCGTCCCATAGGTTTCATCGAGCTTAATAGCGGCGCCGGCGAAAGCCTCGTCCGGGGTCCCGCGGGAACTTTCGACCGTCGGCTTCCCATCCGGGTCAAGATGCATTCTGACGTCCGGCTTCTCCTGGTTGTAAGTCACCTTGATGGCGGACACAGCCGCCTCTGCCTGCTCAAAGGTCTGGGCGACTGCAACGGCGACATACTGACCGTAATAACGAATGACATCATCTTCGAACGGAGGCCTCCTTTCATCCAGATATGCCGAAAGCCCCTCGGCTGGAACGCTTCGGAATAGCGGTCCAATGCTCTCCCGGTGGTAGACCGCCCTCACGCCCGGCATCCTCTCGGCGGCCGAGCTATCGAGGCTGGCGATTCTGCCTTTCGCGATGGTGCTGCAAACGGGAACGGCATACAGCATGCCGGGAAAGTGATAGTCCGAGCTGTATATCGCGGCGCCGCTGACCTTGAGCGGCCCGTCGATGCGCGGCAGTGATCCTGCGATGGTCGAAGGAACGGCATTCCGAGCGGTCGCCATGATGGCTCCTCCACAGGGTTCTTACGCGGCGGTGGTGGCAAGCGTCAGCGCGTAAGCAAGACAGCGCCTGGCGAGCTCAATCTTGAACCCGTTTTCGCTATGGGGGCGGGCTCCATGTAGCGCCGCGGCAGCGGCCTCGCGGAAGACCGATTGGCCTACTGCTCGACCTTCAAGCGCCTGCTCGGCTTCGCGCGAGCGCCAGGGCTTGGTACCGACGCCGCCCAGCGCGATACGCACGCGATTGAACTTGCTATCGACGACATCGGCCACCACGGCCGCCGACGCCAGCGCAAACTCATAGGAAGCGCGGTCGCGCAGTTTGAGGTAGACGGATTTTGTTCCGGGCCTGGAAGCGGGAAGCGTTACATAGGTGATCAAGTCGCCGGGCTCGAGCACATTCTCATGTTGCGGCGTGCTGCCAGGGACAGCGAAGAAGTCGTCAATCGGGATGCTCCGCTCGCCCTTCTTGTTTTGAATATGGATCGTAGCCTCGAGGGCGGTCAACGCGACATTCATGTCGGAAGGGTTTGTCGCGATGCAGCTCGAGCTTGTGCCCAATATCGCAAGCGTACGGTTGTCTCCGTCGATCGCGGAGCAGCCGGAGCCCGGCTCGCGCTTGTTGCAGGCCAACGCAGTATTGCGGAAGTAGACGCAGCGAGTGCGCTGCAGCAGATTGCCGGCCGTGGTCGCCATATTGCGCAGCTGCGCCGAGGCGCCGGCAAGCAACGCCTGGGAGAGCACGGAATACTCGCTCTGGACGATCGCATGATGCGCCAAGTCGAAGTTGCGAACGAGCGCCCCGATCTTGAGCCGCCCGTCCGGCAGCTTTTCGACGTTGCCAAGAGGCAGATGATTGATGTCGATCACCTGACTTGGGCGCTCGACCTCAAGCTTCATGAGATCGAGCAAGGTCGTGCCACCGGCGACAAATCGAATCTCCGCTCCTTGTTGCGCCGTCGTTGAACGTGATGCTTCTTGAACGGCGTGCGATACGTCGCGCGCCTTGATAAATCTGAATGTGTCCATGACAAGAGCTCCGATCTAGGCTCTCTGACGCACTTGTTGAATGGCCGCGACGATGTTCGGATAGGCTCCGCAGCGGCAAATATTGCCACTCATCAGCTCTTTGACGTCGGCGTCGGCAGGACCGCAAGGTTCCTTCAACAGGGCCACCGCCGACATGATTTGCCCGGACGTGCAGTAGCCGCACTGGTAGCCATCATGCTCGACGAATGACGCTTGCATCGGATGAAGATTTCCAGGCTGTCCCAGTCCCTCGATGGTAGTGATTTCATCGTTCTCATGCATGGCGGCAAAGCTCAGGCAGGAGTTCACGCGCCGACCGTTGACGTGGACCGTACAGGCTCCGCACTGGCCGTGGTCACAGCCCTTCTTTGTGCCTGTCAGCATTGCGCTTTCGCGCAGGCAATCGAGCAAGGTCGTACGGGGATCAACCTGCAAGCTGAGCAACTTACCGTTCACACGTAATGTGACGGGAATGGCATCCGCGATCATCGCTTCATCCGTGTCCGAGCCCTTCGTTCCGGGCAAAGTCTGTGCTGAGGATACGAGAGGATAGGTCGTTGCAGCGACTCCGCCCGCGCCCAGTTGCCAGAGGGCGGAACGGCGGCTCACGCGACCTGGGAAACGGGATTCCTCTTCATCTGCACCCAACTTCTTCTCATCAGCCATGATAGCTCCACTGATCTTTCCGTGCTCTTCATCGGTTGGCCGATCGGCCTCCTCGTGTTCTTAAAGCGCGGTTCACCTCGCTTCGACACTGTTGCTCCGCGTACGGTGTTCGTCCACGCGTACGGTGCTCGTCCACGTAGCGTACGGTGCTCGTCCACGTAGCGAAGCTACCTGTCGAGTGAAGCAAACGCTTTGCCGGTCTTGCGGTGATTGATGCTAACTTGCGCTAGATTAGGCCGTGTACCAATAGATCGTAGATCAATTTACTCAAGCGATGTCTGCTATCGCACCAACAGCGGCAGAGGAGCGGACATCGTTTCAGATCCGCTTAGTGCCGATTCTGTTGCAAAACTCGACGCCGCGTCGCCAGTCAGCAACAATCGAATCGTATAGGGTAGGTTTTTGAATCAACATTGCGCGCGTCTGTCTGATCTTGAATCATTATTGCTCGCCGGAGTGCTAAAAATAGTTTTGCAACAAAATCTGCCAGAAGCGGCCATAAGCCTAGCTCCTCGATCACCTCATCGGCAAGCTCACTGACATCGTCGGCTGCTGCGGGCGCAACGAGCATACAACTTATCTCAGACGGCGAGTGCTTCCAGGATCAGGTTCGTGATCGCATCGGGATGTGAGATCAGCGCTAGATGACTCGCCTGGATCTCGATCGTCTTCGCACTCATTCGCTTGGCCATGAAGCGCTCCAGGTCGGGATTGATCGTCCGGTCTTGGGTGGACACGGCATAGAAGGTCGGCTTGGTGCGCCAGGCGGCATTCGTCGTCCTTTCCGTCGTCAGCGATTTCTTGAACGGCTGCTGAACCGCGTAGAGGACGCGCGCCTCCTCCGGCGGCAGATCGCTAGCGAAGTCGTGCAGGAAAGCCTCCTCCGACAACTGGCCCCAATCGTCGTTGAAGACAATGCCGGCTGTGGCCGGGGGCGTCGGATAATTCTTCGCTAGCGCCGTATAGTCCTCGCCCGCATCGGGTGCCCGCGCAGCGACGTAGACAAGGGCGGTGACCTTCGGGTCCACCCCCACATCCGACACGATCATTCCGGAGAAGGAGTGACCGACGAGCGCCGTTGCACCCGACTGCGCCGCGATCGCCCGCCGCGCGGCCTCCGACGCCTCATGCAGCGAGGTCAGAGGGTTCTGCACACTGGTGCAATTGATGCCCTTCTGCTGGAGACGGGCGATGACCTTCGACCAGCAGGAGCCGTCTGCGAACAGTCCGTGTACGAAGACGACATTCCTCGTCTTTGGCGATGTCTGGGCGTTGGCGACTCGATTGAGCAAGGGGAGGGCGGCGCTAGCAGCGACAGCCCCGATCAATGTCCGGCGGTTCATGATACTCTCCTATTGAACTACGGGCGATTTCGCTCCGTAATGGGAAAAATCGCCCCCGCTTTTTTCGGTGATGATGCTCAGGTTTTTCATGGGCATCGCCGGCCTTTCCACCGCGAAGACGATATTCTGGAAGCGCTCGGGGCTGCTCGGGAGTCTGCGGTTTTCTGATTCCGAAGGCCCATACGCGCACCAGGCCCGCGAAATTCAACCTGGCCTGCGTGAGGACGCTACGGAGGGGCGGTTGCCGTTCTCGATACCGCATCAAGTGCGGCAGCCATGGTACGGACCGTCGCCTCAACCTCGTGGCCCAGCCCATGCCGTTTAGCGAGCCAACTCGGATCGTTGTACGAAAGCCACGTGTTGCCCGATCCGTTCTGCCAGACCAGTGCCTTCAGCGGCAGATCGATTCCAATTGTCTGAATCGACTGCATCAGCGGCGTGCCGGCTTTGGCGTTGCCGAAGATCAGAAGTTCGGTCGGCTGCTGCGACAGTCCGACCCCGGCGGCCCCGGCCGCATGATCGATGCGGGCGAATACGGTCATGCCCTTGGCCTTGATTGCGGCCTCGAGCCTGTTCATCGTATCCTTCGGCCCCTGGCTGCTGCGCATCGTTGTCAATCCGTCTGCGGCCATCGCTTGCACTCCCCATAGCCATATCATTGTGGTCGATGCGGAAGGTCGGAAAGTCGATCTTCTGAACTTCGACGCTGCCGGGTTTGAGGTAAACCACGCCACGATTGGAAGGCATCCGCAATCTCCTGTAGATCTCACCCAGTGCTTCATTTTGATGTCGACCGGGAGCAAGAGCACCATCAGCACGCTCACTCGGATGGACTCAACGATCTCGATGTACCGACGGATCTTTGGATTGTCGTCCTAAGCCGGCGGCAACCAGGCTGGCTCGAACATTATCGATCTGGCGAAAGATGACTTTGGCCTTCTTGCCGCGATTGGCCCGGCCTTGCGCCCCAATTGTCTGTGGCATCATGCTTTGAGTGCGGATCATGACGTCTGGTGACCACTTTTGAGCTGCCAATGAGAATGCCGACGGCAAAGACGATGGTCCCAGCGACCAGCCGGATCCTCCGGATACGGGGGAGTCCGCCGTCTATATGATCGAGGACGGCGCGGGTGTCCGGGCTGATAGGCCAGAATGTCAATGGTGATGTTCGGGACGGCGCTCCGTGCTCGGCGAGCGCCGCCCGCCGGGATCAACCACGCGGATGAGCCCCATCATCCCTTTGTCCTCATGACTCAGGATATGGCAGTGAAAGACGAACTCGCCCGAGATGTTCTGGTGGAAGCGCATCAGCAGGCGCACCTTACCGGGCGTCACCGGATCGTTCGGCGACCAATTCGCATCCGGCAAAGCGACCGGCACGTTGATCGTGTCCAACATCCGGCCTTCGACGAACTTGTCGTCGCTTTCCAGCACCCGGAAATGCAGCTGATGAATATGAAAGTTGTGGATATCATGAGTGAAGTTGAGGATGGTCCATTCTTCGACGCTGCTCGCCTCGACTTCGACCACCGATGAGGGCGCCCCATCCATCGGATAGGGCTCGATGATCGCATCCGGCCGCGATACTTCCGTGATGTAGAAGTCTGTCTTGCTGTTTTTCGCCCGCTGATATTCGGTGAACGCAAAGGTCCGTCGGCGCACCGGTGTGTCACCGGACCGCACGTCATCGGCACGCTGCAGTATCGTCCGCGGCAAAACCGATCCTTGCCTGCTCGGCACATCTGAGGGATTCGTATCGATCCTGACCGTCACCAAGTCGCGGGCCGGCATCAGGTCTCCGGCGCAACCCGTCTCCACCGCCTCGGTCCGCAAGACGACGCGACGCTGCGCGGCCGGGGCATCGAGCTTGACGTTGAACTCGATGCGCCCGCCTGGCGGCACCATGATCGGATCGGTGCTCGATTGCACCTTCGGTCGCCCCATTTCGTCGGCGAACGGCACGCCATCGAGGCCCACAACCTCGATCGGAACGCTCCGAACGACGCCGGAGCTGTCGATATCGGCAAGATGCAGGCGCACGTACGTATCCGCCGCGGCATTGACGAGACGCCAAAGCTCTTCCCGGCCGGCAGCAAGGCTGATCTCGGGCACGCTGCCGGCCGGATTGCCGGCGTCGCGGATCGAGATCCCGTTGACGCTTAGAAACGTTTCCTGCTCCCGGTCGGCGGGGGCCGAGCACTGAACTTGCGCCGCTGTGTTGATGCATTTGCCGAACGCGCATTGCGGCAATCGGGCGGCGATTCCGGAAGCCGCCGTGCCTGCAGACGGCGTCGCGATCGCCGTTTGCGAACGACGGGCATCGCGAGCGGGGGGCACCGTTGCCGGTTTCGGGGCGGCTGCGTGTTCAGGCTCCGGAACGAGATGGTCGCGCACGATCAGGATCCGATCGGCGACCCCATGTTGCCGCCGCGCATCGTCGTCGGCGTTCTCGACCACGATCGCCCCCGACAATCCGAGCAGGGTCTGGGCTTCGCTCTCGCCATGGAAGTGCGTGTGATACCAGTACAGGCCCGCGGGCTGATCATCCGGTACCGCGATCTCATAGGCGCTCTGGCAGGCTCCGCGCGGCACCGGCTGGCTCTCGGGAACGAAATAGGTGGTGACAACATCGTCGCCCGGCGCAATACCGGGTCCGCATGGCGCCGGCCTGACCTCCAGCCCATGGAAATGCAGGTTGCTGTTGCCGGTAGGCTCATGATAGGCGCCGGATACAACGTCGAAATATCCCGGCACGTCGGCGACGCCTGGGAAACTGGTGGCGTGGCCGGGCGGAGTCGTCTTTCGCAGAACGGACGCATCGTTGATACGATTGAACAGGCGCACGCGAAGGATCTCACCGGGACGTATCCGAATTGTCGGCGCAATGCCGGGCCGATCATTGTTGTTGCGATCGACGAAACAAAGGCGGCCGCCTTCCTGACGGATTTCGAGCTCGATTGACTGAATCGGGCCCTCCACTCGTGCCATCTCCGGCGGATTTTCAAGGGCGGTCGGCGCGGCGCCGCACCCCAATGGGGCCGGCACCGAAGAGGCCGCCGAACCCATCGATGGCCACACCATTGACCCAAACAGCAAGATGGCGAAGACCGCGCGCATCAGCTCTCCTATGGCATGTCCGATCGAGCATCCTGCGGATCGCCAAGTCAGTGGCAGGCTTGCCGAAGGGCGCCTGGCGATTCGATGGAGCCGTCGCACGACTCACCAGGTCATGAATATCCGCACCGCTGAATTAAATTCCCGACCTACGAATGGCTTGATCATCTTTGCCGTGCCTTGTTCGCAATTGCGGAGAGTTCGCGAACGTGCATGACCCCGTTGCACACTGCGATGCCGATGGCGTGCGGAAATCGCCGCAAGATCCGTCTGGTCGCAGCAAGGCAGGCCAAGTCATCTCAGGGCCGAATGAGTAGAGTCTGCGTCGAAGGAAGGGAGGACAGCACAGGAACACGATCATGCGCCGTCATTTTGTCGTCCTCTTGACCACGGCCTGCATTGGCGGCGGTGACCCCGTCCTTGCACAAGTATCCCCGCGGATACCCGACTTGCAAAATCGGGGTTCGGCGCCGCTTCCGCCGGAGACGCGCGAGGACGCGCTGGCGGGCAAGCGACTGCGATATTTGATCGGGACCGAGGCATCAGCACCGAGCCGCGACGATGAGGTGACCGAAGTTTCCTACAGCACGACCCAACCGGCTCGACGCGGCATCAGCATCGCCTACTGCAATCTGTTCGACGAGCACAATACCGGGCGCTACGGCCCTTACCTGCACACATCCGACACCGCGGCGGAGTACAACGAAGGCCAGATCGACCCGCGCGGGCCGGGCTGGGAGAAGAACCTGCGCGAGCAGTTCGAGCGGCGCAGGAAGCAGGGCTTCGAGTATATCGAGCTCGACAACCCGGACGCCTATTCGATCAAGGACGTGATCGGCGCGATCGAGTTGGCGGCGAGCTACGGCCTCAAGGTGATCGCCAAGAACCCCGGCTTGATGGAAGGCGGTTCCACGGCATACGTCGCGCATCCAAACGTCTATGGCATCATTGTGGAGCGCGACGCGGGCGGTCCCGGGGACATGGATGCGTTGCGCCGCAAGGCCGGCAAGCCGACACTGCCGGTCTGGTTCGTTGCCTTTGGTGCCGGGCGCGCGTGGGCAGGCGACGTCGCCAATGCCGCCAAGAATCACCGCAACATGGGCGTGACCTATTCGAGCGCCGGCGAATACGGCAACTCGATCGATATCCTTCCGCGCCTGCCTGAGTGAGTCTTTCCGCCATGGCCGGATTTGTCACCGCAAGTCGGGTTTATGATGTTGAGCAAGAAGGCGTAGCCATGGTCGATGACAACATTGACTATCGAATGATGCACGGCGGACGCGGTCCTCGGCGATCACGGCACTATCACGCAATTTCCACGAAGGTGCCGCAAGATCGGTCAAGCGCCGTTGCAATCCGTTGCGACCTATAGGGATGGCAGCATCGCCATTCCTGAACGGGAGAAGCAACATGACGCTCGCTATCAAGACGCTCGTGAGTGCGGTGGCCCTTGCCACGCTCATCGCCAGCGCCCCGGCATTCGCCCAATCGGCGCGGCAGAACGATCAGCAAGTCACCAAGGACCCGTACGCCGCGATCGTCCGTGGCAAAGTGGTTGGCCGCGACCCGGATCCGTTTATTCGATCACAGATCGAGCGCGGCTACTGGGAGGAGGGATCACAAGATTAACCCCGATGAGCCTTTTCGAATACAAGCCCGGCCATGAGGCCGGGCTTGTATTGCAAGTCGTTTGCATTTCCATCACCTGGAACGATCGCATCGACGCGGCCGCCCGTCTCGCTGCCCGGTCGCAGTGAGGCACGGCACGCACGAGATCAATCCAATCTCCTCCTATCCCAGGGGATGGCAGCCGCAGGGCGGCCGAGTAGGCGAACCTGGCTTCGGTTCCGCTCTTGCGGCCGAGCACGCCTGCAAGCGATGGACCGATCTTGTTCAAGTTAGACTAGCTCGGTCGCGGGCAGGCGCTGCAGCGACTGGCGAACACCTGCTGCCCGGCGGCGGCGTCCCCGGCGGCAAAACCGGTCGACGAGCCCGAGCGCCGGCGCGGCTACTCAGCCAATCCCCCCATGCAGCCATGCCTCGACAAGATCGCGTGAGCGAACAGCCGCGTTCTGCTACCCATCGAGGCAGGCCCGGACGCGGCGAACGTCCACGCGGATGCGCCTGCGGCACGCCCGTGGCGATCAAGACCAGAAGTGATCGGGGAATTCACGACAATCGGTGTGGCGGTGCTTCGCACCACGACCCACTCGAATGGATGATCTCGAGATTCGTTGACCTCCATATGAGGCAGCCAGGCCGGAACGTGAATAAAGTCGCCTTGGCGCGCGACCGCACTGAATTCACCATGCTCTCCCCACCGCACGCGGCACTCTCCCTCGAGCACGTATGCAATGGTTTCCTGTTCTCCGTGATGGTGAATGCCGGTCTTGCTCTCCGGCTCGACGATGAAGAGTCCGCCCCACATCCCAGTCTTCATCCCCAAATTGGGCGCAAGCGCCGCACGACGTAGCGAGCCCGGCGTCTGGGCCGTCGCCGTATCGAACTGCGCGGGCGAAACGATACGAACGGGTGGATACCGTCCGGATCCGGCTCGTCTCTTCACGTGAGAAGCAGCCATGCCAGTCCTGGGCCAAAGACCACCGCCATGATGACAAACGCTGCCGTGAGGTAATCTCTCGGCTTGAAGGTACTCGCTATGCAATTCCCGTGCGTCGACGCGATGGCGCTCGACCGCGCCGTGCCCGAACCCGATGGCTGCCGCCGCGGCGACGGAAAGTCGCTTCACTTGAGGAATGCGGCGGGCAACGTTGCTCATGACGTGAGCCTTCAATCAGAAAAGGTCGCACATAGATGGCCATGAAAGGAGAACGACGCTTGTGCAAGGTTGTCGTGATTAGCTCATCCTTGCGGCGTCTGCGCCGCGTCTGGTTCGAGCACTTGGCCAGGGCGACGCGGGTCAGTTCACGCCGACCGGCGGGGCGGCCTTGAGGCCAGCTTCCTCCGCGGCGATCAGGCCGAGTGCGGTCCAGTCGAGATTGGCGTAGCCGCGCCCAATTGCAGTGATCATCCGGTCGCGTACGACATTCACGGACGGCATCTGTGCACCTGCGTTTTCCGCCTCGGCAAGCGCCAGACGCACATCCTTGAGCGCCAGGGACAGAACGAATCCGGGTGAGTAGCGCTCGGCGACGATCTTGTCGCCATAGATTCTATGCGCCAAGCCGCCGAACATCGTGTTGGTCATGACATCCATGAACGGTCTGGGGTCGAGGCCGCGCTTGCGGATCAAGGCAATGACCTCGCCGAGCATTTCCAGTGTGGTCGCGGTCAGCATGTTTCCGAGCAGCTTGATCAGATTTGCCGATGCAGGATCGGGTCCG
>Ga0075428_100005360_pt1 | contig 14261 bp, 10 predicted proteins | sample RhiMetdeltSRZDD2_FD_75291 | JGI IMG/M metagenome (GOLD analysis project Ga0075428, IMG submission 75291) | Populus rhizosphere microbial communities from Tennessee, USA - Rhizosphere MetaG P. deltoides SRZDD2 | ecosystem: Host-associated > Plants > Roots > Rhizosphere > Soil | place: USA...
AGGTGACGTCGAATGCGCCGTGGGTGAGCTTCGAGTATTCGATCGACGTGGCGAGCAGGTCGTAGAGCTCGCGTGAGACCTGTACGGGTGCCGCGGCGGCATTCTCGTTGACGCGCGACAGCTCGCTCTCGGGCTTGTAGGTGCTCATGAGCGTGTCGATGCGCCGGAACTCGGTGAAGACCGCGTCGATCGCAGCCTGTCCGCGGACCCCGTCCTCGCTCCAGAGCTCGACCACGCAGCGCGTCCCCATGATCGCCTGCTCGCCCTGCAACCACTCCGCCTGCGCGGGCCGAACGACGAGCGCGACGAGAAGCAGTATCAGTGCACGGAGCGCGTCTCGCGCGGAGTTGCGCCGCGCAGGGGTCATGTCCCGGCTCCGGGCGCCTCCGCCAGGATCGAGCGCAGCAGCGCCGGGTCGATGTTGCCACCCGTCAGCACGACGACCACCGTTCGCCCGCGCGCCGCGAGCCGGCCGGTCCGCACGCAGGCGAGCCCGACCGCGCCGCCCGGCTCCACGACGAGTTTCAACGCACGGGCGGCCCAGGCCACGGCGCTGCGGACCTCGTCGTCGCTCGCGACCACGCCGCCCGCAAGCAGCCGACGATTGATCTCGAAGGTTATCTCCCCCGGGGTCGGTGCCATCAGCGCGTCGCAGATCGAGCCGCTCAGGCGTTCGTTGCTGAGGCGCCGGCCGGCCGCAAGCGAGCGCTGGTGATCGTCGAAACCCGCCGGTTCCGCGGTCCACACCCGCGTTCCCGGCATGCGCGCCTCGAGCGCGAGCGCGATGCCTGCCACGAGCCCGCCGCCGCTGCAGCACACGACCACGTCGTCGACCGTCACGCCGAGCTCGGCGCACTGCTCGGCGATCTCGAGCCCGACCGTGCCCTGGCCGGCGACGATGTCGGGATCGTCGAATGCCGGCACAACTACCGCCCGCCGCTCCTGCGCGATCCGCTCGGCGATCTCTTCGCGGCTTTCGCGCTCGCGGTCATACTCGATCACCGCCGCGCCGAGCGCGCGCGTGTTGTCGAGCTTGGTGCGCGGCGCGTCACGCGGCATGACGATCGTCGCCGGCACCTCGAGCAACCGCGCGGCGGCAGCCACGCCCTGCGCGTGGTTGCCGGAGGAGTAGGCGACGACCCCACGTCCCCGAGCCGCCTCGTCGAGCTGGGCGAGGCGGTTGTAGGCACCGCGGAATTTGAACGACCCGGTGTGCTGCAGCGTTTCGAGCTTGAACAGGATCCGGCCGCCCGTTTCCGCATCGAGCGACGTGCCGGCGAGTAGCGGCGTGCGGCGGGCGCGACCGAGCAGCCGGGCACGGGCAGCTTCGACGTCGGCGATCGTCGGCAGGCGACTCATGATCGTTGAGCGCGGCAGCGGGCGGGGCGCAACATGGGCGCGTGAGCGTACACCAAGTGCTGCCGCCCGGCTGTGAGCCACGTTGTCATGGCTGTCGTCATCGCGCGCTCGACCTGGCTGCGAGCCACGCGCAGAAGTACGGCTATCTGCTGCGCACGCTCGGCACCTGGTCCGACCGGATACGGCCGCTCCGCGCCACGACCGTGCGGCTCGGGTACCGCCAGCGCGTGACCCTGACCGCTGAGCACGAGGAGGCAACCGGCTGGCGCCTCGGCCTGATGCAGCGCGACGAGCTGATCGCGATTCACGACTGCCCCGTGCACGACTCCCGGGTCCGCGCGCTCATCCATCATCTCGTGCTACGCCTGCCCGCGCCCGAGGCGCTGCCACTCGGCTTTCTTCAGGTCGCGGGCGGGCAGGCGACGCTGATCGTCAAGGCCCGTGAGGTTGCGACGACAGCGCTCGACCCCGTGATCGACGGCCTGGATGCGACGGGCATCGAGGGGCTGTGGCTGCACCTGCATCCCTCTGCAGGGCGGCGGCTCTTCGCGCGCTCCGGCTGGCGCCTGGTATGGGGCAGCGGCGAGTCACGCGACGGGCTCGGCCTGGTGCATGGCCCAACGGCCTTCATGCAGCCGCTTCCCGCCCTGCACCGCGAGGCGCTCGACGCGGCGGCTGACTATCTGCAGCCGGGCCCGGGCGCCAGCGTGCTCGATCTCTACTGCGGCCACGGTGCGACGCTGCGCAGGTGGACGGAGGCGGGGGCGCGTGCGCTCGGAGTCGAGCTCTCGGGCGACGCGGTGCGCGATGCCACGCGCAACGCGCCGGGCGCTCTCGTGCTGCGCGGCACCTGCACGCAGCGTCTGCCGCAGATCCGCGCCTGGTGGCAGGCCGCCCACGGCGCGCGACTCGCCTACCTCAATCCGCCGCGCTCCGGGCTCGACGAGGAGGTCGCGCGCTCGCTCGCCGATGAGTTCGCACCTGCGAGGCTGGCGTATCTCTCCTGCAGCGCGGGCACGCTGGCCCGCGACCTGGGGGTGCTCGAGCGGGCGGGGTATCTCCTCGATGCGATCCTGCCCTTCGACTTCTTTCCGCAGACACAGCACGTCGAGGCCCTGGCGCTCGCCCGCCTCGAGAGCTGAGCGCGACTCAGTCGCTCGTGCCGCGCTCCTTCAGCAGCCCGCCGCGCGCGGCGGCGAGCTCGCGCCGGCGGCTCGGGCTCACGCGCGGATAGTGCAGGCGCAGCGACGACAGCGCATCGACGATCGCGGTGGAGACGACCAGCCGCGTGAACCACTTGTGGTCGGCCGGCACGACGAACCAGGGCGCGTAGCTGGTCGCCGTGTGACGGATCATCTGCTCGTAGGCGCGCATGTACCCTTTCCAGTGCGCGCGTTCGCGAACGTCGCCGGCCGCGAACTTCCAGTTCTTCTCAGGCTCCTCGAGCCGCGCGAGGAAACGCTTGCGCTGCTCCTCGCGCGACACGTGCAGGAAGAACTTGCGCACCACGGTGCCGTTGCGGGCGAGGTAGCGCTCGAAGTTGCACATGTCCTCGAAGCGCTCGTCCCAGATCTTCGACGTCACGAGCGAGGGCGGGAGCTTCTGGGCCTGCAGCAGCTCCTCGTGGACGCGCACCACGAGCACTTCCTCGTAGTACGAGCGGTTGAAGATCCCGATGCGCCCGCGTTCGGGCAACGCCCGGAAGCATCGCCACAGGTAGTCGTGGTCCAGCTCCTCCTGCGAGGGCGCTTTGAACGAGGTGACGTGGCAGCCCTGCGGATTGATGCCGGAGAAGACGTGCTTGATGACGCTGTCCTTGCCCGCTGCGTCCATCGCCTGGAAGATCAGCAGCAGCGACCAGCGGTCCTGTGCGTACAGCTTGTCCTGCAGGTCCGCGAGCTCGCGCACGCACGCCTTCAGGTCGTCCTCGGCGCGCTCCTTGCCGTCTTCTTCGAACCAGAGCGTATCCGCCGGGTCGATGGCGGCCAGCGCGAAGCGGCGGCCGCTCCTGATGCAATACGGCGCAATCAGGTCCGAGGCTGATTGTCGCTTGGCGGCGCTCCTTCCCATGTCCCGACGACTATAGCCAATCACCTGCGGCGCTGCGCTACGATTCGGTACGTGAACCGTGCCCGCGCCAGGGACGGGGGAAATCGCTTGAGCCAGAGTCGCACGTCAACGCGTCGTCGACGCGCATGGAGCAGCCCCGCGTCCGTGGCTGCAGTACTTGCGACGACCGTGATGATTTTCGGAGCGGCTCTCGCGGAGGAGAGCGTTGTCGCGCAGCCGTCGTCTGCTGTCACGGCCAGCCGGCGGCCGCGCGTGGGACTCGTGCTGGGTGGCGGCGGTGCAAAAGGGGCGGCGCACGTCGGCGTGCTGTCGGTGCTCGAGCAGCTGCACGTCCCGGTCGACTGTATCGTTGGCACGAGCATGGGCGCGCTCGTCGGCGCTACCTATGCGACCGGGCAGACGGCGGCCGAGGTCGACGAGTCGATCCGGCAGATCTCCTTCCGGGAGGCCATCGGCTTCGAGGGCGAGCGCAAGCACCAGTCGATACGCCGCAAGATCGCGGGTGAGATCTACAGCAACCGATTCGAGTTCGGGGTGCGTGACGGGGGGATCACGGCGCCCAGCGGGTTCATCAACACCCAGAACATCGAGCAGACCATTGCGCTCCTGGTATCGCGCAGCCTGGGGGTGCGCGACTTCGACAAGCTCGCGATACCGTTCCGCGCCATCGCGACCGATATGCAGACCGGCGAGATGGTCGTGCTCGATTCGGGCGACCTGCCGGAGGCGTTGCGCGCCAGCATGTCGGTGCCCGGGATGTTCGCGCCCGTGACGCTGGACGGACGCGTGCTGGGCGACGGAGGGCTGAGCCGCAACGTCGCCGTGGATATCGCCCGCCAGACCTGTGCCGATGTCGTGATCGTGGTGTCGGTACCGAACCCGGTCCCCACCGCCGAGGAGCTGCAGTCGCCGCTCACGATGGTCATGCGGACCATCGACGTGCTGGTGGGCGCCAACGAGCGTCAGCAGCTCGAATCGCTCGAGCCGCACGACATCTCAATCGTCGTGCCCATGGGCGACATCACCACGGGTTCGTTCGACCGCGTGGGCGACGCGATTCCGCTTGGGCGGCAGGCGGCGCTCGGCCACCGCGAGCAGCTCGCGCGGCTCTCGCTCGGCGAATCCGAGTATGCGGCCTGGCGCGCTGCGACCAGCCGCGATGAACGCGAGAGCGTGCAGCTCGCGGATGTGAAGGTGCACGGGCTGGAGCGCGTCCAGGAGCGCTACGTGCTCGAGAATCTCGGGCTCGAGTCTGGCTCGGTGGTCGATGAACGGCAGCTGAGCTCGCAGATCAACCGGCTCTTTTCCCTCGCCGAGTTCGAGCGCGCCGAATACGCGCTGAGCGGCGACCCCTCGCAGCCGACGCTCGAGGTCTTCCTCCGCGAGAAGTCCTGGGGGCCGAACATCCTGCGCTTCGACGTCGGGCTGCAGATGGGGACCGACAGCAACACTGCGTTCGTGATCGGCGGGGACTACCTGCGGACCTGGATCAATCCGCTCGGTGGCGAGATTCACGGCTCACTGTACCTGGGCCGTACGAGTACGGCGGAGCTGTCGCTCTACCAGCCGCTCGATGCGCGCGCCGACTGGTTCGTCGAGCCGGGCGCGACCGCCCGCCGCTCGGTGGAGGACTTCTTCATCGATGGCCAGGCGGTCGCGCGCTACGACCTCGAGCGGATGTTCGCGTCGCTCGACGCAGGTCGCGTGTTCGGGACGCGGGCGGAGCTCCGGGCGGGAATTGTCTCGGGTACGCAATCCGCGGACCGGGACATCGCCGACATCCAGCTGCCGGATGTGCCGACCGAGGGCTACGGCGGGTGGACGGGGCGCTTCGTGTACGACACGCGCGACCGCGTCGACCTGCCAAGCCACGGCTGGCTCGGACGGGTGAGCTGGTTCCGCTCCAACGAGTCGCTTGGAAGCGAGGCCAGCGAGGACTACGAAAAGCTCGACGCCATGGTCGCCGGGTCATACCACTTCGGGAATCAGCTCGTGCACTGGCGCGCGGCCGGGGGCACGTCCTTCGACACGACCTTGCCGGTCTACGACTTGTTCGTGCTCGGCGGCCCGATGAGCTTTCCCGGTCTCAACCTCGGCGAATTGCGCGGCGAGGACTACTGGCTCACGTCCGCGGTGTACATGCACAAGATCGCCGAACTGAGCAGCCTGTTCGGCCAGGCGCTGTACGCCGGATTTGCCGTCACGGCAGGTGACATGCACGACCGCCTCGACCTGGTAAAGGAGGAGCCGCTGTATGCCGGCACGCTGCTGCTCGGCGGACGTACGCCGCTCGGACCGCTGCGGCTCCTGGTGTCGGTCGTGAGCAACGACGATTGGCAGGTCGTGCTCGGCATCGGACGGCCGATCGAGGAGGGCGTGATCACCGATCCGGTGTGGTGACCTGCCCAGCTGCTCCCGCGCTCACTGCACACCGGGCATCCAGAGCTGCGCGGCCGACGCACGCGAAGGGCGCGGGTAGCGGGACGCGACCGGACCACCGGGTGCGAGCCGTGCGCTCGCTGCGGTGATCACGCTGCTGCACGCGCCCGTCGAGAGCCACTCGAGCGCGGCGGCGGTGAGACCTTCGGCCGGGTCGCCGGGCGACTCGGTCAGCGTATCGACGGCAGCGCAGGCGAACGTCAGGGTCGGCGCGAGGCCTCCGAAGAAGTCGCCCTCGTCGAGCGCGTTTACGGTCCTGAAGGTCACGAGCCGCATCCGGTCCTCGCAACCCCCGAGGTCGAATGCGCTCTGCCCGACCGGCTTGCCGAAGGTGTCGCTGCCGACGATCGCGACTTCCACCCACGGGCTGATGGTGCTGACGCTGAGCTCGCTCGCGGAAGCCGTGGCGTCGGTGGTGAGGAAAGCGATACGCACGGGCGTCACCGACTGCGCCGTCGGAGCGAAGCCCCGTGTCACGTTCGCGCCGGAATGCCGCGCGTTGTAGAGCGTTCTTGACATCACGTCGGAGGTGCTGCGTGCGCCGCCGAGCAGATCCCCCAACAGCTCGTAGGTGGTGACCAGGCCGCCGCCGTTGTAACGCAGGTCGATGATGAAGTAGTCGATGCCCTGCGCGCGGAACTCTTCGAATGCCGTTCGCAACTGCCCGTCGGCGGTGGAGATGTAGGTACGCAGGTTCACATAGCCGACACCGGCCGTGCCTGCCAGCGGCAGCACACGAACGCCGTCATCGGGCACCGGGTCGAGCGTGACGGTGCGCTTGGCGAGCGAGACCTCGCGGGTGGCCCCGGACGGGTCCTGAAGCCGCAAACCGCGCTGCAAACCGGCCTCGGCCGGGCCGAGTACGTCGCTGATCGTGTCCCCGGACGCGAGGAGCTCGGCGGTCGGGACGAACCCGTCGCCACTGTCCACCGCCACGATCTCGTCGCCGCGCGTGATCCCGGCCTCGCCAGCGGGACTCGATTCGAACACCTCGCTCAGGAAGACCCGCGGGCCCGGGTCCGTGCGCGTGCGAAAGCCGAATCCGATGAACTCGCCCTCGCCCAGGAATGAATTGTCTTCGGCCCGCGTCGTGAGAAAGCTGAAGAAACGGTCCTTGCCCTCGTCGCGGGCGTTCGCAGTCAGAAAGTCGAGCAGGCTTGCGGCGCTGTCGAACTGCGCCGGGTCTGCGGTCGCGGGGAGCAGATCGTCGAAGTAGTACCAGTCACGGGTAGTGGCGAGCACCCATTCCTTCTGGGCGTTTACGCCGCAGTCGGGGCCGCCGCCGCTGCCCCCGCCACCGCAGCCCGAGACCAGAAGCACCAGCGACAGCCCGGCGAGCGATGGGGCGCCGGCCCGCCTGCGACCCCGTCCGGACCGAAACGGGGCGGCCAGAGTCACTCGACACGTCCACGAAAGAGGTATCCCAGGTGTCGGGATTGGCGTCGGTCGATTTTACATATCACGCGCAGCCACTCCGGCGCTCAAGCCCAACTGATTGATTTTTCATAGGGTTAACAAAAGTGGCGTGGATCTTGCAAAACAACGGTCATAAGAGACGCGAGCTGTATCCGGCCTGGGGTAGGCCGGTAAGGCAGGCGGTGTGGCCATGATTATGAAAGCGTTCGGCTTGGTGCTGTTGGTGCTCGGACCGACGGCCGCTGCATATCTTGCCGGGTACACCGACGTCTCGCAGTACTTTGCGTTGGGCGCTGTGCTCGCCATCAACCTGACGCTGCTCGCGCGGCCGATCGCGCCGTTCGCGGCGCTGCTGCCGCTCGTGTACGCCGCTGCGGCGGTGACCTCGGAGTCGACCGACGGGGTCGCGGCGCTCATCGTCGCGGTCGCCGCGGCGGTCGGAGCGGCGAGCTCGCAGGGTCTGCACCGGGGCCTGCTGTCGGTGCTCGCGGCTGCGCTGATCGGCTCATTCGAGCCGGCGTCCGGTCTGATCGTATTCGAGCGGGCCGGATCGATGCTCGCCGGGTGCGTCTATGGGGTGATGCTCGGGATCACGCTGCTGCGTAACGTCGAGGTCGAGAGCCGCGCCGTGCACCCGCAGACTGCCTTGAGCTATGCGGTGCTTCTCGCCGTGCTCGTGCTGATCGCCTGGCTCCTGGCACGCGTCGCGGACTTCGCGCATGGCTGGTGGCTGCCGCTCGCGGTCGCGGCGATCGGCGAGCCCGCGCTCGACCGGCCACCGGGCCGCGCCGTCGCACGGCTGGCGCTCGCGCTCTTCGCGACGCTGCTGCTCGTCGTGCTGATCCAGTCGTTCGACGTGCCCGCATTGCGGGTGCTGTTCGTCAGCGCTCTGCTGCTGCTCATGCTGACCGTCGGCCGGCAGACGGCGTCGCTGCAGGCGCTGCTTCTCACGCCGGCGGCGGTGCTGCTCGTGCAGCACCACAACCTCGACCACACCGTGATCGACTACCTGAGCGCGGCATTCGTCGCCTGCGCGATCGTGTTCATCGCTACGCTGCTCGGCAAATGGGTGCTCTGGACGCTGCGCCCGGACGCCGGTCGTCTCGCAGCCTGACCGCGCAGCAACCTACTTGTCCATCTCCTCGAGCAGGCCGACCAGGTCGTCGGCATGCTCTTCCTCCATCGCGAGGATGGTCTCGAGCATGCGCTTGGTGGTCGTGTCTCTGTCACCGACGTAGTTGATCATCTCGCGATAGCTGTCGATCGCGATGCGCTCGGCGACGAGGTCTTCCTTGATCATATCGATCAGGTCCTCGCCCTCGACGTATTCGGCATGGCTGCGCGAGGTGAGGCCCTCCGGATTCAGGTTGGGCTCGCCATTCAGCTGGACAATGCGCGCGGAGATCTGGTCGGCGTGCTGCTGTTCCTCGTTCGCATGCTGCAGGAACTCGGCCTTGACCGCGTCCGCGGCGATGCCCTCGGCCATGAAGTAGTGACGCTTGTACCGCAAGACGCAGACGATCTCGGTCGCGAGCGCCTCGTTCAGGAGCTTCAGCACTGTCTCGCGGTCCGCGGTATACCCCGACGTGACCGCGCCCTGCATGATGTGCTCGCGGGCGCGTCGCCGAAGCGTCGTGACGTCCGTCAGGAACGGCTTTTCAGGCGTCTTGGCCATCGCGGGATCCTCCATGCGTCATGTTCCGGTTCGGTTCGAGTCTGCGAAAGCGTAGCACGGCGCCCGAGTGCTCAGAATCGGACCCTTCCGACGTTATTCCGCAGCGGCCTGGCCCGGCCCCTGCGCCGCAAAGCCGTCGCGCGCGAGCATCCGCTACAATTCGCAGTTCCATGCCAGCCATATTCACGCGCATCGTCCCCGCAAACCGGGGGCCACTGCAGAGACCGTATGCACACCACCGATGAGCCCTCCGCATCGGGCACGCCCATCGAGACCGACGTCGTAATCGTCGGCGCGGGACCCTGCGGGCTGTTCCAGGTGTTCGAGCTCGGGTTGCTCGGGATCAAGGCACACATCGTCGATTCGCTCCAGCATCCGGGTGGCCAGTGCACCGAGCTCTATCCCGACAAGCCGATCTACGATATCCCGGCGCTGCCGGTCTGCGGCGCACAGGAGCTGGTCGACCGCCTGATGCAGCAGATCAAGCCCTTCGCGCCGCGCTTCCATCTCGGCCAGGAGATCGCCGAGCTTGCGCGTCGCGATGACGGCCGGTTTCTGCTCCGCACGGCGCTCGACACCACGCTTCTCACCCGCACGGTGGTGATCGCCGCGGGCCTGGGCTCGTTCCAGCCGCGCCGGCTCGCCGTGGAGGGAGCCGATGCGCTCGAGGGCCGGCACCTCCATTACCGGGTGCGCGACGCTGCGCGCTTCCACGGCCAGCGGCTGGTGATCCTCGGTGGCGGCGATTCGGCACTCGACTGGGTGCTCGACTTCTGCGGCAAGGCCGCGAGCCTCGTGCACGCGCATCGCCGCGCGGAGTTCCGCGCGGCGCCAGCGTCCGTGGCACGGATGCGCGAGCTGGTCGCCGCGGGCCGCATGCAGTACCTCGAGGGCACCGCAAGCGCGCTGCGCGCCCCCGACGGTCGGCTGGAGAGCGTCGACATCAAGCGCAGCGACGGCACGACCACCACGTTCGATGCCGATCACGTGCTCGCGTTCTTCGGGCTGCATCCCAAGCTGGGCCCGATTGCCGAGTGGGGACTCGACCTGGAGAAGAAGTCCATCCGGGTCGACACCGCGAAGTTCCAGACCAGCGTGCCCGGGATCTACGCGATCGGCGACATCAACACCTACCCGGGCAAGAAGAAGCTGATCCTGAGCGGCTTCCACGAGGCAGCGCTCGCCGCCTTCGCAATCGCCGAGTACCTCAATCCGGCGAAGAAAGTCCACCTGCAGTACACCACGACGAGCCCGATCATGCAGAAGCGACTCGGCGTCGCCCACTGACCCGACCATGAACGCCCTGCTTGCCGACCTGCTGCGACATCTCGAGCTCGAGCGCATCGAGATCAACCTGTTCCGCGGCGAAAGCCGCGACATCGGCAGCTCGCAGGTCTTCGGCGGTCAGGTGCTCGGTCAGGCGCTCGTCGCAGCGAGCGCGACCGTCGACCGACGCGACGTGCACTCGCTGCACGCGTATTTCCTGCGACGCGGCGATTTCAACGCGCCGATCGTCTACGAAGTCGACCGCAGCCGCGACGGCGGCAGCTTCTCGAGCCGTCGCGTGGTTGCAGTCCAGCACGGTGAACAGATCTTTCACATGTCCGCGTCGTTCCAGACCCCCGAGGTCGGTCTCGAACACCAGCTCTCGGCGCCGGTGGTTCCGCCACCAGAATCGCTGCCGGACCACATGACGGCCTGGCGCAAGCGGCTCGACAGCCTCCCTCCCGAGCGGCGGCGCGTGTGGGAGTCGGAGCGACCCTGGGAGTTCCGCCCGGTGGAGCCGCTGCCCGACAAGCCGCAGCCCGCGGACAGCGTCCGTCACGTGTGGTTCCGGCTGAGCCACCGGTGCCCCGACGACCCGATCCTCCACCGCTGCCTGCTCGCATATCTCTCAGACTTCCAGCTGCTCGAGACCGCGCTGCTGCCGCACGGCGTGTCGCACTTCGATGGGCGGCTCACGATCGCGAGCATCGACCACGCAATGTGGTTCCATCGGCCCGTGCGGATCGACGACTGGCTGCTGTACGTGCTCGTGAGCCCGAGCGCGTCGGGGTCCCGCGGCTTCGCCACCGGACGGGTCTATGACCGCGAGGGCAAGCTGGTCGCGAGCGTCGCGCAGGAGGGCCTGATGCGCTGGCGCGACCCGTCCGCTACTTGATCTCGAGCTCGAAGCGCACCTTGCCGTCCTGCGCCGTGACCTTGTCGTTACGCGCGAGGAACACGCGATCGGGTGGCAGCTCGCCGCCGGAGAGCAGCGCGCTCTGAATTGCTTCGCCCCGCGCCTGACCGAGGCGCTGGAGCGCCAACGGATCGACCTGGATGGCCGCGCGCGCCTGCTCCTCGAGCGAGGCGACTGTCGCTGCCTCTTCCAGGCCGCGGGCCTCCTTGCGGGACGTGCCCTCGAGCCGTTCCGCAGGCGGTGGAATCTGCGGCGATGCACCGGTCAGCTTCTCGACGACGCTCGTGAGCACGGCGATCTGCTGCTTTGGCTCGAGGCTTTCGAGCGCTGGAGGCGCCTCGTCCTCGGACCGGATGCGGAGCACGGTTCGGGTCGTCCCTTCGACCTCGGAGGCGAGCGCCCGCTCGATCATCGCCGGGCGATCGAGATCCTCGACGACGCCGATCGGGACGTCGAGCTTGATCTCCGGTTTCTGCGCGAGGCCCTTGGCGAGGGCGCTCATCCGCTCGGCGGCGGCGGCGTCCAGCGCCGCACCGCCCGGCGCGAACTGCACGAACTGTGCGTCCTCGGCCCCCTTGAACATCGAGCCGAACAGCTTGAACGGTGCTGTGACGACCTTGACCAGGATGTTCTTGATGATCTTCCAGACGATGGGGCCGATGCGGAACTTCGGATCGTCGAGCGTGCCCTGGACCGGCACGTCGAGATCGATCACGCCGTTGACGTCCTTGAGCAGCGACGTCGCGAGCTTGATCGGCAGCGGCACGGCTTCCTTGCTGTCGGTGGCCTCACCCCACTCGAGCTGGTCGATGCGGATGTGGTGCTTCGCGTCGAGCTTGCGGTCCTCGATCAGATATTGCAGCTCGGTGGTGAGCGAGCCCTTGGCGATGTTGTAACCGGCGAAGCGCCCGGAGTAGGGGTTGAATACCGGCAGCGGGATGTTCTCGAACTTCAGCCCGATGTCGGTGTGCCGGTCGAACGCGAAGAGCTGAATCTCGCCGGCAATCGTGACGGGAGAGAACTCCCCCACCTCGCCCTTCAGATCCACCTTGGCCGAGGAATTGGGATCGGTCGACAGGCCGGTGAATGTTCCGTCGAGATCCTTGATGTCCGCCGCGAAGTTCGGCTGGATGAACTGGTCGGAAAAGTTCATCTGGCCGGTCTGGATGCGCACCTCGCGGATCCGGATCGGCCAGCCGGTCTCGACCAGGACCTCGCGCGGTAGCGGCCTGCCCGGTGCCTTCTTGGGCTCCTTCTTGCTCGCGCGCCGGGACGCGCGTTTCTTCGGCGCACTGTCTTTGGCGGCCTCTGCGGCCGCCTGTGCCCGGCGCTCGGCGAGCGCGGCTGCAGTTCCCTCGGGGTCGAACACCGCTGCGACGTTGAGCACCTGCTCCGGGCTGATGCTGACGCGGGCATAGGGCTTGCGCAAGGTCGCGCGGTCGATCGACAGCAGATCCGGCTCCATCGCGAACTTGAGCTTGCGGAGCTCGAGCCGCTCGAAGTTGATGAAGTCCTCCTTGAGCGCATTGTCGATCGACCGGAAGCCGCTTACGCGCACGTCGCCGGAGAATGCGAAGTCGGGGGTCTTGTCGCCCGGCGGTGCCAGGGTCAGCTTGCCCGTCGCCCCTGCGGTGCCGCGACGCACCGTCATGTCCGTAAAGTCGCCGACATACGACTGGAGGGTGCGCAGGTCGAACGCGTCGACGGCGACATCCAGGTCGGCCGCGAACGGATCCGGCACGATCGTCCCGTCGGCCTTGATACTGGTTGCCTCGTCGAGCCGCGCAGTCAGACTGAGTGGCACCGCTCGATTCCTTTCGAGCGTCATGTCCGTCAATTTCACTGCGAGCGGTGCGACGACGAAGCGCGGCGCGGGCGACAGCGTGCGGTCCTCCAGCTCGACGCGCCCATCGGTGAGCTCGATGGAGCTGACCTTTACCGACCACCCGGACTCCTGAGATTCCTCGGGCGCCGGCGGCGACCCCTCGGGTGACGTCTCGGCGGACGGAACCTCGGTCGTAGAGCTCGCCAGTGCTTCCGGCGGGGTCGATTCGTCCGCGAACAGGCGCGTCAGGTTGATCGACCCGTCCTCGTTGAGCCAGGCCTGTGCCGCGAGCCCCGACACCTGGACACGCCCGATCGTGACGCTCTCCGCGGGCATCGCCACCGCCGTGTCCGATATCGTGATCGACGGAACCCGGATCCAGTCCTCCTCGACCCCGCGCGCGCGCAGCGTGAGCGCGTCGATCCCGATTTCAGGCAGCTTCAGGTCGAGCTCGGTGGTCTCGCCGAGAGCAAGGGCGTACCGCCCCCCGAGGTCGATCGAGCCACCCGAGAGCTCGTAGGTCAGTGTATCGCCAAGGAACTCCCCGACACCCGTGGCGCGCAGGTCGGCGATCGTGAATTCGCCTTCGGAGCTCACCAGCGGAGCCAGCGCGAAGTGACCCTTCCACTCGAACTGCTCGTTGGCCTGGCTGCGTGCGCTCAGCCGGAACTCGCCGCCCTCGGGCGTCGTCCGGAAGTCCTGCAACGCGAAGGCGACCGGCGCGAAACGCCTCTCGAAGGGTTGCCTCCGGGCCATGTCGAGGTAGTCGACCACGCCGTCGGTTACGTCGAGATCCGCGATCCAGAGCTTGACCGGCTTCTCGTCCTCTTCCGGCCGTTGCTCCTCTCCGGGCGGCGGCGCCAGGTCCGCGAGATTCATCGCGCCGTCGGGCCGGATCATCGCGCGTACGTACGGCGACTCGAGGGCGACCGCACCGAAGAAGAACGCGCGTTTCCAGATCGACGACAGCAGGTCGAAGTCGACGAACAGCCGCGCGAGACCGAGCATTGGCTCGCCGTCGGCGTCCGGAAAGGCGATGTCCCGGGCCTCGAACTGCAGCTTGAAGGGATGAATCCGGACCTCGCCCAGCGAGAGCTCACGACCATACTCGGCGCGGACGTACTCGATCGCCTTGTTGCGGACGAAGCCCGGCGCGACCTTGAAACCGAGCAGCGCGTAAACGCCGATCAGCGCTGCGACGACCGCAACGCCGAGCACCAGCTTCGACCGGAGCAGCGTGCCCATCCTGGGCATGTTCTTCTCCTCAGTCGGGCAGCACTTTGCCCGGGTTCATG
>Ga0075428_100005361_pt1 | contig 14256 bp, 10 predicted proteins | sample RhiMetdeltSRZDD2_FD_75291 | JGI IMG/M metagenome (GOLD analysis project Ga0075428, IMG submission 75291) | Populus rhizosphere microbial communities from Tennessee, USA - Rhizosphere MetaG P. deltoides SRZDD2 | ecosystem: Host-associated > Plants > Roots > Rhizosphere > Soil | place: USA...
CGCGTCTTGACGTTGTCCTGGAACGCTACCTCGAGCGCCTGAAGGACCTTGGCGCGGCCCTCCGGGGCTTCCACTGGGAAGAGCAGCTCCACGCGCAAGTCGAGATTGCGCGGCATCCAGTCGGCGCTCGCCAGGTAGACCTGCTCGTCACCGCCGTTCCGGAAGTGGTAGATCCGCGCGTGCTCGAGGAAGCGGTCGACGATCGAGACGACCTCGATCGTCTCGCTCACCCCCTTGAGGCCCGGCCGCAGGCAGCAGATGCCGCGCACGTTGAGGCGGATGCGCACGCCGGCCTGGGACGCCGCATACAGGGCGCGGATGATGTCCTCGTCGACGAGCGCGTTCATCTTGGCCTGGATCAGCCCTTGCTCGCCGGCGCCGGCACGCCGGGTCTCGCGCTGGATCAGCGACAGCACGCGGTCGCGCAGCTGCGTGGGCGCCATGGTCAGTTTCTTCATCGCCGGGGGATCTGAGTAGCCGGTCAGCGCGTTGAAGAAGGCCGAGGCATCGCGTCCGATGTCGGGATCGGAGGTCATCAGGCCGAAATCGGTGTAGAGGCGCGCCGTCTTCTCGTTGTAGTTGCCCGTGCCGAGGTGTACGTAGCGCCGGATGCCGTCGCGCCCGCGGCGCACCACCAGGCAGACCTTCGCGTGGGTCTTGAACCCGCGCACGCCGTAGATGACGTGGGCGCCCGCCTCCTCGAGGCTGCGCGCCCAGCGGATGTTGGAATGCTCGTCGAAGCGCGCGGTGAGCTCGACGAGCACGGTCACCTGCTTACCGTTCTCGGCGGCGCGGGCCAGCGACCTCACGATCGGCGACTCGCCGCTCGTGCGGTAGAGCGTCTGCTTGATGGCCAGCACGTCGGGGTCCGCCGCGGCCTGCGATACGAATGACACCACGTGGTCGAAGGCCTCGTAAGGGTGGTGGAGCGCCACGTCCGTCGTGTCGAGGCGTTCGAAGATCCGCTCCGCCTCGCTCTCCTCGAAGAGCATGACCGGCTTCAGCGGCGGATCGCGCATGTCCTCGAGCGCCGGTAGCTCCACCAGCGGGAACAGCGAACGCACGTCGAGCAGTCCGGGGATGCGATAGACGTCCTCTGGGGCCACCTCCAACTGCTGCGCGAGCCGCGCGACGAGCTCGTCGCTCGCGCCCTTCTCGATCTCGAGGCGCACCACGCGGCTCTTGCGGCGCTTGCGCAGCTCCTCCTCGACCGCCGCCAGGAAGTCGCGGCCGCCCTCGTCGTCGAGGGCCAGCTCGGCGTCGCGTGCGACGCGGAAGGTCGCGCTCTCGAGCAGCGTCTGCCCCGGGAAGAGCGCCTGCAGCTCGGCGCGGATCACGTCCTCGAGGAGTGCGAAGGCCGCGCCATCGAGGGGCAGGCGCACCAGACGCCGCAGGCGCGCCGGCAGCTGGACGACCGCGAGCCGCGGCTCGCTCTGCCCATCGCCCGGCGCCAGCTGCACGGCGACGTTCAGGCTCAGGCTGGCCAGCATCGGGAAGGGCCGCGACGTGTCGATGGCGAGTGGCGTGAGCGCCGGCAGGACCTCGTCGCGGAAGTGGCGCTGCACGGAAGCGCGCACCACGGCTTCGAGGCCGTCCATCGAAACGAGGCGGATCCCGCGCTCCTGGAGCGCGGGCAGGATATCCGTAGAGAGCGTCGCATAGAGGCGGTCCACCAGCGCGTGCGCTCGCTCGGAGATCGCCAGCAGCTGCTGCGCCGGCGTGAGCCCAGCCGAGTCGGGCGAGGTGTCGCCCTCCTCGACGGCGTTCTTCAGGGCGGCGACGCGCACCATCACGAACTCGTCCAGGTTCGACGCCGCGATGGTCGCGAACTTGAGCCGCTCGAGGGCGGGGGTCTGGCCGTCCTCGGCCTCCTCGAGGACGCGACCGTTGAACTCGAGCCAGCTCAGCTCGCGGTTCAGGAACAGCTCCGGGTCGCGGCGCAGCCTGGGCTTCGAGGCTTTCACGGCCGCGCCGCTCCCTCCCGAAACAGCAGCTTCCGGCCGAAGACCTCCGTCATGAAGTCCGAGCGGGCCAGGGCCACGAGGCGCTCCATCGTCATGTCCCCCGCCCCGGAGACCTCCAGGGCCAGGCCATCCTCCTCGGGCACGAGCTTGAGGTCCACGACCTTCTGGAGGTGGTCGGCGTCCAGCGCGTTGGCCAGGCGCAGGATCGCGGCCAGCTTGTTGACCACCACGCGCGCCTCGGAGTCGAGGGCCATGTAGGGCAGGTGGGATTTCTGGGGTGTGGCGCGTCGGTGATAGCGCGCCACGTTCGCGACCACGTACATGTCGTCGCGGCTGAGGCCGAAGATCTCGGCGACCGAGAGCAGGTACCAGGTGTGCTTGTGATGGCCGCGCAGGCTCACGTAGATCCCGACGTCGTGGAGCAGCGCCGCTACTTCGAGCAGCAGGCGCTCGCGCGCCGTCAGCCCGTGCTCGGCTCCGAGCTCGTCGAAGATCCGGGTCGCCAGGAGCGCCACGTGCCGCGCGTGGGACGCGTCGTAGCGGTACTTCTCGCCGACGGCCTGGGCGCTGGCCAGGACCTGCTTCTGCATGTCCTCGATGGCCTGCGCCTCGTCGCTTCCCGTGACGTCGAGCAGCAGCCCGCCGCGCAGCGACGCCTCCGGCACCGTGACGCTGTCCGCCGAGGTCTCCGAGAGCAACGCCTCGTAGGCCAGCAGCGCCGGGACGAGGGTCTCGGCCTCGGCGGGGGGCAGCCGGTACTTCTCGGTGAGCTGCTCCACGTCCTCGCCCACAACCTCTTCGCAGAACGCGAGGAAAGCAGCCTTCTCGACGACGGCCACGGGCGAGGCCTGGTCGCCGAGCACTCGGGCCGCGACGAAGCGGACGTCTCCGCCCAGCGCCACGAAATGCTTCGCCTCGCGGAGCGGCATCTCGCGCCGGATGTCCTCCACGACGTTGTGGATGTGCCGGCGCAGCAGCCGCACGCGCTGCTCGTGGCTGCCGTGCCAGGAGGCCAGGTTCTGGCGCAGCCGGATCGAGCCGAGCGCGTAGGTCCCGGAGTAGATCGGCTGGCCCTTGCGGAGGAACGACAGGTCCGCGCTTCCGCCGCCGACCTCCACCAGCACGGCGTCGTCCTGCCCGAGGGCGGGATGGCCCTTGAGCGCCTCGCGCACCGCGACGTAGGTCAGCCGGTTCTCCTCGGAGCCGTCGATCGTCTCCACCTCGAAGCCGGTGCGCAGTCGCACGCGGTCCAGGAAGGTCTCGCGGTTCTGGGCCTCGCGCACCGCGCTCGTGGCGACGGCGCGGTATCGCACCACCCCGTAGCTGTCCATGATCCGACGGTAGCCCTCGAGTGTCTTGATCGCCGCCTCTACAGTAGCGGCGCCGATGCGGCCGTGGGTGAATGTGTCCTTGCCGAGGCGAACGCCGCGCGAGGCCTCCTCGAGCACGCGCAACGGCTCGCCGGGACGCGTCTCCGCGACCACGAGGCGGATCGCGCTCGCGCCGATGTCCACGACCCCGACCGGACGCGGAGGCTCGGGTGGCGGGGCTGCCGCCGACTTGCGGGGCAGCGTGCGCTTGCGGGGCCGTGCCATGGCCGGCTAAGCCCTCAGCCTGCGCAGCGGGGCGGCCGCCGCCGAGACCTCCACGCGCACGGGGCGGCGCAGCACCTGGGCCAGCAGCTCCGTTCGGCGCGTGACGCCCCAGCGTTCGAGATCGCTGTTTCCGGAGGCCTCTCCGCGCAGCCGCAGCACGCCGCCGCGATCGCTCACCCGCAACGTCTTCACCACCTGCCGGTGGCTGCGGTCCAGGGCGTCGGCGACGCGCAGGATCCCGGCCAGCACGCGGACCGTGCGCCGTTCAGGCTTGGCCAGGCCGCCGAAGGCCGCGTGGCGCTTCCTCGGGTGCCCGCGCCGGTGGTAGCGCGCCACCAGGGCGATCGTTTCGACCTCGAGGGGCGAGAAGCCGCGCAGGTCGCCGTTCTTCACGAGGTAGTAGGTGTGCTTGTGATGGCCGGGGTAGGAGATGTGGTGGCCGATGTCGTGGAGCAGCGCGGCGCTCTCGAGCAGCCCGCGCGTCTCGGCGGGAAGGCGATGGTCCTCCTGGAGCGCGTCGTAGAGCTGCAGGCTCAGCGCTGCGACGTGGCGCGCGTGGGGTTCGTCGAATTGGCAGCGCTCGCCGAGGTGCTGGACGCTGCGGCGCCGCACGTCCGGATAGGCCTGGGCGCGGGCCAGGGAGCGCGGGTGGCGGTGGATGTAGTTCAGGAGCAGGCCCTCGCGGAGCGCCCACTCGCAAAGGACCACCTCCGACGCACCGAGGCGCTCGAGGATCTCGTCGAAGACCACGGCGCCGGTCACGACGATGTCGGCGCGCTGGACGTCGAGGCCCGGCATGCGCAGCCGCTCCTTGAGATCGGAGGCCACAAGTCGCCGGCGCACCTCGTGGATCGCGTCCCGGGACACGGCCACGTGGTGCAGCGTCTCCTTCGGGCGCTGACCCTCGAGACCCAGGGCCAGCGCGCCCACCGCCAGGATTGCGCCCGAGGTCCCGACCAGGCGCTCGAAGCCCGCCTGGCGCAGGTCCGCGATCTCCGCGCCGAGCGCCTCCGCCACGTGGGCCACGAGCCGCGCCTCCTCCTTCGAGGTGATCGGATCGGAGCGCACGAAGCGCTCGGTCATGCGCAGCGTGCCGAGCCGGGCGGAGGCCACGCTCTCGATGCGGTTGCCCGTGCCCTGGACCAGCTCGACGCTGCCTCCGCCGATGTCGAGGACGAGGGCGCGGCCCGCGAGATGGACGCTGTGGAGCGCGGCCAGGTAGATGAGGCGGCCCTCCTCCTCCGCCGAGGCGACGCGCGGCCAGAAGCCGACCTCGCGGCCCACGCGATCGAGGAAGTCCTCGCCGTTCCCGGCCTCGCGGATCGCCGAGGTCGCGACGGCGAGGATCTTGTCGACGCGGTGGTTGACGGCGATGCGCTTGTACTTGTGCAGCACCTCGAGGCCGCGTTTCGTGGCAGCGGCCGAGAGCCGGCCCGAGGCCAGCGTCTCGGCCCCGAGGCGCACCATGTCCTTCTCGCGGTCGACCACCTCGAAGCCCCCGGACGCAGAGACCTCGACGACGACTGCGTGGAACGAGTTGCTGCCGAGGTCGATGGCGGCCAGCTTCATCTCTTTCGAGGCTCCGAGGTCATTGTACAAGGTGGCTTGTCACGATCCTGTGACGGAGTCGCCACATCGTTGTCGCGATCGACGGCCGCGTGATAGCCTGCAGATTCCGGCCTGGGAGGTTCGTCTTGCCCGGACGTAGCGGACGCGTCGCCGACCCCACAACCCGGCTCCTCAAGGAGCGCGTGGCGAAGCTGTATCGACAGCTCCCCAAGGCCCTGGCCGGGGAGCCTGAGGCGCTCCATCAGATGCGCATCGCCGCCCGGCGCTTGCGCGTGGCGCTCCCGCTGCTTGCACAACGCCCCTTCGGAAAGCGCGTCCGGCGCGCGCAGCGTCTGCTTCGTAACCTCACTCGCGGCGGAGGCGACAGCCGCGACCTCGACGTGATGACCGACCTCTTCGCCGACAGACTGCGCGCGGAGCCGCGCCCTGAGCTCAAGGGGCTGCTGCGCGAGCTGCGCGCCGCGCGCTCGCGCTCCCGACGGCGCCTCACCGGGGACCTCCTCGACGTCGACCTGAGGCGGCTTCGCCGCGATCTCGACCTGATCCAGCGCCGGCGCGGCGAGCCGATCTTCACCGTGTTCGGCCGGCTCCGCGAAGCGCTGGAGGCCGAGCGCGACGTCATTCAGCTTCGATTGGACCAGGCAGGCGAGGCCTTCGATCCCGCGGCGCTGCACCGCGTGCGCATCCGCTTCCGGCGGCTGCGCTACACCGCCGAGATCGTGGACACCATGCGCGGCCGCGAGTCCGAGGCTCCCGCCCTGTTCCGTGAGGTGCAGGAGTCCGTGGGCCGGCTTCACGACTCGTGGGTGCTCTCGGATTGGCTGGCGCGCAGGGCTGCGCGTGCCCTGGCCCATGGCCAAACGGCCCTCGCCGAGGCCACGCTTCGCGAGCGCGATCTCGCGATGGAGGCCGCCCGTCGCCACCATGTCGAGCTCCTCGCCAAGGACCCCCGCGGCCTGCTGGGCCGCGGGCTCGAGGCCCTGGCGCCGCGGGCCGCTTAGGAGGGCACGGATGCGCCTTTATCTGATCCGACACGCTTCAGCTGTTCCCTCGGGCACGCCCGGAATCCCCGACGACGAGCGTCCTCTGACGCCTCGGGGAGAGAAGAGATGGAAGCGAGCGGCGCGGGGCCTAGCGCGCTTGCTCAAGCGACCCGACGCACTGCTGTCGAGCCCCCTGCCCCGCGCCTGGCGCACGGCCGAGATCGCGGCCGGGGCGTGGGGACGGATCGAAGCGGCGCCCTCCGAGGTGCTGGCCGACGGCGACTTCGAAGCGTGGGGTGCGCTGCTCGCGGGCTACGGCCAGGACGCGCGCGTCGCACTGGTCGGCCACGAGCCGCATCTCTCCGCGCTGCTCGCCCGACTGGTCGGGGGAAACGCGGCTCGGATGCCCTTCAAGAAGGGCGGGGTCGCGGTGGTGGACCTGACTGGCCCACTGTCCGGAGGCGGAACGCTGGTAGCGGTCCTCCCGCCGGGGCTGCTGCGAGAGTAGTCAGTTTCCCAGTCGGACGCGCCGGTGCATCGCGTACACGCGAATGGCCGTCATCATCTCGTCCTTGTATTCCTGGGAGCCGTTACGAAGCAGGCGCCAGGAGCCGTCGCCCTCATGCGAGAAACAGCTCGGCCCCTCGCCTCGAGGCAAGCGGTTCCACACCAACTTCTCGTTCTCGATCCGGCCCGCGCGCGTGAATCGATAGCGGACGACCTCGTAGATCCCGCTGCGCGCGGGGTTCACGTAGAACTCGTAGACGGCGCCCTCCTGGCTAGTGGCGACGTCGCCCTGGATGTGCTCCCAGCCCAGCCCCGCTCCGTCGGGCACCCCCGGGGGTAGCGACAGGCTCAGGGTCGCCGCGCCCACAACCGGCGTCGATAGCCACAGCAGCGCCCCCAACGCGCGCCCGTGCATGCGCGGATTATAGGCTGGTGAGGCCCGAGCGCCGGTTGGCAAGGAACGGCCCTCAGCGGCGCAGCATCTTCCAGAGGTACGCGTACTCGAGCGCCTTGACGCGTGCCGTCTGGCGGTTCACCGAGCCCGCTCCGTGGCCGCCTTCGACGTCCTCGTAGTAGTAGACCGGATGCCCGAGCGACGCGAGGCGCGCGGCCATCTTGCGCGCGTGGCCCGGGTGAACGCGGTCGTCTCGAGTGTTCGTCCAGTAGAACGGCTTGGGGTAGCGCGCGTCCTTGCGCAGCAGGTGATAAGGCGACCAGGTTTGGATGTAGCTCCACTCCTCCGGCTGCTCGGGATCGCCGTACTCGGCCATCCAGGAGGCGCCGGCCAGCAGCTTGGTGTAGCGCCGCATGTCCGCGAGCGGCACCTGCGCGACCACCGCGCCGAACAGCTCCGGCCGCATCACGAGCGCGCCGCCCACCAGCAGGCCGCCCTGTGAGCCACCCATGATGCCGAGGTGCTTCGGCGAGGTGATGCGGCGCGCCACCACGTCCTCCGCCACCGCGATGAAGTCCTCGAAGGACTTGATGCGCTTCTCCTTGAGGGCCGCCTCGTGCCAGCGAGGGCCGAACTCGCCGCCGCCCCGGATGTTCGCCAGCGCGTAGACCCCCCCGCGCGCCAGCCAGGCGGCGCCCAGCGTCGGGCTGTAGACGGGAACTTGCGAGACCTCGAAGCCGCCATAGCCGTAGAGCAGCGTCGGGTTCCTTCCGTCGGCCTCGAAGCCCTTGGGCAACACGACGAAGTACGGGACCTTGGTTCCGTCCTTGGAGACGGCCTCGTGCTGGTCGACCTTCATGCCGCGCGCGTCGAAGAACGCGGGCATCGACTTCACCCCGGTCGGAGCTGCGCCGTCCTGCGCGAGGTGCAGCGATTCCGGGGCGAGGAAATCCTCGTAGGAGGCGCAGTAGACGTCGGCCTCGTCGCTCGCGGCCGCCACGGTTGCCGTGCCCAGGCCTGGCAGAACGACCTCTTCGCGGCGCCAGCCGCCGTCGACGAGCGAGAAAGACGCGAGGCGGCTACGGACGTTGTCGAGGGTCAGGACGAGCACCCGCTCGCGCGTGGTCGCGACGGCATCGAGGAAGACGCGCTCGGTCGGAACGAACAGCGCCTGGATCCCGCGCGGACCGGCCAGGAGATCGTCCACTCCTACTGACAGTAGCGAGCCCGCGACATGCTTCTCGCCGGCCACCTGCCAGTCGCTTCGCAGCGAGAGGAGCGCGTGGTCCTTGAAGATGCCGCGAAACTCCGCGTCCTCGGGAACCTGGAGCTTGACGAGCCGGCCGTCGAGCACGAGGAACGTCTCCTGGCGGTAGAACGCCGGCGTTCGGACGATCAGGTCGTAGCGCCCTTCGGGAGCGTGGATGCTGAATCCGCTCGCGGCCACGTCCCGCGTGGCTGCCTCGTAGAGTGCGCTTGCCTCGGACAACGGCGTGCCTCGCTTCCAGAGCTTCACGAGGCGCGGATAGCCGGACTCGGTGAGGGATCCCGGGCCATAGTCCGTTCCCACCCAGAGCGTGTCGAGGTCGCGCCACGCCACGAAGGACTTCGCCTCCGGGAGCGCGAAGCCGCCATCGACGAAGCCCTTCGTCGAGGTGTCGAACTCCCGATAGACGGCCGCGTCTGAGCCGCCTCGGGAGAGCCCGATCACGCAGCGACGGCAGTCGGGGGGCAGGCATGTCGCGCCCTTGAACACCCAGGGGGTAGCCTCGGCCTTCGCCAGCGCGTCGACGTCGAGCACGGTCTCCCAACTCGGCGCGGCCAGGCGATAGGAGTCGATCGAGGTCCGCCGCCAGATGCCGCGCTCGTGCCGGTCATCCTTCCAGAAGTTGTAGACGACGGTGCCCAGGAGCTGAGGCGCGGGGATCTTGTCCTTCGAGTCGAGGATCTCGAGCGTCCGCTGGAACGTGGGCCGATATTCCGGCACGGCCTCGAGCTCCGCGGCGCTCCGGGCGTTCTGCTCGCGCACCCAGGCGAGCGCCCGCTCCCCCTGGACCTCCTCGAGCCACTGGAAGGGATCGGCCTCGTCCGCGACGACAGCGAGGGGCGTGAGCGCCACGAGCGCGAGGATCCCACGAATCGCTCGGTTCTCCAGCATGGGTACGGTGATTGTCGCGCGTCTGGCTTCGGAGTCTAGTCGGCCAGGAACTCGGCGAGCGGAGCCAGCCCTTCGATATGGTCGCAGGCGATCTTGAGGACGGCGAGGAGGGGCACCGCGATCAGCGCCCCCGTGATCCCCCAGATCCAACCCCAGAACAGGACGCCAACGAAGACCACCACCGGATTGAGCGACTGTTGGCGGCCCACGAAGAACGGCGTGAAGAAGTAGCCCTCGAACAGGTTCAGAGCGAAGAACACGCCCGGGACCAGGAGCGCGCGCGACGGCGCGTCGTATTGGACGAGCGCCACCAGTCCGAGAATGATCATGCATGCGACCGCACCGAGGTAGGGGATGTAGTTCGTGACGGCCGCCAGGACGCCCCAGAGCACCGGGTTCGGCATGCCGAGCAGGTACATCGCCGCTCCGACCAGCGCACCGAAGGCGATGTTGATCAGGGTGACGGTGCCGAGATACGAGGAGATCCGATCCTCGGTCGCGCGGGCGATCTGAACCGCCCGCTTCTTGTCTTGGAGCGTGGGGAGCAGCTTGATCACCTTGGTCAGGTAGAGATCGCCGGAGGCGAGGGTGAAATAGAGCAGCACGCAGGCGAGCGCCCCGACGCCCAGGACGTTCTGGGTGTTGCCGAAGAGCGCCTCCAGCAGCGTCCGATCCTGGAGCCGGACGCGGACCACCTCGTCCGAACCGACGTCCGTCATCTGCTCCACCTGTTCTGCCGTGCGGCCCACGCGCTCCAGCGGCCGGAGGAGCATGCGCAGCTTGGAGTGCGCCCTCTCGATGCTGGCCGGAGCCTTCGCCATCCAAGTGGAGGCGGGGCCGGAGAGTCCGTAGACACCGATGCCGACCGCGCCCACCAAGGTTGCCACCACCAGTGCAGCGCTCACCCCTTGGGGGACACCCAGGCGCTTGAGCCTGCGCACGAGAGGGCTGAACAGGGCGTCGAGCAGGAATACCAGCACCAGGGGCGCGATGAAGGAGCGCGCGAAAAAGAGCGTGTAAAGGACGGCCAACAGGAAAATGCCGGTCAGCGCGACCGATCGAACGTCGAGAGGAACGGCGGAAGCGGGAGGAGCTGGCTGCTCCTCAAGCTCGGACGAGGAATCCACTCAGCTCAAGCCAGCGCCACGCGCTGGCGTCCAATGGCGATGAACTTGATGAGGATCAGGCCGGCCACGAAGCCCCCGATGTGCGCCATGTAAGCCACGCCTCCCGTTTCCGGCGTGTTCGCGATGGAGCCGAGCCCGTTCACGAACTGGATCAGGATCCAGAACCCCAGCATGAACGCCGCAGGAACAGCCGCCACCCCCCCGCGCGTGAGCACGCGCACCCGATTCCGGGGGAAGAGCAGCAGATAGCCGCCCAGCACGCCGCTGATGGCTCCCGAGGCTCCCACCGCGGGCACCGAGGAGCCGGCGTTGAAGAGGATGTGCGCGATGCTGGCCGCGATGCCGCAGGCAAGGTAGAAAGCGAGGAAGCGCGCGTGCCCCACCAGCTTCTCGATGTTGTCGCCGAAGATCCACAGGTAGAGCATGTTCCCGCCCAGGTGCATCCAGCCGCCATGCAGGAACATCGTCGTGAGCAGCGTGGACCAGAAGGGGAGCGGGATGTGAGGCGCGAGATCGCGCCCAGTCGAATACTCGCGAGGAACGACTCCCCAGGCCTGGATGAAGGACTCAAGCGCCTCCCCGGAAGGCTGATTCAGCTCCAGGAAGAACGCCAGCACGTTCATCGCAATGAGGGCGATGGTGACGAGTGGTGGAGGTCCGCCCTGGTACTTGTCGTCACCGATCGGCAGCATGGGCGCCTCCTTGCGCGATACGCTGAAGACTCAGCAATCGAGATGCCACGTTTGGGTTCACTCGCGATCGATCTCGATCGTCCTCTTGTCTCCGCTCCCGCTGATCGAGAACATCACGCCCAGGCCAATGGCGATCACGAGGCCGATTGCGGTCCAACCGGCTCCGATGCGCTCGATGATGCCCAGCTTCCAAAGCGCCGCGGCCACCCCGACGATGAACACGACGTACCCCACCAGGAACAGGCTGACCCACTTCATCGCGATCCTCCTGCGTCCACACGCGTCGTGGTCGTTACCGCATGACCAGCGCGAGCGGCTCCTCCCAACCATTGAGCAACTGGCATGCCAGCGTCGGCGCCTTCCCCGGGCATCATTCGTGCACGAGGAGCCTGCCAGGGTGCGCGGCTCGCCCGACGCCCGGAAGGTGAGAATGATGTCGAGCACGTTCGACCCCATGCCGCCTCACATGGCGCCCAAAACCTGCGACCGCTGCGGGCTTTCTATGATGGAGAGCAGCGAGCCGCAGCAGAAGGACGGCCGCAACTACTGCTGCTCAGGTTGCGCACAGGGGAGCGATTGCGTTTGCGACTAGGTGCGAGAACGCCCATGGATCGGGCGACCACGGCGTCATTCAGGCAAGATGGGCTCCGTGCTCCGTAAGAATTTCCTTCAATACGGAACGATGACACCGTGATTCGTCGGCGCAGTAGCAGCCCACCGCGATTGCAGTGACGCGGGACAGGGCAACCAGGAGGTCGACGAGCCTCTTCGCCTGGGGGCGCTTCATCTCGCTTCGATAGCGCTTTACGAAAGCTTGCCAATCGCGTTCGCTCCGAGCGCGGAGCGCAAGCCTGACGAGCTCCTCCGACGGGGCCAGGTCCGGCAACCACACGTCATAGAAGTCACGTACCGCAAACTCCGCGCGCGCCACGCCCCGGGGCGGCCGTCGCACGGTGCCGATGCGGAGGCCCTCCCCGCGCACCCGAGGACTCCCGAGTCGAACAACCCGGATGGCCACGGCTAGCCTCCCGTTGCACTTTTCATCGTCTGAGATTCGGCCACACCTTGCCGATCTCCTCGAGGCATGCGTTCAGGAGCTCCGCGACCTCCGTCGGCACGCGAACACGCTCCCGCGACGGAATCGACGGATCGCGTCCCCCACCGCGCCGAGCCACTCCGAGGACGTCGTGTACGCCGCGAAAGCGCGCGTTTCGAGCTCCGCCGCAGACTCCACGAGGCCAGCTTCGCGGGCGAGCATAATCGCCCTTCTCAGCTTGGGCGCGATGTCCTTGACTTGCATCGGGGCTGCATAGTCGCAGGTCCCCCGGCCGTGGCTCCTTCACGAACCGATACCCGCGCCCGACGACCGACTCGACGTGGTGGCGCGCGGGGCCCAGCTTCATGCGCAGGCGCCGGATGTGCGCGTCGATCGAGCGCGCCTCCAAGTCGCTCTCGTAGTCCACAACCGCTCGAGCAGGCGCTCGGCCGCCTTCACCGGATGTAGCCGAGGCTCCGCAGCCGCTCGAGCTGCTGCTGGCTGAGCCCCTTCGTGGCCTCCGCGTCAGGCTTGAGGCGCGCGTTGCGCGCCATCTGCCGCCACCCGTCGAGCAGCTTGCCCAGGCGCTGGACCTTGTCCGGGTGCTTATCGGCGACATCGCTGAGGTTCAGGGGGTCCTTCGCGAAGTCGAACAGCTCGAACTCGGGTCCCCCGCCCGGCCGCACGGTGTTGTGGACGAGCTTCCAGCCGGCGTCGACGATCGCGTAGGCCTCCGTGTCGTGCGGGGCGGGCGCGGCGCCCCTGGCTGGGTCCGTGACCGCCTTCTCCGAGATGGCCGGACGCGCTCGCCAAGCCCGAGCGGATGCGGAGCGGCCGCCGGCGCCAGCGCCAAGGAGCCCCACCAGGCTCTGACCCTGCGCTTCGGCCGGAAGCTTGAGCCCGCTGATCTCCAGGAGCGTGGGCATGAGGTCGATCGTCTGGACGACCTCCTCCACAACCCGGCCCGCCGGCAGCACGCCGGGCCAGCGCATCATCAGGGGCACCTGCGTCAGCTCGCCGTAGACGGACTGCCCGTGGAACATGCGCCCGTGGTCGAGGAACTCCTCGCCGTGGTCCGCGGTAAAGACCACGAGCGTGCGTTGATCGAGGCCCAGCGCCTTGAGCCGCTCCAGCAGGCGCCCCACCTCGGTGTCCAGGCCGCGGATCGACCCGTCGTACCAGTCGACGTCGTGCTTCACGTACGCGTCGGCGTCGAGGCCGGCCTTCACCAGCTCCGTGCGCGTGGGCATGCCGAACAGTTTCAGCAGCGGGTCGCTGATCACCTTGCGCACGGCCTCGAGGTGCCGGTGATGCTCCTCCCTCTTCTCGGGATCGGCCCACAGCGAGTCGTAGGGCCGGCCCGGCTCGTAGGGGTCGTGGGGATCGTAGAGGTGCAGGAACACGAAGAAGGGGGTGTCGCGGTGGAGCTCGAGCCATTCCACGAGACGGTCGACGTACACGCGCGCGGTCTTGCTCGACCGCTGGTTCGGCAGCGAGCCGTCCTCGTGCTGCTCCTCGTAGCCCTGGTGCAGGTTCGTGAACTGCCCGGTGAAGAGGTTCGAGGCGAAGCCGATCGTCGCGTACCCGGCCGCGCGGTACACCTCGGCGAGCGTCGTCGCGCCCGCGGGCAAGCGGTCCTTGAACTCGAGGACGCCGTGCGTCGAGGGATACAGCGACGTCAGCACAGACGGCGTCGCCACCTTCGTCCACGTAGCCTGGGTTGTGTTGTTGCGGAAGAGGACGCCCTCGCTGGCCACTTTCCGCAGGGTGGGCGCCGTCTGCCGTGCATAGCCGTAAGCGTCGAGGTGGTCCTGGCGCAGCGTATCGGTCCACAACACGATGACACCCTGCGGCTGGTCTCCCAGTGCGGGCGCGACTCCCTGGGCCGGGGCGGGCATGACTTCGCGCCGGCGCACCACCGGAGCGCCCCAGAGGCCGATCGCGCCCGCGTCCGGCGCGCCGACTCCGAGCGTCAGCGTCACCTGCTGGCCCGCGTACCGCGCCAGGTCGATCGCGCGCGGCTCCCAGCGGTACGGCGTCGTCATGGTGTGCTCGAGGAGGACTTCCTCCTGGGTCGATGCGCCGCGAAGCAGGCCGACCTTGAACGCCACCGGCCCTTCGTCGACCGTCCCGGCCGCCAGGTCCAGCCAGGCCGCTGCGGGCACCGTCAACGGGAAGCGGATCCGCTCGGGAGCACGCGACACGATCGACTCGCGGTAGACCTCGCGCAT